>Ga0210015_1000010_pt1 | contig 303852 bp, 288 predicted proteins | sample CryGeymeta201522_FD_185471 | JGI IMG/M metagenome (GOLD analysis project Ga0210015, IMG submission 185471) | Groundwater microbial communities from Crystal Geyser aquifers in Utah, USA - Crystal Geyser metaG 2015-22 (SPAdes) (version 2) | ecosystem: Environmental > Aquatic > Deep subsurface >...
GTCGGTGCGCAATGCGGCGGTGGCCGCGATCACGCCACTCATCAGCGATGTGGTGGACAAGGTCGGCACCGACCGCGTGCGTGCCGCGCTTCCCGTGCTGCGCGAGCTGCGCATGAAGCTGTCGGAAGGCGAGTAGCCGCAGCGCCCGGGTGCCCCGCCCGGGTGCCCCGCCCGGCCCGGGCTGCGCAAGACCCTTTTCAGGCGCTCAGGGCTTTACGCTTGCCGTCACATAATTGACCGACAGGTCGCGGTCTGACAGGCGCCAGGACCAGCCGAGCGGGTTGAACACCATGCCCTTGCGGTCCACCGGGTCGAACCCCGCCTTTTGCAGCAGGGCGAACAGCTCGTCCGGGGTGATGAACTTGGCCCAGTCATGCGTGCCCTTGGGCAGCCAGCGCATCACCCATTCCGCACCGACGATCGCCATGGCAAAGCTCTTGGGGTTGCGGTTGAGCGTCGAGCAGATGTGCAGCCCGCCGGGCCGCAGCAACTGCCGGCAGGCGGTGAGATAGGCGAGCGGGTCGGCCACATGTTCGACCACCTCCATGTTCAGCACCACGTCGAACTGTTCGCCTGCCCCGGCCAGCGCCTCGGCCGTGCCGACGCGGTAGTCGATGTCGAGGCCCGATTGCGCGGCATGGACCTGTGCCACCGGGATATTGCGCGGCGCGGCATCGACGCCCACGACCGTGGCACCCAGCCGCGCCATCGGCTCGCACAGAAGCCCGCCGCCGCAGCCGATATCGAGCAGCCGCAGCCCGGCAAAGGGGAGGGGCGCGTCAAGGTCGCGCGCGAACTCGCCCGCGATCTGGCTGGTGATATAGTCCAGCCGGCAGGGGTTGAGCATGTGCAGCGGCTTGAACTTGCCGTTCAGATCCCACCATTCTGCGGCCATCGCCTCGAACTTGGCGATCTCGGCGGGGTCAACGGTATTGGTCGATGTCTGTGTCAAAATGACGATCCTGGGTCATGGTCCTGCGTTTCGTCACGTTATATAGTGCAAAGATGGACAAGGTTTCAGGGCAAAAGCGCGCAGGCGCGCATCTCTATCCGCCGATCGACCCGTTCGACCAGCGATTGCTGGACGTGGGCGACGGGCACCGGATCTATGTCGAGCAATGCGGCCGGCCTGACGGCTTGCCCGTCGTCGTGCTGCATGGCGGGCCGGGTGGCGGCTGTTCGCCCGCGATGCGGCGCTATTTCGACCCTGCCATCTACCGCATCGTGCTGTTCGACCAGCGCGGCTGCGGCCGCTCGCGCCCGCATGCGAGCGTGGAGGCCAACACGACCTGGCATCTGGTCGCGGACATAGAGCGCATCCGCACGACGCTGGGCATCGGCCGCTGGGCGGTGTTCGGCGGAAGCTGGGGCGCGACGCTCGCGCTGATCTATGCCCAAGAACACCCCGACCGCGTGCGCGCGCTGATCCTGCGCGGCGTGTTCCTGATGACGCAGGGCGAGCTCGACTGGTTCTACGGCGGCGGCGCGGGGCAGTTCTGGCCTGACCTGTGGGAGCGGTTCGTCGCGCTCATCCCCGAGGATGAACGCGGCGACCTGATCGCGGCCTATCACCGGCGGCTGTTTTCCGGCGATCTGGCTGTCGAGACGCGCCACGCACGGGCCTGGGCCGCATGGGAAAACGCGCTCGCCTCGATCGACAATGACGGGCCGATGGGCGACAGCCCGGCGGAATACGCCCGCGCCTTTGCCCGGCTCGAGAACCACTATTTCCAGCACGGCGGCTTTTTGCGGCCCGACCAGCAGATCCTGTCGCGGATGGACCGGATCGCGCAGATCCCCGGTGTGATCGTGCAGGGCCGCTATGACATGATCTGCCCGCCCGCCGGGGCCTACCGGCTCGCCGCGCTCTGGCCGCGCGCCCGGTTGCAGATGATCCCGCGCGCGGGGCACGCGCTGTCCGAACCGGGGATTTCGGCGGAACTGGTGCTGGCCATGGACCAGCTTGGCGGCGTGCTGGCGGCCGGCTAGTCCCGGGCGGCCAGACAGCGCGCAGCAATGCCCTTGCCATCCTGCCCGGTTTTGCCTATATCCCATTCAACAGCGGCGCCTTGGTTTCCACCCCCAAGGTTCCACCGGGAAAGATCAACGGGCCGCGCGCCCGTTTTTTTGTGCTTGGACACCAAATGTCAGACCTTATCGCCAAGGCGGCCATCGACCGCCGCATCGCCGAAATCATCACCCCCGTGATCGAGGACCTCGGATACGAGCTTGTCCGCGTGCGGCTGATGACCGGCAAGGAATCGACGCTTCAGATCATGGCGCAGCGCCCCGATGGCAGCATCGAGGTGGACGACTGCGCCGCGATTTCCACCGCCATCAGCACGATCCTCGATGTCGAAGACCCGATCGCCGACAACTACACGCTCGAAGTGTCGAGCCCCGGCATCGACAGGCCGCTGACCCGGCTCAAGGATTTCGACCGCTGGATCGGGTTCGAGGCCAAGATCGAGACCGAAGAGCTGATCGACGGCCGCCGCCGGTTCAAGGGCGAACTGGCGGGGACCGAGGGTGACGAGGTGCTGATCGAGATCGAGGAAGGCACCATCGGGCTCAGGTTCGACTGGCTCAGCGATGCCAAGCTGGTGCTGACGGACGAGCTGATCCGCGACGTTCTGCGCGGCCGCAAGGATGCGGGCCAGATCGACGCGGCGCAATTTGACGAAGTGCAGACCATCATCGACGGTGATGGCGACGAGGATGACGAGACCGCGCAGCGGCAAAGGGAGACGAACTGATGGCTATCACCTCTGCAAACCAGCTAGAGCTTTTGCAGGCCGCCGAAGCGGCCGCGCGCGAAAAGATGATCGACCCCGGTCTGGTGGTCGAGGCGATGGAAGAGAGCCTCGCCCGCGCCGCCAAGAGCCGCTATGGCGCGGAAATGGACATCCGCGTCCATATCGACCGCAAGACCGGCCGCGCGACCTATACCCGCGTGCGCACCGTGGTCGAGGATGACGCCGTCGAGAATTATCAGGCGGAAATGACCGTCGCTCAGGCCAAGGTCTATCTGGCGGACCCCAAGGTCGGCGATACCTTTGTCGAGGAAGTGCCCCCGGTCGAGCTGGGCCGCATCGCCGCGCAATCGGCCAAGCAGGTGATCTTGCAAAAGGTCCGCGAGGCCGAGCGTGACCGCCAGTACGAAGAGTTCAAGAACCGCGCCGGCACGATCATCAACGCGGTGGTCAAGCGCGAGGAATACGGCAATGTCATCGTCGATGTCGGCGCGGGCGAGGCGATCCTGCGGCGCAACGAAAAGATCGGCCGCGAGGCCTATCGTCCCAACGACCGCATCCGCTGCTACATCAAGGAAGTGCGCCGCGAACAGCGCGGGCCGCAGATCTTCCTCAGCCGCACCGCGCCCGAATTCATGGCCGAGCTGTTCAAGATGGAAGTGCCCGAGATCTACGACGGCATCATCGAGATCAAGGCCGTCGCCCGCGACCCCGGTTCGCGCGCCAAGATCGCCGTCGTGTCCTATGACAGCTCGATCGACCCGGTCGGCGCCTGCGTCGGGATGCGCGGCAGCCGCGTGCAGGCCGTGGTGAGCGAGCTTCAGGGCGAAAAGATCGACATCATTCCGTGGAACGAGGATATCCCGACCTTCCTCGTCAACGCGCTGCAACCCGCCGAAGTGTCCAAGGTCGTGTTCGACGAAGAGGCCGAGCGGATCGAGGTCGTGGTGCCCGAAGAGCAGCTTTCGCTTGCCATCGGGCGGCGCGGGCAGAACGTGCGGCTGGCTTCGATGCTGACCGGGCTCAACATCGACATCCTGACCGAAGAAGAAGAAAGCAAGCGCCGTCAGGCCGAATTCGAAAGCCGCACGCGGCTGTTCATGGACACGCTCGACCTCGACGAATTCTTTGCACAGCTTCTGGTCGCCGAAGGGTTCACCAACCTCGAAGAGGTGGCCTATGTTGATCTTGACGAGCTTCTGGTGATCGAAGGCGTGGACGACAGCACCGCGGCCGAGCTTCAGGCGCGTGCCCGCGACCACCTCGAGGCGCAGAACAAGAAGGCGCTGGACCATGCCCGCGAGTTGGGCGTGGAGGACAGCCTCGTCAACTTCCCCGGCCTGACGCCGCAGATGATCGAGGCGCTGGCGCTGGACGATGTTAAAACGCTCGAGGATTTCGCGACCTGCGCCGACTGGGAGCTGGCCGGCGGCTGGACCACGGTCAATGGCGAGCGGGTCAAGGACGAGGGTGTGCTCGAAAAATTCGAGGTCTCGCTCGAAGAGGCGCAAAACCTCGTGATGACCGCGCGCGTGATGCTGGGCTGGGTCGATCCCGACGAGATGCCCGGCGCCGAGGGTGAAGAGGAAGAGGAAGAGGAGGCGGAGGCCTGAGCGCAGGTCTCCGGGACAGCCCGATGAGCGACCGCATGGATCAGCACGACGAGGATGATGCGCCGGCCAAGGGCAACCCCGAGCGCCGCTGCATCGTCACGGGCGAGGTTCAGCCAAAGGCGGGGCTGATTCGCTTTGTGGTCGGCCCCGATGGCCAGATCGTCCCCGACATTCTGGGCAAATTGCCAGGTCGGGGTATCTGGGTGACGGCCGACCGCGCGGTGCTGGACAAGGCGAAAAAGGGCCAGTTCGCCCGCGCGGCCAAGATGGCCGTGACCGTGCCCGACGGGCTGGTGGACGAGGTCGAACGGCAATTGGCCCGCCGGGTCGTGGACCTGATCGCGCTGGCGCGCAAGTCGGGCCGGGCGATTGCCGGGTTCGAAAAGGTCAAGACCTGGCTTGCCAATGGCGGCGTGCGGGTGTTGTTGCAGGCCAGCGACGGGTCGGCGCGCGGCAAGACCAAGCTCTGGACGCCCACGGGCGCCCGTTATTTCGGCTGCCTGACGGCGCAGGAATTGGGTTTGGCATTCGGGCGGCAAAGTGTGATACATGGCGCGCTTGCGTCTGGCGGACTCAGTGACCGTGTTGTAGAGGAAGCCGCAAAGCTTCGCGGTTTGCGCGAAATTGACGACGGTCAGGGGACCGTCGGGAAGGATACAGTAGCTACATGAACGATAACGACGGCAAGAAACCACTCGGTTTGCAAGGCGCGCGTCCCGGCAGCGTGAAGCAGAGCTTCAGCCATGGCCGCACCAAGAGCGTGGTGGTGGAAACCAAACGCAAACGCGTCGTGGTGCCCAAGCCGGGAGCGCCGGCCGCTGCTGGCGGGCCGGCGTTTGCGGGTGGCGGTGATCCGTCCAAGCGGCCTGCGGGCATCTCGGATGTCGAGCTTGAACGCCGGATGAAGGCGCTCGCCATGGCCCGCGTGCGCGAGGCCGAGGATGCCGCGCGCCGCGAAGCCGAGGAAAAGGAGCGCGCCGAAGAGCGCGAGCGCCGCCGTGCCGAGATCGAGGCCAAGGAACGCGAAGAGCGCGAACGCGAAGAGCGGGCCCGTGAAAAGGCCGAAGAAGAAGAACGCCAGCGCGCCAAGGCAGAGGCAACGACCCAGCGCGCCGCGGCTGCGGCCGCTCCGGCCCCCGCAGCGCCCGAGGAAGACCGTGGCGGCACCCGCGCCCCCTCCACCCAGCGCAAACCTGACCGCGAGCGCGAAGCCGTGCGCGGCGAAAAGGTGGTCAAACCCAAATCGACCCGCGAAGAAGACGTGCGCCGCGCCGGCAAGCTGACGCTCAACCAGGCGCTCACCGGCGGCGAAGGCGGGCATCAACGGTCCATGGCCGCGATGAAGCGCAAACAGGAACGCGCGCGTCAAAAGGCGATGGGCATGTCGCAGGACCGTGAAAAGGTCGTGCGCGAAGTGCAGCTTCCCGAAACCATCGTGGTCAGCGAACTGGCCATCCGCATGGCCGAACGGGTCGCCGACGTGGTCAAGATGCTGATGAAGAACGGCGTCATGGCCACGCAGAACCAGGCGATTGACGCCGACACGGCCGAGCTTGTCATCGAAGAGTTCGGGCACAAGGTCGTGCGCGTGTCGGACGCCGATGTCGAGGATGTCATCGACCATGTCGAGGACCGCGCCGAGGACCTGCGCCCGCGTCCGCCGATCATCACCGTGATGGGCCACGTGGACCACGGCAAGACCAGCCTGCTCGACGCGATCCGCAAGACCAAGGTCGTCACCGGCGAGGCCGGGGGCATCACCCAGCATATCGGGGCCTATCAGGTGACCGCGCCGGACGGCACGCACCTGACCTTCCTCGACACGCCGGGCCACGCGGCCTTTACCTCGATGCGCGCGCGCGGTGCCAATGTGACGGATATCGTCATTCTGGTCGTCGCGGCCGACGACGCGGTGATGCCGCAGACGATCGAGGCGATCAAGCATGCCAAGGCCGCCAAGGTGCCGATGATCGTGGCGATCAACAAGGTTGACAAATACGACGCCAACCCGACCAAGGTGCGCACCGACCTGCTGCAACACGAGGTGATCGTGGAACAGATGTCGGGCGAAACGCTCGATGTAGAGGTGTCTGCCCTCACCGGCCAGGGCCTCGACACACTGATCGAGAGCATCGCGCTGCAAGCCGAACTGCTCGACCTCAAGGCCAACCCCGACCGCGCGGCCACCGGTGCCGTGATCGAGGCCAAGCTTGACGTGGGTCGCGGCCCGGTCGCCACCGTTCTGGTGCGCAACGGGACGCTGCGGCAGGGCGATATCTTTGTCGTCGGCGAAAAGTGGGGCAAGGTCCGCGCGCTCATCAACGACCGGGGAGAACGGGTCGAAGAGGCCGGGCCGTCGGTGCCGGTCGAGGTGCTGGGCCTGAACGGCACGCCCGAGGCGGGTGACGTGCTCGACGTGGTCGAGACTGAAGCGCAGGCGCGCGAGATCGCGACCTACCGCGAAAAGGCCGCCAAGGAAAAACGCGCCGCCGCCGGGGCTGCAACGACGCTCGAACAGCTCATGGCCAAGGCCAAGGACGACAAGAACGTCAGCGAACTGCCGATCGTGGTCAAGGCCGACGTGCAGGGCTCTGCCGAGGCCATCGTTCAGGCGATGGAAAAGATCGGCAACGAAGAGGTCCGTGTGCGCGTGCTGCATTACGGTGTGGGCGCGATCACGGAGTCCGACATCGGGCTGGCAGAGGCGTCGAATGCGCCTGTGATCGGCTTCAACGTGCGGGCCAATGCGTCGGCGCGTCAGACGGCGAACCAGAAGGGCATCGAGATCCGCTATTATTCGGTGATCTACGACCTGATCGACGATGTGAAGGCCGCGGCGAGCGGGCTTCTCAAGGCCGAGGTCCGGGAAAAGTTCATCGGCTATGCGCAGATCAAGGAGGTGTTCCGCGTCTCCAACATCGGCAATGTCGCGGGTTGTCTCGTCACCGAGGGCGTTGCACGCCGGTCGGCCGGGGTGCGTCTGCTGCGCGACAACGTGGTCATCCACGAAGGCACGCTCAAGACGCTCAAGCGGTTCAAGGACGAGGTGTCCGAGGTCATTTCGGGGACGGAATGCGGCATGGCGTTCGAACGCTATGACGATGTGCGTGCCGGCGATGTCATCGAGATATTCGAACGCGAGATGGTCGAACGGTCACTCTGACCGGACCTGAAGGTCGGATGAGGGGCGCTGATGCGCCCCTTTTTCTTGTCATCGGGCGGGTTTCTTGTGAACAGGCGCGCCTCAGGCGGCCCTGTTCACCGGCAGGCCCTCGTAGATGCGGTTGCCGACCCGGATCACGATCTTGCCATTGTCGAGCTGTTTGACCAGCAAGCCCTGCACCGAAACACAGCTTCCCAACATGATCGTGCGCAACATCGAATGCCCCCATCGGTTTGCGTATGGGTCAAAGATTAGCGCCTAATCCTTAAATTACACCTAAAATTTCGTCATTTTATTGACACATTCACAACAATTCACAGCCAGTCCCGCAGGATCGGGATCAGCGGGATGTCGGCGGGCGGCATCGGGTAGTCCCGCAGGTCGCGCGCCTGCACCCATTTGAGCATCTGCCCCTCCTGCGCCACGGGTATCCCCTGCCAGCGCCGGCAGGCAAAAAGCGGCATCAGCAGGTGGAAATCGGGGTAACTGTGGCTGGCAAAGGTCAGCGGCGCGAGGCAGGAGGCGACAGTGTCGATCCCCAGTTCCTCGCGCAATTCGCGGATCAGCGCGGCCTCGGGCGTCTCGCCCGGCTCGACCTTGCCGCCCGGAAACTCCCACAGCCCGGCGAGCGATTTGCCCTCGGGGCGCTGGGCCAGCAGAACCCGGCCGTCGCTGTCGATGAGCGCGACGGCCGAGACGAGGACGATCTTCACGATCGGTAGTCCGCGTTGATGTCGATGTAGCGATGGGTCAGGTCGCAGGTCCAGACAGTCGCCTTGCCGCGGCCAAGCCCCATATCGACCTTGATCGTCAGCTCTGACCCCAACATGTAGGCGGCACCATCTTCTTCGCGGTAGGCCGGGTTGCGCCAGCCATCCCGCGCGACGAGGATATCGCCGAACGAGATGCCCAGCCGGTCACGGTCGGCCTGCGCGCCCGATTTGCCCACGGCGGCGACGATACGGCCCCAATTGGGGTCCTGGCCCGCGATGGCGGTCTTGACCAGCGGCGAATTGGCGATGGAGAGCGCCACGCGCCGGGCTTCGGCGTCGTCGGCCGCGCGGGTCACACGAACCTCGACAAACTTGGTCGCGCCTTCGCCATCACGCACCACCTGATGCGCGAGGTCCATCATCACGCCGCGTAGCGCCGCCTCAAAGACCTTGGCGACCGCACCCTTGACCGGCGCGGCGGCCGACTGGCCCGTCGCCGCGATCAGCAGCGCGTCAGAGGTCGAGGTGTCGCTATCGACGGTGATCGCGTTAAAGGTGCCGCCCACATTGCGCGACAGCATCCGTTGCAGCATCGTGGCCGAGATTCTGGCGTCGGTGAACAGATAGACCAGCATCGTCGCCATGTCGGGCGCGATCATGCCTGACCCTTTGGCGATGCCCGCGATGCGGATCTCGCCGCCGTCGCCCTGCACCGTGGCACTGGCGCCCTTGGCAAAGGTGTCGGTCGTCATGATCGCGGTTGCGGCCGTGGCGATGGCATCCTCGCGCAGCGATTCCACCAGCGCGGGCACGGCGGCGGTGATGCGGTCATGCGGCAGCGGCTCGCCGATCACTCCGGTCGAGCTCGAGAACACGCGCGAGGCGGGCAGGCCAAGCGCATCGGCCACGGCGCCGGTGACGGCATCCACGGCCTCTTGCCCCAGCGCCCCGGTAAAGGCGTTGGCATTGCCCGAATTCACGATGATCGCCGCGCCCGCGCCCGCAGGCACCCGCATGGCGAGTTTCGCCTGGCAGTCGAGCACACAGGCCGCCCGCGTGCTCGACCGGGTAAAGGCGCCCGCGATGGTGCTGCCCGGCGCGATATGGGCGAGCATCACATCCTGCCGCCCGGCATAGCGCACGCCCGCGGCGGCAGTGGCAAAGGACACGCCGGCGATGACCGGCAGGTCGGGAAAGGACGCCGGCGCGAGAGGCGAGACGACCTTGATCCTGACTGGCGCGGCGACTGGCGCTGCCGCGGCGACCTTGGCCTTTTTGCCGAGCTTCTTCTTGTCGCCCTTCTTCTTGTCAGCCTTCTTGTCGGCTTTCCTTTCGGTCTTGGCCATGGCGTCAGTCCCGCAGCAGGTCGAGGTTGGACAGGATTTCGGGGTCAAAGGCGCCGTCTTCCGGGCGGGTGATCTCGGCCGCTTCCATCAGCGCGGTCAGTCGTCCTTCGATGGCTTGCTGCTGCACCTGCGACACCAGTTCGCTGCGCACATCCTCGAGCGCGGGCGCGTCCTGGATGCGGGTCTCATTGAGCTTGACGATATGCCAGCCGAATTGCGTCTCGACCGGGCCCGACACCTCGCCGACGGACAGCGCCATCACCGCCTCTTCAAACTGGGCGACCATCATGCCCGCGCCGAACCAGCCCAGCGCACCGCCATTGGCGGCAGAGCTGTCGCCGGAGGTCTCTTGCGCGACAACGGCAAAATCCTCACCCCCGTCGATCCGGGCCTTGATGGCCTCCGCCTCTTCCAGCGTGTCCACCAGGATATGCGAGGCGTTGTATTCGGTCTGCGGCGCGGCGCCGGCAAAGGCGGCGTCATAGGCGGCCTGGATGGTTTCATCCGTCACGGCATCGCTCACCAGCGTGTTGATGACCTCACCCGCCAGAAGCGCGCGGCGTTCGTTTTCCAGCGCGACACGGACGCGCGTCGGGTCGGCCGTGACGGTTTCGGCGAGCAATTGCTGCTGGATAAGCTGGTCCATCACCCCGGCAAACAGCGTCGGCGCGGGGAGCGACTGGTATTGCGGCGGCAGTTGCGAACGCGCGATGATCATCTGGCCGAGCGTGATCGGGGTGCCGTTCACCGTCGCCACCACGGTGTCGGCGGTTGCGTCCTGCGCCAGCACCGGGCCACAGAGCCCGGCCATGATCGCCACAGAGGCCAGAAATGTCGTGTATTTCATCCGAAAACGTTCCCTTGATCGGTCACGCGGGCGCGTGACGTTGACACATAGCCGGCCGCCCCTTACATCGCCTGACAGGCTCCGAGGGGGCCACGCTTGGCCTCTTCTTTATGCTTTGGGCAACAGGGCAGCAAGCAGCCTCCTCACACATCGACGTCAGGCAGGCCAGGGAAACACGACATGTTGGGTATCGGAACGCTCGCCAAAAAGGTTTTCGGCACGCCGAACGACCGCAAGATCAAGGCGACGCGGCCGCTGATCGAAAAGATCAACAGCCATGAGGCCGCGATGACGGCGCTGACAGATGACGGCCTGCGCGAGATGACGGGCATTCTGGCGGCGCGGGCCAACAATGGCGAAAGCCTTGACGCGCTCTTGCCCGAGGCCTTTGCCGCCTGCCGCGAGGCTGCGCGTCGCGCGCTGGGGTTGCGGGCCTTTGACACGCAGCTGATGGGCGGGATCTTCCTGCATCAGGGCAATATCTCAGAGATGAAAACCGGCGAAGGCAAGACGCTGGTCGCCACCCTGCCCGCCTACCTCAACGCGCTGACGGGCAAGGGCGTGCATATCGTGACGGTCAACGACTACCTCGCGAAACGTGACGCCGAATGGATGGGCAAGGTCTTTGCCATGCTCGGCATGACCACTGGCGTGGTCTATCCGCAGCAGCCCGACAGCGAAAAGGCCGCCGCCTATGGTGCCGACATCACCTATGCGACCAATAACGAGCTGGGATTTGACTATCTGCGCGACAACATGAAGTCCGAATTGGCGCAGATGAAACAGCGCGGGCACAACTTTGCCATCGTGGACGAGGTGGACAGCATTCTGGTGGACGAGGCGCGCACGCCGCTGATCATTTCCGGGCCCGCGCAGGACAGGTCAGACCTCTACCGTTCCATCGACACGCTGATCCCGCATCTCAAGGAAGAGCACTACACGCTCGACGAGAAAACCCGCAACGTCACCTTTACCGACGAGGGCAACGACTATCTCGAAAAGCATCTCACCGCGGCGGGCGTGCTGCCCGAGGGGCAGACGCTCTATGACCCCGAGAGCACGACCATCGTGCACCACATCAATCAGGGCCTGCGCGCGCACAAGCTGTTCGCCCGCGACAAGGACTATATCGTGCGCGACGACAATGTCGTGCTGATCGACGAATTTACCGGCCGCATGATGATCGGTCGCCGTCTGTCGGACGGGTTGCATCAGGCGATCGAGGCCAAGGAAGGCGTCAGGATCCAGCCCGAGAACGTCACGCTCGCCTCGGTCACGTTCCAGAATTACTTCCGCCTTTACAACAAGCTCGCCGGCATGACCGGCACCGCGCTGACCGAGGCCGAGGAATTCATGGAGATCTACGGCCTCGGCGTGGTCGAGGTGCCGACCAACCGGCCCGTCGCCCGCGTGGACGAACATGACCAGGTCTATCGCACCGCGCGCGAGAAATACGAAGGCGTCGTGCGCGCGATCAAGGAGGCCAACGGCAAGGGGCAGCCGATCCTTGTGGGCACGACCTCGATCGAGAAATCGGAATTCCTGAGCAACCTGCTCAAGTCCGAGGGTGTGCCGCATAACGTGCTCAACGCCCGGCAGCACGAACAGGAAGCGCAGATCATCGCGGATGCGGGCAAGTTCGGCGCCGTGACCATCGCCACCAACATGGCCGGGCGCGGCACCGACATCCAGCTTGGCGGCAATGTCGAGCTCAAGGTGCTCCAGGCGCTCGCCGCCGACCCCAGCCAGCACCCGGACACCTTGCGCGCGCAGATCGAGGCGGAACACGCCGAGGAAAAGGCGCGCGTGATCGCGGCGGGCGGCCTCTTTGTGCTCGCCACCGAACGGCACGAGAGCCGGCGCATCGACAACCAGTTGCGCGGCCGCTCTGGCCGTCAGGGCGACCCGGGGCGGTCGTCGTTCTTTCTCTCGCTCGAGGATGACCTGATGCGCATCTTCGGGTCCGAAAGGCTCGACAAGGTGCTGTCCACGCTGGGCATGAAAGAGGGCGAGGCGATCGTGCACCCCTGGGTGAACAAATCGCTCGAACGTGCGCAGGCCAAGGTCGAGGCGCGCAATTTCGACGTGCGCAAGCAGCTTCTCAAATACGACGACGTGATGAACGACCAGCGCAAGGTCATCTTTGGCCAGCGCCGCGAGATCATGGAGGCGACCGACCTGTCCGATATCGTGACGGACATGCGCCATCAGGTGATCGAGGATCTGTCGACGCTGCACATGCCGCCGCGCAGCTACCCCGACCAATGGGAGACGGAGGCGCTCTATGCCAGCGTGATCCAGACGCTCGGGATCGACGTGCCCGTGATGAAATGGGCCCAAGAGGAAGGTGTCGATCAGGCCACGATCCGCGAAAGGCTGGTCGAGGCCGGCGATGCCCACATGGCGGAAAAGACCGCCGCCTTTGGCGCCGAGACGATGCGCAACATCGAAAAGCAGGTGCTCTTGCAGACCATCGACGCCAAATGGCGCGACCATCTGCTGACGCTCGAACATCTGCGGTCGGTGGTTAATTTTCGCGGCTATGCGCAGCGTGATCCGCTCAATGAATACAAGACCGAGAGCTTTCAGTTGTTCGAGGGGCTGCTGGACGGGCTGCGCGCCGATGTGACGCAAAAGCTGTCGCAGATCCGCCCGATGACGCAGGAAGAACAGCAGGCGATGATGGCGCAGATCCTCGAACAGCAGCGCCGCGCCGCGCCGGCGGTGGCCCCTGCGGCCGCGCCGGTTGCCGCGCTCGCCGGTGCTGGGGCAGAGGCTGCGGCGGCCACACCGCGCGCCGGTTTCGTGGAAGGCGACCCCGCGACCTGGGGCAACCCCGGCCGCAACGACCCCTGCCCCTGCGGGTCGGGCAACAAGTTCAAGTATTGCCACGGCAAGATCTGACACCGCGCCATGGTCCGGGCGGCCATCGCGCCGCCCGAATTCAGCCTTGATGATACCTTGGCCGGGTCCCGTTTCGGCCACCATGATTGGGCAGATTGTCTCCAAATCCTGAACGGAGGAGGCATATCATGTCCCGTGGCAGACAGATTCTCGTGGCTGGTGGCACATTCTCGATCGCGCTTGGCATCGGCTTTGTGATGCAGAACGGCGACGCGCTCGCCGCGCGGTTCACGCCCGATGGCCCGCAGGACAGCGTGGCGGCCCAACCCCTGTCCGAACCCATGGCCAGTGCGCAGATTGCCGCCGATCCGCTCCCGGTGGTCGCCACCCCCGCGCATGACGACATCCAGACAGCGATGGTCCTGCCCGCCGAAGAGCCGGTGCCGTCGCTGCCCGACGCGGCCGTGCAGCTTGCCGCCGCTGACCCGGCGCAGGCCGACCTCGGCGCGCCCGTCGCGCCGCTGCCCGAAGCCGCTTCCCAGAACTGCGACGCGACAATGGTGGCAGAGCCCTCTGCTGGCGGCATCGTGCGCCTGTCGCTTGTCGCGCCCTGCGCGCCCGATACCGCGGCCATCATTCACCATCAGGGCATGATGTTCACCATCCTCACCGATACTGCCGGGCAGGCGGTCGTCGATGTGCCCGCGCTTGCCGAAGTCTCGGTCTTTGTCGCGGCCTTTGACGACGGCACCGGCGCCGCCGCGACCGCGATGGTGCCCGAACTCGCCATGATGGACCGGGCCGTGCTGCAATGGCAGGGCATGGACGGGCTGCAACTGCACGCGCTCGAATTCGGGGCCGGATACGGTGAGGCCGGCCATGTCTGGTCAGGCGCCCCGCGCGACGCTGCGGTGGCCGTGTCGGGTGAGGGCGGCTTCATGATGCGGCTGGGTGACCCCGCCGCCGTGAACCCGTTGATGGCCGAGGTTTACTCCTTTCCCAGCGGGCAGGCGCCCCGCGACGGCACCATTGTGCTGTCTGTCGAGGCCGAAGTGACCCCCGCCAATTGCGGCCGCGACATTGCGGCGCAAAGCCTCCAGATCGCGCCGGGCACCACGCCCGAGGCTCTCGACCTCACCATGGCGATGCCGGGCTGTGACGCGACGGGCGAGCTTCTGGTGCTGCACGGGATGCTGCACGATGTGCAGCTTGTCGCGAGCCGGAACTAGCCGCAGTGTCTGCCTGTGAGGCAGGCGGTCAGGGTGGCGAGAGCGTCATCTGTGGGCGCAAAGACCGCAGCGTCGCAGGGCGAGGGCGCGATCACCCAGGTCGTGCCCACCTGCCTGAGAACGTAGATCATGTCGTCGGAAGGCTGGGGCACGGCGCCGCACCATGGGCCCGCGCAGGTGGTCTGAATGGTGACCGGGCCGTCAAACGGCTGATCGAATCCGCCCGGACCAAGCCGCATCCCCGAGAGGCGAGCCGCCTGCCGCCGCGGATGCTGCGCGGCGCGGCTGGTCGGTTTGCCACCGCTATGGTGCAACGCGCCACGCACGATCACGGCCCCTTCGGCCGCCCCGCGCATATAGCTGCGCGCAATATCCGGCGGCAGACAGCGCAGCGCCTGCGCCTGCGTCGCGGCAAGTATGAGTGCTGCGACCAGCACCCGGATCAAAGCAGCGGTCCGAACTCGGCCAAAACCTGTTCGTAAACGGTGCGCTTGAAAGCCACGATCCCGGGCACCAGTTCGTCCGGGGCAGCCCAGCGCCAGGCCGAAAACTCGGGATGCGTCGTTTCGATGTCGATCTGGTCATCGCGCCCGACAAAGCGCATCAGCACCCAATGCTGGGACTGCCCGCGGTATTTCCCGCCCCAGAACCGCCCGACGAGATCGGCGGGAAGGTCATAGGCGACAGGCGCGGCTGTCTGTGCCTCGATCCGCACGAGGTCGGCCGTCACGCCGGTTTCCTCGAACAATTCGCGCAGGGCGGCGGCGCTGACATCCTCGCCGGGATCGACCCCGCCCTGCGGCATCTGCCAGGCGGATTGATCGTTGTCGCGCCGCTGCCCGACAAAGACGCGACCGGCCGGATTGACCAGCATCACGCCCACGCAGGGCCGGTAGGGCAGCGCCGCGATCTGCGCGGGCGACAGGGTGTTTGCCTGCTTGCCCACGGCGCTACTCCACCCGCACAACCCGCTGCGGCGATGGCGCGAGCGCCGACAGCCCCTTGAGAATGTCGATGGCATAGGCGAGCTGATAGTCCTGCTCGCGCAGCGCGGCGGTCGCCTCGGCGCGGTCGCGATCCTCCTGGATCATCCGCATCTCGTCTTCGGTCAAGCTGTCATTGTTCAGCGACCCGCGCAGATCGGCCTCGTTGAGAAAGGTGGGCGCCTCTTCTTCGCCTTCGGCGACCGGATTGGGGCGCGGTTGCTGCACGATGATGTCGGGCGAGATGCCCAGCGCCTGGATCGACCGGCCCGAAGGCGTGTAGTAGCGCGCCGTGGTCAGCCGCATCGCGCCATCCCCGCGCAGCGGCATCACCGTCTGCACCGACCCCTTGCCAAAGGATTGCGTGCCCACGACGATCGCGCGGCGATGGTCCTGCAACGCGCCTGCCACGATCTCCGAGGCCGAGGCCGACCCGCCGTTGATCAGCACCACGATCGGCAGCCCGTTCACCAGATCGCCCGGCGTCGCGTTATAGCGTTCGCCGTCGCCGGGGTTGCGGCCACGGGTTGACACGATTTCGCCGGCGTCGAGGAACGCATCCGAGACATAGATCGCCTGGTTGAGCAGCCCGCCCGGGTTGTTGCGCAGGTCCAGCACGATGCCGTTGACGTTCTCGATCCCGCCGGCGGCGGCAATCTGTTCGGCCAGACCATCGGTCAGGTTTGGGAATGTCTGGTCGTTGAAGGTCGTGATCCGCAGCACCACCGACTCGCCTTCGGTGCGGGCACGCACGGCGGTCAGGCGGATCGTGTCGCGGATGATCGAGAGCTGGAACGGCTCGGACGCGCCTTCGCGCACGATGGTGATGATGATCTCGGACCCGACCGGCCCGCGCATCAGATCGACCGCCTGGTCGAGCGTCAGGCCCATCACGCTTTCGCCGTTCACCGCCGTGATGAAATCGCCCGCCATCACGCCCGCCGCATCGGCCGGTGTGCCATCCATCGGAGAGACGACCTTGACCCAGCCTTCCTCTTGCGTGACCTCGATGCCGAGCCCGCCGAACTCTCCGCCCATCTGCATCCGCATGTCGGCGGCGGCGGTTGGCGACAGATAGCCCGAATGCGGGTCGAGCGAGGACAGCATCCCGTTGATCGCCGCCTCGATCAGCGCCGAGGGCTCGACCTCTTCGACATATTGCGCGCGGATGCGTTCAAAGATGTCGCCGAACAGGTCGAGCTGTTCATAAACGCTGCTGCTTTGCTGCGCTTCCTGTGCCAATAGCGGCGCGGCGATCTGCGTCGTCGCCAGCAGACCCAGCAGGGACCCGGCCCCTGCGGCCATCAGCAATCTCTTCATCGTGTTGTCCTACCTCACTCGACCGCGAACCAGGTCGCGGGGTCAACGGGCGCATCGCCGTCCCTGACCTCAAGATAAAGCGTTTCCGAACGCGCCGCACCAGTCCCCTGTGCGGTTTCGGTCAAAATAGCGTCAACGTCCGGCACATTGCCGCCCATCAGCCCGATCGGCGTGCCCTCGGGCAGCACCTGCCCCGCCTCGCCAAAGACCTCGGCCAGCCCGGCAAAGACCATGAGCACATCGGCTGCGGGCTCGAGGATGACCACATTGCCGTAGTCGAGCAGCGGTCCGCGATAGCGCAAAGTCGCCGCGACCGGCGCCACCACCAGCGCGCGGGGCCGCGCCGCGATCACCAGGCCGGGCCGCACGATCCCCGCTGCGTCGGCCTCGCCAAAGCGGCGCAGCACCTGCCCCTGCACCGGCAGCGCGAGCGTGCCCTGCCGGCCGCGCGCATCGGTGACGACGGTGGCCAGCTCTTCGCCGACCGTGTCGGTCAGGCCGCTGGCAAAGGCGCCCAGCGTCTCGGTCGAGGCGATGAGCAGCGCGGTCGCCACGGCATCCTCGGCATAGCGGCGGGGCAGGTCGGTGCGGTCGGATATCGCCGCGGCCAGCGCCGCCCGCGCCGCCTGCGCCCCGTCGAGCCCCTGTTGCAGCGTCTGCGCCGCGCTGTCCTGCAACTGCTGCAACTGCGCGATTTCCTCCAGCGCCAGGCGCAACTCCGCCACCTGCCCCTGCAGCGCCGGTGTGACCTCCGACAGGATCATCCCCGCCCGCGCCGTGCCCGCCGGCCCCGACGGGTGCAGCAGCAACAGCGGCGCCGGCGCGCGCCCCATGGTCTGCAATACGCCCAGAAGGCGCGCCACCTCGTCGCTGCGCGCGGCCAGTTCCGCCTCGATCGCGCGCTGACGGATCGCGGCGCGCCGCAGCCCGTCGCGCATGGTGACCAGCCCGTCCTCATAGGCGCGCACCGTCTCGGTCAGCGCCGCGATCCGGTCGCGCCCGCCGCTGGCCTCGCCCAGCATCTGCGCCGCCACCTCGAGCCGCGCAGCAGCGGCAAGCGCGGCGGCCGCGCTGTCATCCTGCGCCTGCGCCGCCCCGGCCCATAGCGCAAATGCCAAGACCACGGACCGGATCATCTGACGATCAGGCTCTGCCCCGTCATTTCGGGCGGCAGGTCCAGCCCCATCAGGTCCAGCAGCGTCGGCGCGAGGTCCGACAGCCGCCCGTCGTGCAGCCGCGCGCCTTCCGGCCCGCCCACCAGCGCCACCGGCACCGGGTTGGTCGTATGCGCGGTATGCGGCCCGCCGGTGACAGGGTCCACCATCACCTCGCAATTGCCATGATCCGCGGTCACGATCATCGCCCCGCCCGCCGCCTCCAGCGCCGCGACAACGCGGGCGAGCCCCGCGTCAACGGCCTCGCAGGCCTTCATCGCGGCCGCCAGATCGCCGGTATGGCCCACCATGTCGGGGTTGGCATAATTGGTGACGATCAGATCGTAGCCCTTTTGGATGGCCGCGACAAAGGCGTCGGTCACCTCCGCTGCCGACATCTCGGGTTGCAGGTCATAGGTCGCGACCTTGGGCGACTGCGCCATATAGCGGTCCTCGCCCGGATAGCGCGTTTCCTGCCCGCCGTTGAGAAAGAACGTCACATGCGGATATTTCTCCGTCTCGGCGAGCCGGAACTGCGTGAGCCCCCGTTTGGCCACCCATTCGCCCAGCGTGTTGACGATCTCGCGCTTGGGAAAGACGGTGGTGAACCAGGCCATATGTGCGTCGGAATATTCCACCATCCCCAGCCGCGCGGCGAGCGGCGGCACCGGGCCGCGCGCAAAGCCGGCGAAATCGGGGTCGGCAAAGGCCGCAAGGATCTCGCGCGCGCGGTCGGCGCGAAAGTTGAGGCAGAACAGCCCGTCGCCCGCCGCCATCCCGGCATAGTCCCCGATGACCGTGGCAGGGATGAACTCATCCGTCTTGCCCTCGCTATAGGCGTTTGCCACGGCGGCAGCCGCCTCCGGCGCGCGCGGCCCTTTCCCCTCGGCCATCGCGCGATAGGCGGTCTCGACCCGCTCCCAGCGGTTGTCGCGGTCCATCGCCCAGTAGCGCCCGATCACCGTGCCGATCCGCGCGCCCACAGGCAGTCCGGCCAGCAAACGGGCGATGAACTCCGCCCCGGACGCGGGCGCCACATCGCGCCCGTCGGTGATCGCATGGATGACGACCGGCACGCCCGCGCCCGCCACCGCCCGCGCGGCGGCCAGCAGGTGCACGATATGCCCATGCACGCCCCCGTCGGACACCACACCCATCAGATGCGCTGCCCCGCCCGTGCCCTGCAGCGTCGCGATGAAATCTGTGAGCGCCGGTTCGGTCGCAAATGTTCCCTCCTCGATCGCGAGGTCGATCGCCCCAAGGTCCATCGCCACCACCCGGCCCGCCCCGATATTGGTATGCCCCACTTCGGAATTGCCCATCTGCCCGCGCGGCAAGCCGACGTCGGGCCCGTGCGTGACAAGCTGCGCATGAGGCCCCTGCGACATGATCCGGTCAAATGTCGGCGTCGCTGCCAGGGCCGGCGCATTCGCCTCGCGCGCGGCGCGCAGGCCCCAGCCATCCAGAATGCACAGAACTACGGGCTTGGGTCGCGTCATGATGGCCTCCTGAAATGTCACCCCTGTCTAGCGCCGGCCGCAGGGGCGGGGAAAGCCCCCTGGGCTTCTTTGCGCCCCAAATACTCCCGCCGGAGGCGTCCCTACGCCCGGTGATAGGGCCCACCGGCAAGGATCGAGGCCGCACGGTACAACTGCTCTGCCAGCATCACGCGCGCCAGCATATGCGGCCAGACCATTGGCCCGAATGACAGCGCCGCATCCGCCCGCCCGCGCAGCGCCGGGTCGATCCCGTCCGCGCCGCCGATGACAAAAGCCAGATCGCGCGCCCGGTCGCGCCAGCCGGTCAGCCGGGATGCAAACTCGGGCGACGTCATCAGCGCCCCGCGTTCGTCCAGCACGACCAGCGTCGCGCCTTCGGGCACCGCGCGCGCCAAAAGAGCGCCTTCGGCCGCCATGCCGCCGCCCTTGCGGTCCTCGACCTCGGTCACCTGCGCGGGGCCCAGGCCCAGCGCCCGGCCGGTCCGGTCAAACCGCGCCAGATAATCGTCGAGCAAAAGCCGCTCTGGCCCGGTCCGCAACCGGCCCACGACACAGAGATGGACGCGCATCAGATGGAGGTGGCCGTGGAGGCGCCCGAGGGCATCCACATCTTCTCCAGCTGATAGAACTCGCGCACTTCGGGGCGGAAGATATGGACGATCACATCGCCCGTATCGATCAGCACCCAGTCGCCGGTTTCCTTGCCTTCCATCTTTGACGCCAGCCCGAATTCGGACTTGATGCGGTCGGCGAGTTTTTCGGCCATGGCGCCCACCTGACGGGTGGACCGACCCGAGGCGATGACCATCCAGTCACCCATCTCGGATTTGCCGCGCAGATCGATCTGCACGACGTCTTCGGCCTTGTCATCGTCGAGTGAGGCAAGCACGGCGCGCAGCAGCGTATCGCTCGTCGCCGTATGGGCAGCGGCCGTCATGGCCGCGCTGTGTGTTGCGGCATTGGCCGCAAGGGTATCAAGAGACAGGTCATTGTCCTCCTGGATGGCGCGCCGCAAACAAAGCCCCGGCACCGGGCATGGGTGGAATGTAACACCGCGGATATGACATCTCAATGTATGCACGCATTTGTGCGGCTTTTGTCGCGCATCCGCAACTCAGCGCAGTTGGAACGCCAGCAACATCAGCCCGATCGCCCCGCTCCAGGACGCCACAACGCGCCAGCCGATGCGCAGCCAGGCAGCCGGCCAGCGGTCGAGCGTGGCCGAGACCGCCGCCGCCGGAACCACCGTGACAAGATGCGCCCCCAGGGAGATGCCGGCGTAGATCAGCAACGGCAGTTCGCCGAAGCCGTGCCCCTCGAGTGCCACAGCCGCCGCCAGCCCCCCGGCCAGCGCGGCAAGCGCCGCCACCGTCAGGCGCGGCAGGTCGGGCCCAAGCGCCGCGAGCACGGCACAGACCACGCCCACCCCCATCGCCGCCACGACGACATCGGGCCCCGCCAGCGGCGCGGCAAGACCCCCCGCCAGCAGCCCGGCGATGAACCATGGCCAGACCTGCACCATCCCGTCGCGCCGCCATAGCCCCGCCAGCAGCCCCAGTGGCAGCAGCGCAAGGATGATGGCGGGCGTCACCAGCGGCACGCCGGCCCCTTCGATGAATTGCGCATAGAGGTCGCGCCCCGAGCTAAAGGCATGAGCGGAGGCGTCCTGCGGCAGCAGGGCAAGGGCCGCCGCCACCGCAGCGCGTCGGATCATGCGTAACCGGTCAGGAACAGGCCGCCCACGATGGCAATCGCCACACCGGCCGCGCGCACGATCCAGTCGCCCTTGGGCAGCGCCACGACAAAGCCCAGCGCGATCCCCGCGAGGTGCAAGAGCCCGGTGCCGGTCACGAATCCCACCGCATAGGCAAAGGGATTGGCCGCGTCAGGAAGTTCGGTCCCATGGGCATGTCCATGGAAAATCGCGAACACGCCCACGATCACCGCCGCAACCCAGAGCGGCGCGCGCACTGCCAGCGCCACCAGGAGGCCCAGGACCACCCCCGACAGCGCGATGCCGGTCTCGACGGCCGGAACCTCGATCCCCGCCACGCCCAGCGCGCCGCCAAAGGCCATCACAAGCGGAAAGACCACAGGCAGGATCCAGATCGCAGGCTTGCCCAGAAACGCACCCCAGAGCCCTACCGCCACCATCGCGACGACATGGTCCCAGCCAAAGAGCGGATGGGTGAAACCGCTCATCAGCCCGCCCGCCATGCCTTCGCCGGTATGCGCGGCGGCCGGAAGCGACATCATGGCCGCTGCGACAGCCATTGCGGCCGTGATGATCCGTCTTCTCTGTGTCATGATTTCAACCCCGTTCCCAGACCGTGGACACGGTAACTTGGCCGGCGGGCCAGTCAACCGCTCACTAGTATGGCGACAGTGACCTTCTGCACCAGCATCTCGGCCGGACCATAGCTGGTGAGCAAGGACACATCCGCCGCATCGCGCCCCACCCCGATGATCGCCATGGCCTCGGCGCTGGCCATCCCGGTCGCATCCGCCAGATGCCAGCCGCCGTCGAGGTAAACCTCGGCCACCGCGTGAAAATCCATCGGTGTGACCCCCGGCGCATAGACACTGGCGATCCGCGCGGGGATAGCGGCGGCGCGGGCCAGCGTGATCAGCACATGCGCATAGTCGCGGCAGATCCCCTGCCGCTGCACAAAGGTGTCAAGCGCGGTGGTCTGCGCGGTGCTGGCGCCGGGGACATAGGTAAAGGCCCGTTCGATCCAGTCGCGCATCGCCGCGACCTTGGCGCCGCCGTCGTAGGTGCCGAATTCGGCGGCGACAAAGCTCTGGAATTCGTCCGCCGGGCAATAGCGTGAGGCCATCAGATAGCCCACCGCCTCGCCCGGCAGCCGGTGCAGTGGGACCGCAGCGAGGCTGGCCAGCGGCGGCGTGGCCCGGTCGATGCGCACGACCGAGCGATAGTCGCAGGTCAGCCGGTCGGCCACCGCGAGCCAGATCCGGTCGCCGATCCCGTCCTCGCCGCGCACGCGCGCGAAATGGTCCACCGGCGACAGGCCGATCCCCGCCTCCAGCAGGGTCTGCCCTGGCATCGGCGCGGCCTCGATCTGCAGCAGCATGTCGGCGGGCGCCGCGAGCGCGTAATCCAGATGTGCGGTGATGGTCAGAATCATCTGGCAGGCCCCCTGCGGCGGCGCGCCACGCCCCTGCCTTTCCACGCCCGCGCGCACCCCGCAAGGCATATTGCCTGCCCGCGCAAGGCCGCGTAGAACAAGGCCCATGCAACAGGTGTTCGACATGGACGACCGCGCCCGCCTGCCGTGGCGCTTCTATGGTGCCGCGCGCAGCATTCTTGCGCGACTTTGACCGCCGCACGCCCGCCCTTTTCCCCCAAATGACCTACCTGATCGGAGAGGACCCATGTCCCCCAAGACGCTCTATGACAAGATCTGGGATGCCCATGTCGCCCATGAGGCCGACGACGGCACCTGCCTTCTGTATATCGACCGGCATCTGGTGCACGAAGTCACCAGCCCGCAAGCCTTTGAAGGGCTGCGCATGACCGGCCGCAAGGTCCGCGCGCCGGAACGCACGATCGCCGTGCCCGATCACAACGTGCCCACGACCGCGGGCCGCGACATCCACATCGACAACGAGGAAAGCCGCATCCAGGTCGAGGCGCTCGACCGCAATGCGCGCGAGTTCGGCGTGCATTATTATCCGGTGTCCGACATCCGCCAGGGCATCGTGCATATCGTCGGGCCCGAACAGGGCTGGACCCTGCCCGGCATGACGGTCGTCTGCGGTGACAGTCACACCGCGACGCATGGCGCTTTCGGCGCGCTGGCGCATGGCATCGGCACATCGGAGGTCGAGCATGTTCTGGCCACGCAGACGCTGATCCAGAAGAAATCAAAGAACATGAAGGTCGAGATCACCGGCAGCCTGCGCCCCGGTGTGACGGCCAAGGACATCACGCTCTCGGTGATCGGCGCGACCGGCACGGCGGGCGGCACCGGCTATGTCATCGAATATTGCGGTCAGGCGATCCGCGAACTGTCGATGGAAGGGCGCATGACCGTCTGCAACATGGCGATCGAAGGCGGCGCCCGCGCCGGCCTGATCGCGCCTGACGAGGTGACATTCGCCTATTGCCAGGGCCGCCCCCACGCGCCCAAGGGCGCCGCATGGGAGGCCGCCGTCGCCTGGTGGAAAACGCTTTATTCCGATGCGGATGCGCATTGGGACCGCGTCCTGACGCTGCGGGGCGAGGATATCGCCCCCGTCGTGACATGGGGCACCTCGCCCGAGGATGTGCTGCCGATCACCGGCACCGTCCCCGCGCCCGAGGCGTTTACCGGCGGCAAGGTCGAGGCAGCAAAACGCGCGCTCGACTACATGGGCCTGACGCCGGGGATGAAGCTGTCGGACATCGCCATCGACACCGTGTTCATCGGGTCCTGCACCAATGGCCGGATCGAGGATCTGCGCGCCGCGGCCGCGATCCTCAAGGGTCGCAAGGTCAAGGAAGGGATGCGCGCGATGGTCGTGCCGGGGTCCGGCCTCGTGCGCGCGCAGGCCGAGGAAGAGGGGCTGGCCGAGATCTTCATCGACGCCGGGTTCGAATGGCGGCTCGCGGGCTGTTCAATGTGCCTTGCGATGAACCCCGACCAGTTGCAGCCGGGCGAACGCTGTGCGGCCACGTCGAACCGCAATTTCGAGGGCCGTCAGGGCCGCGGCGGCCGGACGCACCTCATGAGCCCCGCGATGGCCGCCGCAGCGGCCGTGACCGGCCACCTCACCGATGTCAGGGAGATGATGCAATGACCCCCTTTACCACGCTCAGCGGCATCGCCGCGCCGATGCCGCTGGTCAATATCGACACCGACATGATCATCCCGAAACAGTATCTCAAGACGATCCTGCGGACCGGTCTGGGCGTCGCGCTGTTCGACGAGATGCGCTACAATCCGGATGGCACGGAAAAGCCCGACTTCGTGCTCAACCAGCCGCAATACCGGCAGGCGAGCATCCTTGTGGCGGGCGAGAACTTTGGCTGCGGGTCGTCGCGTGAACATGCGCCCTGGGCGATTGCCGATTTCGGCATCCGCTGCGTGATTTCCACCAGCTTTGCCGACATCTTTTACAACAATTGCTTCAAGAACGGCATCCTGCCCATCGCCCTGCCCGAGGCCGAGCGCGACCTGTGCATGAAGGACGCCGAAAAGGGCGCCAATGCGCGGATCGAGGTCGATCTCGCCGCGCAGACGATCACGCTGTCGGACGGGCAGGTCATCACCTTTGACATCGACCCGTTCCGCAAGCATTGCCTGCTCAACGGGCTCGACGATATCGGTCTGACAATGGAAAAGGCCGCCTCGATCGACGCTTATGAAGATGCGGCGGCCCAGTCGCGCCCCTGGGTCTGACATCTCTGCCGGGTTGGACACTGTTTCCAATCCGGCATGACCCGGCGTCAGGTGGATTCTACATGTCGTGCGGTTTTGCCGCGTGCCACCATATCTGGGCAGCCTGTCAAAACTGCCCCAGCAATGCTTTGAAATGGTTGCATTCCCGCACCACCTCGACCGCAAAACTGCCCGAGAGATTTCCCTATTCTTAACCATCAGTTGCTCGCAGACGGGGAACGGGGCAAAACTATGGCAAGAATGAGGCAAATTGCCCAGTTTGGGCAGGATCAGTCCGGGACAGGACCGCGGCACAGCATCGTGGCCGACCGGGTTGAAGGCAGGCAGGTTATGGTCACGCGAATGTCGAGTGCGCTCTTGCGCGCGGTGCTGGTCGGTTTGATGGTGGCGACGCCCGCCATGCTGCTGCCTTCGACGGGGCCGGACACCATCCTGATCGTGTCGCTGCTGGGCATCTGCGCCATCGTCTTTACCTTTGTCGAATACAACACCGACTATCCGTCGCTGGTCGAATTCCGCGATGCGCCGCCCTTCAACCGCGTGCGCTTTGTCGCGCTTTTTGCCACCGTGTTCATCCTCTCGATGATCCTGCGGGGCGAGACCGACCCTTCGACCATGTCCCGCCTGTTCGAGGCGGTTGGCGCGCGTCTGGGCGTCACGATCGACTTTCCCTATTCGCCCGTGCGCCTCGTTGTGCTGATGATGCCGGCCACGACCTCGGCCGATGCGGTCGATCGCGTGCGCACCGCGGCCGGCATTAGCTATCTGGTGTCTATCATGTCGCTCGCGGCCTTTGTGCTGCTGCTGCGCCTGCGTGGCTGGCCGATGCGGCACGCCGGGTTCAACGTCTGGGTCAACCTGCCGACCTTTGATCCGATGGCGGGGGGCGACGTGGTGGAGCGGCTTCACCGTGATGCGCAATTTAACCTGATATTAGGGTTTCTGCTGCCATTCATCATTCCGGCCTTTGTGAAGCTGGCGTCAGACCTGTTCGACCCGGTCAGCCTGACGCATGCGCATACCCTGATCTGGACAATGACCGCATGGGCATTTCTTCCGGCGAGCCTTCTGATGCGGGGCATCGCGCTCAACCGCGTGGCGCTGATGATCCGCCAGCAACGCAAACGCGCCTACGCCACCTCAAAGGACTATGCGGCGGTCTGATCCTTGGCCTGCTGGTCTGGGTGGGGGCGGCCTCGGCAGAGAGGCTGCGTCTGGCGAGCTTTGCCGCGCCGCTGAGCCGCGACGGGCCGGGGCTCTTGCTGCGCGACATCCTGCGCGGTGAGGATGCCCAGATCGCGGCCATCGCCGATGTCGTGGCCCATGTGGCCCCCGATGTGCTGGTCCTGACAGACTTTGACTATGACCATGACGGCCAGGCGCTCGCGGCTTTTGCCGACCTGCTGGCTGCGCGGGGGCTGCGGTTTGACCACCGTTTCGCGCTGCGCCCCAACAGCGGGATGGCGACGGGGCAGGACATGGATGGCAACGGCCGGCTGGGCGAGGCGCGCGATGCGCAGGGCTATGGCCGCTTTGCCGGCGATGGCGGGATGGCGGTGCTGTCGCGCTGGCCCATCGACCGGGACGGCCTGCGGGATTTCAGCACGCTCTTGTGGCGCGACCTGCCGGGCGCTGTGCTGCCTGTGCGCGATGGCGCGTCCTTCCCGTCCGAGGCGGCGCAGGCGGTGCAGCGGCTGTCGTCAGTCGGGCATTGGGTGGTGCCGGTCATCACCGAAACAGGGCCCGTCGCGCTGCTGCTCTGGTCGGCCACGCCGCCGGTGTTCGACGGGCCGGAAGACATGAACGGGTTGCGCAATCGTGACGAGGCGCGGTTCTGGCAGGTGTTTCTCGACGGTGCCTTTGGCCCGCCGCCCGATGACTTTGTGATGATCGGCAACAGCAACCTCGACCCCGCCGATGGTGACGGTCTGCACGAGGCGATGGTGGCGCTGCTTGCGGACCCGCGGCTGCATGACCCCCATCCGGCGAGCGCGGGCGGTGCTGTTGCGGCGGACCCCGGGCAGGCGGGCTCTGCGGCCGAGGATACCGCCGACTGGCCCGATGGCGCGCCAGGCAACCTGCGCGTGACCTATGTGCTGCCGGCGGCCTCGCTCGAGGTTGCGGGCGCGGGCGTGTTCTGGCCCGCGCCGGATGACCCCGCCGCCGCGCTACTGGGCGAGGATGGCCTTGCCGCCGGGCCGCATCGGCTTGTCTGGGTGGATATCGTCCGGTAGCCCGGCCAGCATGACCCTCCGCAGGTCTGTCGGCTGGAAGCCGGGCAAGAGGCGCGCGAATTTGTCGCCCGAGAGGCTGTGCGGCAAGTCCCATAGATAGCGCATCTCGCCCAGGTCGCGCGCAAGCTCCCAGAATGGCGCCAGCAGGCGCATCATCCACCACGCAAACCGCGTGAGCCGCAGCGGGCGGCCCGTCGCCTCGGACAGAGCGGCATGCAGGTCCGAGACGGAAAAGCTGTGACCGGGAAAGGGGACATCCTCGAAGGTCGCCAGCCTCTCGCGCCGGGTGGCGAGCATCACCGCCGCGCGCGCCCAGTCGGGCACATAGGCATAGGCCGTCGGCACCTGCGGGTTGCCGGGCGCGGCCACCTTGCCCTTGACGATCTCGCGCAGCAGAAATGCCGTCATGATGTCGCCGTTGTGCTCCGGGTCGATGACGTTGCCCGCGCGCAGGATGATGGTGCGCACGCCGGCGTCCCGATAGGCGGCCTCCATTGCAATGCGGATGCGCCCCTTGCGGGTGCCGCGGCGATCACCTGTGCGGTGATCTGCGGGATCAGCACGGCCCAGTTGTGATAGCCGGGCGGGTTCAGCCCGTTGACGATGACATCGGCGCCCATCGCGGCGGCGGTCATGTCGGTGCCGCGCTTGTAGCGGCGCAGGGTCCAGCCGGCGGCGGCAAAGGCTTCGGCCGCGTGATGGCCGATCTTGCGGGGCTGACCGCGCATGAGGCGCCGCGCCAGACGCCGCGCATCCGCCACGTCTGGGACATGCTGGCCGAGGGGCTGCGCCCGCTGATCACTTGAACCCGCGCCGGCAACGGGCTAGGGCGTGGCAAACCCAGCCACCCAAGGACAGCGCCATGACCAACCCCACGCTCCTCATCCTCGCCGGCGACGGCATCGGCCCCGAAGTCATGGCCGAGGTGAAGAAGATCATCGGCTGGTATGGCGACCGGCGCGGCGTGACATTTGACGTGTCCGAGGACCTCGTGGGCGGTTGCGCCTATGATGTGCATGGCGTGCCGCTGGCCGATGCGACGATGGCAAAGGCGCAAGAGGTCGATGCGGTGCTGCTGGGCGCCGTGGGCGGGCCGAAATACGATGTGCTCGATTTCAGCGTAAAGCCCGAACGCGGCCTGTTGCGCCTGCGCAAGGAGATGGACCTCTTTGCCAACCTGCGCCCCGCGCAATGCTTTGACGCGCTGGCGGATTTCTCGTCGCTCAAGCGCGAGATCGTGGCCGGCCTCGACATCATGATCGTGCGCGAGCTGACCAGCGGCGTCTATTTCGGCGAGCCGCGCGGGATCTTTGTGGAGGGCAACGAGCGCGTCGGCATCAACACCCAGCGCTATACCGAGAGCGAGATCGCCCGCGTGGCGCGGTCGGCGTTCGAACTGGCCCGCAAGCGTGGCAACAGGGTCTGTTCGATGGAAAAGGCCAATGTGATGGAATCGGGCGTCCTCTGGCGCGAGGTGGTGACCAAGGTGCATGCCGAGGAATACCCAGATGTCGCGCTCAGCCACATGTATGCCGACAACGGCGCGATGCAGCTTGTGCGCAACCCCAAGCAGTTCGACGTGATCGTGACCGACAACCTCTTTGGCGACGTTCTGTCGGATGCAGCCGCGATGCTGACGGGGTCTCTTGGCATGTTGCCCTCGGCCAGCCTCGGCCTGCCGATGGCCAATGGCCGGCCCAAGGCGCTCTACGAGCCGGTGCATGGCTCTGCCCCCGATATTGCCGGGCAGGGCAAGGCCAACCCGATCGCCTGCATCCTCAGCTTTGCCATGGCGCTGCGCTATTCCTTTGACATGGGGGCCGAGGCTGACCGGGTCGAGGCGGCGGTGGCAAAGGTGCTGGCCGACGGTCTGCGCACGGCAGACCTGATGGGGGCAGAGGGCGGCACGCCGATCGGCACCACGCAGATGGGCGACGCGATCATCGCGGCGCTGGACGCATCGCTGGTCTGAGCGGCGCGCCCGCCAGCGGGCCCGCGCCATGGGTTTCACGGGCGGCCTGATGGCAATGCAGGAGGCCGCCCGCATGGGCGGTGCCGTGGCGCACCCAGCGCCTCGCCTCGGCCCGGCGGAACACTGCGGCAGCGGTGAGCCTCAGCACATGGGGCGGTAAGGCGCGAGAGCGCCCGATCCCGCCCAAAAGCGTCACAACAGCCGCAGACACGGCGCGACCTTAACCCGGCCGAAGGAAAAATGCGCCACCTTGTCCGACAATCGGCCCGGCTTGGTTGACGCTATCGCGCGGATCGCTGACAAGGTCTGCGCCGTCACACTGGCCAAAGGATGTGATCACATGGGCCCCAACGGAAAAGGTGCGTTGCTCGCCCTGCTGGCCTTCGGGATCTACGCGACCCATGACGTCGTGGTCAAACTGATGGGGGCGTCCTATTCGCCGGTGCAGCTGATCTTTTTCTCGGTGCTGTTCAGCTTTCCGCTCGCCATGCTGATGATCATGCGTGACGCGCAGCCGGGCACCCTGCGGCCCGTGCACCCCTGGTGGATCGCGCTGCGCACGGCCGCTGCGGTGCTGACGGGCCTGACGGCGTTCTACGCCTTTTCGGTGCTGCCGCTGACGCAGGTCTATGCCATCGTCTTTGCCACACCGCTGTTCATCACCATCCTCGCGATCCCGATCCTGGGTGAAAAGGTGCGCATAAGGCGCTGGCTGGCCGTCATTGCCGGGCTGATCGGGGTGATGGTCGTCCTGCGGCCGGGCGGCGGCGACCTGTCGCTGGGGCATCTGGCCGCGCTGCTCGCGGCGCTGGGCGGGTCGGTCGCGTCGATCATCGTGCGCAAGATCGGGCCAGAGGAACGGCCGGTCGTGCTGCTGCTTTACCCGATGCTCGCGAATTTCATCCTGATGGCGGCCGCGCTGCCCTTTGTCTATGAGCCGATGCCGATCGAGCATATGGGTTTCGTTGGCATCATGTCGGTGCTGGGCTGGATCGGTGGCGTCGTCATCATCAAGGCCTACAATGCCGGCGAGGCGGTGATCGTCGCACCGATGCAATATTCGCAGATCCTCTGGGCGACGGCCTATGGCATGGTGTTTTTCAACGAAACGCCTGACGGGCGCACGGTGCTGGGCGCTGGGATCATCATCGCCTCGGGTCTCTACATCGTGCTGCGCGAAAGCCGCAAGTCGGAGTCGAACCGCCCCGTCCTGCAATCCAAGAACCGGCCCGACACCGGCACCAGCCCGCGGCGCAACCTGATCGACCGGGTTACGCGCAGCGTGCGCCACCTTGATTGACGCGGGCCGATATGGCCCCTTGCAAAAGCCCCGCCACCGCGCTACCCCGCGCACATCGGTCGGAGTGTAGCGCAGCTTGGTAGCGCACCTGCTTCGGGAGCAGGGGGTCGGAGGTTCGAATCCTCTCACTCCGACCAATTATCCCTAGGTTCAGTCTGTCCCGCGCTTTGGCGCCGGAGCCTCGTCGTAGTCATCCGACAGGATGCGCGCCGCATCGCCGCGCGGGTCCTCATACTGGCGGTGGCGCAAGGTCCAGACAAAGGCGAGAAGGCCGACCGCGCCCAGCGACAGTGAAATCGGGATCAGGACCGCGAGGATGTTCATGCGCGCGCCCTACTTCAGCCGCAGCGCGTTGAGCGTGACGGTGATCGACGACAGCGACATCGCGACCGCGGCCATCAGCGGCGTGGCCAGCCCCACCAGCGCGAGCGGCACGGCGATCACGTTGTAGCCAAAGGAAATCGCAAAATTCTCCCTGATCCGGCGTGTGGCCTTTTTCGCCACGCGCAGCGCCTCTGCGATGGGGGCGATGTCGCGACCGGTGAGCACGATATCCGAGGCCACCCGCGCCGCGTCGAGCGCGGAGGCGGGCGAGATCGACACCGTGGCGGCGGCCAGCGCGGCGGTGTCGTTCAGCCCGTCGCCCACCATCAGCACGCGGCGCCCCGAGGCGACCAGCGCCTGCACAAAGGCGGCCTTGTCTGCCGGCAGAACTTCGGCCTGCCAGTCCGTGATGCCCAGCCGGTCAGCCAGCCCGCGCACCGCGCCCGGCACATCGCCCGACAGCAGATGGATCGGCATGCCCTGCCGGTTCAGCGCGGCAATCAGCGCCGCAGCCCCCGGCCGCAGCGCGTCGTCAAAGACAAAGGCCACGGGCGCGCGCCCTTCGACCTGCAGCCAGGCGGCGGTATCCTGGCCGGGTGCGGCGCCGACCCAGGCCGCGCGGCCAAGGCGGACGCGCCGGCCTTGCCAGATCCCTTCGACACCATAGCCGGGCACCTCGACCAGATCGGTCACGGTCTCTGCGACGATTCCGTGCGCGCGCGCGCCGCGGGCCAGCGCCACCGCCAGCGGATGCGACGACCCCGCCGCCAATGCCATCACAACAGCCAGATCGGCGGCGTCCTGCAGGGCCAGATCGCGCGGCTCTGGCGTGCCCAGCGTCAGCGTGCCGGTCTTGTCAAAGACCACGCAATCGACCTCGGCCAGACGCTCGAGCGCGGTGCCGTCCTTGATCAGCAGCCCCGCGCGGAACAGCCGCCCCGAGGCCGCCGTCACCACGGCAGGCACGGCAAGGCCCAGCGCACAGGGGCAGGTGATGATGAGAACGGCGGCCGAGATGTTGATCGCATGGCGCACATCGCCCCCGGTGATCCACATCCAGACGCCGAACGCGCCAAAGGACAGCAGATGCACCAGCGGCGAATAGGCACGCGCCGCGCGGTCGGCCAGCGTAGTGTAGCGGTTGCGCGCGCTCTCTGCCACGGCCACCAGATCGGCCATCCGCGCGAGCGACGTGTCGCGCCCGGCCGCCGTCACCCGCACGGTGAGCGGGCCGGTCAGGTTGACCTCGCCCGCGCTGAGCCGCGCGTCGGGCCCGGCAAAGACCGGCAGGCTCTCGCCCGTCAGCAGCGCACGGTCGATCTCGCTCTCGCCCGAGAGCACCACGCCATCGACCGGCACACGCCCTCCCGGCCGGATCACGACGACATCGCCCACCAGCAGGGTCGCGGCGGCGACGGTCTCTTCGCCCGCGGCGGTCAGCCGGACAGCGCGCGGCACCTCGAGCGCGGACAACTCCTGCGCGGCCGACCGGGCCACGGCCCGCGTGCGGTGATCCAGATAGCGCCCGCCGAGCAGGAAAAACGTCAGCATCACGGCGGCGTCGAAATAGGCGTGATCGCCACCGTTGAAGGTCTCGTAGAGAGAGATCGACGAGGCGAGGATGATGGCAAGCGAGATCGGCACATCCATGCCCAGCCGCCGGTTGCGCAGGCTCGCCCAGGCCGAGCGGAAAAACGGCTGCCCGGCAAAGATCACCGTGGGCAATGCGATGGCCGCAGAAATGAGGTGGAACATGTCGCGTGTGGCATCCGACGCGCCCGACCAGACCGCGACCGACAGCAGCATGATGTTCATCATCGCAAAGAACGCGACGCCAAGCCGCATCAGCAATTCGCGCCCGATGCGGTCGGTCTCGGTTGACGACAGCGCCACCATGTCGAGCGGCAGCGCCTCGTAGCCCAGCGCGGAGAGGTGGTCGGTCAGTTCCTCGACCGACACGCTCGCGTCATGGCGGATGCGCACCCGTTTGAGCGACAGGTTGACCCGCGCCTCGGCCACGCCGGTGCGCGCGATCAGGCCACGCTCCACCGTCGAGATGCAGCCGGCGCAATGCACGCCGGGCAGGGCCAGCACCGTCACCTCGGCCGCGTGGGCCGCCTGTTTGCCGGCCCGCGTGATCGTCACCGAGGTGGCGACACAGGCAGGGCAGGCAGCGGCGCCGGGATATTCGACAGCGCTCATCGCCCTCAGTCCACCAGCACGACGACGCGTTGCTGGAACCGCGCGCCGTTCTCTGCAATGGCCACGAACCGCAGGTTCCAGTTGCCCGGCGCCGTCGTCACCGGGGCGCGGTAGAGCGTGCCGTCAAAGGCGAATTCGGGCGTCTGGTCATCGCGCATGGTCGTGGCGCGGCCAAAGGTGCCGGTGAGCGACGCCACCTCGACAGGGTTGCCCTGCGCATCGGTGATCGAAAGCTGCAATTCGCCCTGATGCACAACCGCGCCGATTTGCCAGCCCAGCGCCAGTTGCTCTGCCCGGTCGGTGTCAAAGCTCTGGCTCGCGACATAGGAATTGCCGACCTCGAGCCCCGGAAAGGTGCGGATCGCCTGCGTTGCCAGGACGATGTTCACCCCGATGATCACCACAAAGAAGCTGGCGAAGATCGCAAAGAACTTTGGGCCCGTGATCGGCCCTTGAAAGAGCTTAATCATTGGCGGTTCCAGTTCCGTTGAAATGGCTGTCCACATAGGCCCGGTCGCCGCTGCCCAGGTCTTCGAGCCAGAAGCGAAAGGCGGTCCGATCGCGTGACGCGGCCGGGTCCTGAGGCCGCGCGCTCACATAAACCCGGACCTGCGTGACCTCGTCGGCTGACACATCCACAACGCGCCCTTCCGACCCTTCGATGTCGATGCGCAGGATATCGTCCGACGCAAGCGAGAGGTGAAATTGCCGGTCGCCGCCCTGTTTGTTGAGCAGGCGCACGTCATAGACATTGCGGATCGTGCCGTCGGATAGCGTGATATAGGTCGGGTTGCGGACCTGTGCGACGTTCATCTCGATGTCGGAACGGATGAAAAGGGCAAAGACCAGACCGAAGCCCACCAAGCCCCAAAGCGCGGTATAGAGCATTGTGCGGGGCCGCAGCACGTGTTTCCACACCGGGATAGGGTCGCCGCCGGTCCGTTCCCGGGCCTCGTCCTTGAGTGCGAAATAGTCGATCAGCCCGCGCGGCTTGCCGATCTTGGTCATCACATCGTCGCAGGCGTCGATGCACAGGCCGCAGGTGATGCAGGCCAACTGCTGGCCATCGCGAATGTCGATGCCCATGGGGCAGACGTTGACGCAGGCCATGCAGTCGATGCAGTCGCCGGCGCCTTCGATGCGCGCCTTGCCGCGCGGCTCACCGCGCCATTCGCGATATCCGATGGTGATCGTGTCCTCGTCGATCATCGCAGCCTGGATGCGGGGCCAGGGGCAGGCATAGATGCAGACCTGTTCGCGTGCGATGCCGCCAAAGAAAAAGGTCGTGGCCGTCAGGATCGCCATGGTCGTATAGGCGACGGGGTGGGCGTTGCCGGTGACAAGATTGCCCAGAAGCGTCGGCGCGTCAGTGAAATAGAACACCCAGGCACCGCCGGTGGCGAGCCCGATCAGCACCCAGATCACCCATTTCGTCAGGCGCAGCCGGATCTTGCGCGCGTCCCATTTTGCGTTCCACAGGCGCACGCGGGCATTCCGGTCGCCTTCGACCCAGCGTTCGGTGAGGATGAAAAGGTCGGTCCAGACGGTCTGCGGACAGGCATAGCCGCACCAGACGCGGCCCAGCGCGGATGTGAACAGGAACAGGCCAAGCCCGGCCATGATCAGGAGGCCCGCGACGAAATAGAACTCATGCGGCCAGATCTCGATCCAGAAAAAATAGAAGCGCCGGCCCGCCATGTCGATCAGGACGGCCTGGTCGGGCAGGGATGGCCCCCGGTCCCAACGGATCCAGGGGGTGATGTAGTAGATCCCCAGCGTGACGGCCATGATGACCCATTTCATGCTGCGGAACCGGCCTTTGACGCGACGCGGAAAAACAGGTTCGCGCGCGGCATATAGCTGCGGGGGCGTTTCAGGCTGGCTCATGGTGCTTCCCGGCGATTTATTGTTGGGGTCTGTCCTGACCCCTGTTGCCACATTCTGCCTTGATTTGGATCAACCATCATTGTCGCAGGTCCGTGTCGCGCCGACCAGCCGAACTTTGCCTGATACGTCTACGACGGGCACGCTATCGCGTGCTGGCGCGCTGGCGTTCGGGAAGGAAGGGCCATTCGGGCCCGGCCGGCACTGCGCCGCGGGGGTCAGGCCCCCGCGGCTATCTGCGCGCCTGCAAGAGGCTGAGCGCCACCGACCCCGGCGAAGTTGCGCTCGCCGCTGCGGCATCAGAGCGGATCATGAAAAGGCGGATCATCTTTTCCTGCGCTTCGGGTCTGGTCAGGTCGCCTACATTGTCCGTGCCGAAAACGGCGCGCGCCCGGTCCTTGAACGCATCGAGTTGCTGGTCGATCCCGACCCTCGCAAAGCTGGACGGAAAGCCCAGCGCTGTCTGCACGACCGAGCGGAGCGGCGCATTGCCCATGATCGCGTACCATTGCCCGTTCTTGGTGCTGTTGCCGCGCACGACCTCGGCAAGCCCTGCCGAGAGATTGAGCGCCTGCCGCATCTGGTCGTCCTGCGCACCCACGGCCGCCTCGAACTGTTTGGTCTCGTAGCGGGCGAGGATCGAGTCGGCAAAGCCGGGGAACTGCGTCTTGCTCCCGAAATCGCCAAAGCCGAAACTGCGTGCGAAATCGGCATAGCGCTTGTCGGCGAGGCGGCTGGAGAGCGCCCTTTCCTTGATGGTGCCGTCCTCCAGAACCTTGCGGATAAAGGCCTTGTTGTTGATATCATCGTCCAGACCGAATGCGCCGAGCGCCACCGCCAGGAGGCGGCGGTCCTTGACCAGGTCTTCGGCCGACTGGACCTTGGCGATATTCTCGCGGAAATAGGTCGTGTTCCGCTGGAGCGGTGCACTCTGGACAAAGGCCTCTTTCTGACTGTCCAGCGTGCGTTGCAGGAAACGCCAGCCGGCATAGCCCGACATCGGGATCACCGGCTGGAAGCTCATGACAGCCGCGCAGCGGCAGCCAGCAGCCGCTCCTCCCGCGGCAGGAGGCCGCGCAGGCGCTTCAGGGCGCGATAGAAGTCGCCGCCGATGACCGCGTCGGTCGCATCGGTCAGTTGCAGGCGGCTGTCCGGGTCACAAAGGACCTGGCTGAGCTGTTCGATCCCGCGCAGGAGTTGATGTCGCGCCTCCTCCTCCACCGCGTCGCCCGACAGGACGAGTTGCGCGATGTAGCAGACGCGCCGCACGGGGGTGTTGACCTCATCCGGGCGGATGGCATCGCGCAGGCGCAGGATATTGGCGTTGGGCGTCAGGATCGACAGGCGCGACCTGCGGTCGCCGTTTTCGATCACCGCGCCGTTGACGAGGACGCGCTCTTTGGGACCGAGCTTGAGAACAAGACCGCTCATCATGCCACCCCATGTGCGCGCTGGCCGTCTGTCAGGCCCCGCATGATGGCAAGGTTGATGTCGATCAGCGCCCCCGCCCCCGCCTCGCCCCTCAGGATGCGCTGGCTCTGGTGATCGGTGAATTCGGCGAGGTAGAAGATCTGCGCGCGCAGGGCCTGCGGCAGGGCATTGTCGCCATCGGCCACATCGGCGGCAAGGTGCGTCCAGAGGCGGCGATTGTCATGGACGGCGGCGGCAAGCCGGGGAAAGTCAGCCTGTGCGGCGGTGGCTGCGGCGCGCAGCCGGGCCGTCACGTCGGCAAAGACCTGGTATTCTGCAGAGCGGCCGGTGCGCAGGGTCAAAGGCGCCGCGCCATAGGCGGCCCTTGCTTGTGCGGTAGTGTTCACGGAGCGTCCTTTCGGGACAGGGTTGGCTGTGACGCGGCTTTGCCGCGGGCGGTTCCCTTTGATCGGGCAGGGTCAGGGGGGGCTTTGCCCCCCCTGACGGTTGCCTTAGCGGAACAGCGACAGGATCGACTGCGGCGCCTGGTTGGCGATCGACAGCGACTGGATGCCCAGCTGTTGCTGCACCTGCAGCGCCTGAAGGCGTGCAGAGGCTTCTTCCATGTCGGCATCGACGAGGGCGCCGATACCGGTTTTCAGCGCATCCGACAGCTTGCTGACAAAGTTCGACTGGGTCTGCAGGCGCGCTTCGGAAGCACCGAAGGCGGCCGCAGCGTCGATGGCCGAGCCCACCATCGTCTCGACATCGGCCAGGGCGGTCCCGCCGGTCACTGAGAACCCGTCGAGCCCGGCAAGCGCACCGGCACCGTCCGCACGCACGCGCACGGTCATGTTGACGTCGGTCGAGCCCTGATTGTCGATGGTCAGTTCGCCTGCGGCATTGACCGGATCATAGAGCGCGGTGACGCCCGAGATGCCGGCGGCATTGATCTGGTTCCGCAGGTTCGACAGCGCGATCTCGTTGCCATCGTTGCCGGCGGCCACATCTGCATCGGTCACGGTGTAGCTGAAGTTGCGATCTCCCAGCGTGACGGTCAGCGTTTCGCCTGTCGCGACAGCGGACAACGCAAAGGCTTCCTGGCCGCCGGCCGATGTGATTGCAACAGCGCCGTCGTTGTTGCCGCCGCCGACGACGAGGTTGCCACCGGCCGTGCCCGCAGCGATCTGGCCCGTCGCGGCCGCAGCCGGATCGGTGCTCAGGTTCTGCGCGCTGATGGCGATGGTGTTGGCCGTGACGGTGCCGCCAGAGCGGTCGATCGAGCCCACAACAGAGGTGCCAGTGCCGGTGTTGATCAGGTTGACGCCATTGAACTGCGCGCCGCTGATCGTGGATTTCACCAGGCTGACAAGCTCGTTGGTCTCGTTCTGCAGCTTGGTCGTATCGGCGGTCGCGTCCTGCGCCGCGATGACCTTGTCCTTGATCTGGGTGAGCAGGCCGGTGATCGTCTCCGTGGCGGCTCGCGCCACGCCGATCATCGCCTGGCCCGAAGCGAGGCTGTTCGTCACCGCCTTGAAGCTGCTGACGTCGCTTTCCATCACTTTCGAGATGGCCCAGACGGCCGAGTTGTCCTTGGCCGAGGCCACCGACTTGCCGGTCGAGATCTCGGACTGAACCTTGCCGAGGTTCGAGTTGATGCTCTTGAGGGTCTGCAGCGCGACCATCGCGCCGTTGTTGGTCAGAATGCTGGACATTGTGTTGGTCCCTTAAAGTGTGGGCGCTTTTGCGCCGCGGTTTCAGACAATCGCCGGTTCCGGCGACGTGACACGTCATTCTGATCGTTGCCCTTGCCGGACGTTTCCCCGGCTGTGCGCCACCCCGAAGGATGCAGGGCGACACTGGCTCCAGACCTCTTAACGCATCCCTAATTCCGCCCGCTCCGATGCTGTCACTTTTAGTCAAACGAGGTGGTCTGGCGCCGCTCAGGCCTTGCGCTCGAACGCCGGCCGCGCGGTTGCGACCGTGGATTTCTGGCCGGCGCTGTCATAGGTGGCAAAGCCCTGCCGCAGGGTGTTCACGTGGTCCAGCCGGGCGGCCGCGTCCCTGACGCCCAGGATTGCCGCTTCGAGCAATGACTGGTTGTGGGTGAGGCTGCGACCAAGTCTGTCGAGCGTTGCCGGGTCGGCCGGAGCCTGGGCAAGCGCCGCGAACAGGGCCTCCTTGCGGGGGGCAAGGGGCGCCAGACTGTCAAACTGCCCTGCAAGGATGGCCGCGCGTTCGGTCTCGAGCAGGTCAAGGAGCGCGGATGTGGTGTTTTCAGCCATTCGACCGCGCCTTCATGGCCTCGAAGAGGGACTGCGCCAGCCCGATTCCGCCGGCACGGACCATTTCGCGCGCCTGCGCATCGCGCAGGAAGGATGCGAACTGCTCTTCACCGGCGCCACCGCCAAAGGCATCGCGCGGCGCACCCACGCCTGCGGCCTTGAGCATTTCAGCGAGAAAACCGGCCTCGAGTTTTTCTGCGGCGGCGCGCAACTGCGCGTCACGGTCAGCGGTGGCGGTCTGCGTGCCGGGCGCAGCGAGGGGAGGGGGCAAGGGGCGGACAGGATCCATGAATAATCTCCAAATTGATGGATTTCACACAGCTTGGACCCGAACCGGTAAATATCTGGTAAGTTTCATCGGTCACAGTGGAGGAGAAGTTACAGGCCTGCATCGGAGAACTGATGTCACCCACCAATCTGCTGCTCGCGACCCTCGCCGTGCCAATGGCGCGGCAAGGGGTGTTGTCCCCGCAGACCGCCACCGGTGTCGCCGGTCGTGGGGGAGAAGATGACTTCTCGTCGATTTTCGAGCATCTGGATGGAGAGGTCGCGGGCACGGCCGATCCGGCCGCCTTGCTGGCGCATGCAGCGATCATCCCGGTTGCGGCCAGCGGTGCCGCACCTGCGGAAACGGCGGGCGAGGCCCCCGCGATGGCCATGTCCGCGCAACGACAGCCGCTTGTGACGACCCCGCAGATGGCGCTGGCCCATTCTGCGCAACACCCCCCGTTGCCCGTCATTTTGCAGGGTGAACTGCCGGTCGCCGCGTCGATCCTTGCTGCATCCGCTTTGCCAGTCGCGCCGTCCGCCGGCCTGGCGACTGATCCCGTCACGCGGGCCGACACCAGGGTCAGCGGTTCCGGCGCTCTGGCTGAGGCCTCCGCTTTGCCCCGCCCGGCTCTGCCGCCTGGCGGCGCGATGTCTGACCCGGCTATGCCTGTCACGCCACCCGCCGCCGGGTCAGGGGCGGAGCCTGAAACCCCTGCAGACCCCGCCCATGAGCCGCTGCCGGGCGTGCCGACGCAGGCCACCGACCGGCAGACCGCTCTTGTCAGGCCGCCAGGCCTGGCGATGGCACAGCTCATGGCGCGGTCTGCTCCGCAAGTCGTCCCGGCGACGGACGGCAACAGCAAGCCGTCCGGCCCGCCCGGCGAGGGGCATACCGCAGCTTTGGCGACGGATGGCATCGCCGGCATCACCGCGGCGCGCGAAGGGCAGGCATCAGGTCAGCGGGCGGGACAGGGCGGGCCACAAGGCCAGGCGCTGCCCGCCCATCGCAGCACCGGGGCCGCTGTCTTGGCCGAGGATGGCACGGACCGTCTGGCCGGCCCCTTTCTCACGGCTCACGGGGCCGGTCAGTCCACAGGCAGCATCGCGCCGGCCACAGGCGCGCCGGCGCATGACATGCTGGCACGGCATGTGGCGTCGCAGGTCGCCGATATGGCGGTCCGGGCAGAGCCGCGGGGCGCCGAAATCCGCCTCGATCCCGAAGAACTGGGACGGCTGCGCCTGGCGCTGCGCGTCGATGGTCAGTCGATCCAGGTCATGATTGCCGCAGAGCGGCCCGAGACCACCGACCTGATTCGCCGGCATATCGACCTTCTGGCGCAGGAATTCAGACAATTGGGCTACCGCGATGTCAGCTTTTCCTTTGCCGGCTCGCAAGGGGACGGCGCCGCGCAACAGGGGCTCCCGCCGCCGCCCCGGCCCGCGGACGGCCATGCCGATCGACCCGCCCCCATGCAGCCTGACCCGACTGCCACATTGGTCGCCGCGCGTCAGCCCGCCAATGCGGCGGGCCGTCTCGACCTCAGACTTTAAGGAAAACCGATGGACATCGCCCCGACAACCGCTTCCGCAACCACGCCATCCGCCGCCGCCGGGACCTCGACGCGCAAGATCGCGTCGGATTTCGATACATTCCTGAGGATGCTGACCGTCCAGATGCAGAATCAGGATCCTCTGAACCCGGTCGATTCGTCCGACTACGCGGTGCAGCTTGCGACCTTCTCGGGCGTCGAACAGCAGGTGCAGACCAACGACCTGCTCAAGGCCATGGCGGCGCAGATGGGGACCTCGGGCATGGCGCAGATGGCCGCATGGGTCGGGCGCGAGGCGCGTGCGCCGGTTGCCGCGCATTTCACCGGCGCGCCGATCACGGTCGCACCCAATCCCGCGCTGCTGGCTGACACGGTCGAGATGGTCGTGCGCAATTCCTCCGGGACCGAGGTGCAGCGCATGACAATTCCGACCGGCGCGGCGCCGGTGGAATGGTCGGGCGTGGGCGAGGGTGGGTTGCCCTTTCCCAGTGGGCTCTATTCGTTCGAGATCATCAGTTCGGCCAATGGCGAGGTGTTGCTGGCCGAACAGGCCGATGTCTATTCGACCGTGACCGAAGTCCGCTCCGAAGGGGGGCAGACGATCCTGATGCTGTCGGGCGGTGTGGCGGTTCCCGCCTCGCTGGTGACCGCGCTGCGCGACCCGACACTGCGGTAACGACTAGAGAAGTGTTGCGGCCCAGACGGCGACCCCGCCCAGCCCCGCGCCCAGAGCGACCCAGCCCAGCACCGGCCAGACCGACTTGCGCGGGGGCGGGGGCGGTGGGTTCGTGGTGCGGATCAGCGCATCCTCGGCAAGCTTGGGCAGGCGCGGCCCGAACCGCGCCAGCACGCGCAGCGTCTGGCCAAGATCGCGCAGCAGCGCCTTGGGGCCGATGCTCTGCTTGATGTAATCCTCGACGATCGGGCGGGCCACATCCCAGATGTTGATATGCGGGTCCAGCGTGCGCGCCACGCCTTCGACCACCACCATGGTGCGTTGCAGCAAGATCAGCTCTGTTCGCGTCTCCATCCCGAAACGCTCTGTCACTTCAAAGAGATAGGCCAGAAGCCGCGCCATAGAGATGCGGCTCGCATCCATCCCGAAGATCGGCTCGGCCACAGCGCGCAGCGCGCGGGCAAACTCGTCCACATCCCGGTCGGCGGGGACATAGCCCGCCTCGAAATGCACCTCGGCCACGCGGCGGAAATCCTTTCGGATAAAGCCGAACAGGATCTCGGCATAGACGCGGCGGGTATATTCGTCGATCCGCCCCATGATCCCGAAATCATAGGCGATGATCTCGCCGTTCTCGCCGATCTTGAGGTTGCCCTGATGCATGTCGCCATGAAAGAACCCGTCGCGCAGCGCATGGCTCAGGAAAAGTTGCAGCACCCGCGCGCCAAGGAGCCGCCGGTCGAACCCGGCCGCGTCGATGGCGGCGACATCGGCGGCCCCGATCCCCTCGGCCCAGCCCAGCGTCATCACACGCCGCGCCGACAGCGCCCATTTGATCGCGGGCACGCGAAAGCCCACGTCCTGCGCCGTATTGGCGGCAAACTCGGCCGCGGCCGAGCTTTCCAGCCGCAGGTCAAGCTCGCCCAGCACCACGCCTTCGAAATGCGCGATCACATCCATCGGCCGCAGCCGGCGCGAGGCGGGCGAGAGCAGCTCGATCATCCGCGCGGCGAAATAGAAGGCGTCGATATCCTTGCGAAAGGCGCGCTCGATCCCCGGCCGCAGCACCTTGACCGCGACCGCCTCGCCGGTGTCGGCGAGGACCGCCTTGTGCACCTGCGCGAGCGAGGCGGCGGCGACGGGGTCGGAAAAGGCGCTGAACATCGCCGTGATCGGCAGGCCGAGCTCCTTGGCCACTTCGGCCTTGGCGACGTCAGTCGGAAAGGCGGGCAGGCGGTCCTGCAAAACACGCAGTTGCACGGCCAGTTCGTCGCCCACCACATCGGGGCGGGTCGAAAGGATCTGGCCGAACTTGATATAGGCCGGGCCCAGCGCCGTCAGCGCGCGGGTCGCGGGCGGGAGCGAGGGGTCGCCGCGATAGCCCAGCCAGGTAAAGGGCAGCGCCAGCGCGCGGACGGTGAACCGCAACAGCCGGCCCGCCTCGAACGCGTCGAGCACCACATTCATCGCGCCCGCGCGTTCCAGCGTGGCACCGGTGCGGATCAGCCGCCAGATGTTGTGCGGTCCGCGCACCTAGAGCTTCCACCCCGAATGCAATGCGGCGATGCCCATCGACAGGTTGCGGTATTTCGCATTGCCGAAGCCGGCGTCGCGCACCATGCCCAGAAACGTCTCCTGATCGGGAAAGCGGCGGATCGATTCGACCAGATACTGATAGCTCGCGCGGTCGCCCGCGATCATCTGGCCCATCCGCGGGATCACGTTGAAGGAATAGAGGTCATAGGCCTTTTGCAGCGCGGCGTTGGGCAAATGGCTGAATTCCAGCACCATCAGCCGCCCACCGGGGCGCAGCACGCGAAACGCCTCGGCCAGCGCATCCTGCGGGCGGGTCACGTTGCGGATGCCGAACGAGATCGTGTAGACGTCAAAGCTGTTGTCGGCAAAGGGCAGCGCCATCGCGTCGCCCACAACCCAGTCGAGGCTGTCGGCCATGCGGTCGGCCTCGGCCCGCTTGCGGCCGGCGACCAGCATGCCCTCGGTCAGGTCGAGCACGGTCGCATGGCCGGTCCCCGCGCGTTTGAGAAACCGAAAGGCGATGTCACCGGTCCCGCCCGCCACATCGAGCAGCCGCTGCCCGGGCCGCGGCGCGAGCCAGTCCATCATCGCATCCTTCCAGATGCGGTGCACGCCGGCCGACATGACGTCGTTCATGATGTCGTATTTGCTGGCCACCGACGTGAAAACACCGCGCACGCGCCCGGCCTTTTCGCTTTCGCGCACGGTCTCATTGCCGAAATGCGTCGGTCTGTCGGGATCTTGGGTCATTGCGTCCTGTGGTCCTCGGGCTCCGGCCCTGCTAGCTAGCGACAGGGACGGCTTACACCGCCCCCCGCTCCTAAGGAAGTGCGCCATGCCCGAATTGCCAGAGGTAGAGACGGTTCGTCGCGGGCTGGCCCCGGTGATGGAGGGCGCGATGATCGCCCGCGCCACGGTCAACCGGCCCGATCTGCGCTGGCCCTTGCCTGACAACATGGCGGCGCGGTTGGCCGGGGCGCGGGTGGTCGCGCTGCGGCGACGGTCAAAATACATCCTCGCGGACCTGTCGCGCGGCGAGACGCTGATCATCCATCTGGGCATGTCCGGGCGGATGCTCGTGTCGGGGGCGATGCTCGGCGCCTTCCACCATGACCACCCGGCGCCCGCGAAACATGACCATGTGATCCTCGACATGGAGGGTGGCGCGCGTGTGACCTTCAATGATGCGCGGCGGTTCGGCGCGATGGACCTGTGCGCGACCGGGGCGGTCGATGCGCATTGGCTCCTGCGCGACATCGGGCCAGAGCCTTTGGGCAATGCGTTCAACGAGGATTACCTTGTCGCGCGGCTCAAGGGGCGGGGCATGGCGATCAAATCCGCGCTGCTCGACCAGCGAATCGTTGCCGGGCTTGGCAATATCTATGTCTGCGAGGTGCTGCATCGCGCCCGCATCCGCCCCACCCGCGCCGCCGGGCGGGTTGCCGCGCAGCGGGTGGCGGGGCTGGTGCCGATCATCCGGCAGGTGCTGGACGAGGCCATCGACGCCGGCGGGTCGTCGCTGCGCGATTACCGGCAAGCCGATGGCGAGCTTGGTTATTTCCAGCATACCTTTCGCGTCTATGACCGCGAAGGCGCGCCCTGCGTCGCGCCCGGTTGCGAGGGCACGGTGCAGCGTGTCGTGCAGGCGGGGCGGAGTTCGTTCTTTTGCCCGCGCTGCCAGAGTTGACTTGAAACCCCGATGGCCTTTGGTAAAGGCGGGCGCCTGAGCCGAACACGGGGATATGACAGCATGGCCTATGACACGATCATCTTCGAGATCGAGGACGACATCGCACAGATCACCCTGAACCGGCCCGACGCGCTCAACGCGCTCAATGCGGCGCTGCTGGGCGAGCTTGCCGATGCGCTCGAGGCGGCGGATGCCAGCGACAAGGTGCGCTGCATCGTCATCACCGGGTCGGACAAGGCCTTTGCCGCCGGGGCGGATATCACCGAAATGGCCGACATGTCCTTTGTGGACATGTATCTGAGCAATCGCTTCGCGCGCGAAGGCGACCGGATCGAGCATATCCGCAAGCCGGTTATCGCGGCCGTGGCGGGCTATGCGCTGGGCGGCGGCTGCGAGCTTGCCATGATGTGCGATTTCATCATCGCCGCCGATACCGCCAAATTTGGCCAGCCCGAGATCAACCTCGGCGTGATCGCGGGGATGGGCGGCACGCAGCGCCTGACACGTTTTGTCGGCAAGTCCAAGGCGATGGATATGCATCTGACCGGCCGTTTCATGGACGCCGCCGAGGCAGAGCGCTGTGGGCTGGTGAGCCGCGTCGTGCCCGCGAAAAAGCTGATCGAAGAGGCGCGCGGGGCCGCGGCCAAGATCGCGATGAAGTCGCAGATCGCCGTGATGGCCGCCAAGGATGCCGTCAACCGCAGCTATGAGACGACGCTGGCCGAGGGCGTGCGCTATGAACGCCGGCTGTTCCAGTCGCTCTTTGCCACCGCCGACCAGAAGGAAGGCATGCGCGCCTTTTCCGAAAAGCGCGAGGCGCAGTTCCGCGACCGGTAGCATTTGCGCTTTTCAAACGGCCAGCGCTGGCCTATAGACGCCGCTTACATGCGCGTGAGGCCCGCCTAGGCCAGAATCAGCCGGTTCAGAACCCGGTCGGGCCGAATGCGCTATCCGTTTTTCAATTGACCCGACAAAGGTTCCGAATACATGGCCAACAGCCCCCAATCCGAAAAGCGCGCCCGCCAGAACGAGCGCCGTTTTGCCATCAACAAGATGCGCCGTTCGCGCATCCGCACGTTCCTGCGCAAGGTCGAAGAGGCGATCGCCTCGGGTGACAAGGATGCCGCCGCGATCGCGCTGCGCAGCGCCCAGCCCGAACTGATGCGTGGCGTGACCAAGGGAATCGTCCACAAGAACACCGCCGCGCGCAAGATGTCGCGTCTGGCCTCGCGGGTCAAAGCGCTGGGCTGAGCCCGCGCCACCTGTTTTGTGACGTTGCGGAAAGGGCGTGCCACAAGGCGCGCCTTTTTGCTGTCCGGGGCATGGCCGGGCCGTTGCACTGCCCGCGACTCGGGCGCCGGGCCTGTCAAGATGTCCTGTCACCGTTCTGTCGCAAAACCCTGTGACTTGGCGCCCGCGCCACAGGGCGCGCGGGTTTTTGCGCAGATTCAACGATCCCCGCCGGGCGGCCGGGATTCGTTTGTCGCAAAGCCCCCGTCAAGGGCGTTGTTGCGTTGTCGGCGCCCCGAACGCCTTGCTAGCTTGGCCATGCGATTCACATCGTTCCTGGGGGAACATGGAGAAGTCTGGCAGCCGACCCCGCCCAGCGGACCTTTTGCAAGGTCTCGCGTCACGTGGCGGCATGGATGCAGGCTCTGTGTGGGAGAGACGGACCAGCGGTTTGGGCACCGCTGACCAGCGCTCTCTTGGTCTGTTGTCGTCCGGTCCTCGTGACCGGATGCGGCGGCGTCTCCCCCGTGATGACAAGTGGCGATGCGACAAGGAAGGACCGGCCATAGCGGTTGTGCCTTGTCGTTCGGGTTCTTGTCATCGGGCGGCGTGGGCGCGGTGTAAGGCGCACCCGGGACCGGGCCGCGCGGCGTGCAACGGGCGCCGTGGGGACAGCAAGGCAAGTCAGGTTTGGACGAATAAATGACGCAAGACATGTGGGGCCAGGTCAGGGACATTCTGAAGGGCGTGGTCGGGGCGAACAATTACACGAACTGGATCGAACCGATCGAGTTCGGCTCCATCTCGGGCGGGGTCGCCACCTTTTTCGTGCCAACCAATTTTATCGGCAATTATGTCGCGCAGCATTACGGCGACCAGATCATGTATCACCTCAACCGCCTTGGCGCGTCGGTGCAGCGGCTGAGCTTTGCCATCGCCGCCAACGCCCAGCGCGCCATGGCCCCCGTCGCGCGACCGTCCGAGCCGCATGACAGCGGTTTTCCAGACCCGGCGGCGCATATCGACCCGCGCTTTACCTTTGACAGCTTTGTTGTGGGCAAGCCCAACGAACTGGCCCATGCCGCGGCGCGGCGCGTCGCCGAAGGCGGGCCGGTGTCTTTCAACCCGCTCTTTCTTTATGGCGGCGTCGGGCTGGGCAAGACCCACCTGATGCACGCGATCGCGCATGAGTTGCGCGCGCGCCAGCCGCATCTCAATGTGCTCTACCTGTCGGCAGAACAGTTCATGTATCGCTTCATCACTGCGCTGCGCGACCGCAAGATGATGGATTTCAAGCAGATGTTCCGGGCCGTCGATGTGCTGATGGTCGATGACGTGCAGTTCATCGCCGGCAAGGACAGCACCCAGGACGAGTTTTTCCATACGTTCAACGCGCTGGTGGACCAGCACAAGCAGATCATCATTTCGGCGGACCGCGCGCCGGGCGAGATCAAGGATCTTGAGGAGCGGATCAAGTCGCGGCTGCAATGCGGCCTTGTCGTTGACCTGCATCCGACCGACTACGAACTGCGGCTGGGCGTGTTGCAGGCCAAGGTCGAGATGTATCGTGGCCAATACCCCGGCCTGTCGCTGCGCGATGGCGTGCTGGAGTTTCTCGCGCACCGGCTTTCGACCAATGTGCGCGTGCTCGAAGGGGCGCTGACCCGGCTTTTCGCCTTTGCGAGCCTGGTCGGCCGCGAGATCACGCTCGAGCTCACGCAGGACTGCCTGGCCGACATCCTGCGCGCCAGCGACCGCAAGATCACGGTCGAGGAGATCCAGCGCAAGGTCAGCGACCATTACAACATCCGCCTGTCCGACCTGATCGGGCCCAAGCGGGTGCGCACGCTGGCGCGGCCCAGGCAGATCGCCATGTATCTGGCCAAGTCGATGACGAATCGGTCCCTGCCCGAGATCGGGCGTCGCTTTGGCGGGCGCGACCACACCACCGTCATGCACGGCGTGCGCCGGATCGAAGAGCTGCGCGCCACCGACAGCCAGATTTCCGACGATCTGGAATTGCTGCGCCGCGCGCTCGAAGCCTGAGAGCGCTTGACCGAACCGCAACGGCGCAGCAACAGTCGCCGGGAGATATGCACAAGTCACTTGAGCGGGGCGGGAAAACGGGTAGCGTTTCCGTCCCGGCCATCGTGATCCGGCCAGATCGGAGCAAGACAGAATGAAACTCAGTATCGAACGCGGCGCGCTGCTCAAGGCCGTGGCCCAGGCGCAATCCGTGGTGGAGCGGCGCAACACGATCCCGATCCTCGCCAATGTGCTGATCGAGGCCGAAGGCAACACCGTGCAGTTCCGCGCGACCGATCTGGATATCGAGGTGGTGGACCGCGCCCCTGCGATGGTCGAACGCGCAGGCGCCACGACCGTGTCGGCCATGACGCTCAACGAGATCGTGCGCAAACTGCCTGATGGCGCGCTGGTCACGTTGGCCGACGACCCGCAGACGGGCCGGTTGCTGATCACCGCCGGGCGGTCGCAGTTTTCGCTGGCGACCCTGCCGCGCGAGGATTTTCCGGTGATGGCCACGTCGGATTATGCCGCCAATTTTGCCGTGGCGGCGCCGGTATTGCGCCGGCTGTTCGACAAGTCGAAATTCGCGATCTCGACCGAAGAGACACGCTATTACCTCAACGGTGTCTACATGCATGTGGCCGAGAGCGAGGGCGCCAAGGTGCTGCGCTGTGTGGCGACCGACGGGCACAGGCTGGCGCGGATCGACGCGCCCTTGCCCGAAGGCGCGGCGGGCATGGTCGGTGTCATCGTGCCGCGCAAGACCGTGGGCGAGATGCGCAAGCTTCTGGACGATGACGAGGCGATGATCGCGGTGTCGGTGTCCGAGACCAAGATCCGCTTTGCCACGCCGGGCGTGACGCTGACGTCAAAGGTCATCGACGGGACATTTCCCGACTACACCCGCGTCATTCCGCAGGGCAACACCCGGCGGCTCGAGGTCGATGCGGCCGATTTTGCCCGCGCGGTGGACCGGGTGCAGACGGTGTCGTCGGAACGCTCGCGCGCGGTGAAGCTGTCGCTTGAAGAGGACCGGCTGATCCTCTCGGTCAACGCGCCCGACCATGGCGCCGCCGAGGAGGAGCTTGCCGTCGCCTATGCCGATGAGCGGCTCGAGATCGGGTTCAACGCGAAATATCTGCTGGAAATCGCGAGCCAGGTGGACCGCGAGAATGCGGTATTTCTGTTCAATTCGTCCGGCGATCCGACGCTGATGCGCGAGGGCAATGACATGTCGGCGGTCTATGTCGTCATGCCGATGCGCGTGTGACGCCTGTCGGACGCCTCCGGCGGGAGTATTTTTGGCACAAAGAAGCCGGGCGGGGGGCGCGGTGAGGCTGGCCGTTACGGCATTGTCGCTGTCGCATTTCCGGTCGCACCGGCGGGCCACGCTGGCCTTTGATGGCCGGCCGGTGGCGATTTTCGGCGCGAATGGCGCGGGCAAGACCAATCTGATCGAGGCGGTGTCGCTGCTGTCTCCGGGGCGTGGGCTGCGCCGTGCGGCGAGCGACGACATGATCCGCCGGCCCGAGGCGCTGGGCTGGAAGGTGGCGGCGGCGCTTGCGTCGTTCGGGCAGGCGCATGAGGTTGACACCTGGGCCGAGCCCGGCGGCGCGCGGCAGGTCCGCATCGACGGCAAGGCTGCGACGCAGATCGCGCTGGGGCGGATCGCGCGGGTGCTCTGGCTGGTGCCGGCGATGGACCGGCTCTGGATAGAGGGCGCGGACGGGCGACGGCGATTTCTGGACCGCGCGACGATGAGTTTCGACCCCGGCCATGCCGAGGCGGTGCTCGACTATGACAAGGCGATGCGCGAGCGCAACCGGCTGCTGAAAGACATGGTGCGCGATGCGCATTGGTATGGTGCGATCGAGGCGCAGATGGCGCGGGCGGGGGCGCTGGTGCATGCGGGGCGCGTGGCGGCCATTGCCCGGCTGATGGCGGCGCAGGAGGGGGCGCAGACGGCTTTTCCTGCGGCGGCGCTGGCGCTGCTGGAGCCTGAAGCCGACGCGCCCGTTACCGAAGAGGCGCTGCGCGGGGCGCTGTCCGAGGGCCGCGCGCGTGACCTTGCGGCGGGGCGAACGCTCTGCGGGCCGCATCGCAGCGATCTTGTGGCGGTCTGGGCGGCCAAGGGGGTCGCTGCGCGCGATGCCTCGACCGGGGAGCAGAAGGCGCTGCTCATTTCGCTGATCCTTGCCAATGCGCGGGCGCTGGCCGAGGAGACGGGCGCGCCGCCGATCCTGTTGCTCGACGAGGTGGCGGCGCATCTGGATACCGGGCGGCGCGCGGCGCTTTATGACGAGATCTGTGCACTGGGGGCGCAGGCCTTCATGACCGGGACGGGGGCCGAGCTCTTTGCGGGGCTTGCCGGGCGGGCGCAATTTGTAGACGTGAGCGAGGCGGCGGGTGTGTCTGCCGCGCGTGAGGTGGAGGCGTGGAATGCGGATTGAGCGGATCGAGGAATTGCGGCTCGGGGGCGCGGACGAGGCGGCGATTGCCGCGCTGCTGGGGGCGTCTTTTGGCACCGACTTTGGCGGGCGGTCATGTTTCATGCAGCGCCATCATGTGCGGCTGGTGGCGCGTGACGATGGCATCATCGGCCATGTCGGGCTGACCTTTCGCCAGATCCGGCAGGGGGCGCGGCTGATCCCGATCCTCGGTCTCGCCGATGTGGCGACCGACCCCGCGCGGCGGGGTGAGGGGATCGCCGGCCGGCTGGTGGCGGCGGCCATCGACGAAGGGCGCGCCGGGCCGGTCGCGGCGATGGCTCTCTTTGGCACGGCGCAGCTATATGCCGCGGCAGGGTTTGTGCGGGTGGCCAACCGGCTGCGCCATGTCGATCTGCTGGGCGCGGTGACGGGCGAAGTGCATGAGACCGAGGCGCATGACCTGATGGTCCTGCCGCTTGACGGGCGCGCCTGGGATGATGTGACGCCGGTCGATCTGCTGGGGCATCTGTTCTGACCATGACCATCACATTTGCCGCCCTGGGCCTCTATGCGCTGGGCATTTTCCTGCTGTTCCTGACCCCTGGCCCGGTCTGGGTGGCGCTGACCGCGCGGGCGCTGGTGGGCGGGTTTCGCGCGGCCTGGCCGCTGGCCATCGGCGTCGCCCTGGGAGATCTGTTGTGGCCGCTGCTGGCCATCCTCGGGATGGGCTGGGTGCTGTCGGTGTTTTCCGGGTTTCTCGACCTGATGCGCTGGGTGGCCTGCGCGACGTTCATCCTGATGGGCGTGCTCATCATCCGGCACGCGGGTCGGCCCATCAACCCCGACAGCCGGCTGACCCGGCCGGGGATGTGGGCGGGGTTCATGGCAGGGGTGGCGGTCATCCTCGCCAATCCCAAGGCGATCCTGTTCTACAGCGGGATGCTGCCGGGGTTTTTTGACGTCACCGCGCTCTCCTGGCCCGACATCGCCGCGATCCTGGCCGTGTCGGCCGCCATTCCGATGGCGGGGAACCTGACGCTCGCGCTGTTCATCGGGCGGGTGCGGGGGCTTCTGACCTCGCCTGACGCCTTGCGTCGGGTCAACCTGACGGCGGGGGTGCTGCTGATCGGCGTGGGGCTGGTGATCCCGCTGATCTGACGCAAAATATGGGGGAAAGCCGTGACATTCCCCCCTAGGGAACGTATATTGTGACAGTTGTTGCACAGGAAAATCCGCATGTCCGAGACCACCCCCGATCCGCTCCCCGGGAATACCGACTACAACGCTGATTCCATCAAGGTTCTCAAGGGGTTGGACGCTGTTCGCAAGCGGCCCGGGATGTATATCGGCGATACCGACGACGGGTCCGGCCTGCACCATATGGTCTATGAGGTCGTGGACAACGGCATCGACGAGGCGCTGGCCGGTCATGCCGATCATGTGCTGGTCAAGATCCACGCGGATTCCAGCGTCTCGGTGCAGGACAACGGCCGCGGCATCCCCGTCGGCATCCATGAGGGCGAAGGGGTCAGCGCGGCCGAGGTCATCATGACCCAGCTTCACGCGGGCGGCAAATTCGACAGCAACTCCTACAAGGTGTCGGGCGGGCTGCACGGCGTCGGTGTGTCGGTCGTCAATGCGCTGTCGGTCTGGCTCGAGCTGCGGATCTGGCGCGACGGGCGCGAGCATTTCTGCCGGTTCGAGCATGGCAACACTGTCGAGCCGCTGCGCGTGGTGGGCGAGACGCCGGGCCGCACCGGGACCGAGGTGCGCTTTCTCGCCTCGACCGAGACTTTCTCGAACCTTGATTACAGCTTTGACCAGCTTGAAAAGCGGCTGCGCGAACTGGCGTTCCTCAATTCGGGCGTGCGGATCATCCTGGAGGACGCGCGCCCCGCCGTGCCGCTGCGCAGCGAGCTTTACTATGAGGGCGGGGTCAAGGAATTCGTCAAATACCTCGATCGGTCCAAGGCGTCGATCATGGCCGAGCCGATCCATATCAACGCCATGCGCGACGATATTGGCGTCGAGGTCGCGATGTGGTGGAACGACAGCTACAACGAGATGGTGCTGCCCTTTACCAACAACATCCCGCAGCGCGACGGCGGCACGCATCTGTCGGCGTTCCGGTCGGCCCTGACGCGGACGATCAACAATTACGCACAGTCGAGCGGGATCGCGAAAAAGGAAAAGGTCGATTTCACCGGCGACGACGCGCGCGAGGGGCTGACCTGCGTGCTGTCGGTCAAGGTGCCCGACCCCAAATTCTCGAGCCAGACCAAGGACAAGCTGGTGTCGTCCGAGGTGCGCCCGGCGGTCGAGGGGCTGGTGGGCGAAAAGCTTGCCGAATGGTTCGAGGAAAACCCGCAGATCGCCAAGGTGGTCGTGGGCAAGATCATCGAGGCCGCGCTGGCGCGCGAGGCGGCGCGCAAGGCGCGGGATCTGACGCGGCGCAAGACGGCGATGGATGTCAATTTCCTTGCCGGAAAGCTCAAGGATTGCTCGGAAAAAGACCCCTCCAAGACCGAGATATTCCTCGTCGAAGGTGACAGTGCGGGCGGCTCGGCCCAGACAGGGCGCGACCGGCAGACGCAGGCGATCCTGCCGCTCAAGGGCAAGATCCTGAATGTGGAGCGCGCGCGGTTCGACCGGATGCTCGCCAGTCAGGAGATCGGCAATCTGGTGATGGCGCTGGGCACCGGCATCGGGCGCGACGAATTCAACCTCGCCAAGCTGCGCTACCACAAGATCGTCATCATGACCGACGCCGACGTGGACGGCGCGCATATCCGCACGCTTTTGCTCACGTTCTTCTTTCGGCAGATGCCGCAGCTGATCGAGGCCGGGCATATCTATATCGCGCAGCCGCCACTCTACAAGGTCGCGCGGGGCAAGTCCGAAGTCTATCTCAAGGATCAGGCGTCGCTCGACGAATATCTGATCCAGCAGGGGATCGACGGCGCCGTGCTGCGGCTCGGCTCGGGGGCCGAGATCGCGGGCGCAGACCTGTTGCGCGTGGTCGAGGAGGCGCGGCAGTTGCGCCGGGTGCTCGACGCCTTTCCGACGCATTATCCGCGCCACATTCTCGAACAGGCGGCGATTGCGGGGGCTTTTGTGCCCGGCGCGGTCGATGCGGACCTGCAAGGCGTGGCTGACACCGTGGCCCGCAGGCTCGACCTCATCGCGCTGGAGTGGGAACGCGGCTGGCGCGGGCGGATCACGCAGGACCACGGCATCCGGCTCGCGCGGATATTGCGCGGTGTCGAAGAGGTGCGCACGCTCGACGGGCCGATGCTGCGGTCGGGCGAAAGCCGCCGCGCGGGCACGTTCACCCGGTCCTTGCAAGAGGTCTATGACCTGCCCGCCACGCTGGTGCGCCGCGACCGCAGCAACCTGATCCACGGGCCGCTCGACCTGCTCAGGGCGATCCTGGAGGAGGGTGAGCGCGGGCTTACCCTGCAACGCTACAAGGGTCTGGGCGAGATGAACCCCGATCAGCTGTGGGAAACCACGCTCGACCCCGAGGCGCGCACGCTGTTGCAGGTGCGCATCGACGATGTCGCCGAGGCGGATGATCTGTTCACCAAGCTGATGGGCGATGTGGTCGAACCGCGCCGCGAATTCATCCAGCAGAACGCGCTGAGCGTCGAGAACCTCGATTTCTGATACCTGCGCGACACTGATGCGTGGCATCCTCTGCGGGTCGGACAGCGAAAGGGGCAAGCAATGAAGGTCGGGATCGTCGGGGCGGGAATGGTCGGCAGCGCGGCGGCCTTTGCGCTCGTCATGCGCAACATCGCGCATCATGTGGTGCTGGTGGACCGTGACGCCGCCCGCGCGCAGGCCGAGGCCGAGGATATCGCCCATGCCGTGCCCTTTGCCGGCGCGGCGGTGATCGAGGCGGGCGCGTATGACCGCCTTGCCGGGGCCGATGTGGTGATCCTGTCGGCTGGTGTGAGCCAGAAACCCGGCGAGACCCGGCTCGAACTCCTGGGGCGCAATGCGGCGGTGTTCCGCGAGGTGGTGGGCGAGGTGCGGCGCGCGGCGCCCGAGGCGGTGTTGCTGGTCGCGTCGAACCCGGTCGATATCATGGGGCAGATCACGCAGCGCCTGTCGGGCCTGCCCGCCGGGCGTGTGATCGCCTCGGGCACGATCCTTGATACGGCCCGGTTCCGGTCGCTGCTGGGCCGGTATCTGGGCATCGCGCCGCAGTCGGTGCATGGCTATGTGCTGGGCGAACATGGCGACAGCGAAGTGCTTAGCTGGTCGAACGCGCGGGCGGGGACGGTGCCATTGGCGTCCTTTGCCGCGCAGATGGGGGCGGCGGTGACGGAGGATGTGCGCGCGCAGATCGACGCGGGCGTGCGCCGCGCCGCTTACCGCATCATCGCGGGCAAGGGCGCGACGTGGTATGGCATCGGCGCGGGCCTCGCGCGGATCGTGCAGGCCATCGGGCGCAACGAACAGGCGGTGATGACGGTCAGTTGCATCACCCCCGATGTGCTGGGTCTGCGTGACGTGGCCCTGAGCCTGCCGCGCGTGGTGGGCGCCGGCGGGGTGAGCGCGACGCTCTGGCCCGAGCTTGACGCGGGCGAGACCGAGGCGCTGCGCGCCAGCGCCCAGATCCTGCGCGACACGATGGACGCGCTGGGCGTCTAGACCACCACCGCCATACGGGTCTGTTCGCCCACGCCAAAGACCCGCTTGTAACGGGCGATCTGATCGGCCGGGCCCATCGCCTTTTCCGGGTTGTCGGACAGTTTGACCGTGGGCCGCCCGTTGGCCGACACCGCCTTGCACACCAGCGAAAACGGCGCGAGGCGGTCGTCAGCGACCAGCCCGGTAAAGTCGTTGGTCAGCATCGTGCCCCAGCCGAACGACACCTTGACCCGCCCGGCAAAGCGCGCCTGAAGCTCTTCGATCTTGCCCACATCAAGCCCGTCGGAAAAGATCACCAGCTTTTGCCGCGGATCCTCGCCGCGCGCGCGCCACCAGTCGATCGCGGCCTCGGCCTGCACCGCGGGGTCGCCGCTATCGACGCGGATGCCGGTCCACCCCGCGAGCCAGTCGGGCGCGCCTTCGAGAAAGCCGCGCGTGCCGTAGGTGTCGGGCAGGATGATGCGCAGGTTGCCATCATGTTCGTCCTGCCAGTCGGCAAGCACGTCATAGGGCGCCTGCCGCAGCGCCGCATCGCTGTCGGCGAGCGCGGCATAGACCATCGGCAGTTCATGCGCGTTGGTGCCGATCGCCTCGATATCGCGCTGCATCGCGATGCGGCAATTCGATGTGCCGGTGAATGCGCTGCCCAGACCCTCCATCATCGCCTGCACGCACCAGTCCTGCCAAAGGTAGCTGTGCCGCCGGCGCGTGCCGAAATCGGCGATGCGCAGGTCAGGGAGGTTGCGCAGGCGTTCGACCTTTTCCCACAGCTTGGTCATGGCGCGGGCATAGAGCACCTGCAATTCGAACCGGCCCATTCCCGCGAGCACCGACCGCCCGCGCAGCTCCATCAGCACGGCGAGCGCGGGGATTTCCCACATCATCACTTCGGGCCAGTTGCCCTCAAAGGTCAGCTCATACTGCCCGTCGCGTTTTTCCAGATGGTAGGCGGGCAGGCGCAGCGCCTCGAACCATTCCATGAAATCGGGGCGGAACATCTGCCGCTTGCCATAGAAGGTATTGCCGCGCAGCCAGGTGCTTTCCCCCCGGGTGAGAGAGAGCGACCGGATATGGTCAAGCTGTTCGCGCAGCTCCCCTTCGTCGATCAGATCGGCCAGACGGATGCGATGGGTCCGGTTGATGAGCGAGAATGTCACCTGCGTGTCGGGCTTGTTGCGGAACACCGACTGGCACATCAACAGCTTGTAGAAATCCGTGTCGATCAGCGACCGCACGATCGGGTCGATCTTCCACTTGTGGTTCCAGACGCGGGTGGCGATATCGACCATGCGGGCGCTCCTTGATTGCGCAACCTTAGAGCAACTGCGCGCCCTGCTCGCAAGACCCTGATCGGGCTCAGCGCAGGCGCTGCCCGTCATTGTCAAAGAGGTAGAGCCGCGCAGGGTCGAGCGCGATGGTGATCCGGTCACCCATCGCCGGGCGACTGCCGCGCGCCTCGACGACCAGCGGCAGGTCGGGGCCGAGCGCGCCATGCACAAAGGCGGTGCTGCCAAGCTGTTCGACCACATCGACCGTCATTTCGATCCGCTGCCCGGCGTCCTGCAGGTGTTCGGGCCGCACGCCCAGCGTGAGCGCCTGCCCGGCGGTCAGCCGGCTCTCCAGTTGCGGCAGCGTCAGGTCGAGCGTGCCGAGCCGCAGGCTCTGCGGGCCGGTGGCGCGGGCGGGCAGCAGGTTCATCCGCGGGCTGCCGATAAAGCCTGCGACAAAGGCATTGTCGGGGTCGTCATACAGGTCGGTGGGCCGTCCCACCTGCTCCACCACACCGCCGCGCAGCACGACGATGCGGTCTGCCAGCGTCATCGCCTCGGTCTGGTCATGGGTGACGTAGATCATCGTCGCCCCCAGCGCCGCATGCAGGCGCGCGATCTCGATCCGCGTCTGCACGCGCAATTCGGCGTCGAGGTTCGACAGCGGCTCGTCAAAGAGAAAGACCCTGGGCTTGCGCACGATGGCCCGCCCGATGGCGACGCGCTGGCGCTGCCCGCCAGACAGTTGCGCGGGCTTGCGGTCGAGCAGCGGCTCGATCTGCAGGATGCGCGCGGCCTCTTCCACCGCGCGGCGGCGTTCCGGCACCGGCACACGGGCGAGGCGCAGCGCAAAGCCCATGTTCTCGGCCACGGTCATATGCGGGTAGAGCGCGTAGGACTGGAACACCATCGCAATGCCCCGGTCATAGGGTTCGGCCTCGGTCACATCCGTGCCGGCGATGGTGACGGTGCCCGATGTGACCTCTTCGAGCCCCGCGATCATCCGCAGCAGGGTGGATTTGCCGCAGCCGGACGGGCCGACAAAGACGACGAATTCGCCCGGCTCGATGGTCAGATCGACGCCGCGGATGACATCGGTGCTGCCAAAGGATTTGCGCACATCGTTGAGGATCAGGTCAGCCATGGGTCATCCCTTTACTGCGCCGGTGGCGATGCCCGCCACGATCTGACGCTGGAACACGAGGTAGAGGACCACGATCGGCGCGGCGGCCAGCACGATCCCCGCCGCGAGCAGCGGCACATTGGTGGTATATTCGCCCCGCAACGCCGCGATGCCGACCATCATCGTCCGCTTGTCCTGCAGGACCAGCAGCGAGATCAGCACATCGTTCCAGCAGTAGAGCGTGTTGAGAATACCCAGCGTAATGAGGGCGGGCCGCCCCATCGGCAGCATCACGAACCACCAGACCTGCAACAGGCGCGCCCCGTCGATCCGCGCGGCCTCCATCAGCTCGCGCGGCAGGCCAGCGTAGAAGGCGGTCATCAGATAGACGGAAAACGGCAGGAAGAACGCGGTGTAGGACAGGATCAGCCCGATCCGGGTGTTGAGCAGGCCCAGACCGATGATCGTCTGATAGAACGGCACCAGCACCACCTGCACCGGGATCATCAGCGAGGCGAGGATCACCACGAATACCAGCCGGCGGGCCGGAAACCTGAGCAGCGCCAGCGCAAAGCCCGCGAGCGAGGAGACCAGCAAGAGCAGCAGCACCGCGCCCCCCGTCACCAGCACCGAATTGACGAAATAGGTGTCGAGGTTCGACCGCGTCCAGGCCTGCACGAAATTGTCAAAGGTCAGGTCCGTCACGAGGCCGAACCGGTCCATGATGTAGTTGCGGTTGGTCTTGAGCGCGTTGTTGACGGCGAAATAGACCGGATAGACGCAGGACAGCGCCAGAAGCGCCATCGGCACCGACAGCAGGCGCAGGATGCGGCGTTCGCGTCCTCTCGGGTTTGCCATGCCTGTGTCCCCCTCAGAGCCCGGCGTTGCGCGACATGATGCGGATCTGGATCCAGGCGATCCCCGCCATCAGGGCGAACAGCACCATCGACAGCGCCGCGGCATAGCCCGGCCGGCCCATCTGGCCCTGTTCCAGCCAGATCAGGAACTCGGGCAGCGTCGTGGCCGTGCCGGGACCGCCGGCGGTGAGCACATAGATCAGGCCGAACATGTTGGTGAGCACGCCGATGGTCGTCACGACCGCGACAAACTCGATGATCGGGCGCATCGCGGGCAGGATCACATACCCCCAGACCTGCCAGAGCCGCGCCCCGTCGAGCCGCGCGGCCTCGATCATTTCCGACGACAGGGTCGAGAGGCCGGCGAGGAAGATCAGCAGGCTCATCCCGAAGGTCGCCCAAAGCTGCACGGTGAGCAGCGACAGCAGCGCGGTGGACCCGCTGCCCAGCCAGTCGATGGCGGGCAGCCCGGCAAAGCCCAGAAGCGCATTGAGCGCCCCGTCATAACGCAGCACGACATTGAAGATCGACCCGACGATGACGCTCGATAGAACTGCGGGAAAGAAATAGACCGACCGGTAGAGCCGCCCGCCCGGCACACCCAGATGGATGAGCGAGGCAAGGATCATCGGCAGCAGCACCCAGACCGGCAGCGTCAGAAGCAGGATGACGGTGTTGCGCATCGCGGCGCGGAAGTTGGGGTCGCCCGCCATTTCGGCATAGTTGCCCAGCCCGATGAACTGTCCCTGTTGCAGCCCCGTCGCATCGGTCAGTGACAGCCCGAACCCCCAGAGCAGCGGCACGATGCGAAAGGTCAGCACCAGCGCCACGGCCGGCAGCAGGAACAGCAGCGCAAAGCGCCGTTCGGCACGCGAACCGGTGCGCCTGCGGCGGCGTTGGGGCTGGGCGGTCGTGGTCATCGGCGTCTTTCACATCAGGCCCGCAGCCCGGGTCAGGGGGCTGCGGGCATAGCCGGGTCAACCGCCGTGGGCGGCCTTTTGCACGTCATCCATCCGCGCGGCGGCGGCTTCGACCGTCGTCTCGCCGTTGAGCAGCAGTTGCGACTGGCGATGCCATTCGGCCAGCTCTTCGGCGGTGACATTGGCATGGGCCATCGTGACGCCAGAGCTGTCAAGCCAACCCAGGATCGTGCCTGCCGTCGGGCTGGCGAGGCCCGAGGTATCGACGGCCGTATTCGCCGGCACCACGCCCGCATCGTTGACAAAGACCTGGATCGGGCCGGCGCTGGCCAGCGTTTCGACCAGCGCGGTGGCCAGATCGACATTGCCGCCCGCCGCGTTCACGCCATAGCCGATCCCGCCCGCGACGGGGATCATCGCATGGTCCGCGATCATCTCGGGCGCGGGGTGGCGGAAGGCGCCGATGCTCTCGGCGCCAAGGAAGTCCTCGAACTGCTTCCAATGCGCCACGTCCGACAGCAGGCCGATGGTATTGGCCGCGTCGCCGCGCATGAACATCTCGTATTCATCCATGAACTTGGCGGTCGAATTGGCCCCCGGCTGATACCAGCCCATGCCCTGCGTATCGACCCAGGCCTGCAGGATCGCGGCAATCTCGGGGCTGGACCAGGTCAGATCGCCGGTGGCGAACTGCTGCTGCGCCTGCTCGCTCAGCATCGAGGCGCCGACCGAGGACAAGAAGAATTCGGCGCCATAGCCTTCCTTGTTGCCCAGCGCAAAGCAGGGGACGGCACCCGCCGCATTGATCGCCTCGCAGGCGCTCGCAAGCTCGGCCCAGGTCTGCGGCGGCGCTTCGGGGTCGAGCCCGGCCTCGGAATAGCGGTCCTTGTTGTAATAGACGACAAAACCCTGGATCGAGATCGGCAGCGCGCGCACGGCGCCATCGGCATCCTGGAACTCGGTCAGGCCAACCAGACCCTCCGCTTGCGGCGTGAGATCGGTAAGCGCATCCATCCGCGCGCGGGCCTGCGCGCCGCCGTTGAGCAGGAACACATCCGGCCCCTGACCCGAGGCCAGCGCGGTGCCCAGAAGCGTGTAATACTGGTCGATCGGCTGGTTGACAAAGTTGAGCGTGACACCCGGATGCGCCGCGGCAAAGGCCTCGCGCACGGCGTCAAAGTAGCTCGCCGCGACGGGGTCGCCCGATTTCCAGTCCCATATGGTCAGCGTTTGCGCCATCGCCTGCCCGCCAAGGCAGGCCGTGGTCGCGATCAGTAGAGCCTTGAATGTCATGATGTTTCCTCCCATCGACAAAGGTATTCCCCGTCATGCCGTCGCGGCGCGCGGGGTCTGTTCGGTGAAGAACCGGCAACCCGGCCCGGTCAGCCGCGCGGCAGGCGCGAGCGGCTCTGGCGCGGCCCAGATGCTGCGCGCGGCGTCCGACAGGCGCAGGCCAAGGCCCGGCATATCGGGGACATGGGCGTGGCCGTCGCGGATCGGGATCGGGGTCTCGACCAGGTGGTCGTAGTTCTGGAACGAATATTCGAGCCACTCCGCCCCGGGCAGCGCACAAGCCGCATGCACCCCGGTTTCGAGCGTGGTATTGCCAAGCGCCACCGGCAGGCCAAGCTCGGCCGCGAGCCAGCCGATGCGCATGACCTCGGTCACCCGCCCGTGCAGGTTGATGATGTCGCAGCCCCGCGCCATCAGCAGCGCCGTGCGCCCCGCGACATCGAGATATTCGCCGGAATTGATCTGCGTCCACGGCACGGCGGCCGACAGCGCCCTGAGCCCGTCAACGTCGGACCGCAGGATCGGGTCCTCGACCCAGATGAAATCATGCCCCGCGCGGCGGAACATCTCGAGCCGCATCGACGCCTCCTTGGGCGACCATGCCTCGTTGGCGTCGATCATCACGCCGGCCCTGGCCCCCACGGTGCGGCGGAGCAGGTCGAGGCGGGCAAGGTCCCATTCCGGATCGGCATGGCCGACCTTGATCTTGAAGGTGTCAAAGCCGCAATCGGCAGCGCGGGAAAAGAACGCCGCAAAGGCCGCGTCGGAGAGGTGGAAATCGAGCCCGCTCGCATAGGCGCGCACCGATGTGCGCTCTGCGCCCAGACAGGCGGCGAGCGTCAGCCCCGCCTGCTGCGCGGCAAGATCCCACAGCGCGATCTGCAAGGCCTCGCCAAAGCCCGCATCGGCGTCGCGCTGGTTGCCGCCGCGCGGCCGTCCGACCCGGTGGATCAGCGCCTGCGGCGCAGCCCCGTCGAGGCGCGGCCAGACATCGGCCAGAAACCGTGCCTCGAGCGCGGCCAGCGGCGGCATCGCATCCCACAGCGCATGGCCAAAGCCGAGGCCTGTATGCCCGGCGGCATCCACAAGCTCGAGCGCAAAGCCATGGAAGGCATCGAACCCGACCTGGCTGTCGCCGATCACGCGGTCGCGCCGGAACTCGAACCGGGTGAGACGAAAGCTCTTGATGATTCCGTTCGTCATGGTTTTCCAATTCAGATTCGGTATCTGATATATCAGTAAGACTTACAGAACTATCAAATAAGTGCAAGCGCTATTGCAGCGCCGCTGACTGATCGCTAGCCTTCGCGATCATGAAGCCCCATGTCGCGCCGCCGCTCCTCTCCGAAATCGCCTATGAGCGCATCCTGCAGGCGCTCTTTGACGCGCGGGTGCCGATGGGGGCGCGGGTCAGCCAGGGCTGGCTGGTCGCGCTTGCCGGTGTTCCGGTCGGCCCGGTGCGTGACGCGCTCAAGGTTCTCGAGGCCGACGGGCTGGTCAAGGTCCACCCCCGTGCGGGGATCGAGCTGATCAAGCCCACGACCGACCTGTTGCGCGCCACGATCCAGTTCCGCCTGATGATCGAACGGCCCGCCGCGCGCAGCTTTGCCATCGGGGTGGACCCTGCGACGCTGGACGACCTCATCGCCCGCCACGCGGCGCTGTCGGCGGAATTCGCGACGCTGCCGCCGGATCAGAACGTGTTCGACCGTCTGACCGAGGTCGAAGAGGTGTTTCATCCGGCGCTTGTCGCGAGCCTCGGCAACGAGCTTGTCGATGCTTCCTATCGGCGGCTGCGCCTGATGACCCGCATCAACCGGGTGAGCGCAAAGGTCTATCCTTTGGCGGCCTGCGTGTCGATTGCCGAGCATGTGGAGGTGCTGACCGCCTGCAAACGCCGCGACGCCGACGCCGCAGAAGCCGCGATCGGGCGCCACCTGACCAATGCGCTCAACCGCAGTCTGGGGATGGGTTGACCCCTTGCGTCGGGCTGCTCGAGGCAGTCTGCTGGGTGGGGCCAAGGACGATGAACAGAGACGTGGCACAGAGACGTGGCACAGAGACGTGGCACAGAGACGTGGCACAGAGGCGAGGCACAGAATGAAGCTGCTTGATGACGACAGGCTCTTTCCCGCTGACCCGCGCGTGCGGGCCATCGCGCGTGACCTTTACGCCGGCGTGCGCGACCTGCCGATCCTGAGCCCGCATGGCCATACCGACCCGCGCTGGTTTGCCGAGAACGCGCCCTTTGCCGATCCCGCGCAGCTTTTCGTGACGCCCGACCACTATGTGTTCCGCATGTTGCAGTCGCAGGGCATCCCGCTAGAGGCGCTGGGCGTGCCGCGTGCCGATGGCGGTGAGGTCGAGACCGACCCGCGCGCGGTCTGGCGGCTTTTCGCGGCGAACTATCATCTGTTTCGCGCCACGCCCTCGCGGATTTGGGTCGATCACGCGCTGCAAGAGGTGTTCGGCGTCACCGACAGGCTCTCGGCCGCGACGGCGGATGCGGTCTATGACCGGATCGACGATTGCCTGCGGCAAGACGCCTTTCGCCCCCGCGCGCTGTTCGAGCGGTTCAATATCGAGGCGATCGCCACCACCGAAAGCGCGCTCGACGACCTGCGCTGGCACCGCATGATCCGTGACAGCGGCTGGGGCGGCCGTGTCATCACCGCCTATCGCCCCGATGCCGTGGTGGACCCGGAGTTTGCCGGTTTTGCCGACAACGTCGCGCAACTGGCCGCGCTGACGGGCGAGGATACGATGACCTGGGCGGGCTACCTCGCCGCGCATCGCACCCGCCGCGCGTTCTTCAAGAGCTTTGGCGCGACCTCGTCGGACCATGGGCACGCTACCGCCCGGACCGAGGACATGGCGCAGGCCGATGCGGCGGCGTTGTTCTCGAAGTCACTCAAGGGCACCTGCACCCCGGCCGAGGCCGATGCCTTTCGCGGCCAGATGCTGACCGAAATGGCGCGGATGAGCCTCGATGACGGGTTGGTGTTGCAGATCCACCCCGGGTCGATGCGCAACCACAGCGCCGCCGTCACGGCGCGCTTTGGCCGGGACAAGGGCTATGACATCCCGACCCGCACTGACTATGTCACCGCCCTGCGCCCGCTCCTGAACGCGGTCGGCGGGCGGGCGGACCTCACGATCATCGTCTTTACCCTCGACGAGACAAGCTATGCGCGCGAACTTGCGCCGCTGGCCGGGGTCTATCCGGCGCTGCGGCTCGGCCCGCCCTGGTGGTTTCACGACAGCTATGAGGGGATGATGCGGTTTCGCGAGATGACGACCGAAACGGCAGGGTTCTACAACACCGTGGGGTTCAACGACGACACGCGGGCGTTCTGTTCGATCCCCGCGCGCCACGATGTCGCGCGGCGTGTCGATTGCGCCTTTCTTGCCGGGCTGGTGGCGACGGGGCGGCTTCACGCTGACGAGGCGCCCGAGGTCGCGCATGACCTCACCTACCGGCTGGCCAAGGCCGCCTACAAGCTCTGAGCAAAGGACCACGCCCATGACCGCCCCCCGCCTGACCCGCAGCAACGCGCCACGCCCCGCCACAGGCATCGTGCATCTGGGGCTGGGCGCCTTTGCCCGCGCCTTTGTCTGCCCCTTCGTGGCCGAGGCGATGGCGGCGTCGGGCGGCGACTGGGGGATCCTCGGCGTGTCGCTGCAAAGCGCGCGCACCCGCGACGCGCTCGCGCCGCAGGGCTGGGCCTATACGGCGGTCACGCTGGGGCCCGACGGGTCTGATGCGCGGATGATCGAGGCGCTGACCGGCGTGCTGGTCGCGCCCGAAGATCCGCAGGCGGTGCTGGCGGCGATGGCCGACCCTGCCGTGCGCATCGTGTCGCTGACCGTCACCGAAAAGGGCTATTGCCACAACCCGGCCACGGGGCTGCTCAACCCCGATCACCCCGACATCGCGCATGACCTCATGCATCCGCTGCCGGTCTCGGCGCCGGGGTTCATCGTGCGTGCGCTGGCGCTGCGTCATCGCGCGGGGCTTGCGCCCTTTACCGTGCTCACCTGCGACAACCTGCCCGAGAACGGTCGCCTGGTGCGCGCGATCGTCACCGATCTTGCCCGCCGCATCGACCCTGCCCTGGCCGACTGGATCGTGGCCAACTGCCGCTTTCCGGCGACGATGGTGGACCGCATTACCCCGGCCACGACCTCCGCCGACATCGCCATGGTCGAGCGGCTTACCGGCCATCAGGATGCCGCGCCGGTGCTGCACGAGCCGTTTCGCCAATGGGTGATCGAGGATGATTTCGTCGCAGGCGCGCGGCCCGATCTGGGCGCTGTTGGCGCGCAGTTGGTGGGCGACGTGACCGCCTTTGAGCATATGAAGCTGCGGATGCTCAACGGCACGCATTCCGCGCTGGCCTATCTGGGCTATCTGGGCGGGCATGAGACGATAGCCGACACCGTGGCCGACCCCGCCTATGCGGCTTTTGTCCAACGCCTCTGGGCCGAGATCATGCCCGCCGTCACCGCCCCGCCGGCTGTGCGGCTGACCGATTATGCCGCGGCGCTCGCCACCCGCTATGCCAACCCCGCGATCCGTCACCGGACCTGGCAGATCGCGATGGATGGCAGCCAGAAACTGCCGCAGCGCCTTCTTGGCACGCTCACCGCCGCGCTCGATGCGGGCCGGCCCGCGCCGGGGCTCTGCCTCGTGGTGGCGGGCTGGATGCGCTATGTCGGCGGGATCGACGAGGCCGGCCGCCCCATCGAGGTCAAGGACCCGCTCGCCGCCCGCCTGCGCGCGGTGTCAGACAGCGCCGCGACGCCTGCCGGCAAGGTTGCGGCGCTGCTCGGCGTGACAGAGGTCTTTCCCACCGCGCTCGCCCCGCGCCTGCGGGCGCCGGTCACACAGGCGGCAGAGCTGCTCTGGGCACAGGGCGCACGGGCGGCGGTGGCGCGGCTCGCGGGTCAGTCCAGCGCCGCGTGAAAGGCGGCAAGCTCGGCCGCGTCCATCTGCACCAGATGGCGCGGTTCGGGAAAGGCGCCAGCGTCAACATCGGCCTTGAATTCGGAAAAGGCCGCGATGCGTTCCTGCTGGAGGCGCGCATATTCGGCGGCAAAGTTGCGATAGACTTTGGAATGGCGCGGCATGTGGTCGGTGTGATCGCCCAGAATGTCCATCGCAAAGAGATACTGCGCATCGCAGCCCGCGCCCGCGCCCATCGACCACAAGAGCAGCGATTTCATCCGCGCGCTGATGGCGCTGGCGACCTCGGGTGGCACGACCTCGATCTCGACAGCAAAGGCCCCGGCCTCCTCATAGGCCAGGCATTCGCGGTAAAGCGCCAGGGCGCTGTCCGCCGTCTTGCCCACCGCGCGAAAACCGCCGGTCCAGGTGGCGCGGCTGGGGACAAGGCCGACATGACCCACCACCGGGATATGTTCGCCCGCCAGATAGCGCACGGTGTCGAGCCCGGCCGAGCAATAGAGCGCGTCCGCCCCCGCCAGCAGCGCGCGCCCGGCGAAACGCAGGTAATCCTCGCGCGTGCCGGCCTCGCGGTGGTCCACGCCGGTCATGCTGAACAGACCGGGGGCGACGGTGCGGTAGCGCGGGTGGCTCACCAGATCGAAGGGGGCAGAGACGATGTCGATCCCCGCCGCCTCGGCCGCCGCCGCCTCGTCGAGCGTGAGGACGCGCAGCATGGTGAGCTGGCCCCGCCCCTTGCGGGCGCGCAACTCGGCAATGGTCAGGGGGCGGGTGCGGGTCATGGGGGCCTCGTCAGATCAGGATTTCGATACGCCCGTCCGCGATGCGGGCCGGATAGGTGGCAAGGTTGACGCAGACCGGCGCACGCAGCGCGGCCCCGGTGCGATAGTTGAACCGGCCGTTGTGCTTGGGGCATTCGATGGTGTCATCCATCACCAGCCCGCCTGCCAGATGCACATGTTCGTGCGAGCAGAGCCCGTCGGTGGCAAAGGGCGTGCCATCCGGCGCGCGGTAGATCGCAAAGGTGCGCCCGTCATGGTCAAAGCGCATCACATCTTCTTCGTCGATTTCGTCCAGGTCGCAGACATCGGTCCAAACGGGGTCAGACATTCACTGTATCCATCTTGTAGGGTTGCGCCGTGGCCGGCAGGGGTTTGCGGATGTAATAGTCGGGCTCGCGCGCCTGGCGCAGCACGGCGGGGATCGCCTCGCGGTAGGCGTCCCAGATCGACGGGTTCGCGGCCGGCAGATCGTGTTTGAGTACCTCATGCAGGCGCGGCAGCGCGTGATAGGGCACCATCGGGAACATGTGGTGTTCCACGTGGTAGTTCATGTTCCAGTAGATCCAGCGGCTGACCGGGTTCATGTAGACGGTGCGCGAATTGAGCCGGTGGTCGGTCACATTCTCGGCCAGCCCGCAATGCTGGATCAGCCCGGTCATCAGCATGTGCCAGGCGCCATAGATGCGCGGGCCGCCGATCAGCATCAGCGGGATCCAGGACCATGTCGCCAGCGCCAGCGCCAGCGTCGCCGCATAGATCGCCATATGCACCCGCGCCACAAGGATCGCCTTGGGCCGCTCGCTTTCGGGGATATAGTCCTTTTCCCCGTCGGTCAGCGTGCCGCCCGCCTGCCGGGCGATGCCGCGGATGCTCTCGGCCATGTCGATCACCCCGGCATAGGCCATCAGCAGGCGAAAGACATTGGGCGGCCGCATGCAGGCGATTTCCGGGTCGCGGCCCACGATGATCGTGTCGGTATGGTGGCGCGCGTGGCTCCACCGCCAGGTGACCGGGTTGCGCACCACCATGAACGACGCGATCTGATAGACCACGTCATTCATCCAGCCGGTGCGAAAGGCCGTGCCATGGCCGCATTCGTGCCAGCGACTGTCGCAGGCAGAGCCATACATGACGCCATAGATCAGCCAGAACGGCACCGCGCCCCATGTCCCCCAGAACGCGATCCCGCCCCAGGCCGACAGGCCCAGAACCGCGAACCAGATCGCGGTATCGCGGATCGCCGGGCCGTCGCGCCGCTGCATCAGGTCCTTCATCACCTTGCGCGGCACGTCGGTGTGATACCATTCGGCGTTGGCCAGGCCCGTGGCCTTGGCCCGCGCGGTGTCGGTCCCGGTGAGGGAATAGTCGCGGATATGGGGATCGGTGGTCGCTGTCATGCGTCCTTGACCTCTTGTGCTGGGGGTTGTGCGCGCCCGGTGAGCGGGGGGAATGTGCCGCTCGGCGCGGGAAAGTCGGTGTCGGGCTGGTCCTGCACCGCGCGGATGCGGTCTTGCGCGGCGGCGATGGCATCCGCCCCGTCGAGCACCCGAAAGGCCGCCACGTAATCGCGCCCCTCGCCGGCGCCGAGCCAGATCATCTCGCCGCGTGCGCGGGCGGCATTGTTGCCCAGCACATGATGGGTCGAGGGTTCGATCCCCATCACGTAATGCCCGGCCTGAAAGTTCTGCCATTGGTAGGCGCAGGGAAGCTGATCCTTGCGCGTCGTCATCTCGATCCCCAGCGCGATGCGGTCGTTGATGACGGCGACGGGCACATGGCCGGCGGCGTCGGCGGCCATGTCATGCTCCCACACCTGTTCGGCAAAACCCATCTGCGGCGCGGGCAGGCTGCGGTAGCCCACGCCCTGCGCACGGTAGCGCTCCGCATGGCTCGCCCAGATCACATCGCGCAGGGGCGCCACATAGCGCGCGCCCTCGTCGATCACCGGATGGCCGATGTTGACATGGTAGAAGAACATATGCGGTGTCGGCTGAAAGCCCGCGTTGACCACCCGGTCGCTGAGGCGGATGGTGTCGCCGCCCAGATCGGCCTCGATCCGGCGGTGCAGGTGCAGCACCTCGCCAAAGAGCGCGGCCTGCACCACGGTGCCCTCGGCCCACAGGATGCAGCGGTCGCCCTCCCACCGCTCGCCGTAGCCGGTGAGGCGGGCGGGAATATTGGCGATGCGCCCGTGCAGCCCGTGGCGGGCGGTGGCGCGGCGGGGGTAGTTGTAGTTGAGCGCGGGGACGTCCTCGGGCCCGAGGATATGGTCGAGCCCGCAGGTCGCCAGAAAGCCGCTGAAGGACCGGGTAAAGCCCAGCCCATCCTCGCCTTCGGGTTCGTAAAAGGCGGGGTGGCGAAAGCCCGTGGGCGACTGCCAGCCGATCGCGCGGCCCTTGTGTTCGACCTCGGCGATGTCCATCCCCCGGTCGAGCAGCACGGTAAAGCGCAGCCCTGACCCGGTGCGAAACTCGAGCATCCGCACCCCGCGCTCGAGCCCGTCGGACAAGGTCATCAGCCGCACCCCGCCAAAGGCGGCAAGGCTGCCGGTGCGCGCCATGATCTGCGCGCGGGTCAGGGTCTGGTCATAGAGCGTGGTCATCTCGGATCCTTGGCTGGTCGGGGCCGCGCGCGGGGTGCGGACCCTGTGGGCTTTGGCTCATTTTGTCGGCCAGCGGGCCCGGCTTTACAAGCCATGCGCGCGGATCGCGTCCTCAAGACAGGTCTTTGACCCGTCCCTCTCCCGATGTTCCACGATGTCGGCGTGCCCTTGCCCCAGCCGGTGCAGGTAGAGATCATGGCGCGCCCCCCTGATCCCCCGCGCATCGCGCCATGGCCCCGAGCCCGCGACAGGCAAGGCCTGCCCGCGCGTCGAACCGTTCTTGCCGCCTGTTCTCCGGGTCGCGCATCCCTTCGCTCCGGGTGGTCAGGCCGTGGCTGCGGACGCGCTGCGCGCCAATGACGCGCCCGTGGGGGAAACAGCCGGTCAAGACGCCGGACCGGAAGATGGCGGCCTGCGCGCTCATTCTGTTGATATTTCGGATAGTCTGACGGTGCGCTGTTCGGCCATCGACAGGTATCCCGCCTCGATCAGCGCGACAGTCTTCACATTGTCGGCCACCGACAGCGCGGGCGGCGTGCCGGTTGCGATGGCGTGCTGCAACTGCTCCATCACGCCGACAAAGGCGTCGGGAAACCACATCGTGTCCCATGTCGGCGTCACCCAGTCGCCGCCGGTGGTCTTGCGGCTGGCATAGGACAGGGTCGAGGCCACGCCGGTGGGCCAGCCGATGGTGCCGCGGGCGGTGCCCTCGGTCCCTTCGACCCGCCAGCCGATGTGCTGGTCGTCCTTGTAGTCCGCGGCGCGCGGGCCGGACCACACATCCTCGAGTGACAGCGCCAGCACGCCGGAGGCAAAGCGCAGCGTGCTGACCGTGATGCCGTCACGATGCGCAAAGGTCGTGCGCGGGTCGGTGCGGGTGGTCGTCGTGATCTCGGCCACCTCGCCAAAGAGAAACCGCAGCACGTCGAGGTGATGCACGCTCATGTTGGCGAGTGTCAGGCGGTCATAGGCCGCAAGGAACCCCTGCCAATGCGGGATCGCGTGCATGTCGATCTGCGCGAACACGATCTCGCCCAGATCGCCGCGGTCGAGGATCTGTTTGAGCACGCGCATCGACTGGTCATAGCGCATGTTCTGGTTCACGCTCAGCACCTTGCCCGCCGCCGCCGCCTCATCGCGCAGGGCGATAGCCTCGGCCAGCGTCAGGGCGAGCGGTTTCTGCGCGAGGATCCCCCTGATATGTGGCTGTGCCAGCGCGGCGCGGATCAGCGCGGGCTGCTGGTCGGGCGGGTAGGCGATGTCGAGGATCTCGATCGCGGGGTCCGCGATCAGCGCCTCGGGCGTGTCATGCACGACGGCGATGCCATAGCGGTCGGCCACAGCCTGCGCGCGCGCCTTCGTCCGGCTGGCGATGGCGGCGACGGGGAAGCCGGCCTGCCGGTAGGCGGCAAGGTGGCATTCCGCCATGATCATGCCCGCGCCGATGGCGCCGATCCGCAGGTTTTTGCTGCGGACCTCGGGGTCAGGGGCGAACCCCATCAGATCGATCATTCTCTCCTCCCTCTCATCCAATGAGCCTGGCGCCGCCGCGGCCAAAGACATGCAGCCGGGCCGGCACACCCACCAGCCCCGCGAGCAGGATCAGCAACATCAGCGGCGCCCGTCGCCTGCCATTCCGCCACCGGCCTGAACGCCTTGGACGCCATCCACAGGACCGGCGGCAGCGTGATCGCCCGCGCCGGCCCGATGGCGGCGTGGCGGAACGGCTCAAAGGGCAGGGATCGGGTCATCGGTCACTTTTCGGGCGGGGGTGGTCAGACAGGAGGGGCCTTGCGGCCCCTCCCCCGTAGATCCGGTCTGCCAGGGAGGTCAGACCGGATCGACAATCCTGGGCCAGGCGGTCGTGTTGGCCTGCGCCGCCGCGATGATCCTGTCCACGCCGGTGCGCCGCATGATCCGCGCGGGCACGTTGCCCGCCGCCTTGGGCGCGCGCGCGGCGCCGGGAAATCCGGTCGGCCCGCCGATCATGCCGGAGGCGAGGTGCTGCGCCCGGGCCTGCCCGATGCGACGCGGCGCGCCCGGCAGAGCCCCGCCATGGAGACCGGGACTGACGCCGGTTGACAGCAACCCGCGCTGCGCCATGCGACGACCGATCATGTGAAACCCTCCCACCGGCCCTCTCCTCAGAGCCTATGACAAGTTGTCCTTCGATTCGCATCATGTGGTCAATCATTTTGTGATGTAAGGCATCATATTGATATTCGAGCGTGGTGCGGATCCGGTCAGCATTCCCGAGATTGCCTGCCAGGGCCCGACAAAACATGGCGCGAAGTCGGGATATTTCTACATCAGAATGATGGATCTGTGATGGGGCAGCCGTATTTGCGAGAATTCGCTTGCAGGGAAACACATCAAGATGATTGATTGACGTCATCGCCGGGGGCAGCGCCGCCGGCCCCGGCTGGACTGCGAAAACCCTGTTGCGCGCGACCCTGTCAGACATAGCGAGAGAGGCCGGCGTTTCGTCAGCCACTGTGGACCGGGTGGTCAACAACCGTGGCGGCGTGCGCAGCCTGACCCGCGATCACGTCATGGGCGTGGCCGAAAGGCTGGGCTATTTCTCTGACACGCCCGCCCCCTCCGATGGGCCCGAGCGGCGCTTTGTCCGGCTGGCGTTTCTCTTGCCGGCCGGGACCAATGCATTCATCCGGATGCTGCAGACCGAGATCGAACAGCAGGCGCGGCTGCTCTTTGCCGTCGAATGCCGGGTCGAGACGATCGAGGGGTTCGATCCGCAGCTTCTCGCGCGGCGGCTTGTCGCGATGGACGACCGCATTGACGGGGTGGGGATCGTGGCGCTCGACCATCCTGTCGTGCGCGAGGCGATCCGCGCGCTGGCGCTGCGCGGAACACGCATCGTCACGCTGGCATCCGACATCCAGAACGTGCCGCGCGTCGCCTATATCGGCACCGACAACCGGCAGGCGGGGCGGCTTGCCGGCTATCTCATGGGGCGGTTTCTGGGCGCGCAGACCGCGGGCAAGGTCGCGCTCTTTGCCGGGTCACTGTCCTATCGCGGGCATCAGGAACGCGAGATGGGCTTTCGCCAGATCCTGCACGAGGAGTTTCCAGGCCTCCAGATCGTGGAATTGCGCGAGGTGCTCGATGACCGCGATACCGCCTATCGCGAGGCCATCGCGCTGCTCGACAAACACCCCGACCTCACCGCGATCTACAATGTCGGCGGCGCCACCAGCGGCATCGCGCGCGCGGTCAAGTCGCGGGGCATGGACGGGCGGGTGGTGCTGATTGCCCATGATGCCACCGAGGGCAACAAGGCGCTGCTGCTTGACGGGACGCTCGACGCGGTCATCGACCAGAACGCCAAGGCCGAAGCGCGCGAGGCGCTTGCCACGCTTGTCGCGTCGGTCAGGGGAGGCACCCATGCCCCGCTGCCGCCGCGCCTGCAGGCGATCTTTCGCGAGAACCTGCCCGAGGAATAGGCCGGGCTGATCCTCGCCCCTGTCATCATCGCCGAACCGGATCGCCGAACCGGATCGCCGAACCGTGCCATGTCGGCGCGCGGCACGAGGCCATCACCGGCGCGGTCGCGCCACCCCTTGAGATCGCGGGCGGCCGCGTGACCTCTGCCGTCACCTGCGCCAAGACACCACCGCCCGCCTTGCCACCGGCGAAATGGCGGATGAGTAGATGTGCAACGTCGGGCCCGCGATTGCCGCGCGCCACCCTGCGGTGCTAGCGTCGTGCCATGACCTTGGCCCACCGCAACCCCAAAGCGTCTTACCGTCTCGCCGGGCGCCTCGCGTCGGTCGGCCTTGGGCTGGCCGTGCTGGTCACGATTGCGGCGCTCGTCCATGGGCAGGCGACGCGGGCCTATCTGGGCGAAACCGCCGGGCGGGCCGGCGGCACCGTGCAATTGGCCACCACCGCGCTTGACGGCTATCTCGAACGCTTCGAAAGGCTGCCGCCGCTGCTGGCCGATCAGCCGCAGATCCGCGCGCTGGCCGAGGCACCCGACGACCCCGCCCTGATCGCGCAGGCCAACCGGTTTCTCAAGGATGTGACCGGCGTTCTGGGGGCCTCGGACATCTATGTGATGGATGCGCAGGGGCTGACCCGCGCGGCCAGCAACCACGACCTGCCGACCAGTTTTGTCGGCGGCAACTTTGCATTTCGCCCCTATTTCAGCGATGCGGTCCAGACCGGCGCAGGCAGCTTTTACGCGCTGGGGACAACATCGCTCAAGCGTGGCTACTATTTCGGCGCACCGATCCGCGATGGCGGGCGCGTGCTGGGCGTGGTTGCCGTCAAGGTCGATGTCGATGCTGTCGAGGCGACATGGACCGGGGCGGAGTATCAGGTGGTCGTCACCGACCCGCAGGGCGTGGTGTTCCTGTCATCCAACCCCGATTGGCGGTTCGGCCGCACGCGGCCGCTCGATGACGCGGGCGCCGCGCTTCTGGCGGCGACGCGGCGCTATGCCGATGCGCGCCTCTTTGACCTGCCGCTGACCGCCGGTGCGGGGCCGGACGGGCATACGCTGTGGCAGATGGCGGATCGTGGGCAGGCCGGCGGCGAGCGGCGCGAATATCTGGCCGTTTCGGCGACGATGCCCGACGCGGGCTGGACCCTTACCGTGCTGCAGGATACCGCGCCGGCGCGCGCGCAGGCGCTGACGCTCACGGTCGGCACGGTGCTTGCGCTGGCGCTGGTGGCGATGGCGGCGGCGGTGGTGTTGCAACGCCGCGCCCGCCTGCGCGACCGGCTGGTGCTACAGGCGGCGGCGCAGGCACAGCTCGAGACCCGGGTGCAGGAGCGCACGCGCGAACTGGCCGCGGTGAACGAGGCTCTGGAGGCCGAGGTGACCGAGCGGCGGCAGGCCGAGGCGTCGCTGCGCCGCGCCCAGGATGATCTGGTGCAGGCGGCCAAGCTTGCGGCGCTCGGCCAGATGTCGGCGGCGCTGGGCCATGAGGTGAACCAGCCGCTGGGTGCATTGCGCAACTATGCCGAGAATGCCGTCACCCTGCTGGCCCGTGACCGGCCGGCCGAGGCGCAGACCGCGCTCGAGCGGATTCTCGCGATGGCCGACCGCATCGGGGCGATCGCGCGGCGGCTGCACACCTTTGGCCGGCGACCGGGGCAACGGCTGGTCGCGGTCGATGTGGCCGATACCGTCGAGGCCGCGCAGGAAATCGCCGGCCCCCGGCTGCGCCAGATCGGGGTGGACCTGAGCGTCGCGCTCGCGCCCGACCTGCCGCTGGTGCGGGCGGGGCCGGTGCGGCTGCAACAGGTGCTGGTGAACCTGCTGACCAATGCCGCGGATGCCGTCGCGGGCCAGCCCGACCGCCGCATCCGGCTGAGCGCGCAGGCGCAGGGGGCGCATGTCGTGTTGCGGGTCGAGGATGCGGGCCCGGGCGTGCCGCAGGCCATCGCGGCGCGGATCTTTGACCCGTTCTTTTCGACCAAGGGCGTGGGCAACGGGCTCGGCCTCGGGCTGTCGATCAGCTACAATATCGTGAAGGATTTCGATGGCACGCTGGCGCTGGTGCAGGGCGATCTGGGCGGCGCGGCCTTTGAGGTCACGCTTTGCGCCGCCATCGGCCAGGAGGTGGCGGCCGAATGATCGCGCACCCGCCCCAGCACCCGCCCCAGCACCCGCCCCAGCACCCGCCCCAGCACCCGCCCCGCATTCTCGTCGTCGATGACGACGCCGACCTGCGCGGATCGACTGTGCAGGCGCTCGAGCTTGCCGGGATGGCGGTGCAGGACCTCGCAACGGCAGAGCGCGCGCTCGACTTCATCACCTTCGGATTTCCGGGCGTGGTGCTGACCGACATCCGGATGCCCGGCATGGACGGGCTGACGCTGATGACGCGGGTGCACGAGATCGACCGCGAGATCCCGGTGATCCTGATGACCGGGCATGGCGATGTGCAACTGGCCGTGCGGGCGATGCGCGAGGGCGCCCATGACTTCATGGAAAAGCCGTTTTCGGCAAGCCAGATGACCGAGCTTGTCGCGCGGGCGGTCGATTTCCGGCGGCTGGTGCTGGAAAACCGGGTGCTGCGCGCGGCGGCGGGGCAGGCCGATGACCTCGAACAGAGGCTGATCGGCCGGTCCACTGCGATGATCGACCTGCGGCGGCGGCTGCGCACCGTGGGGCCGGCCGAGACCGACGTGCTGATCACCGGGCCGACCGGCGCCGGCAAGGAGGTCGTCGCCCGCGCCCTGCACGACCTGTCGTCGCGCGCGCGCCGGCCCTTTGTGGTGATCGACTGCGCCGCGATCCCCGCGCAACTGATGGAGAGCGAGCTCTTTGGCCATGAGCAGGGCGCCTTTGCCGGGGCGATGCGGGCGCGGACGGGCAAGTTCGAACATGCGTCGGGGGGGACGGTCCTGCTTGACGATATCGCCGCGCTCACCCCCGCGCTGCAGGGCAAGCTCTTGCGCCTGATCGAGGACCGCACGGTCAGCCGGCTGGGGTCGAACGAGGTGCATCCGCTCGACATCCGGGTGCTGGCGACGGCGCGTGTCCCGCTCGAGGCCGAGGTGGCTGCCGGGCGGTTCCGGGCCGATCTGCTCTACCGGCTAAACGTCGTGACGCTCGAGGTGCCCGCGCTCGACCAGCGGCGCGAGGATATCGCGCTCTTGTTCCTGCGGCTGTTGACGGAGGCCGCCGCGCGCCACCGGATCGAGGCGGTGCCGCAGGTGCCGCCCGCCTTTCTGACGGCGCTGGGCAGTCGCGACTGGCCGGGCAATGTGCGCGAATTGCGCAATGCGGCGGACCGTTTCGCGCTGGGTCTCGGGCTCGACGGCGGGGGCGAGGGCGAGACGGCGGCGGGGCAGGCGACGGTGCGGCTGGCCGACCGGGTCGCGGCATTCGAGCGGCGCGAGATCGAGGCGGCGCTGGCCGCGCATGGCGGTGCGCTGCGGCCGGTGTACGAATCCCTCGGACTGAGCCGCAAATCGCTTTATGAAAAGATCCTCAAACTCGGGATCGACAAGACGGCTTTCATCGCCGATGGCGAGGGGTCGTGACCGCGGGCGCACCGATCAGGGAACATGCGCGGTGCCCGATGTCCCCTTTTCTACCCATCCGGGCGGGCTGGCGCGCAGATTCGGCGGCCGGGACTGTCGCGGTGCATTGATCGGCGCGGCGATCCCGGTTTGGTAGGGTCAGCGCCATGTCCCTCGGGGGATGGCGGCCATACATGACGCACTCTGGGAGGAGTCCACATGACATTTCGCTTTATCGCCGCCATCGCGGCGGCCGCTACCATTGCGCTCGGCGCGCCGGCGCAGGCGCAGGACCGCTCTGACTGGCCCAACAGCCTGACCATCGGCACCGCCAGCCAGGGTGGCACCTATTTCGTCTATGGCAACGGCTTTGCCGGTTTCATCGCCGAACAATTGGGCATCACCGCGAGCGGTGAAGTCACGGGCGGCCCGGTGCAGAACGTGACGCTGGTCGAAACCGGCGACCACCTGATGGGCCTCGTCACCATGGGCCCGGCCTATGATGCCTGGGAGGGCCGCTCGGAGCTTGCTCCGGGGCTCGAGCACAAGTCGATCCGCGCGCTGTTCCCGATGTACCAGACACCGTTCCAGGTCGTGGCGCTGCGGTCCTCGGGCATCACCTCGGTGTCTGATCTGGCGGGCAAGCGGGTCTCGGTCGGCCCGGCGGGCGGCACACCCGGCACCTACTGGCCGCAGTTCATCGAAGCGCTGGGCGTTCAGGCGACCATCTCGAACGCCGGTGCCGCCGATGCCGCGGGCCAGTTGCAGGACGGCGTGATCGATGCCTTTGCCTTTGCCGCCGGCATTCCGATCTCGGCCTTTGCAGAGCTGGCGGCGAGCCAGGATGTGGTCATGTTCGGCTTCAACGATGCCGAAATGGCGGTGATCCGCGAGGCGTTCCCGGCGATGTCGCCGCTGACGATCCCTGCGGGCACCTATGCCGGCCATGACTATGACCAGAACACCGTCTCGCTGTGGAACTTTGCCATCGCGCATCAGGACATGCCCGAGAGCCTGGCCTATGAGATCACCAAGCTGGCGATGGAAAACCCCGAGCGGATGGTCCAGATCCATGCCGCCGCGAGCGAGACGCTGCTCGAGAACTGGGACAAGAACACCTTCATGCCGTTCCACCCCGGGGCCCTGCGGTATTTCGAAGAGGCCGGTGTGACCATTCCCGAGAACCTGCGCTAGGCGCATCCTGTCGGACAAGGGGCGCGGCGGCCTGTTGCGGCCGCCCCTGCCTGTCCCGGCGTTGCCGGGCCGGGCCTATTCCTGGGGCAGAGGGGACCAGAGCGATGACCACACAGACAGCACAGGCGACTGCGGCGGATGCCGCGCCGGACGGGATCGCGGACGGGGTCGATGCCGAGATCTTTGGCGCCAACCAGCGGATGCCGCTCGGGCGGCTGGGCCTCTTTGCGGCGATCCTCTGCATCGCCTATACTGTGTTTCATGTCGGCGTGATGAACGGCCTGCATGACCGCTTTGCCGACCTTTTCGGGCTGCCGTCGATCGACCTGACCGAACCCTGGCGTTACCGGCTGGTGCATGTGGGCGGCGGGCTCGCGCTCGGGTTCTTGTTGTTTTCCTCGACGCTGTTTTCCGACGCCCGCCCCGGCGCGGCCGACCCCCGGCGGCTGATGGCGCTCTTGCCCGGCGCGCTGGCCGTCGCGCTGGCTTTTGTGCAGGTGCTGGGCTTCTGGCTCACCGGGAAGGGGGTCGATCAGGCCGCCGCCGCGAATGCCGGGGTGCTGAGCTTTGGCCTGCCGCTGGTCGCGGGAACGGGCTGGCTGATCGCGCTGGGCTGGGTCTGGCCGGACCGCCGGCGCGGGCATTTCGACGTGGCCGACCTGTTTCTCGCGCTCGCCGCGATCACGGTGACGATGTATCTGATCTTTCACGCGCCTTTCCTGCGGCTGCGGGCCGGCACCTCGCTGGCCAAGGCGACGGACATGTATGCCGCGCTGGCCGGGACCATGATGATCCTCGAAATGGCGCGACGGCTCGCGGGGCTGGCGCTGGTCGTGATCGTGGCGGTCTTTGTGCTTTATGCCTTTGTCGGGCCCTGGCTGCCCGGCATCCTGGAGCATCGCGGCTACACGATGACCCGGTTCTTCAGCTATATCTACACCGATCAGGGCATCCTTGGCCCGACGACGGCGATCTCATCGACCTATATCATCCTGTTCGTGACCTTTGCCGCCTTTCTACAGGCGAGCCGGGTGGGTGAATACTTTGTCAACTTTGCCTTTGCCGTCGCGGGGGGCGCGCGGGGCGGGCCGGCCAAGGTGGCGGTGTTCTCTTCGGGCCTGATGGGGATGATCAACGGCACGTCGGCGGGCAATGTGGTGTCCACCGGGTCGCTGACCATCCCGCTGATGAAAAAGGTCGGCTACAAACCCCAGACCGCGGCCAGCGTCGAGGCGGCCGCCTCCTCGGGCGGGCAGATCCTGCCGCCGATCATGGGGGCCGGCGCCTTCATCATGTCCGAGATCACGGGCATCGCCTATGCCGAGATCGTGACGGCGGCGATCATCCCCGCGCTGCTCTACTTCGCCTCGGTCTATTTCAACGTCGATCTGATGGCGCAGAAGTTCGGGATGCAGGGTCTGCCCCGGTCGGCCCTACCCAAGTTCCGCAAGCTCGCGCGGCAGGCATTCCTGTTCCTGCCGATCTTCATCCTGATCGGCGCGCTCTTTGCCGGCTATTCGGTGATCCGTGCCGGCACCTATGGCATGGCGGCGGCGGCGGTGGTGTCCTGGCTCACGCCCTACCGGATGGGCCTGCGCCAGATCCTCTATGCGTTCGAGATCGCGGCCAAGATGACGCTGCAACTCGTTGCGGTCTGTGCGGCGGCAGGGATCATCGTGGGCGTGATCGCCCTCACCGGCGTCGGCACGCGGTTTTCCTCGCTGCTGCTGGGGCTGGCGGACCAGAATCAGGCCATCGCGCTGTTCTTTGCGATGATCGTGTCGATCATCCTGGGCATGGGGATGCCGACGACGGCGGCCTATGCGGTGGCGGCGAGCGTGATCGGGCCGGGGCTGGTGCAGATGGGCATCCCGCCGCTGACGGCGCATTTCTTCATCTTCTACTATGCGGTGATGTCGGCGATCACCCCGCCGGTGGCGCTGGCCGCCTATGCCGGGGCGGCGATTGCCCAGTCGGACCCGATGAAAACCAGTGTCGAGAGCTTCCGCATCGGGCTTGCCGCCTTTGTGGTGCCGTTCATGTTCTTTTCGTCGCCTGCGCTCTTGATGCAGGGGAGCTGGTTCGAGGTCGCGCATGTGGTGGTGTCGGCGCTGCTGGGCATCTACATGTTGTCGTCCTCTGTGCAAGGCTGGTTCTTTGGCCTGCTGGCCTGGCCCTTGCGGATCGTGCTTCTGGTCGCGGCGCTGTCAATGATCGCGCAGGGCTGGCTGACCGATGCGGTCGGGCTGGGTGCTGCGGTGCTGGTCTGGCTGATCCAGAAGCGGATGGTCGATCCGCAGGCGGTGATCCGCGGGTCCGACTGACCCGCGGGGGGCCGATGATCGCCCTCGCGCCCGGCCATCTCGCGGGCTAGGGTGCCCCCGAGGACGGGGCAGACCGCGGGGGAGACCGGGCATGAAGGTGGGGATCATCGGGCTGGGGTCGATGGGCGGCGGTGCGGCGCGCGCCTGTGTCGCGGCGGGGCTGGTGACGCAGGGCCACGACATCGCCGAGGCCGCGATGCGCGCCTTTGCGGCGGAGGGCGGGCAGGCAGCGGCGACGCCGGGCGCGTTGGCCGCGCAATGCGATGCGGTGGCGGTCTATGTGCTGAACGCCGATCAGACCGAGGCTGCGCTGTTTGACAGCGGTGCCGCCGCTGCGGCCCGGCCGGGGACGGTGTTCCTGCTCTGCGCCACGATGCCGCCCGCCCGCGCCACCGCCATCGCAGAGCGGCTGGTCGGGATGGGGCATCTCGCGCTCGACGCGCCGGTGTCGGGCGGCGCGGCCAAGGCGCGGGCCGGCGCGCTCACCATCATGGCCTCGGGCAGCGAGGCGGCCTTTGCGCGGGCGAGTGTGATGCTCGACGCGATGGCGGCGCAGGTGTTCCGGCTGGGGCCGGAGCCGGGCATGGCCAGCCGGATGAAGATCGTCAACCAGCACCTTGCCGGCATCCATATCGCCGCCGCTGCCGAGGCGCTGACACAGGCCATCGCGCTGGGCATGGACCCCGCGCAGGTGATCGAGGTCATCGCCGATTGCGCGGGCACATCCTGGATGTTCGAAAACCGCGGGCCGCATATCGCACAGGGCGATTATACGCCGCTGTCGGCGGTCGAGATCTGGCTCAAGGATCTGGCCATCGTCGTCGATATCGCCACCGAGGTCGGGCTTGACCCCGTGCTCGCCCGCGCTGCGCTGGCCCGGTTCCGCGCGGCCGCCGAGGCCGGCTTCGGGCGCGAGGATGACGCTGCGGTGGCCAAGGTCTATGCCCGCGCGGCGGGCCTCGCCCTGCCGGGTGTCGCATGATCCTCGGGGCAATCGGAGACGACTTTACCGGATCCTCCGATCTGGGGCTGATGCTGGCGCGCGGCGGCATGCGGACGGTGCAATATTGCGGCGTGCCGGTGCGCCCGGCTGCCGCGGGCGTTCAGGCGGGGATCGTCGCGCTCAAGACGCGCTCCGTCCCGGTGGAGGAGGCGGTAGCGGGCGCGCTTGCCGCGCTCGACTGGCTGCGGGCGCAGGGCGCGCGGATGTTCTATTTCAAATATTGCTCGACCTTCGATTCCACGCCGCAGGGCAATATCGGCCCGGTGATCGACGCGCTCGCCGCGGCGCTGGGGGTCACGGGGCCGATCCCGGTCTGCCCCGCATTTCCCGCCACTGGGCGCACTGTCTATCAGGGGCACCTCTTTGTCGGGGACAGGCTGCTGAGCGAAAGCGGGATGGAGGCGCATCCGCTGACGCCGATGACCGACCCCGATATCCGCCGCTGGCTGGCGCGCCAGACCGTGCACGGGGTCGGGCATCTGCCGGTGGAACGGCTGCGGCGCGGCGAAGGCCGCGCGGTGATGGCGGCCGAGGCGGCGGCGGGCCGGCCGCTGGTCGTGGCCGACGCGCTTGCGGACGGTGACCTCGACCTGCTGGCGCAGGCCGCGGCGGGGCTGGTGCTGTGGACCGGTGGCTCTGGTCTGGCCCTTGGCCTGCCGGCCGTGCTGGGTATTGCCGGCGCGCAGGACGGCTGGACCGGCGCGGGCGGCCCGGCGATTGCCCTCGCCGGGTCCTGTTCGCGGGCCACGCGGACGCAGATTGCCGCGCATGCACAATCGGGCGCGCCGGTCCGCCGGATCGACCCTGACCGCATCATGTCGGGCGAAGAGACGCCCGAGGCGGTCTGCGACTGGGCGCTCGCCGCGCTGGCCGACGCGGGCGGCGTCCCGCTTGTTCACAGCTCTGACGACCCGGCCGAGGTCGCCCGCGTGCAGGCGCGCCACGGGGTCGCCCCCAGCGCGCAGGCGCTCGAGGCGTTCTTTGGCAGGCTCGCGGTGCTTGCGGTCGAACAGGGCTTTGACCGGATCATCTGCGCGGGGGGCGAGACTTCGGGCGCGGTGGTGCAGGCGCTGGGGGCGCAGGCGCTCCAGATCGGGCCGCAGATCGACCCCGGCGTGCCGGCGGTGCGCATCGAGGGGCGGGCGGTGGTCCTGGCCTTGAAATCCGGCAATTTCGGGCGCGACACCTTCTTTGACCACGCCGCCCGCGTGCTGGCGGGGCAGCCCTGAGGCGCTGACCCCGTTGCAAAGACGCAAAGGCCGGGCAAATGTCGTGGCCATTGGCCGCATTACCATTGGCCGCATCGCCGGAAAGGGCTCCAGATGACCGAAGAAAGCACCCTGCGCGAGCTGATCTGCAGTCTGGCGCGGTCGCTGTTTGACCGTGGGCTGACGGCGGGGGCCTCGGGCAATCTGTCGGCGCGCCTGTCGGACGGGCGTCTGCTGGTCTCGCCCACCGGCGTGTCGATGGGCCGGCTCGACCCGGCCGACCTGTCGCTGATCGACGGGGGCCGGCATGTCGGGGGCCGCGCGCCGACCAAGGAGCTTTTGCTGCACGCGGCCTTCTACGACACCCGCGCGCAGACGGGTGCGGTCGTTCACCTGCATTCGGCCCATGCCACGGCGCTGTCGATGCTGCCCGAGGCCGACCCTGACAACCTGCTGCCGCCGCTGACCGCCTACGGGATCATGAAACTGGGCAAGGTCAAGCTCTTGCCGGTGTTCCTGCCCGGCGATCCGGCAATGGGCGAGGCGGTGCGTGGCCTTGCCGGGCGGCGGACGGCTGTCGTGCTCGCCAATCATGGCCCGGTCGTCGCGGGACAGGATATCGAGGCGGCCGTGAACGCCATCGAAGAGCTTGAGGACAGCGCGCGGCTCGCTCTTCTCACGCGGGGGATGTCGCCCCGGATGCTGAGTGAGGCCCAGCAACGCGCGGTGATCGAGACGTTTGACGTGGTCTGGGACACATGACCTGGTTTTCCGCCAATCTGGGGTTCCTGTTCAAGACCCTGCCGCTGGCCGACCGCGTGCGCGCGGCGCAGGCGGCCGGGTTCGATGCGGTCGAGTTCCATGACGAGGTCCAGACGACAGACTGCGTGGCGCTGGCGCGGGCGCTGGAGGACACCGGGCTGCCGGTCTGCGGGCTCAACATCCGCATGGGCGAGACGGCCGGTTGCGCCGCCATTGCCGGGGCCGAGGCCCGGTTCCGGCGCGACCTGGACGCCGCGCAGCGGGCCGCCGCGACGGTCGATGCGCCCGCGATCCACATCCTCGCGGGCAAGACCGATGCGCCCGATGCGGCGGCGGTCTATCGGCGCAACCTGCGCCATGCGCTCGACGCCACCGACCGGGTGATCCTGATCGAGCCGATCTGCCGCGCGGCGATGCCCGGCTATTTCCTGCATGATCTGGATCAGGCGCAGGCGATTGTGGACGAGATCGCGCATCCCCGCCTGCGGATCCTGTTCGACTGTTTCCACATCGAGATGGAGCATGGCGACTGCCTCGCGCGGTTGCGCCGGCACGCGGGCGCGATCGGCCATGTCCAGATCGCGAGCCTCCCCGACCGGGCCGAGCCTGATGGCGGCACGCTCGACCTCGGGCAGGTGCTCGCGACGCTCGATGCGCAGGGATACGGCGGCGCCATCGGCTGCGAATACCGCCCGCAGCGCGCCGATTTCGACTGGTTGCAGCGACTGCGGCGCCGGGACGGCGCTGCTGGCGTTGCGCCTGACCGGTTGAAGCCGTCCCGCGCTTGAGGTCTGCGACCGGTGCGGGCCGCTTGTCAGGAGGGGACATGTCCCTTGCGCCCTGTGCTGTGGTCGTCGGCAGCCTGCAGGAGGACATCGTGGTTGCGGCCCCGCACCGCCCCACGGCCGGCAAAGCCGTCACCGCAAGCGCATGGCGTCCGGTGTTTGTCGGCAAGGGTGGCATTCAGGCGGCGGCCATCGTGGCGGCGCACGTGCCCTGCCGGATGATGCGCTGCCTGATGATGCGCTGGCGGGTCGGGCGCAAGCCGCCCGAAAGATGCATATTCGCCTTGATCGCGGCGGCGGAAAAGCCCACCTTGTGCGGCGATAACACGGCCGCGCGACGCGGCATTTCCTCAGGAAAGGCGACGCCATGCGTTTTGCAAGACCCGAAACCATTGAGGATGCCGCAAGGATGCTCGCCGCGGAACCGGGGGTGACGCGGATCCTCACCGGGGGCACCGATGTGATGGTGCAGATGCGCGCGGGGCTGGCGGCGCCCGCCCTCGTGGTCGATGTCAAACACCTGACAGGTCTGCGCGCGATCACGCCCGAGGCGGGCGGCTATCGCATCGGCGCGGCGGTGCCCGGCGCGGTGATGGGCGAACATGCGGGCCTGCGCGCGCTCTGGCCCGGCGTGGTCGAGGGGGTCGAGCTGATCGGATCGACGCAGGTGCAGGGGCGCGCCACGATGGCGGGCAACCTGTGCAATGGCTCGCCCGCCGCAGATGCCGTGCCGGGGCTTGTTGCCGCCGATGCGGTGGTGCGGATCATGGGCGTGGACGGCGCGCGCGACTGCCCGGTGATCGACATCCCCGCCGGGCCGGGGCGCACGACGCTGGCCAAGGGCGACATCGTGACCTCGATCTTTCTGCCTGCACGCCCGGCGCGGTCGGGTGACGCCTATCTGCGATTTACGCCGCGCAGCGAGATGGACATCGCCGTGGTCTCTGCCGCCGTGAGCCTGACGCTGGGCGCAGATGGCGCCGTGACCGCCGCGCGGGTGGCCCTGGGGGCGGTCGCGCCGACCGTTCTGCTGGTGGACGAGGCGGCGCAGGCGATCATCGGCACCCGGCTCGACGATGCCGCGCTCGCTGCCCTCGCCGCCGCCTGCTCGGCCGCTTGCCGGCCCATCGACGACAAGCGCGGCACCGTGGCATTTCGCACCCAGGTGGCGGGCGTGCTTGCCCGCCGCGCCGCAAGCATCGCCCGCGACCGGGCCCATTCCGCCGGAGACGCCGCATGAAAACCATCCAGGTCTCGACCACCATCAACGGCGACGCGACAGAGTTTCTCTGCGGCCCGGACGAAAGCCTGCTCGACGTGCTGCGCAACCGCCTTGGCCTCACCGGGGTCAAGGAGGGCTGCGGCACCGGCGATTGCGGCGCCTGCAGCGTGACGCTCGACGGGCGGCTGGTGTGCTCCTGCCTCGTGCTGGGGGCCGAGGCCGAGGGCGCGCAGATCGGCACGGTCGAGGGGCTGGCGCAGGGCGACCGTCTGCATCCGCTGCAACAGAGCTTTATCGACCATGCGGCGCTGCAATGCGGCATCTGCACGCCGGGGATCCTTGTCGCCGCCAAGGCGCTGCTCGACCGCAACCCCGACCCGACGGACACCGAGCTGCGCTACTGGCTCGCCGGAAACCTGTGCCGCTGCACGGGCTATGACAAGATCATCCACGCGGTGCAGGCCGCCGCCAGGACGATGAGGGAGACCGCCGATGCCCAGGGATAACAACGACACCCGTGTGTTCAAGGTCGTCGGCACCCGCCCGCCGCGCCCCGATGGCATCGACAAGGTCACAGGCCGCGCGATGTATGGCGCCGATGTCACCGCGCCGGGGATGCTGAGCGCGCAGATCCTGCGCAGCCCGCATGCCCATGCGCGGATCGTGGCGATCGACACCGCCGCCGCCGCCGCGCTGCCGGGGGTCAAGGCGATCGTCACCGCCGCCGATTTCATGGCGCAGGACGATGCGGGCCTCGACGATATCCTCGTCAACTGCATGGCGCGCGATGTGGTGCTTTATGACGGGCACGCCGTCGCCGCCGTTGCCGCCACCACCCCCGCCATCGCCCGCGCGGCGCTGAAACTGATCGATGTGACCTATGAGGCGCTGCCCCATGTCACCGATGTGGACGCCGCGATGCGCCCTGACGCGCCCGTGGTGCAGGCCGGCCGCGCGAATGAAAGCGTGCCGGCGGGCATGTCGCCCAATGTCACCCATCATTGCGAGTTCGGCCATGGCGATGTGGACGCGGGCTTTGCCGCCGCCGATGTGATCGTCGAGCGCAGCTTTACCACCGCCGCGACGCATCAGGGCTATATCGAGCCGCACGCCTGCCTCGCCACCTTTACCGGCGAGGACAAGGCCGACCTGTGGTGCTGCACACAAGGCCAGTACAATGTGCGCACCGTTTGCGCCGCGCTGATGGGGATGGAGGCGAGCCAGCTGCGCGTCACCGCCTCCGAGATCGGTGGCGGCTTTGGCGGCAAGACGACGGTCTTTATCGAGCCCGTCGCGCTGGCGCTGTCGCGCAAGGCCGGGCGGCCGGTCAAGATCGTGATGTCGCGCGACGAGGTGTTCCGCGCCACCGGGCCGACCGTATCATCCTCCATCGACGTGCGCATCGGCATGACCCGCGACGGCCGCATCACGGCAGGCGAGGCGGTGCTGCGCTATTCCGGCGGGGCCTTTCCCTGCGGCACCGTCGATATGGGGGCGCAATCGGCCTTTGCCGCCTATGACATGCCCGCCGTGCGCACGCTGGGCTGGAACGCGCTGACCAACCGGCCCAAGGAGGCCGCCTATCGCGCCCCCGGCGCGCCGATGGCGATCTATGCGGTGGAAAGCGTGGTGGACGAACTGTGCCAGACGCTCGCGCTCGACCCGCTCGACGTGCGGCTGAAGAACGCCGCGCGCAAGGGCACGCTGTCGTCCTACGGGCCGACCTTTGACGACATCGGGCTGGTCGCCACGCTCGAGGCGGCCAAGGCGCATCCGCATTACCACGCGCCGCTCGGCCCCGGTCAGGGGCGGGGGCTGTCGGCGGGGTTCTGGTTCAACTTTGGCGGCAATACCTGCGTGTCGCTCAACATCAATACCGACGGCACCGTCGGCGTGACCGAGGGCAACCCCGACATCGGCGGCTCGCGCGCCGCGATCAGCCAGATGGCCGCCGAAGAGCTGGGCCTGCCCTATGAGAAGATCCGCACCATCGTCGCGGATACCGCGTCACTGGGCCACAATGACGTGACCGACGGCAGCCGCGTGACCTTTGCCGTGGGGCTCGCCACGATCAAGGCCGCACAGGATGCGGTGGCCAAGATGTGCGCCCGTGCCGCCGCGATCTGGGGCATCGACCCCGATGCGGTGGAATGGGTGGATGGCGCGGCGCAGCCCTGCGGCCCCAACGCGGGCAAGTTCCCCCCGATGAGCCTGGCCGAGATTGCGGCGGTGTCGTTCCAGACCGGCGGGCCGATCGCCGGGCACCACGAATTCAACGCCGATGGCGCGGGCGTGAGCTTTGGCGTGCATCTGGTCGATGTCGAGGTGGACCGCGAGACCGGCGCGACCAAGGTGCTGCGCTACACCGTGTTTCAGGATGCGGGCAAGGCCGTGCACCCCTCCTATGTCGAGGGGCAGATGCAGGGTGGCGCGGTGCAGGGCATCGGCTGGGCGCTCAACGAGGAATACATCTATGGCGAGGACGGGAGGTTGCAGAACCCCGGTTTCCTCGACTACCGCATTCCGGTGGCGTCTGACCTGCCCAATATCGACACGGTGATCCTCGAAATCCCCAACCCCGGCCACCCCTACGGCGTGCGCGGCGTGGGCGAGACGCCGATCGTGCCGCCGCTCGCCGCGCTGTCGAATGCCGTGTCGCGCGCCATCGGGCTGCGGCTCAATCGCCTGCCGATGTCGCCGCCGCGCATCCTCGCCGCGCTTTCGGGCAGCTAGCGGATGGTCGCCGTGGTCATCTGGGGTTCGCTGCGGCGGTTCACCGATGGCAAGGGGCGGGTCGAGGTCGAGGCGCGGACCTTCAAGGAGCTGCTCGACCGGCTGTCGCAGGACTACCCCGGCCTCGCGCCGCAGATCACGCGCGGCGTGTCGCTGGCGGTGGACGGGCTGATCTACCGCGAGGCCTGGTTCACCGCGATCAACCCCGAAAGCGAGGTCGTGCTGATGCCCTATATGACAGGCGGCTGACGGCACCGGCCAGAGGGGGGGGCAGGATGGCAGCGATCACGAAACGCAAGGCCGCGATCATAGGCTGTGGCGTTATCGGCAGCGGCTGGGCCGACCGCTTCCTGCGCGCCGGCTGGGACGTGGCGGTGTTCGATCCCGACCCGGGCGCGGCCCGCCACCTCGACAGGGGGCTTGCCGGGGTCCGCGCCACCCCGCCCGTGCTGCATCTGGCCGCCACGGTCGCGGAGGCGGTGCAGGGGGCCGACTATATCCAGGAATCGGTGCCCGAACATCTGGACCTCAAGCACCAGGTCCTCGCGCAGATCCAGAAGGCCGCACCTGACACGCTGGTCTGCTCATCCGGCGGCTTCGACCCTCTCGCTCTGCAGCAGGGTGCGGCGCACCCCGCCAGGATCCTCGTGGCCCGCCCGATGCGCCCGGTCCATCTCCTGCCCGTGGTCACGCTGCTGCCCTCACCCGCTTCGCACCCTTCGCTTGTCCGGGCGGCGATGGATATCTTGCTGGACATCGGGATGGTGCCGGTCTGCTTCGGCGAGGCAAAAGGCCTGTCCCAGCCTTCGGACACCGCCCCGCTCACCCTCGCGCGGATGGAGGTGCTGCCCGCCTGGATCGACTACAACGGCCACATGACCGAAAGCCGCTATCTCTTTGCCTGTTCCGAAACCACCGACACCTTTCTGCGGCTGATCGGTGCCGACCTTGGCCATGTGGCCAAGGGGTTCAGCTACTACACCGCCGAAACCCACATCCGGCACAAGGGCGAGGCGCGGCTCGGTGACTGCCTGACCGGTGCCCTCCAGATCCTCGCCGCCGATGAGAAACGGCTGCACGTGTTTGTCACGATCACCTGCGCTGACCGCACCCTTGCCACCATCGAACAGATGTTGCTGCATGTGGACATGGCTGCCGGTCGCGCCTGCACCGCGCCGCCGCACATCCTGCAACGGCTGCGCCCGCTCGCCGCAGCTCATGCCGCTCTGCCCCGCCCGCCCGACGCCGGCCGGCAGGTCGGTCAACCCAAAGGCTGATCCCGCACCCGGCCCTTGCCGCCGTCAGGCCAGCGTCACGCCCGCCTCCTGCATCTGCACCAGCGCGGCAGAGAGCGACCCGTTCAGATCGATGGCGCGACACAGATCGCCCCGCACCGTCACAGCGAACCCCAGCCGCGCGGCATCGAGCGCCGAATAGGCGACGCAATAATCCGTGGCCAGTCCGACCAGCGTGACCGCGGTGATCCCGCGGCTGCGCAGATAGCCGTCAAGCCCGGTCGCCGTCTGCCGGTCGTTCTCGAAAAAGGCCGAATAGCTGTCGATGGCCGGGTTGACCCCCTTGCGCAGGATCATGTCGGCGCGCCCCGCGGTCAGGCCAGGGTGGAAATCCGCCCCGGTGCTGTTCTGGATACAATGGTCGGGCCAGAGCGTTTGCGGCCCGTAAGGCATCCGGGTCTCGGAAAAGGGCGCCGCGCCCGGATGCCGGCTCGCAAAGGACGAATGCGTCGCAGGGTGCCAGTCCTGCGTCAGGACCACGACGGCGAAATCGGCCATCAGCGCGTTGATCCCCGGCACGATGACGTCGCCCTCTGCCACGGCCAGCGCACCACCGGGGCAAAAGTCATTCTGCACATCGATCACCAGCAGCGCATGGGGCGCGTCCTGCATCGCGTCTCTCCTCTCAGGTCCGACCTCTGCCTAGGCAATGCGGGACATCGGGTCAACAGGGCCGCGCCCGGCTTCTTTGTGCCCCAAATACTCCCGCCGGAGGCTCCGCAGCCCGGTGCCCCGCTCCTGTCCGCGGGACAAGGGCGCGCTTGCTCCGCCGCGCCACAAGGCGTATCGCGTGGCGCCATGTTCACCGTCGCCGCCCTCTACCATTTCACCCGCTTTCCCGATCCCGCGGCGCTGCGCGGCCCGTTGCTCGACCTGTGCCGCACGCAGGGGATCAGCGGCACGCTGCTGCTCGCGCCCGAGGGGGTCAACGGCACCATCGCCGGCAGTCGCGGCGGGATCGACGCCGTGCTCGCCCATATCCGGGCCTGGCCCGGTTGTGACGGGCTGGTGTGGAAGGAAAGCCGCGCCAGCGCGCAGCCCTTCACCCGGATGAAGGTGCGGATCAAGCGCGAGATCGTCACCATGGGCCAGCCCGATGTGGACCCGCGCGCCGCCGTGGGCCATTACGTCGCCCCCGCCGACTGGAACGCGCTGATCGCCGCGCCCGATGTCGCCGTGATCGACACGCGCAACAGCTACGAGGTCGCCATCGGCACCTTCCGCGGCGCGGTCGATCCCGGAACGGAGACGTTCAGCGCGTTTCCCGCCTGGTGGGACGCGAACAAGGACAGGTTCCTGGGCAAGCGCATCGCGATGTTCTGCACCGGCGGCATCCGCTGCGAGAAATCGACCAATTACCTGCTGGGGCAGGGCGTGGCTGACGTCTATCACCTGCAAGGCGGCATCCTGAAATACCTCGAAGAGGTTCCGGCAGAGCAGAGCCTCTGGGCGGGCGAGTGCTTTGTGTTCGACGGGCGCGTGTCGGTGGGCCACGGGCTGGCCGAGGGGCCGCATGTGCTTTGCCATGCCTGCCGGCGTCCGCTGCACCCCGACGACCGCGCCCGGCCCGCGTATGAAGAGGGCGTCGCCTGCCACCATTGCGCCGCCGAAACGACGCCCGCCGACAAGGACCGGTTCCGCGAACGCCAGCGGCAGATCGCGCTCGCCCGGGCGCGGGGCGCGCGGCATCTGGGCAGCCTCTAGTCCTCGCCCTCGACCTTGCCGCGCCCGGCCTTGACCGCCGCCCGCACCTTTTTGCCCTCGAGCCGCCGCTTGACCGACCCATAGGTCGGTTTTGTCGCCACGCGCCGTTTCGGCACGACGCAGGCCTCGCGGATCAGCTCCGCCAGCCTTTCGCGCGCGATTTCGCGGTTGCGGGCCTGACTGCGGGTGTCCTGCACCTGGATCACGATCGCCCCCTCGCCGGTCCAGCGCCATCCGGCGAGCCGCCTGAGCCGCCGCTTGACCGGATCGGGCAGCGCGGGCGAGCGTTCGGCCTCGAACCGCAACTCGACCGCCGTGCTCACCTTGTTCACGTTCTGGCCGCCGGGGCCGGAGGCGCGGATGAACTGCTCGGACAGCTCCCAATCCGCGATGGTGATGGTGTCGTTGATCCGCAGCATGGCCCGCCTCCTTGCCCACGATGGTTGATCATGCCAGACAGAGTATGCAAGCCTGACAGCGCTTTTGCCGGAGTTTCCATGTCGTCCTTCGTGCGCTTCGGCATCAGTGCCATGGTGATCGTCGCCCTGCTGGCCTGGATGGCGCAGAGCGCCGGGCACTGGGTGCTGTTGCAGGGCGGCCTGACGATCCTGATCGTCGCGGTGCCGGTCTGGGTGGCGATTGCCTATGTGTCGGCGCTGCGCAGTGCCCATGCGCGGGCGGTCCTGCTGCGGCCGGTCTGGTGGGGCGGGTTTCTCTCGGGACATCTGTTTCGCCTGGTTGCAGCCGTGCCCGCGGCGCTGCTCGCAGGCGCTGGCGTCATGGCGGCGCTGATCGCCGATGGGTCGCGCGCCCTGCTCTGGATCGGGGCGGCGGCGGTGCTGGTCCTGGTCGTGTCGATAGGCGTCAACCGTGTGGTTGCCGCCGACCTGCGACCCTATGCCCGGCTGCGGCCGACGATCTACATTGTGACCAGCGTGACGGCGTTCATCCTCACGCTCTGCCTTGCCGCCCTGTCGGCGCAGCCACCGGCGGGCGACCTGCGCGACATGATGATGTCGCAGCCCCGCTACACGGGCTCAAGCCTCCTGATCGAGCAATGGACCGACACGCTCGCGCTCTGGTCGGGTGCCAAGGCCTGGGCCGAGGCGCAGGCCGAGGCGGTGGGGTTGCACTTTGCGGTCATCATCTGGCGTCTTGTGTCCAGTTTTGGCTATTTCGCCGGTGTCGCCCTTGTCTTTGCCGCCTGTCTGATCCCGCTGCGCGAGATGCGGCGTATCCTGCGGCCAACCGATGCGGATGACCCTGCGCGCGTCGAGCCGCGCCAGGCGGCTCTGTTCAGCGCGATCTGCGTCATCGCGCTGTTGACCGGCCTGCAGACGCTGGTCCGTTTCGAGCAGGCGGCCCTGCCCGCCGTGTCGGTCCAGACAGAGGGGCCGGAGCTTGCACAGGCCGGTGCGGGCGCCTCGCCGCAACTGGCGACAGTGTCGCCTGACAGCACGCCGCCCGCGATGATCGCGGACCTTCTGCTCCCGTCTGATCTGCGCCGTTCCGTCGAGGTTGACCAGATCGGCGAGCTTGTCTGCCCGCGGGGCACGATTGTACAGGTCGCGGCGCTCGATGCCGATCTGGCCGCGGTGATTGCCCGGCAAAAGGCGGATGTGGCCGCGGCTGTGGAGGTCGGGTTTGACAGGATGCGTGCCAATGTGCCCGTGTTCCTCGACTGGTATTACAGTCTGGGGGCAGAATATCTGCGCACGCTGAACATCCTCATCGGAAACGGCGGGACCTACCTCAACGATCAGTTGCAGGACCGTCTCGGCACGGATGATCCGCTGGCAGAGCTGCGCACCGCGATCCAGGCGCTCGAGGCGGGCGCGATCCTTGCCGATATCTACCAGCAGAACCGCAGGTCCTTGCTCGCCGGCTGCACGAACCTGCCCAGCGATATGTTCACGCTGGACGCAGTCAACACCCGGCCAGCGGAGTTTCTGACCATCGCGCTGCATGAGGATGCGATCCGCCTCGAGGCGCGTCTGACGTCCGCGGGCCTCTCTGGCGTGATCGGCGCGGGGATGGCGGGCGTTCTTGTGGGCAAGGTGATCGCCAAGGTGTCGCTGGGCTCGGCGTTCAAGGCGGCGGCGGCCGCGCTGGTCAAGATGGCCGGCAGCAAGGGGTTGAGTATCGGCGGCGGTGTTCTGATCGGTGGCGGCACCGGCGCGGCAGGCGGCAGCGTGGTGCCGGGGCTTGGCACTGTGGCCGGTGGGGTCATCGGCGGGATCGCCGGCGGGGTCGCGGTCTGGATCGGCGTGGATTACGCGATGCTGCGGCTTGAAGAAGAGATCTCGCGCGATGCCTTTGAGGCCGACATCCTCGCCGCAATTGCCCAGACCGAGGCCGAGATCATGGCTGTCCTCGACGATCGGCCGTAGGGGCGATCAAAAAGGGCCGTCCCTGATGCCAGAGACGACCCTTCGAAAGTTCAGGAGGTGGGGTCGGTTAGACCGTGGTCCACCAGGGAATTACCCAACCGAGGTTTGCCTCAGTTGCGCCCTCCCCAAGCTGTCCCGACGCACTTCTCCAATCTCTTTCTCGACACTGGATCACCTCCTTTCATTGGGTTGCTGTTGACCCAAAGGTGGCACAGATTTTGTGTTTGTCAAAACAATTTTCACTATCCGCGCGATTATGCCGGGTGGCGCTGCATTTGCCTGACAATGAGGCGGAACGGGATCAGCGCGATCAGCGCCAGCGCCAGTTTGACGCCCCAGTCTGCCACCGCCAGCGTCACCCAGAGCGGCGCCATCGGCCCGACCAGCAGAAAGGGCGCGGGGTCTTGCGCCCAGATGACGGCCGCATTGGCCTGCGGGCCGAAAACGGCGAAAGCGCCGGAAAAGGCGATGGTGAAGAACAGCGCCGTATCCACCGCCGACCCGATCAGTGTCGAGGCCAGCGGCGCGCGCCACCAGTCCCCGCCGCGCAACCGGTCAAACACCGCCACGTCAAGCATCTGCGCCACCAGAAACGCCGTGCCAGACCCGACCGCCACCCGCAGCGCGACCGCAGGGCCGAATTCGGTCATCACCTGCGTGCCGATCAGCGAACAGACCACACCGACGATGAACCCCGCCAGCACCACCCGCCGCGCCGCCTGCGGGCCGTGGAGGCGGTTGACCACATCGGTCACGAGGAACGCCAGCGGATAGGTGAACGCCCCCCAGGTCAGAAGCCCGTCGAGGATCAGGAATTGCACGAGGATATTGGAGGCCACGACGATGGCGGCCATGGCAAGGATGCCGGGAAGATAGCGCATGTTGGTTTCCGTTTTGACAAGGGTGCGGCGACTTGGCCCCCGAGGGGGGACGCTATCGGCTAGACCCGCGTCGCGTCAGCGTCAAGGCCTTCGTGGGGGCCTTCGTGGGGGCCTTCGTCCGGGCCGTCGTCAGGGCGCAATGCGATATTCCACGATCTCGTTGCGCTGGAAGGCGCCGAAATTGTCATCCGCGATCATCGTGATACGGATGTCGCCCGCCGCATCGCGCCAGACAGAGAGGCCTTCGAGGTTGTCGTGCGCGCCGGTGCGCGTCTCCAGCAGCACCGTCTCGCCGCTACCGTCGCGCGCAAAACGCCGCACCCGGCTGCGAAATCCGAGGACGGCAAAGTCCCGCTCGAGCACGTAGAGCATCCCGTCAGGGCCGATATCGGCCCCCGACACCAGAAAGGAGCCGAGGCGCGGCAGGGCGAAGGGAATATCCCAGGCGCCGTTGCGGTAGCGATAGACCGGAAAGGGCCGGTTCGCGCGGCCCGAGCGTTCGGGAATGGCATAAAGCGTGCCTTCAGGCGCGATGGCCAGCGCCTCGAGCGAGGCATTGGGCGCCATCGCGTCGAAATCGGGATGGCGGGGGAGCAGTCGGGGCCTGCCTGTCGCCCCGTCCTGCACCCGCACCCGCGCGCGCCCTTCAAAGGCGATGTAGAGCCGCCCGTCCGGCCCGACGGCGATCCCCTCGCTATCGGCCAGCGGGCCGCGCAGCGGGGCGCCGTCGCGGTCGCGCAGCAGCATCGGGCTGCCCGCCTCTGCGCCGACGATCACGCCCTGCGCATCGCGCAGGAATCGCCCTTCGACCAGCGCGGCACGGTCGCTCAGCGCGACAAAGCCCAGCCCGTCGTCATCGACATGGATCGCGGAAAAGCCACCGAAATGCGGGCTGTCGCCCTCCCAGATGATCGCAGAAACCAGCTCTGCCTCGGCATGGGTCATGGATGCAAAGAGGAGGGCCCCGGCCATGAGGGCCGGCAAAAGTCGTCTGTGCATCGCGTCAGTTGCTGTTGAGCACGTTGAGGCACTGCCCCGGCAGCGCGGCCATGGTGAGCTCTCCCCGCGGGCGCGGCGGCGGCGCGTTGGGGTCGGGCGGCGGCGGGTTGAGGATGTCGCGCACCCATTGACGCGCATCCTCGCAGCCATCGCCCGGCGGGATCGCGGCCTGCGGTTCGCAACCGCGCGCGCCGGCGGGGCAGTTCAGCCGGACGTGGAAATGGTAGTTGTGCCCATACCAGGGCCGGATCTTGTTGAGCCAGGTGCGGTCGCCGGTTTCGGCATCGCACATCGCGACCTTGGCCCCGGCAAAGACAAAGATGCGGTTCACGCGCGGGTCGGAGGCGGCGGCACGCAGGATCGCCATATGCTGCGCGCTCCAGTCGCCATTCACATAGGCGCCGCTGCTGCGGTCCATGCGGATCGAGGAGAGATCCTCGCGCTCCTGCCGCGACAGGTCGAGCCGGCGGGGCGGCAGCATCCAGATATCGGCGTCGAGCCCGGTCTGGTGGCTCGCATGCCCGGTCAGCATCGGCCCGCCGCGCGGCTGGCTCATGTCCCCGATATAGAGGCCGGCCCAACCCGGCTGGGTGGCCGCAAACCGGCTGAGGTCCTGGACGAACTGCACGGTGACGGGCTGCGCCCAGTTGCGGTTGCGCGACAGGCGCATCGCCTGCCAGGTCGGCCCGGACTCTGGCAGTTGCACGGCGCCCGCCTGACAGCCCCGCGAAAAGCCGCCGATGGCTTCGGGCGGCTGCGCCGAGGCAAAGCTCATCGCGCCGAACAGCGTCTTGGCGATGCGGCTGTCATTCGCGTTCTGGGTCGAGATGCTGGCGCGGCCCACGGCCCCCTCGCCATCGCGCGCGGGGCTTGCCGGCCGGTCGGTCTGGCAGCCCGCCAGCACCAGGATCAGCGCGACTGTGGCAAGTTTGCGGACCATTCGTCCCTGTCTCCGTTCGCTTTGACAAAGCGTAACAGGAAAAGCCCGGTGAGGAAAAGCGCGATGACCGGGATAAAGCCCAATTGCACCGACCCCAACGCCCATGTGAACAGCCCGATCAGCGCCGGGGCGAGAAAGGCCGTCGCCTTGCCGGTCAGGGCAAAGAGGCCGAACGCCTCGGCGGGGTGGTCGGGATGGCTGTGCAGCACCATCATCGTGCGCGAGGCGGAATAGATCGCGCCGCCCGCGCCACCCAGGATCGCGCCGCAGATGTAGAACACGATGTCGGGGATCAGCGACCCTTCGGCCAAGGGGATGCCCAGCAGGCTTTGCCGCGACATGCCGACGATCACGACCGAGACCGCGACCAGCACCCAGCAGGAAAACACGATCACCGGCTTTGGCCCGCGCCGCTGGTCCATGATCCCGCCGACCCAGGTCAATATCGCCGCCGCGATGGCCGCGATGACGCCGAACACGCCGATCTGGATCGTCTGCCAGCCCAGCACCAGCGCCGCATAGATCCCGCCAAAGCTGTAAACGGCGTTGAGCGCGTCGCGGTAGAGCATCGAGCCCAGCAGGAACGAGCCCAGCGAGCGGCGGCGCATCACCTCGCGCCCGGTCTGTCTGAGGTTGCGCCAGACGAGGTCGATGCTGGGCCGTTTCTCGCGCGCGGTGCCATCCTCGCGCGACCACATGAAGAACGGGATGATGAACAGCGCATACCAGATCGCGATGAAGGGCCCGACAGACCGCGTGCCTTCGCGCGCGTCCGGGTCGAGGCCAAAGAGCGGCGCAGTGCCGATCAGCGTGACGCCCTTGTCGTTTTCGGCCAGAAACAGCAGCATGATGAACAGCGACAGCACGCCGCCCCAATAGCCGAATGCCGCGCCCGACCCCGACAGCCGCCCGATGGTGCGTTCATTGCTCAGTGCGGGCAGCATCGCGTTGTTGATGTTGAGCGCGGATTCCGACGCGATGAAGCCGATCCAGAAAACCACCAGCATGGCGATCAGCGTGGTGCCATCGGGCGTGAGGTTCCACAGCGCGGCAGAGCAGATCACCGCGATCACGGAAAACACCGCAATCCACGGCAGCTTGCGCCCCGAGGCGTCGGCCCAGGCGCCGATGAAGGGGGCGGAAATAGCGATCACCAGGCCCGACAGCGTCTGGCCCAGCGACCACAGGCTCTGCGCCTGTGCGCCGGCGGCCTGGCTCTCCAGCCCCTGCGCCATGAAATACCCGGCGGCGACAGCGGCAAAATAGGGGCTGAAGATGAAGGTCAGGCCCAGCGTGGCATAGGGCTGCTGCGCCCAGTCAAACCACATCCAGCCCCAGATGCGCTGTTTCAAACTCGCCATGCCTGCCCCCCCCGTTTTGCAAGCGATATGAGCCGGAAAGGACAGGTCTGGCAAGAAATGCTTTGGCTCAGACGTCCGGCATCGGTGGCCAGACCCGCGTGGCCTCGGCCGCGACCCAGGCCTGCGCCCAGTCGGGCAGCGGCGGTGAGGGCAGGTCGGCATGGCCCATTTCGGCCAGAACCGTGTGCGGGGGAATGATGCCGCGCCCGCCGGTGACGGCCGAGCGGAACAGCGCATGCGAGGAACATTCGCCATCGCTGCGCCACATCGACTGTTCGGAATAGACAAAACGGTCGTCCCAGCCCAACATCCGGCTCTTCATCACCAGCCGGTCAAAGGCGCGCACGCGGCGGCGGTAGCGCACAGAGGCGCCGACGATGCTCATCGCCCAGCGTTTGCGCCGCAATACCGGCGTCAGCCCGGTCCGCGCGGCCAGCGGCATCCGTCCGAGGTCATAGAGCGTGAGCGTGCGGCCGTTGTTGAGCTCCATCCAGAAATCGAGATCCCAGGGCCAGCAGATGTGCTGGCTGACATGGGTGCCGAGCGGCGGCAGGGGCGCGTCGTTGCGATGGCGCCAGAGTTGATACGGCATGCGGACAAAGGGATACACGGGCTGCAACCTCGGGATGTGAACGGGGCGACACTAGGAGGGCGCGCTGCGCCGTCAACCCTGACGCCGGGGCATTGCGGGTCGTGCGGGGGGATTGCCCTTTGGGTGCCGCGCGACTACCTCAGACAGGTGAGAAAACCCCGAGGAAGAGGCCGAGATGCAATCGCTCTACGAGATTTTGATGCTGGTGCTGGGGATTGCCCGGTTTTTCATCCTCGCGCATTTCATCATGAGCTGGCTGATCAACTTTCAGGTGCTCAATATCCGCCAGCCGCTGGTGGCGCAGGTCTGGTATGGGCTGAACCGCCTGCTCGAGCCGCTCTATGCGCCGATCCGCCGGGTGTTGCCGCCGATGGGGGGGGTCGATCTTGCCCCGCTGGTGGCGCTGGTGGCGATCTATGCGTTGCAGATCGTGCTTTCGAACAATGTCGGTGTCTTTGGCTGAGGTGCGGCCGTGAGTATTTGGGGCACAGAGAAGCCATGAGCGCGCGTGGGCTGGAAAGCGGGCGCGCGCGCCGGTAGGGTGCCGGGAAAGAGCAGCCCTATCGCCGACAGGTCAGACATAAACATGCCCGCCGCCACGCTTTTGCGCGATGTCTTTGGCTTTGACGCCTACCGGCCCGGTCAGGCCGAGATTGTCGAGGCGGTGATGGCCGGGCGCAATACGCTCGCCATCATGCCCACGGGCGGGGGCAAGTCGCTGTGTTTCCAGCTCCCTGCGCTGGCGCGAGACGGGGTGACGGTGGTGATATCGCCGCTGATCGCGCTGATGCGCGACCAGGTGCGCGGGCTGCATGAGGCGGGGGTGGGCGCGGGCGCGCTGACCTCGGGCAATACCGAGGAAGAGACCGACGCGGTGTGGGAGGGGCTCGCTGCCGGACGGATCAAGCTCTTGTACATGGCGCCCGAGCGGCTGGCGAACCCGGCGACGCTGGGCATGCTGCGCCGGGTGGGGGCGAGCCTGATCGCCGTGGACGAGGCGCATTGCGTGAGCCAGTGGGGGCATGATTTCCGCCCCGATTACCTGCGGATCGGCGATCTGCGCCGGGCGCTGGGTGTGCCGCTTGCCGCCTTTACCGCGACGGCGGATGCCGAGACGCGCGACGAGATCGTGGCGCGACTTTTTGACGGGGTGGCGCCCGCGATATTCCTGCGCGGGTTCGACCGGCCCAATATCCACCTCGCCTTTGCCGTCAAGGATGGCCCGCGCGAGCAGATCCTGCGCTTTGCCGCTGCGCGCAAGGGGCAGTCGGGCATCGTCTATTGCGGGACGCGCGCCAAGACCGAGACGCTGGCGCAGGCGCTGCGCGAGGCCGGCCATGCCGCGCTGCACTACCATGGCGGGATGGAGGCCGAGGACCGGCGCATCGCCGAAACCCGGTTCCAGCGCGAGGACGGGCTGATCGTGGTGGCGACGGTGGCCTTTGGCATGGGGATCGACAAGCCCGACATCCGCTGGGTTGCGCATGCCGACCTGCCCAAGTCGATCGAGGCCTATTATCAGGAGATCGGACGCGCGGGCCGCGACGGGGCGCCGGCCGAGACGCTGACGCTCTATGGCCCCGACGACATCCGCTATCGCCGCCAGCAGATCGACGAGGGGGTGGCGCCGCGCGAGCGCAAGGATGCCGACCATGGGCGGCTGAATGCGCTTCTGGGTCTTGCCGAGGCGCTGAGTTGCCGGCGGGTGACGCTTTTGGGCTACTTTGGCGAAACGGCGGGGCCGTGTGGGCATTGCGACCTGTGTGACAGCCCGGCCGAGGTTTTCGACGCCACGACGCCGGTGCGCATGGCGCTGTCGGCTGCGCTGCGGACGGAGGAGTGGTTTGGCGCGGGCCATCTCATCGATATCCTGACCGGGACGCTGACGGACAAGGTGCGCGCGCGCGGGCATGACGCGTTGCCCACCTTTGGCGTCGGGCGCGACCACAGCAAGGCGCAGTGGCAGGCGCTGTTTCGTCAGATGATGGGCCATGACCTGATGCGCCCCGACCCCGACCGGCATGGCGCGCTGCGCATGACCGACAAGGCGCGCCCGATCCTGCGCGGCGAGGCGCAGATCACGCTGCGCCGCGACATCCTGCGCGCGGCGCGATCGGGCCCAAGGGTGCATGTGCTGGTGGGCGAGGAGGACGCGCCGCTGCTTTCGGCGCTCAAGGCCAAGCGGCGCGCGCTGGCCGAGGCGGCGCAGGTGCCGGCCTATATCATATTCACCGACAAGACCCTGATCGAGATGGCGCAGGCGCGTCCCAGGACTCTGGACGCCATGGCGCGGATCGGTGGGGTGGGGGCGAAAAAGCTCGAAAGCTACGGGCGCGAATTTCTGGCTGTGATCACAGGGGCAGAGGTCACGGTGCATCCGGCGCGGCGCAAGCTGGCCGGGCGCGATGAGGGCACGGTTTATGACCGGCTGCTCGCCGTGCAGGCGGAATTGATGCGCGGGGATGATGGCACGGGCAAGCCGATGACCTGCACCGCCGCGCAGATCGCACGGCTGGCACAGGCGCGGCCCGGCGACATCGCCGGGATCACCCGTGCCATCGGCGAACGCCACGCCGCACGCTTTGGCGCGGCGTTTCTGGACGTGCTGCGGCAGGCGTAGAACAGGCTCTGATCAGGCCCATTCGCCCTTGCGCATGACCGGCGTGCGGCTGCCATCGGCGGCCACGCCATCGACGTCGATCTTGTCCGATCCGATCATCCAGTCGATGTGGATCACGCTCTTGTTGCCGCCCTGGGCCGCGACCTGCTCGGGGGTCAGGGCGCTGTCGGTGAAACACTTGCTGTAGCAATTGCCCAGCGCGATGTGGCTTGCAGCATTTTCGTCAAACAGCGTGTTGAAGAACAGCAGGCCGCTCGCCGAGATGGGCGAGCCATGCGGCACCAGCGCAACCTCGCCCAGACGGCTTGCGCCCTCGTCCGAGGCGAGGATGCGCCGCAGCACCTCTTCGCCGCGCGAGGCATGCGCCTCCACGATGCGGCCGCCTTCGAAGCGCACGGCGATATTCTCGATCAGGCTGCCTTGATGCGACAGCGGCTTGGTCGCGGCGACATGCCCTTCGACGCGCAGGGCGTGGGGGGTGGTGAACACCTCTTCGGTCGGGATGTTGGCGTTGCAAACGATACCGTTTGAGGCAGGCGAGGACCCGCCCATCCAGGCGTGACCATCGGCCAGGCCCACGGTCAGGTCGGTGCCCGGACCGGTAAAATGCAGCGCATGGAAGCGGTGGCCGTTGAGCCAGGCGGCGCGGTCATGCAGATGCGCGTTATGCGCGGCCCAGTTGGCGACGGGGTCGGGCTGATCGACGCGCGAGGCGGCAAAGATCGCGCGGGCGAGGGCGGCGATGGCCTCGCGTTCGCTCAGGTCGGGAAAGACCTGTTTCGCCCAGGCGGGGTGCGGATAAGAACAGAGCGACCAGTTGATGTCGAAATTGCTGATGTAGGTCAGCGCCGGGCGATAGGCCACCGCATTGGCCCTGGCCGCGCGGGCGACCTTGTCGGGGTCCTGGCCCGACAGCAGCATCGGGTTGTCGCCGACAACGGCCATGCGCGCGCAATTGGCGGAAAATGCGGCGCCCATCCCGTCGTAAAGCCAGCCCGGCGCGCGGTCAAAGCTCAGGTCATGCGCATGGCCGTAGCGGGCGAGCGTGATCTCGTCATCGTTGAACAGCGGCGTGATCGTGGCGGCGCCGGCCTTGTAGGCATGCACCGCGATGCGCCGCACAAAGGGCAGCGCCGCGGTGGGCGCCGTGAGCAGCAGGTCCTGCCCCGGTTGCAGGTTCAGCCCGACCTTGACCGCAACCTCGGCCATCCGGTCGAGCAGGACGGGGTCGATGGGGTCGGCGGCGGCGATGGGGGTCTGGTCGGTCATGATGCTCTCCTGCGGTTGTGAGGCGCAGGATAGACCCGGGGCGGGCAGCGTCAATCACCGTTCAGAGCGCGCGCAGCCAGCCCATCCGTGCGGCCAGGTCCGGCGCACCAAAGGCGAGCGAGCCGAGCACGACCGTCTCGGCCCCGGCGGCGCGCAATTGCGGCACGGTGGTGTCGCGGATGCCGCCGTCGGCCGCGAGCACGATCCGCCGGCCGGTGGCGGCGATCAACGCACCGGCAGTGCGCAGCCGGTCGCAGGCGAGCGGGCTCAGCCCCTGCCCCTTGACCCCGATGGCGGTGCCCAAAAGCGTGAGCATGTCGAGCCGCCCGAGCCAGCGCGCGGCCTGTTCGACCGGCGTTTCCAGCCGCAGCACCATGCCGGCGGCGACACCAAGCTGCGCCAGCCGGTCAAAGGCCGCCTCGGCCAGGGCGGCGTTCTCGACATGCAGGCTGATGAGGTCGGCGCCCGCCTCGACAAACTGGTCGATCTGCGCGAGCAGCACGGCGTCATCGACCATCAGGTGCACATGGATCGGGATCGTGGTCGCCTCGCGCAAGCGGGCGACCTGATCGGGAAAGAACAGGAGCGCGGGGGCGAAATGCCCGTCGGCCACATCGACATGCAGGATGTCGGCATGGGGCGTGATGCGGTCGAGGTCATCGGCCAGGCGCAAGAGGTCGGCCGACCACATCGAGAATTCGGCGATCAGGTGATCGGTCGGCAGGCGGGTCATCCAGCCGGCGGCGGGTCTGGGCATGGTCAAAGCTCCTCGAGGAAAGCGGTCATTGCAGCATGGAGAGCGGCAAAATGGCCTTGTTTGTCACTGGATTTTGGCGGCAGTTCGACCAGACGCGCGCCGATCAGCGCGGCCAGCCGCCCGGCATGGGCTGCCGGGTGGACATGGTCGCGCCCGGTGGCGCAGACGAGCGTCGGCACGGTGATGGCGGCAACCTGCGCGGGCGTCACGCCAGGGCCATCGGCTGAAATCGCCTGCAACAGCGCGGCGGTTTGCGCCAACGGCTCGCGCGCAAAAAAGCCCGTCAGCGAGCCGAGGTTGTCGGGTGCGGTGCGGGCGAGGTGTTGAGCCATATCAGTCTCTGCAAAGGCAGATGCGCCCTGACCGGCGGCAATCATCCGGCCGACCAGCGCATTTGGCGCCATGTTGTCGGGGGCAGCGTCGGTCACCCAGGCGGGGCGGATCAGGACCAGTGCGCGCACCAGATCCGGCCGCGTCACGGCGAGCCGCAACGCGATCGCCCCCCCCATGGAGATGCCGCCCAGCACGACCGGGCCCGGCAGCGTCTCGATCATCGCGGCGACGTCCTCGGCAAATGTCGTGATCGAAAGGTCGCCGCCGCACTCCGACCCACCATGCCCGCGACAGTCGAGCGTGATGCGCCGAAAGCGGGGGTCTTGCGGCATCGCTTCGGCCGTCTGGCGGGCGTCACCGCAGAGCCCGTGTTGCAGGACAACCGGCATCCCGCCGCCCCCCGCGTCATGCAGGGCGAGGCGCAGACCGTCGCGCAGGAGCCAGCCGGTCATGCCAGCGCCTCGGCGAGGACGCGTGCCACGCCGGGGGCCTCTGCGGCGCTCAGCCCATGTGTGACCAGGTCGCCATCGAACCCCGCCGCGCGCAGGCGGGCGATGAAGGCGGCGAAATCGACCACGCCCTGCCCGGCGGCGACAAAACTGCCATCGGGCGCGCGGTCCTTGGCATGGGCCATGACGATGTGGCCTGCGAGCAGGTCAACCGCGCGGGCAATGATCTCGCCATGGTCGGGCGCGGTCTCGAACAGGTTGGCGGGGTCGAGCACGATGGCCAGCACAGGGCTCTGGAGCGTGTCTAACAGGGCCCGGGCGCGGGCGGCACTGTCCACGACATTGGCGAGTTCCGGCTCGATGCCGAGCCGGACGCCACGCGCCTCGGCCAGGGTGCAGGCCTTGGCCATCTCGCGCAGCAGATCGTCCCAGGCGGCAGGGCTCTGGTTGTCGGGGTGGGCGCGCCATTGATCGTCGGGATCGCGGGTGCCGGTGCACAGCGTGACCATCCCGGTGCCAAGGCCCGCGCAGGCGTCGATCAGCACGCCGAGCCTGCGCAGACCCGTTTCGCGCACCCTCCTGTCGGGGTGGATCATGTTGTAGGTGCCCGAGACGGCCGCGACATGCAGGCCGGTCGCCCGCGTGGCCTCGGTCACGGCCTGCGCCTGCGCGGTTGTGATCACATCGGGCATGGCAGGCAGTCCAGAGCAGGCCATGTTGTATTGCACGGCGTCGTAGCCCGCAGCGCGCGCGGCCTGCATCACGGTCAACGGGTCGCTGCCCGCAAAGGTCTTGGCAAAGATACCCAGCCGCATCAGAGCGGCCCCGTGACATCGGCAAGCCGCACCGTCTCGCCTCTGTTGCGCGCCGATTGCGCGATGGCGACCATCGCGCGGACCGAGGCGATGCCATCCTCCAGATCGGCGCCGCCGGTGCGCTGACCGGTGAGCACGGTGTCGGCAAAGCCTTCCACCTGGCGGCGGTAGAAATGCCCGTCTGCGCCCAGCACACGGCGCGTGGTGCCGTCGCTTTCGTGAAAGATGTCCACTTCGGAGGTCTTGTAATACCAGGGATTGTAGGTTTTGGCCAGTATAGAGCCGTTTTCACCGTAAATCTGAAAGCCCTCGTGCCAGTCCATCCGCACCGCGACGGTGAGGTCGAGGTGGCCGAGCACGCCATTGGCAAAGGTCACATCGACAAACCAGGTGCGGATGCCCGCGCGGTTCAGGAGACGCGCGGAGACCGCTTCGATCTCGCCTCCGAAAAAGCGCGCGGTATCGACAAGGTGGCTGCCATGGGCGAGCATGTAATACCGGTCGAGGTCGGCCTTGGGGTTTTCTGCGGGTTTGCGGGCCTGGGACGAGGTGACCATCAGCGGCTGCACCGCGTCGGTCATCGGGTAGCGGTGGGTGCTGTCGCAATACCAGGCCTTGAGCGCGACCATTGCGTCCATTTCAGTCTCTGCAAAGGCCTTGGCGGCCTGAAGCCCGGCGTCGTAACGCTTCATGTGACCGACCTGGAGCACCAGCCTGCCCGCGACGCCGCGCAGGCTTTCGGCCTCTTCCACGCTGGTGGCGAGGGGTTTCTCGCAGAGCACATGCTTGCCCGCCGCCAGCGCCATGCGCGCGGCGGGGACATGGAAGGCGTCCGAGGTGGCGATGATCACCGCCTCGAGGTCGGGATCGGCGAGCATCGCGGCATAGTCCGCATAGCTGCGCGCCGGGGCGTGGGTGGCGGCCATCCGGTCGCGCAGGTCGTCGGCCACGTCGCAGATCGCGTAGAGCGTCGCATTGCGCGCCTTGGTGCAGCTTTCGAAATGGGCGGCCTGGGCGATGGGGCCGCAGCCGAGCACGCCGATACGCAAGAGGCGGTCCTGTTTGGGGGGCATGGCGCCGGTCCTTTCGGTGAGGGGGGAGGGGGCGCTGCCCCCGCGCGCGTGCCGCGCGCCCCCCGGGATATTTGGGGCAAGATGAAGCGGGGGGGTCAGCCCGGCGGCGGGGTCGGAGGGCTGTTGCCCTCCATCGGGCCGCGCACGGTCACGGCGCGGGCGCCGGCGGCATTGGCCTCGGACAGAGCGCGTGCAAAGGGCGTGCCGAGGGCGGTGAGGGCGATGTAGGTGGCGCAAAAGCAGTCGCCCGCGCCGGTGGGGTCGATCACGGTGGCGGGATCGGCCGGCAGGGAAATGACCGCGCGGCGGTCAGTGCCGATGCAGCCCGCGTCGCCACGCTTGAGCACGACGCTGTGCGCGTGGGGAAGGGCGGCGGCGAGGGCGGCGAAATCGGCGCCGGGCCAGAGTGCTGCGGCGTCTGCATCGGAGGGCAGGACGTGGTGCGACAGGGCGATGAGCGCGCGCAGGGTCTCGATGTAGCCTGCGTCGCGCAGGAGTTCGGGCCTGATGTTCGGGTCGATGGACAGAATGACGCCCTGCGGCACAAGTGAGTCGCAAACCGTGCGGGCGGTGGCGCGCAGGGCGGGGTCGCCCAGGGTCGAGCCGGAGATATGCAGATGGGTGACGCCGGCGGCGGCGAAACCGGCGACGATGGTCGCGGCGTCGGGCAGCATCGCGGCGGCGCTGTGGCCGATGTTGAACACGAAAGCGCGGCTGCCGTCGGAGGCATAGGCGACATGGGCGGTGCCTGTCGGCCTGTCTGTCACCGCGATCAGCCGGTCATCGACGCCATGCGCGCGCAGCCGGTCGAGGATCACGCGGCCGAAGGGATCGTCACCGACGGCCCCGGCAAAGACCGCCTGCCCGATGATCTGAGCGGCCTGGTCGATGAAGATGCCGGGCGCGCCGCTGGGAAAGGGGCCGATGTAGGGGGCGGGCCGCGCATGTTGCGTATCGGTGTCGGTGCAGACGAACTCTACCAGCAGCTCACCCAGCGCTGCGATGATCGGGCGGGACATGGGCTAGCCGCCGACCATCAGCTTGACCACCTCGTCATGGGTCGTCTCGCTGATCCGCCGTTCGCCGGCGCGCACACCGCGGCGCAGCACCACAATGCGGTCGGACACGGCAAAGATGTCCTGCAGGTTATGGCTGATGAAGATCACGCCGCGCCCCTGCGCCTTGAGCTGGTGGATGAGCGAGATCACCTTGCGCTGTTCGGGCACGCCCAGCGCCGCGGTGGGTTCGTCCATGATGAGGATCTGCGCGTTCCAGTAGACGGCGCGGCCGATCGCCACCGCCTGCCGCTGGCCGCCGGAAAAGTTCGACACCGGCGCTTCCATCCGGTTCACATGGAAGTCGAGCAGCGCCATCGTGGTCTTGGCGGCTTCGGCCATCCTGGCGCGGTCGATCACCGGCAGAAAGCCGAAGGCGCGGCGCATCGGTTCGCGGCCCAGAAAGATATTTGCCCCGATCGACAGGTTGTCGGCCAGCGCGAGGTCCTGGTAGATCGTCTCTATCCCCTTTTCGCGGGCCTCTTGCGGGCTCGCGAATTCGACCTTTTCGCCGCGCAGCAGGATGTCGCCGCCAGAGGGTTTGTACACGCCCGAGATCGCCTTGATCAGCGTGGTCTTGCCCGCGCCATTGTCGCCGGCCAGCGCCACGACCTCGCCGGGGGCGATGGTCATCGACATGTCCTGGAGGGCCTGCACGGCGCCGAAGTTCTTGGACAGGTTGCGGATTTCGAGGAGAGGTTCACTCACTTTGCCGGCCTCCGCCATAGTTGCGCTGGGCCTGGTCGATCAGCACCGAGATGATGATGACGACGCCCACGGAAATGAACTGCCAGAAGGGTTTGACGTTCATGAACACCAGCCCGTACTGGATGACCGCGATCACGAAGGCGCCCGCAAGCGTGCCCAGGATGGTCCCCGAGCCGCCGAAAAGGCTCGCCCCGCCGATCACCACGGCCGCGACAGAATCGAGCAGCAGCGGCTCGCCCGCCTGCGCGGCCCCGGCGCTGAACCGCGCGGCATAGAGGAAACCCGCAAGCCCGGCGCAGATGGCCGAAAGGATGTAGAGCTTCATCAGGTGGTTCTTCACGTCGATGCCGGCGCGGCGCGCGGCCTGTTCATTGGCGCCGATGGCATAGTTGTGCTGGCCAAAGCGGGTCTGGCTGAGCAGGTAGTGCATGATCAGCACGAACACCGCGGCGATGATGACGATATAGGGGATGTTCAGGATCTTGCCGTTGCCGATGGTGGACAGGAAACTGTTGCGCACCGGCACGGTGGTGCCGTTGGCAAGCAGGAAGGCCACGCCGCGCGCCACGCCGAACATGCCCAGCGTGCCGATGAAGGGCGGGATGCGCAGCCGCGACACCAGAAGGCCGTTGACCAGACCGGGGATGGCCGCGACGCCCACGGCGACCAGCATCCCGGTGAGCACCGCCATCGGCAGCGACATGACGCCGCCGGCCCAGTTGATCACATGCGCCGCGACGACGGCCGCCAGCCCCATGATGAAACCCAGCGACAGGTCGATCCCGCCCGAGATGATGACAAAGGTCTGCCCGGTCGCCAGCAAGAGCGGGACCACGGCAAAGATCGCGATGGATTGCAGGTTGAACGGGTTGAGGATGAACGAGCCGCCGAAATCGGCCCGGGCCCAGACCTCGAACCCGATGATGAGGGCGGCAAGGAACAGCCAGGCGCGCAGGTTGGCAATGCGCTGGAGCAGCGTCAGCTGCACATCGGCGTGGTCGGCCTGCGGCGCGACATGGGTCTCGGGGGCATGGGTCATGGATCATCCTGTGCGGCAAGGTGCGGCCGGACCGCAGGGGCCCGGCCGCAGATACTCCGACGGTCTAGGGAGAAATCAGTCGGAGTAGATGTATTTGGCCACGTCCGGGTCGCTTACGTTGGACGCGTCGATGATGGTAAAGCCGGTGCCGATCGAGACCGGGATCGAGTTGCCGGTCAGGTGGGCATAGGCCGACACCACACCGTAATAGCCGATTTCGGCCGGGTGCTGTGCGATGGCCACGTCAACGAGGCCCGAGTTGATGTTGTCCACGATGCTGGTCGGTGCATCGAAGGCCACAACCTTGATCACGCCCGACTGCCCCGCCTGCTGCACGCCATTGGCGGCGCCCAGAGCCGAGAACAGGTTGGCGCCGAACACGCCCTTGAGGTCCGGGTTGCGGGCAAAGACGGCCTGCAACTGGCTCGCGGCATTGTTCGCGTCGTTTTCGTTGAACTGCGTTTCCAGCACTTCGACACCGGGGAAGTTCTCGGCCATTTCGGCCTTGAATCCCGCTTCGCGCTGGTCGGTGGTCGAGATGCCGGGGTTCACGTTCGACACATAGACCTTGCCTTCACCGCCGATGGCATTGGCCAGCGCGCGCGCGGCAATGCGACCGCCGAGCACGTTGTCGGACGCGATATAGGCCAGCGGGAAATCGGCATCACCCGCGCCGGTCTGATAGACGCCGCTGCCGATGAACGTGTCCACCGTGATGACCGGAATGCCCGCTTCATATGCCTTGCGCAGCGGTTCGATCAGCTGGACGGTGTCGGTCGGCGCGATCAGGATCGCGTCGGGCCCCCGCGCGATGACGGCGTCGAGCACCGGCACCTGCGTCACCGGGTTGAAGTCGGGCGCGCCCTGAAACACAAGCTCGACCCCCAGTGCATCGGCCGCGGCCTGCGCGCCTTTCTGCATGGTGATGTAGAAGGCGTCGGTGGTCAGGCCGGGCACCAGCGCGATGGTGAACGAATGGCTCTCTGCCACAGCCGTGACCGGGCTGAAGGCGGTGGTCAGGGCGGCAAGTGCGGCTGCCCCGAGGATTGAACGGCGTTTCATATGATCTCCTCCCATGAGATGGCCGGGTTCTGCCCTCTGAGGGCCAGTCCCCGGTTCCGAATGAACGGTGTGGCGATAACATTGCCCTTTGACAGACCCGTCAAGTGCAATTCGTTTCTGCAAGAGATTTCTACCGCAGATTCTTCGCGGCCCCGGCCAGCGCCCTTGCAGCGGTGCTGGCTCATGGCGCTGCCTCCGGGGTGGTGGCCGTGAAAAAGCCAAGCCCCTGATGCAGATGGTCTGCCATGAAATACTGATAGGCGAGCCTGTCGCCCTCGCGCAGCGCGCGGATGATGGCGGCATGGCTGGCGTGCGCCATGTCGCGGCCGCGCGTTTCCTTGCCTGTCTCCATCAGCCGCAGGATCACCGGCTCCATGATCCGATAGACGTCGCGCAGCGTTGCATTGCCCGCGATGGCGACCAGCGCGTGGTGAAAGGCATAATCGGCGGCGGCGCAGGCGGCGACATCGGGCGCGGCCAGCATCGCGGCATTTTGCGCCTCGAGCCGGGCGAGGTCGGCCATGGTCAGGTGCGGCGCGAGCGCATCAAAGAGATTGACCTCGACCAGTTGGCGAAAACCCTGGATGTCGGCGAATGTCTCGGGCGAAATCGAGAGCTGGAACGAGAACACATCGAGCGCCGCCGACAGGTGCCGGTTGATGAGCACCGCGCCGACCTTTGGCCGCACCTCGATCACGCCATAGGCGCGCAGCACGCCGATCGCCTCGCGCACCGTGTTGCGCGCCATGCCGAACCTTTCCGACAATTCCCGTTCGGTCGGCAGGCTGTCGCCCGTCACCAGACCCTCGGCCGCGATCATCGCGCGCAGCTCGGCCACAAGCGTGTGAACTGCGCCGGAGCGGGCGATGTCGGGGTCGGGCGGCAAAGGTCGGGCAGCCAGCATCGCATCCCCATTCGTTGGACCAGAATATGGTTAGGGCGGCATGAGATTCGGTTCAATCCCCAATTTCACGATTTACACAGCCGAGAACTCGGTATTTTCTCGCTCCGCAGGCGCAATCTGGTCCAATCTTTGATTCGCGCAGTCCGATCCAGAAGAACGAGGCCCAGGATGGAACAGACATGGCGATGGTTCGGCCCCGAGGACCCGGTGACGCTGTCCCATGTCCGCCAGGCGGGCGCCACCGGCATCGTGACCGCGCTGCATCAGCATTACCGGGGCGAGGTCTGGCCCGAGGCGGACATCGCCGCGCGCAAGCAGATGATCGAGGCCGCGGGCCTGCGCTGGTCTGTCGTGGAAAGCATCCCCGTGCCCAACGCGATCAAGCTTGGCGGGCCGGACGCCGCCCCCGCCATCGCCGCCTTTGCCGAGACGATGCGCAGGCTCGCGGCGGCCGGGGTCGGCACGATCTGCTACAACTTCATGCCGGTGGTGGACTGGACCCGCACCGACCTGCGCTACCCGATGCCCTCCGGCGGGCGCGCGCTGCGCTTCGACATGGTGGCCTTCGTCGCCTATGACGTGTTCGTTCTCGCCCGCCCCTCCGCCGCGGATGACTATCCGCCCGCGCTGGTCGCGCAGGCGCAGGCGCATCGGGCGACGCTCGACGCCGCCGCGATCGACCGGCTCGAGCGCACGATCATCGCGGGTCTGCCCGGCGCCGAGGCCTGGCATGACCGCGCGGGGATCGCGGACCTCATCGCGCGCTATGGCGACACCGGGCCGGACCAGTTGCGCGCCAACCTCACGGCGTTTCACAAGGCGATCATCCCGGTGGCGCGCGCCCATGGGCTGCGCATGTGCATCCACCCCGATGACCCGCCCTTCCCGCTCTTTGGCCTGCCGCGCGTCGTCTCGACCGGGGCGGATTATCAGGCGCTGTTCGATGCGGTGCCCGAGGTCGAGAATGGCATCACCTTCTGCACCGGCTCGCTGGGCGCGCGGCGCGACAATGACCTGCCCGCGCTGCTGGCCGCCTGGGCCGAGCGGGTGCATTTCGTCCATCTGCGCAACGTGGCGACCGAGGATGACGGGTCATTCACCGAAGTCGGGCATCTCGATGGCGACACCGACATGGTCACGATGCTGCGCCTCTTGCGCGCAGAAGAGGCACGCCGCGCCAGCGCCGGGCGGGCGGACCATGTGATCCCCTTCCGCCCCGACCACGGGCACCTGCTGCTGGACGATCAGGAGAAGCAGACCCAGCCCGGCTATTCCGCCATCGGCCGGCTCAAGGGTCTGGCCGAGCTGCGCGGCATCCTCGCGGCGCTCGACCACGCGGCCGTGGCATGACCGGCGTGGCGCAGGATTTCGCCGGGCGCGTGGCGCTTGTGACAGGCACCAGCGGCATGGGTCTGGCGGCTGCGCTGCGGCTGGCGCGCGGCGGGGCGCGTGTGCATCTGTGCGGTGTCGATGCGGCGAGCAATGCGGCGGCGGCAGAGGCCGCACGCGGTCTGCCCGTTGCCGTGCATCTCTGCGATATCGCCCAGGACGATCAGGTTGCAGGCTGGGTCGATGACGTGATGGTGGATGAGACGGGCATCGACATCCTCGTGAACGCCGCCGGCATCCAGACCTATGGCGACCTCGAAACGACAACGATCGCCGACTGGGACCGCGTGATGGGCGTCAACCTGCGCGGCGCCTTTCTCACCAGCCATTTCTGCTGGCCGCATATGAAAGGGCGGCGCGGCGCGATCATCCACATCAGTTCCGTCCAGGGGCATGCGAACCAGTTTGGTGTTCTGGGCTATGCGACCACCAAGGGCGCCGTCCATGCGATGACCCGCGCCATGGCTGTCGATTGTGCGAAACATGGGATCCGGGTGAACTCGATCAGCCCCGGCTCGGTGCGCACGCCGCTGCTGGAATATGGCGCGGCGCAACTCGCCAAACCGGGCGAGACGATGGAGGACATGATTGCCACCTTCGGTGCGGCCCACCCCGTCGGCCGCGTCGGAACGGTCGAGGAAGTGGCCGAGATGGTCGCCTATCTCTGTTCCGACGCCGCCGCTTTCGTCACTGGCGCAGATTTCCGGATCGACGGGGGGCTGACTGCCTGGCTCGGGGTCTGACACACCGGCGTGGTGCGGGCTGGCAGCGGCGCGGATGAGTATTTGGGCACAGAGAAATCCAGGCGCCGGCGCTCCCGGCTTCTCTGTGCCCAAATACTCAAACGCTGTCGGGGCCAGCCGCACCAAGCCATGACAGGAGCGCCGCGACATCCATGGGCATCGTCGTCCCGACCTCCCGCACCGGGCCCCGCGCCATCGGCCGCGCCCGGGTGGCGAGCGCGATGAGTTCTGGCACATAGTCCATCCCCGGGTGGCCGGGGTCGCGGGTGGCCACGCGGGCGGCATAGCGCGCGCCGATCTCTTCTGGCGGGGCATGGCACCAGATCTCGGCGATCTCGGTGATGCCGGCCCGCGCGAGGCCGGCGTCCAGCACCTCGGCCGGCTGGAAACCGAACCAGGCATCCATGATGAAGGTGCCGCCGGACGCGTCGGCGATCAGGTCAAAGATCGCATCATAGGCCGCGCGGCCCAGCCTGCGGTTCATCGGCCGGTCCACCGGGGCGAGCGTGGTGAGGAACGGGCCCTTGACGGTGTCGAGGGTCAGGCGCGGCCAGCCGGTCGCCTCGGCCAGCGCGCGTGCCACAGCACTTTTGCCGCTGGCGGGAACGCCGTTTACCATGATCAGCCGCTTGCGCAGGGGCGCGGGCAGCGCGCGCAGGCCGGCCAGTGCCGCGCCGATGACGCCCGCGTCGTCGCCGAGACGCGCGGCTGCGAGGGGGGCGTCGAACCAGGAATGCTCTGCGGGCACACGGCCGAGCGCGGCAACCATGGTCGCGCCCGCGCCGCCGCCGATCACCACAATGTCGGGATTGCAGATCGAAATCAGCGAATCGATGGCCGCCCGCAAGGGCCGGGCCCAGGCGTCGAGGACAGCGCCGGCGGCCGGGTCTTGACGCGCGAGCAGCGCCTCGGCGCGGGTATCGGCCGGCAGGCCGGCCGCGGCGAGATGGGTGGCAAAGGCGGTGCCGGAGCTCAGGGTCTCGACACAGCCAGTGCGGCCGCAGACACAGGGGCGACCATCAATATCGACCCTGATATGGCCCAACTGGCCTGCAAGGCCGCGCCCGCGCAGCACCTCACCGCCTGTGATCACAGCACCACCGATGCCCGTGCCGATGGTCAACAACACCGCGTTCGCCATGCCCTTTGCGGCGCCAAAGGCAGCTTCGGCCAGCAGAGCCATGGTCGCGTCATTCTCGACGGCGACAGGCAGGCCTGCGCCCGCCTCGACCAGCGCCGCAAAAGGCAGCGCGCTGAGGTCCACATAGCCGCCCGACAGCACCCTGCGCGCCGCCGCATCGACCTGGCCGGGGATGCCGATACCGATGGCGGCAACCTGAGGCCTGCGCACCCGTTCGATCAGGTCAAGGCAGCGCCCCAGCACCACCTGCGGGTCGGGGTCGCTCGGCGCATGGGCGCGGGCGAGGATCTGGCCGTCGTCCGCCACGAGGGCCGCGCGCATATGCGTGCCGCCGATGTCTATGCCGATGGCGGGGCCGATGGCGGGGCCGATAGCGGGGCCGATGGCGGGGCCGATAGCGGGGCCGATGGCGGGGCGGGTCATCTCAGCCAGGGAAATGGCGCGCGATCACCGCCTGGATCTCGCGCAGGCGAGGGACGGCGATGTCGGTCAGGCGCTGCTGTGTCACGGCGCGGTCGAGCGAGATGCAATCTTTCCACAGCGAACGCCCGGCAATCACGCCGCTGGCGCCGTTCTCCATCGCGATCTCGACCTGACCCAGAAATGTCGCGTGATCGACCCCGGCCGACAGGACCGCCCAGGGCACATCGCCCGCCATCGCCGTGATTGCGGCGCAGGCGGCGGGGGTGCCGGGATAGGGGATCTTGAGCACCTTGGCGCCGAGGTCGAGGCAGATGCGCGACCCGCCCTCGATCAGCGCGGGGATGCGGGCGGCGTAATCCTCGGGCGCTTCGCCAGGCAGGGCGTAGGTGAGGAATTCGACCACCAGCAGCAGGTCCTCGGCGGCATAGTCCGCAATCACGCGGCGCAGCGTCTCGATATTGGCCGCATCGGCCCCGGGCGTGTCGGCGCGCAGATAGACCATGACCTTGGCGCCGGTTCCGCCCAGTTCGCGCACACGCCGCGCGGTGATCCCGGGCACCATGTTCGAGATGCGGTAGCCCTCGGGCGTGGTGTCGAAACCCGAGGCGTCGATCCCGATCAGCAGGGCGGTGGCGCGGTCAAGCACGCCGTCATCCACGATCGCGGGCACCGCGCAGAGCGGATCGACCAGAACGCAACCGGCGTAGCTGGCGAGATAGCGCGCGATATCCATCTTGGTCAGGCCGAGTGTAGTGTCTGATATGGCCTTCTGCTCCTCGGGCGTGCCGGCCAGCACCTGGCGCATCCCGCCGCGCTGGTCGCAGGCGATGACCATCATCGCGCCGTTCGTGCCGCAGATCTGCTGGTAACCGCGCCGTTCTGCGGTGGTCATGCGTGACATGGTCTGTCCTTTGCTGGCCGCCCTGCGGCGTCTGCGCCTTGCCGATTGCCAGACTATCGCGATTGCGCGATAACTCCATCAGCGCGATTGCTGTAACACGTTGCAGAAAGGAATTGCAAGCTGTCCACAGCCCCTCTGTCTGAAACCGGCGCAACCCGGGCTTTGCTGCACACCGTGGCGCGGCTGCACTATATCTCTGACCTCAGCCAGGTGAAGATTGCCAAGCAGCTTGGCGTGTCAACCGCGACGATCTCGCGGCTTCTGGCGCGGGCGCGTGCCGAAGGGATCGTGCGGATCGAGGTGCGTGACCTTGCCGTGCCCGAGGCGCTGGCGGACAGGCTCGCCGCCGCGCTGGGCCTCGCACAGGTGAGCGTGACCGACATGAACGCGACAGCCCAGCCCGGAGGGCTGGCGGTGCCGCTGGGGGCGATGCTGGTCGCGCAGGGGCTGGGGGCCGGGGCGGTTGTCGCGATCGGCTGGGGCCGGGCGATCAGGGCGGTGATCGAGGCCGGGTTGCCGCAGATCGCGGGCGTGCATGTGGTGCCGGCGACGGGCGGCCTGCAACAGCAGGCGCCGCATTTCCAGATCAACGAATTCGTGCGCATGGCCGCCGACCAGATGGGCGGGCAGCCGCATTTCATCCACGCGCCCTACCTGCCGTCGGCCGAAACCCGCGCGCTGTTCCTCGCCGATCCGGCAATCGCGGACAGTGTTGCGCTGTGGGACAGGATCGACGTGGCCGTGATGGGCGTCGGCCTGCCGCCCGCGCTGACCCCGCCCGAGGCGAGTGTCGCCACGGCGAGCGAGCATGGCCTTGTCAGCGCCGCGGGGGACGTGATCCGCCATTACTACGAGGCCAGTGGCGAGATCATCGGGTGGGAGGGTGAGGGGCGTATGATCGCTGTCGCACCTGACCAGTTGCGCCGTGCGCGTCTCTGTATCGGCCTCGCCGCCGGACAGAGCAAGGCCGCCCCGATCATCGGGGCCGCGCGCGCGGGGCTGATCAACGCGCTGGTCACAGACGTGCCGACCGCCGAGGCGATCCTGGACCTGCTGGGCGCCGCCTGAGGCGGATTTTCCGGTCGCGGCGCATTCTTCTGGACGACTCCCTTGGTCTTGTGTGACGTTACGTCGCAAGAGCGGGGGCAAGGATGAAGCTGGGTATTCTGACCGCAGCCTTTGGCGATGTCCCGCTGACGGGCGTTGCTGATTGCGCGGCCTGCGCGGGGTTTGAGGTGCTGGAGGTGGCGTGGTGGCCCGCCGGCGCCGGGCGAGGTCGATTGGCCGGGCTTTTTAGCCGGGCTCTGGCGTGCAGGCCATCACGGGGCCGTGGTGATCGAACACGAGGACAGGGATTTCGAGGGCAGCGACGAGAAGGTCAAACGCGGCTTTCTGCTCGCCCGCGATGTGCTGCGCCCTTACGTCAAGTAGCGGCGCATTTGGAGGAGGAGAGATAAAATGGGAGCGAGAACGATGAGGACATTCATGCAGGGCGTGGCCGGGGCTGCGTTGCTGGCGGGTCTGGCCGGGGCCGCGATGGCCGAGGGCTATACCATCGGCATTTCGAACACCGTGCAGGGCAATGGCTGGCGCGAGGAAATGGTCTGCGCGATGAAGGCGCAGGCGCTGTCCTCGGGGCTGGTGGACAGCCTGAACATCGCGCATCGCAACACCGACGCGGCCGGGCAACTCGAGGATATCCGCAACCTCATCCAGGCGGGTGTGGATGCCATCGTGGTCAACCCGTCCTCGGCCGATGCGATCAATTCGGCGATTGCCGAGGCGACGGCGGCGGGCATCGTCGTGGTCGCGGTTGACCAGGCGGTGAGCGAGGCGAGCGCCTACAACATCTCGAACGACCAGGAAGAATACGCCTATCTGGGCGCGAGCTGGCTGTTCCAGCAGATGGGCGGCGAGGGGCCGGTGGTCTATATGCGCGGCGCTGCCGGCGCGGGCGCCGACAATGACCGCGATACCGGTTTCCAGCGCGCGCTGGCCGAAAACCCGGGGATCCGCGTGGCACAAGAGGTGTTCACCGGCTGGCAGCAGGATCAGGGCAAACAGCAGATGCTCGACATCCTCGCCTCTGGCATTCCGGTGGCCGGCGTCTGGACCTCGGGCATCGACAATGTGATCGTCGATGCGTTCATCGAAAGCGACGTGCCGCTGGTGCCGATCGTGGGCGCCGACAATGCGGGCTTTGTCGGGCAACTGGCCTCGGTCGAGGGGTTTGTGGGCGCGGCGGTGTCGAACCCCGGCTCGATCGGTGGGGCCGGCATGACGCTGGCGCTGCGGATTCTCGAAGGGCAGGTGCCCGAGGGTCAAACGCTCTATGTCACGCCGGCGCTGTGGGAAAACGTGACCGAAGAAGGCCGCGCCGTGATCGCCGCTGCGCAGAACCCGAACCTCGACCCCGAATGGCCGGTGTCGGTCGCGATTGCCGACTGGACGACCTATTCGCTGGACGAGATCATCGCCTGCAAGGGTCCGGGCGAGTAAACGACCGATGATGCCACCCCCGGCCCGCACGGTCGGGGGTGGCGCCCCCCGACCCGCAGCCGTGACAAGAGCCTGATGCAGCCCAATCCGCCCAAAACACCCCGCGCGATCCTCGACGCGCAGGGCGTCACAAAGAGTTTCGGCGCCGTGCAGGCGCTGCGCGGTGCGTCGCTGCGCGTGGGCGCGGGCGAGATCGTGGCGCTGATGGGGGCCAATGGCGCGGGCAAATCGACGCTGGTCAAGATCCTGACCGGCGCGCTGCGCCATGACGCCGGGACCATCACGATCAAGGATCGGCCGGTGCGCTTTGCCTCGCCCGCTGCCGCGCGGCGCGCCGGGCTGGTGCCGGTCTATCAAGAGCCCGCGCTGATCCCCGACCTCGATGTCGGCCAGAACCTGCGGCTGGGCGCGACACCGGTCGCGCCGTTCCGCCACTGGGTCGATGCGCTGGGCGTGACCGGGCTGCGGATGGACGATGCCATCGGGCATTTGCCGCTCGCCACGCTGCGCATCCTCGACCTCGCCCGCGCGCTGGCGATGGAGCCTGACGTCCTGATGCTCGACGAGATGACCGCCGCGCTGCCGACCGATCTGGTGGACAATGTGCTGCGGGTGATGCGCGGCCAGGCCGATGCGGGGCGCGCGGTGATCTATATCTCGCATCGCTTTCCCGAGATCGCGCGCATCTGTGACCGCGCCACCGTGCTGCGCGACGGGGTGACGGTTGGCGACCTGCCGATCGTGCCGGGGGTCGAGGAGGAGGTGGTGGAGCTGATGCTGGGCCAGCGGATGACGCCCGCAGTCGCCGCGACCGGCCGCAGCGCCGCCAAAGGCACCGCGCGCCTGTCGGTCGCGGGCCTGTCGTTGGGCAGCAAGCTCGCCGAAGTGTCCTTTGACCTGCATGCGGGCGAGGTGCTGGGGGTTGTCGCGCTCGAAGGGCAGGGGCAAGACGAGCTGTTCGAGGTGCTCGCGGGCTTTCGGCGGGCCGGATCGGGCCGGATCAGTGTCGATGGCACGCCAGTCGCCTTTCGCCACCCCGCCGATGCGATTGCCGCAGGGCTGACCTTTGTGCCCGGCAACCGTGCCGATGCGCTGGCGATGGGGCGCTCGGTGCGCGAGAATATCGCGCTTCCGGGCTTTGCCGCGCCGCGCCGCTGGGGGCCGATTGCGATGCAGGCCGAGGCGACGCGCATCGGCGCCGCCATCGACCGGCTCCAGATCGACACGCGCGCGCAGGGTGAGGTGCGGCGCCTGTCGGGCGGTAACCAGCAAAAGGTCACCATCGGCCGCTGGATCGCGCATGGGGTGCAGACATTGCTGCTGTTCGACCCCACGCGGGGGATCGACGTGCGGACCAAGAGGCAGATCTATGAATTGTGTCGCGACCTGGCCGCGCAGGGGGCGGCGGTGCTTTACTATACCTCCGAACTGGCCGAGGTGCCGCAGGCCTGCGACCGGGCCATCGTGATCTTTGGCGGGCGCGTGGTGGCCGAAATGCCGGCGGCAGAGGCGACCGAGGCCGCGCTGTTGCGCGCGGCCTATGGCCTGGCGGTGGCCACGTGAGCGGCTGGTTGCGGCGCAATGGCTGGGTCGCGGCGCTGGCCTTTGCCTTTGCCGCGCTGCTGGTCGCGACCAAGATCATCCAGCCGGGCTTTGGCGCCTCGGGTCTCGAATCACTGGCGCGCGCGGCGCTGCCTTTTGCCTTTGCCACGGCGGCCATGGCGGTGGTGGTGATCGCGGGCGGGATCGACCTGACCGTCGCCGCGGTGATGGCGGTGGCGGGGGTCACGTCCGCCGTGCTGATGCGCGACTGGGGCGTGGCCGGGACGGTGCCGGCGGTGATCGTGGTGCTGGCGCTGGGCGCGGTGATCGGCGCGATCAATGGTGCCGCCATCGTGCTGTCGCGCGCGCCCGACATCGTGGTGACGCTGGCGATGATGTATGTCTGGCAGGGCATGGCGCTGCTGATCCTCAACGGCCCCGGCGGCACGGCGACCCCCTGGCTGCGCGAAGTGATCCTCGGGGGCGTGCCCATTCCGGGCCTGCGCTGGCTGCCGCAGGCGGCGGTGGTGCTGGCCTTCGCGCTCGCGCTGGTCTGGCTGCCGCTCAAGCGCTCGCGGCCGGGCCTGTCGCTTTATGCCATCGGCAGCGACCAGACCGCCGCCTTCCGCTCGGGCGTCGCCATTGGCCCGACCAAGGTGTTGGCCTATGCCGTCTCGGGCCTCTTTGCCGCGATGGGCGGGCTGACGCTGACGCTCTCGACCGGCGTGGGCGAGCCGATCCCCGGGCCCTATCTGCTGGCCGCCGTGGCAGCGGTTGTGCTGGGCGGTGTCGCGCTCACCGGCGGGGTGGGCGGTATCCTCGGGCCGATCATCGCGGTGCTGATCCTGCGGCTGCTGCGGCTCGACCTGACGCTGCTGTCGGTTGACCCGAACGTGACCACGATCATCGAAGGCACCATCATGGCGGTCGTCGTGATGATCGGCGGTCTGCTCGCCATTCGGAGGAAACGGGCATGACAACAGGCACTGTTCAGGCCCCGTTCGCCCGGATCGGCCGCCTGCTGCGCGACTATCCGATCATCGCGCTCTTGGTGCTGCTGGTGGCGCTGATCGTGCTGTTGCAGATCCTCAACCCCGGTATCATCAACCAGCGCTGGATCGGCAACACCATCAAGTTCGCGATCCCGCTCGCCATGCTGGCCGCCTGCCAGACCTTTACCATGTATACCGGTGGCATCGACCTTTCGGCGGCGGCAGTCGCCACCATCACCGCCTTTGTCATGGCGACGCAGGTGCCGCATCTGGGCGATGCGGCGGGGATCGCGCTGGCGCTGGTGCCGGCGGTGCTGATCGGGCTGCTCAACGGTTTTGGGGTGGGCATCTGCCGGGTGCATCCGCTGATCATGACGCTGGGGTCGGGGCTGATCGGGATCGGCTGTCTGCAGGTCTATCAACGCTCGACCATCGCGACGGGGTCCGCGATCCCGCCGGTTCTCGAATGGTTGGGGACGGGGCGCACATTCTGGCTGCCCAACGGGCTGTGGCTGTTCGTGCCCTTTGCCGCGCTGATGCTGTTCATCCAGCGGCGCACCGGATTCGGGCGGCTCCTCTATGCGGTGGGCGCGAATGAAGGTGCGGCACGGCTGTCGGGGCTGCGGACCTGGCAGCTTTACTTTGCGCTCTACACGCTCTCCGCGCTGATCGCAGGGCTGACCGGGCTGCTTTATGCCGGGATCATCCGCACGACCTCCCTTTCGCTGGTCGAGCCGCTCTTGCTGCCTTCGGTCGCGGCGGCGGTGATCGGCGGCACGTCGATCTTTGGCGGGCGGGGGAGCTATGCCGGCACCATCGTCGGTGCGCTGATCCTGACGGTGCTGGGCACGCTGCTTACGCTGTTGCAGATGCCCGAGGGCGGGCGGCAGATCATCTTTGGCGGGATCATCCTCGCCGTCACGGCGATCTACATGCGCCTGACCGAAACCGGGTAAGCGTCAGAGATCGACCCACTGCCCGCGCGCCTGCGAGCGATGCGCGGCGTCGATCACAAGGTTGACGGCATGACCATCGGCAAAGGTAGGCCAGACCGGCGCGCCGGTCTCGATCGCGCGCAGGAAATCGCGCGCCTCGATGATGATCTGGTCCTGATAGCCGGTGCCATGCCCCGGCCCCTGGCAAAAAGGCAGAAAGTCGGGATGCTCCGGCCCGGTCAGGATCTTGCGAAAGCCGCGCTGGCCGGGGGTGTCGTCGGCGAGGTAGAGCCAGAGCGCGTTCTGATCCTCTTGATCAAAGCGGATCGCCCCCTTGGTCCCTGTGATCTCATAGGCATAGCCCATCTTGCGGCCCAGCGCGACACGGCTGAACGACAGGTGCCCGATGGCGCCAGAGGCAAAGCGGCACATGAACTGCCCGATGTCATCATTGGTGACGGTCACCGGTCCATCCGGGCCGGGCCGCGTGGCGTGAACGGTGGCGATATCGGCGCTGAGCCGCGCGATGGGGCCGATCAGCGCCAGCGCGGCGTTGATCATATGCGGGGCGAGGTCGCCCATGGTGCCATTGGCCTGCCCCTGATTGCGCCAGGTGGCGGGGCGGGTGGGGTCGGCGTCGAAATCCTCGCTATGTTCGCCGCGAAACCAGGTGATCTGGCCCAGCGCGCCGCTCTGCACCAGGTGGCGGACGTATTGCGAGGCGGGCGTGCGGATATAGTTGAAACCGACCATGTTGATCGCACCGCTGGCCTTTGCCGCGGCGACCATCGCGGCACTGTCGGCGAGCGAGGCGCCGAGCGGCTTTTCGCAGAACACCGGCTTGCCCAGGGCGCATGCGGCTTCGGCAATCGCGCGGTGCGTTTCCTGCGGCGAGGCGATCACGACGGCCTCGACGCCCGGATCGGCGACCAACGCGCGCCAGTCGGCCGTCGCGCGGGCAAAGCCATAGGCGCGGCGGTAGTGCTCGGCCTTGTCCGGGGTTGTGGCGCAGACCATGTCGAGCCGGGGGCGCAGGGTGGTGTTGAACACCGCCCCGACCGCAGCCATCGCGACCGCATGCGCCTTGCCCATATAGCCACCGCCGACGATCCCGATCCCGATTTCGCGCATGGCAGGGCCCTCCTCGGTTTGCAACCGGTTGCAAGGTTGTAGCGTCCCAGCCTCGCGCGGGTCAATGGCCTTGGCCCGTCTCGCCAAATGCGGCGCAAGTGCTAGGTTTGTCGCCATGATGCTGATCGTGACACCCGATACCGTGCGCAACCCGGAAGCGCTCAAGGTCCGGCAACTCCCACGCCGGTTCTTCAAGCGCGTGACACTGATCCCGCGCGGACGGGTGAGTGTGGGTCTGGCGCTGCGGATCATGGCCGAATTCCAGGTGCTGCGCTATATGCTGCCGCTCTTGCCGGTGGTGGCCATCGGGTTGATCTGGACCAATACCGCGCTGGCCCTGTCGCAGGCGCCCCTGCTGATGTTCCTGCTCATCTGGTGGGTAGAGATGCGGCTCTTGCGGGTGCCGGCAGGGCGGCGTCGGGCCTTGATAGACCCTGATGCGGCCGCGCGCGGGCTCGATCTTCTGGAGGTGCGCGGGCGGGCAGTGCTCGCAAGGGTGGCCGCCACGCGCGGGATGCGGGTGGGGCAGTTGCATCTGGTGGTCGAGCAGTCCGAACTCGGCCGCTTGCCGCCACTCACCTATGTCTCGGTCCAGTCCGAAGACGGGCCGGAGGTGGTCGCGCTCGATCCGTCCGAACGCGCGCAGATTGCCGCTGCGCTGTTTCAGCCGCCGCTGGACGAGCGCCTGCTGCACAGGATCAATCAGGCCGAGGATGTTTTCCTGCGCGATGTCGTGCTGGATGCGCGGCAGGTGTCGGCCCATGCAAGGCTGGCGGCGGCGCTGGCTTAGCCTGCGGAAGCCTCCGGCGGGGATATTTTTGGCAAGATGAAGCCGGGACCGGCGCGTCAGGCGGTGAGGGTGATGACCTTGCCGAAAGATGGGGCTGGCGGGGTTCCGTCCGGCACGGCCCAGAGGACGGGCAGCGCGCGGGGCGGTGGGCCGGGGTCACCGTCGAGGTCGGTCAGGACCACGAGCGCGGAGGGGCGCAGCGCCTGTGCGGCTGCAATCACAGGCGCGAACGCGGTGCCGCCGCCGCGTGGCATGTCCGGGCGTGGCATTTCGGCCTGTAAAGGGTCTATTTTCATGTGCAACCTGACGGTGTCATCAAACACCAGCAGGTGCAGTTCCGCGCGGCAGCGAAGCGCGACGCCAGTGATCTCGCCCCAGAACAGCGCGAGGCGCGTATCGTCGATTGACCCCGAGGCATCGAGCGCCAGCACGACGCGCGGCACGTCGGTCAGCGGGCGCTGGCCGGGCTCGAACCCCGGCGTCGGGGTGTCGGCGGCCAGGGCCTGCGCTGCGCCCGCGATCCAGCGGCGCGAGGGGCGGCGATGGCTCGGCTGCGGCTGAGCCAGCGCGGCCCGGGTGAGAAAGTGGCGCAGGATCACCTCCCACGGCGTGCGCGGCGTGGGAATGTCGGCGATGCGGTGGCCGATCAGCCCGATCCCGCGCCCTGCCGCCCGCCCCGCATCGAGGGCGCGGGTCAGGTGCTGGCGCCAGCGGGCGGCGGCCTCGACATCTCCTTCGGCGTCGGCATCGCCGCTTTCGGGGTCGAGGTCGGGGTCGAAACTGCGCGACCTTGCATAGGCGCGGGCGGTCTGACCGCCGCCCCCTTTGCCGGCATCGGGGCGCATCAGGCAATGATAGAGCCGTTCGACATCCCATTCCGCCAGCAGCTGTTGGGGCGGCATCTGCTTTCCGGTTGTCGCGCCGATCAGCTCTGTCGCGGTGACGGCGGGGCGGGGGAGGGCATAGGTGGACAGCAGCAGCGCCTCGTTCACCAGTGCATCGGCGGCGAGGTTGAAGAGCGCGGCGTCAAAGCCGGGGCCAAAGCGGGTCGCCAGCGCCTGCATCCGGGCGGAATGGCGCAGCGCGACATGCAGGATATGATGCGCGGCGAGGGCGATCTGTTCGTGCAACGGCCGCGCGGTGAAATCCGGGCCATATGTGATCACAACGCCGCTGCTGCGGGTCGCATCGCCATCCCGGTGGTCGCACCAGAGCGAGAGCGCCGCCAAAGCAGGGTCTGTTTCGGCCAAACTCTGCAAGGCTCGACCAGCGCGGGCGCTGTGGCCGGTCATGCGGGGCGCGACGCCGCATAGGCGGCATAGGCGGCGGAGGTGCGGAACACTTCGGCCAGACCAAGCCCCAGCGCCTTGTCGATCAACAACTCAAAGCCGTAGGTGCAAAGTTCGCCCAGTGGCAGCCGGGCAAAGGCGGGGTCGTCGCGCTGGTCTGCCAGATGGCGCAGCCCCTCCATCACCTCGATGCTCTGCGGCAGCGTCTCGGCATTGGCGAGCGTGACGAGCGCATAGACCAGCGCGGTGAGGCCATGCAGGCTCGCCGGATAGAGCGCCCAGCGGTCGGCAGGGCGGGCGGCGAGCATGTCGGCCACCTGCACGGTCGCGGCGATATCCTCCGCGATCAGGATGAACTCGGCCGCCGCCGCCTCGCCCACCGTCCCGGCGATCAGCACATGGCGCAGCGCGCAATCGGGCACGGCGTTCAGGATCGTGCTGACGCGGGCCCAGGAGCGCGGCGTGCAGGCGATCATCTGGCCGCGGCGCAGCGCATCCTCGGTCGTGTCCAGCAGGTCGGGCCGCGTGCGGATGAAGGCGGTGACCGCCGGGTGCAGCCCGCGCGGCACGGCGTAACGGGCGAGCCAGTCGCCCGCCTCGGCGCGCAGCGACAGGTGGATCAGCCGGTCAGAGAGCGCGGTGCCCATGTCATAGGCGACCGCGCCATCCTCGACCGCGTTGCCGGCTGCAACGATGAAGGTGCTTGCAGGCAAGAGGTGCCGCCCGACGCGGCGTTCCTGCAACAGGCCATAGACGGTCGGTTGCAGCGACGGCGCCGCGGCGGTGAGTTCGTCGAGAAACAGGATCGCGGGATGCGCGGGGTCGTCGGGCAGATCTTCGGGCCGATACCAGACGGTGCGCTGGCGGTCGTGGTCGTAAAAGGGCAGGCCGCGCAGGTCTTGTGGCTCGATCGTGGTCAGGCGCAGGTCAAAGAGGGTGGAGCCACTCTCGCTTGCCAGTTGTTGCACGATCTCGGTCTTGCCGATGCCGGGGCGACCGTGGAGCATCCATGACGCGGTCATGGTGCACGCGCGTTGCGCGGCGAGGCCGGCGCGCAGCGCATCGAGCGCCTGCCCCGCGCTGATCGGCGTGGTGTTGACGGCCATGCCTCAGCCCTTCCACCGGGCGGCGGCGGCGCGGGCGCCGCGCTGCAACAGGGCGGTGTCGGTATCGACGGCGGTAAAGGTCGTGCCGGCGGCGATGGCGTCGGACAGGAAACCGGGGTCGAGCGACAGGATGCCGGCAGGGGTGCCCGCAGCGACAATCCGGCGGATCGCATCGAGGATTGCGGCTTTGACCTCTGGATGGCCTGGGTTGCCCGGATGCCCCATGGAGGCGGCGAGGTCGGCGGGCCCGATAAAGATGCCATCGACACCATCCACCGCCGCAATAGCCTCGATTTGGGCCAATGCAGAGGCTGTTTCGACCTGCACCAGCAGGCAGACCTCTGCGTTGGCACGGGCCGTGTAATCGGGGATCGCGCCATAGCGGCTGGCGCGCGACAGGGCCGACACACCGCGCATGCCATGGGGCGGATAGCGCATGGCGGCGACGGCGCGCGCGGCTTCTTCGGCGGTCTGGACATAGGGCACGAGGATCGTCTGCGCGCTACTGTCGAGCAGGCGCTTGATCTCGACCGCGTCGTTCCAGCCGGGGCGGACGCCGAAATGCGTCGGATAGGGGGCGGTGGCCTGGAGCATGGCCAAGACGCGGCCCTGGTCGATCACGCTATGCTCTGTGTCGATCATCACCCAGTCGAACCCGCAATTCGCGAGCACCTCGGCCACGCCCGCGTCGGGCGTCGAACACCAGAGCCCGATCTGCTGCTGTCCCGCCTGCAAGGCTGCCTTGAATTGGTTCTTCGGTAGTTCCATGGTCACGCCCCTCGCCCGTCATTCGATGTGACCAGACCATCCGGGCGGGCGTTTTGCAACGGCGCCCATGGCCCTTTTGGCTTGACCGCGCCGCGCACGGGTGCACATCGTCGTGGCGTTCATCGTCACGCAGAGGATCCGCCATGCCCGCCTACCGTTCCCGCACCACCACCCATGGCCGCAACATGGCCGGCGCCCGTGGCCTCTGGCGTGCGACGGGGATGAAGGATGGCGATTTCGGCAAGCCGATCATCGCCATCGTCAACAGCTTTACCCAATTCGTGCCCGGCCATGTCCACCTCAAGGATCTGGGCCAGCTCGTCGCGCGCGAGGTCGAGGCGGCGGGCGGCGTGGCGAAAGAGTTCAACACCATCGCGGTGGATGACGGCATCGCCATGGGGCACGACGGGATGCTCTATTCGCTGCCCTCGCGCGAGCTGATCGCCGACAGTGTCGAATATATGGTGAACGCCCATTGTGCCGATGCCATGGTCTGCATCAGCAATTGCGACAAGATCACGCCGGGGATGCTGATGGCCGCGATGCGGCTCAACATTCCGGCCGTGTTCGTCTCTGGCGGGCCGATGGAGGCGGGCAAGGTCGTGCTCAAGGGCAAGAATGTCGCGCTCGACCTCGTGGATGCCATGGTCGCCGCTGCCGATGATGCGATGACCGACGCCGAGGTCGATGCGATCGAGGCCGCCGCCTGTCCGACCTGCGGGTCATGCTCTGGCATGTTCACCGCCAATTCGATGAACTGCCTGACCGAGGCGCTGGGCCTGTCGCTGCCCGGCAATGGCTCCACACTCGCCACCCATGCCGACCGCAAGCGGCTTTTCGTCGAGGCGGGGCACACCATCGTCGATATCACCAAGCGCTATTACGAGCAGGACGACACCACAGTGCTGCCGCGCAACATCGCCACCAAGGCGGCGTTCGAGAATGCCATGGCGCTGGACATCGCGATGGGCGGGTCCACCAATACCGTGCTGCACATCCTCGCGACAGCGCATGAAGGTGGCGTCGATTTCACCATGGCGGATATCGACCGGTTGTCACGGCAGATCCCCGTGCTGTGCAAGGTCGCCCCGGCCAAATCCGACGTGCATATGGAGGATGTCCACCGCGCCGGCGGGATCATGGCGATCCTCGGTCAGCTTGATGCGGCGGGGCTGCTGCACCGTGACACCTATACCGTGCACGCGCCGACGCTGGGCGCAGCTATCGACCATTGGGACATCAGCCGCAGCAACCAGCAATCGGTGCGCGACTTTTTCATGGCCGCCCCCGGTGGCGTGCCGACGCAGACCGCCTTCAGCCAGTCCGAGCGGTGGGATGACCTCGACCTCGACCGCGAACATGGGGTGATCCGGTCGGCCAAGACCCCGTTCTCGCGCGATGGCGGGCTGGCGGTGCTGTCAGGCAACCTCGCGCCCGAGGGCTGCATCGTGAAAACAGCGGGGGTGGATGACAGTATCCTCGTCTTTACCGGCCCCGCCCGCGTGTTCGAGAGCCAGAATGACGCCGTCGCCGCGATCCTGTCGAACAAGATCCGCGAAGGCGATGTGCTGGTGATCCGCTACGAGGGGCCCAAGGGCGGGCCGGGGATGCAGGAAATGCTTTACCCCACCAGCTACCTCAAGTCGCGGGGGCTGGGCAAAGCCTGCGCTCTCATCACTGACGGGCGGTTTTCGGGGGGCACGTCGGGCCTCTCCATCGGCCATGTCTCGCCCGAGGCGGCGTCGGGCGGGATGATCGGGCTGGTGGCCGAGGGCGACCGGATCGAGATCGACATTCCCGCGCGCAGCATCACGCTTGCCGTGCCCGAGGCCGAGCTGGCTGCGCGCCGCGCCGCGCAAGAGGCCGCCGGGTGGAAGCCCGCGAAGGTCCGCCCGCGCAAGATCACGCAGGCGCTGCGGGCCTATGGGCTGTTTGCGACCTCGGCCGCGACAGGTGCCGTGCGCAAGCTGCCGGAGGAATAGTCACAGCGCGTCGCGGATCAGCCCGGCGACGACCTCTGGCGCCTCCTCATGCGCGAGATGGCCGAGGCCGGGCAGGTCGATCACCGTCGCATCCGCGAACCGCGCCGCTGCGTCGTGACTGGTGCGCGGCGGCACGGCGCGGTCGCCCGCCGCCGCGATCAGCGTGACCCGGGCCCGCAAGTCGGGCAGGCGGGCGAGCAGCCCATCGAGCCGCCATTGCGCCATCATCGCCAGCGTGCCGTCCACATGCGCCCGGTCCTGCGCGAGCCGCAGGTAAAGCGCGCGCCCCTCGGGGTCGAGCGTGGAGCCCGTCCCCGCGATCAGGCTCCGCACCGTCGCCTCGGTCGCGGTCGCGGCAAAGGCGCCGGCGGTAAAGGGCGCCAGCGCCAGCACCTTGGCCAGGGCGGGAAACAGCCAGCCCGCCACGCCCTTGAAATTCGCGAGTGCCGCGTTGAGGCCGATCACCTGCCCGTCCGGACAGGTGCCGATCTCGGCCAGCCGAAGCGCCACCGCAGCACCCGCCGAATGCCCGATGATCGCGCGCGGCTGCCAGCCCTGTGCGGTTGCAAGTGACGCGATATCTTCGGCCATATGGTCGAGCCCGCAGCGTTGCCGCGCGCCAAGTTGGGTAAATCCCTGCCCCGGCAGGTCGATCGCCACGACATGATGGGTCTGCACCAGCAGCGGAAACAGCCCGCGCCAGCTTTGCGTGGCGCCGCCTGCGCCGTGGATGAGCAGCAGCGTGTCGCCTTGGCCCGCCTCCTGCACATGCCAGCGGTGCGGACGGTGCAGCACAATGCGGGAATGTTCGGCCATCGGCCAGCCTTGCGCGTCCTGCGGCCAGCGCATGACCTAGCCCAGCGCGGCGGAAACGGCCGCCGAGAGCCGTTCGGCATTCGCGCGCGGCAGCGGCAGGTAGAGCGCGCCCATCGTCTCTGCCAGGCGCTTCAGAGCCTGTTCCGGCCGGTTGCCGGTGTCGATCACGACCCCGTCCATCCCCGCCGCGCGCAAGAGGCGGGCCAGCAGCAGCGCGTCCTCGGCCGCGCGCGGGCGGTCGGGCAGCCCATCGAGGGCGATATTGGCCCGCCCGTCGGTCAGCAGCGCCAGCGTTGGCGTCAGACCGCGCCGTTTGGCGAGGGCAGCCAGATCATGCGCCGCGCGCAGACCGGCGGCAAGCGGCGTGCCTCCGCCACCCGGCAGCGCCGCAAGCCGCCGTTTGGTCTGCACCAGACTCCGCGTCGGCGGCAGCAGCACCTCGGCCGCGGTCCCGCGAAACGCGATCAGCGCCACATGGTCGCGCCGTGCATAGGCCTGCGCGAGAAGCAGTTCGACCGCGCCCTTGGCCTCGGCCAGCCGCGCCAGCGCGGCAGAGCCGGAGGCATCCACGGCAAAGATCAAGAGCCGGTCGGATTTGTCCTCGAACCGCTTGAGCCGGATGTCACCCGCGCGCACCAGCACGCCCGCGCCGCGCGGCGCGCCGTTTGCGCGGATCACCTGCCAGGGGGCCGCGGCGCGCAGCGTCGCCACGATGTCGATGCGCGCGCCATTGCCCAGCCGTCCGGCGCGCGGTGGCAGCGGACGACCGCGCCGGTTGCCCTTGCGCGCCGCCCCCGTGCCGCTACCGGTGCCGCCGCGCGCGGCCTTGGCGGCGAGCCGGGCGAGCAGGTCGGGTGGCAGCAGCGCGCGCACGGCCTCGAGCAGCAGCTCGTCAGGCAGGGTCAGGTCGTCGCTTTGTTGCTCTTCGCCGTCGCCGTCGTTTTCGGGCGGGGTATCCTCTTTGGCGGGGGGCTCCGGCGCCTCGGGCACTTGCGTCGCGCGATGGGCGAGCGTCAGGGCGCAGGCGGCGGTCAGGTCGTCGTCATCGACACTGTCATGGCCCAAAAGCGCCGCATGGGCCCGCGCGGCGCGCAGCGCAAAGAGCGGCGCGCGCAGGCTGTCGATGCCCAGCGCGGCACAGATACCGATGATCCGCTCGGCCAGGTCGTCGCCTGTGATCACATGGGAGAGAGCGGTGCGCGCGCTGGCCATCTCATCCGGTTCGGGCGGAAAGCCGGTGATGTCGCCCATCGCCACATCGCCCAGGTCGATGTCAAAGGCGAGCCGCTCCGCCAGCACCTGCGGCGCGCGTTCATCCTCGGCCGCGCCTTCGTCGAGCGCGATCAGGCAATGCCCGGCGTCCCTGTCCAGCGCCATCGCCAGCCGCGCGGCAAGCTGCTGCGGGCAGCGTTCCGCCATCGTCAGCACAAGCGCGGCGGGGCGTGCCAGCAGACCCTGTTCCTGCACGATCCGCCCCTTGGCCAGCGTCGCCGACAGGTCGAGCCCGCCAAAGAGCGCCTCATCCGTGACCTGCGGATGCAGCCGGACCTGCGGCAGCGGCAGCGCCGGCAGCAGCGCCGTCACCGCGTCGCGCACCGGGCCTGACCGCGCGCGCAGGACCATGCCACCGAGGCCGGCGGGGTCGATGGCCAGCAGCGCCAGCGCCAGCGTGGCGCGGCCAAAGGGGGTGTCCTGCTCAGGCAAGCACCGTCTCCACCACCCGGGCCACGCGCGCGCCGCTGCCCGCCTCGTCCAGCGGGTCGCGCCGCAGCCGGTGGCGCAGCGCCATCGCCGCCACGTCGCGCACATGCGCGCGCGTGAGCGCGGTATCGTCGCGCCAGGCGGCATAGGCCCGCGCCGCGCGCAAGAGCGTGAGTTCGCCGCGCAGCCCGTCGGACCCGAGCGCAAGGCAGAGCTCGGCCACGTCATGCAGGGTCTTTTCGGGCGTCTTGAGCAGTTTGAGCGCCTTGCGCGCGGTCAGGATGCGGTCGCGGATCGCGGCATCCTCGGCCTGCCAGCGCAGCATGAAGGCGGCGTTGTCATTGTCATAGGCATCGCGTCGGCGGATCACCTCGACCCGCGTTTCGATGTCCTTGGGCGATGTCACCTCGACCGAGAGGCCGAACCGGTCGAGCAATTGCGGCCGCAACTCGCCCTCCTCGGGGTTGCCGGACCCCACCAGCACGAAACGCGCGGCGTGGCGGATGCTCAGCCCTTCGCGCTCCACCACATTCTCGCCCGAAGCGGCGACGTCGAGCAGCAGATCCACGATGTGATCCTCGAGCAGGTTGACCTCGTCGATATAGAGGTAGCCGCGGTTCGCCCGTGCGAGCAGGCCGGGCTGAAACGCCTTTTCGCCCCGCGTCAGCGCCTTTTCGATGTCGAGCGCGCCAGTCACGCGATCCTCGGTCGCGCCGAGCGGCAGATCGACGACAGGGGTCGGGATGCTATGGGTGATTTTCGTCTCTATCCCGGCCCAATCGGGCACATCTGCCGCCGTTTCACCGTTGACCGGGCAGCCCTTGACCACCGTGATCGGTGGCAACAGTGCCGCCAGCGCGCGCACGGCAGTCGATTTTCCGGTGCCGCGGTCGCCAAAGACCAGCACGCCGCCGATGCCGGGGTCGATCGCGGTCAGGATCATCGACAATTTCATCTCTTCCTGGCCGACGATGGCGGAAAAGGGAAAAGGGTGTTTCATGCGGGCTCCAGTATCGGCAAGTGGGCGAGGGGCGAGGCCCCGTTCCATGTCCCGCTATCAGACTGCACGCTGAAGCGGGCGTAAAGCTCTTCGCTGAACCAGGCGCCGTCGCGCACGGCGCGGATCGCGGCGGCATGCGGGCCTGTGCGGGCGAAACCGGCCATCGCCTGCTCGTCCGGCCAGATCGAAAAGGTGACCTGATGCAAGAGCGGCACCTCGCCGATCCCAATCTTGAAAGCCACGTTGAGATCAGAGCCTATCATGGCGGAAATGTCGGGCACCCGGCGCCAGAATTGCAGCGCGATGCGCGGCTTTACGGTGGCACGGGTCAGCGCGGCGATGGGGCCGGGCATCGCGGGTCCGGGCGTAAAGGGCGCGCGCCCGGACCAGGCGCCGCGCGCCTGTGTCGGGCTGAGAAACACGGTCCAGCTTTCCGTGGCGCGCGCGCGGTAGCGACGAAAGATGCCGGCCTGCGCGACCTGAGCGCGCGCGACCTCATGCGAGGGCCAGGTGGCAAGGATCGCATAGACGGCCGTGTTGGGCAGCGGGGTGAAGCCCACGCCGGTGCCCGAGCCGCAAAGCTTCCAGAAGCCGATCTGCGGCACGCGTGCGAGCGGCCCGCGCGCCGCGCCCATCATGCCCAGCGCCCAGAGCCGCGCCAGCGGCCCGGCAAAGCGGAAAAAGGACAGGCTGACGGTCTGGGTCACGGGGGCCTCGGGTAAGTGTCAACTTATCCTGACAGACCGCGGGTGCTTTGGAAAGGTCATGCGACACTTTGCGTGGCGCGCAAATCGTTGCAAGCGATGGATTGTCAGACTCGCCAGCCCGAGCTACTGTAAGTCTATGTTGACACATCCCCCCGCCAATCTCGCCCCCGGTCTCGCGCCAGATCTCGCGCCCGACCCCGCCCTCGCCAACCGCGCCATCGTCATCGGCGCGGGCCTCGGCGGGCTTGCCGCCGCGATGCGCCTTGGCGCCAAGGGCTACCGCGTCACCGTGCTCGACCGGCTCGACCGGGCGGGCGGGCGCGGGTCGTCGATCACGCAGGACGGGCACCGATTCGACCTCGGGCCGACCATCGTGACCGTGCCGCAGGTGTTCGAGAGCCTCTGGGCCGCCTGCGGGCGCGATTTCCGCGCCGATGTGGACCTGCGCCCGCTCGACCCGTTTTACCGGATCGCCTTTGCCGATGGGTCGCATTTCGACGCGACCGGCGACACCGACCGCATGGTGGCCGAGGTCGCGCGGCTGAGCCCCGGCGATGTGGCGGGCTACAAGCGGTTTCTCAAGGATAGCCAGCGCCGATTCGTCGTGGGCTATGAGGGGATGGTCGCCAAGCCGATGCACCGGTTCTGGGAGACGCTCAAGGTCATCCCCGAGTTTGCCCGCCTGCGCGCCGACCGCTCGATATTCGGCCTGGCAAAGCGGCGTGTGGCGGACCCGCGGCTGCGCATGGCGCTGTCCTTCCATCCGCTCTTTATCGGTGGCGACCCGATGCATGTCACCTCGATCTATGCGCTGGTGAGCCATCTGGAGAAGGAATACGGCGTCCATTACGCGATGGGCGGTGTGCAGGCGATTGCCGACGCGATGGTGGATGTGATCACAGCGCAGGGCGGCGAGGTGCGGCTGAATTGCGAGGCGGACGAGATCCTGTTCAACGGCGATGCCGCGACCGGCGTGCGGATGGCGGATGGCACCAGCCTGCTCGCGCCCTTGGTGGTGAGCAATGCTGACGCCGGGCACACCTATACGCGGCTGTTGCGCAACCGCACGCGGCGGGTGTGGAGCGACCGCAAGGTGGCCGCGCGGCGCTGGTCGATGGGGCTATATGTCTGGTATTTCGGCACCAAGGTCACGCGCGGCATGTGGCCGGATCTGGGCCATCACACGATCCTGAGCGGGCCGCGCTATGAGGGCCTGCTGCGCGACATCTTCATCAAGGGTCGCCTCGCCGATGACATGAGCCTGTATATCCACCGGCCGACCGTGACCGACCCCTCGGCCGCGCCGGCGGGCGATGATACGTTCTATGTGCTCTCGCCGGTGCCGCATCTGGGCCATGAAAACCCGGTGGATTGGCAGACGGAAGAGCCGATCTATCGCGAAAAGGTCGCGGCAGAGCTGGAAAAGGTCATGCCCGGCTTTCGCGATCACCTCTCCACCAGCCTGGTGTTCACGCCCGAGACCTTTCGCGACCGCTATCTGTCGCCGCATGGCGCGGGCTTTTCGATCGAACCCCGCATCCTGCAAAGCGCCTGGTTCCGCCCGCATAACGTGAGCGAAGAGGCGCGCGGGCTCTACCTCGTGGGTGCGGGCACGCATCCCGGCGCGGGCCTGCCCGGCGTGGTGTCGAGCGCGGAGGTGCTGGGCAAGCTGGTGCCCGATGCGCCCGAAGTGCCTGAACAGAGCCTGAAACGGGGTCTGAAACGGGGCCTCCCGCGGATGGCGGCCGAATGACCCGGGCCGACGACCTCGCCCATTGCCGCGCGGCGATCCGTACCGGGTCGCTGTCGTTTCATGCCGCGTCACGGCTGTTGCCCGCACGGGTGCGTGACCCGGCGCTGGTGCTCTATGCCTTTTGTCGGCTGGCCGATGACGAGGTCGATGAAGGGACGGACAAGGCCAGCGCCGTGCTGCGCCTGCGCGACAGGCTCGACCTTGCCTATGCAGGCCGGCCGCGCAATGCGCCCGAGGATCGTGCCTTTGCCGCCATTGTAGAGACGTTCGAGATGCCGCGCGCATTGCCCGAGGCGCTGCTCGAAGGGCTCGCCTGGGATGCGGTCGGGCGGCGCTATGCCACGCTGTCGGGCGTGCGCGACTATTCCGCCCGCGTGGCCGCGGCGGTGGGCGCGATGATGTGCGTGCTGATGCGGGTGCGCGACCCGCATGCGCTGGCGCGGGCCTGTGATCTGGGCGTGGCGATGCAACTGACCAATATCGCGCGCGACATCGGCGAGGATGCGCGCGCCGGGCGGCTCTATCTGCCGACCGGCTGGCTGGCCGAGGCCGGGATCGACGCCGGGGATTTCCTGCGCGCCCCCGCCGCGACGCCCGCGATCCGGCGGATGGCCGGGCGGCTCCTGGCCGAGGCGGACAGGCTTTATCTGAGGTCCGAGGCCGGGATCGGCGCGCTGCCGCGCGATGCGCGGATGGGGATCTGGGCCGCGCGGCTGATCTATGCCGGGATCGGGCGCGAGGTCCGTCGCCAGGGTTGCGACAGCATCACCCGGCGCGCGCATACCTCTGCCGCGCAAAAGATCGGCTGGATGGCACAGGCCTGCGCGCGGGCGGCGGGTGGCAGCCTCATGCCGCGCTCTGCCGTGATCTATGCGCCCCCGCTGGCCGAGACGGCCTATCTGGTCGATGCCGCAGGCCGCGCCGTGGCCGACCGGGGCCGCACCCATGCGCTGCTCGACGTGCTCGCGCAATTGAAAGCGCGCGAAATAAGGGTTGGAACCCGGGGGCAGGGCGCTTAGTTACCATAGCGACACCCATGAAAGGGGCGCCGCGCCATGGATCTGATGTTTTTCGCGATCTTTCTCGTGGCGACCTTCGCCGCAGGGGCAACCGGGGCGATGTTCCCGACCGGTGAGTGGTACAAAAGGCTCAACAAACCATCCTGGACGCCGCCCAACTGGGTGTTTCCTGTGGCCTGGACCTCGATCTACCTGCTGATCGCCTTTGCCGGCGCGCGTGTCGCGCCGCTAAATGGCAATGGCTATGCGATGGCCTTCTGGGCGTTGCAGATCGCGTTCAATACGCTGTGGACGCCGATTTTCTTTGGCCTGCGGCGGCTCAAGGGGTCGCTGCCGGTGATGGCGGGGCTCTGGCTGGCGGTCGCGGGGGCGACCGTGACGCATATGCAGCTCGACCTTTGGGCGGGGCTCGCCTTTGTGCCCTATCTGGCCTGGGTGACGGTGGCGGCCGCGCTCAACATCGAAATGGCGCGGCTGAACCCGGACGCCGTGCCGCTCGAACCCGCCAAGCTCTGAGGCGTTACGCGCCCCAGGTCCGGCGCAGCACGCCGATCCAGTTTTCGTGGCAGAGCTTGCGCAAGAGCGCATCATCATAGCCATGCGCGCGCAGCGCCTCCTGAAACGCCGGCAGGCCGGTGACATCGCCGATCGGCGCAGGGATCTCGGCGCCGTCGAAGTCCGAGCCAAAGCCGACATGGTCCTCGCCCAGATGCGCGATCAGATGGTCGAGGTGGCGCAGCATCACGTCGTGCCCGAAATCCGGGTCGCGCCGCCCGTCGGGCCGCAGGAATGCGGTGGCAAAGTTCAGCCCGACCATGCCGCCGCTGTCGCGAATCATGGCAAGCTGCCGGTCGGTGAGGTTGCGCGCCGAAGGGCAGATGGCATGCGCGTTGGAATGGGTGGCGACCAGGGGCGCGTCGCTGATCGCGGCCACGTCCTCGACCCCCTTGGCATTCATGTGCGACAGGTCGATCATGATCCGCAGGCGATTGCATTCGCGCACCAGCCGCGTGCCCGCCTCGGTCAGGCCCGGGCCGGTGTCGGGGCTCGATGGATAGCGGAACGGCACGCCATGGCCGAATGCGGTGGGCCTGCTCCACACCGGGCCAAGCGACCGCAGACCCATCGCGTGAAACACATGCAGCGCGTCGAGGTCGGGGTCGATCGCCTCGGCGCCCTCCATATGCATGACGGCAAAGATGATGCCGCGCGCCAGGCAGTGCTCGATCTCGGCCACCGTGCGGCAGATGCGAAAGTCATCGGGCGTGAGCCGTTCGAGCCCCAGCAGATGCCCCGCTTGCAAGAGCGCCACGGGCTGCGCCTCGGCCAGTGACAGCGCCGGCGGCAAGGGTAGCGCATAGGGCGGATGCGCCATCATCTCGTTCATGGCGGCGAGGCCGGGTGCGTCGCTGTCGGGCCGCACGGGAATGTAGATGGCAAAGAACCCGCCCGCGAAATGCCCCTTGCGCATCCGCGGCAGGTCAAGATGCCCACCGCCCGCCTGCCCGCTCCAGATCGCCTCGCGCCCGGCGGGGTCGGTCATCAGCCGCAGGAGAAGGTCGTTATGGCCGTCAATGATGGGAATGGTCATGGGGGGTCCGGGCGTAAGTGTTTCGCGCAGGATAGGGTGTCGCCGGGCCGCGTCCAGCCCTTGTCGTCAGAACCGCCAGCCCGCCCGGCGCGGCACCCGCATGGCCAACATCGGCTTGAGCCAGGGCGAGGCAAAGCGGTCGAGGTCGAGCGCCTCGTGCACGCCGGTTACCACCTCACCGCCGATCTGCGTGCGCACGGAGGACCGCGAATAGAACGGTGCGTCGAGCATCCCGAGCACCTGCCGCGGCACCACGCCCGGGTCGGCGCGCGTCTCGCGCCGCACCTGCCAGAGCGAACGGCGGAAGGGCGTGCGCGGCGGCGCCGTCACCATCTGCGCATCGCCTTGCCCGTCAAAGCGGATCGCGGCGTCGAGCGTGCTGCCGTCACGGCGCACGGCGTCATAGAAACAGATCGCGCCGTCGCGCGTCGGGTAGCGCCCCCAGGTCCAGAAGCTGAAATCCTTCTCCAGCGCGCGCGTCCCGAAATTGGCGTCGAAATAGCCGTGCCCCTGCCAGTTCCAGCCTTTCGCCTCGAGCGCGACCTCGATCCGGGCCGAGGGCGCAAAGGGCCGCCAGACATGCGCGCCATCCGGCGTCAGCGGCAGCTCGACCCCGGTGAGCGCGTCGGGGATCAGCGTGATGGTGCCGCGCACGCGGCTGATGAGGGGCGGGCTGCTGATTTCGTCGATCCCGATCACCAGCCGGTCGCCCTGCCAGCGCATTGCCGAGGGGCCGACCGTCAGCGCGTCGGATTCGGCGCGCAGCGCGGCGCGGCCCCGGTCGGTCATGGTGAACCGGCCTCCGGGACCATAGGTCGCCACGTTGATGCAGCAATGGTTGGCAGGCTCTCGCCGGCCCGACCAGGCATACCAGGGCGAAAAGACCGACCCTATGAACCCGATGACCGAGACGGCGCGCTGGCCGTCGTCGCTGATCCCGTCAACATACCACCAGGCGTAGCCGTCGGGCGGGACGTCGAGCGCAAAGCAAGGTCTTGCGTGATCGCCGCGGCCGCGTGCCGGGCGGAGAGCACCGCCATCGGCACCCCCGCCCCCGGATGCGCCCCGCCCCCCGTCAGGTAGAGCCCCGCGAGCGCCGTGCGCGCCCGTGGCCGTGCCAGCCCCGCCGTCAGCCCATGCGGGCTCTGCCCGTAAAGCGAACCGCGGCTGCCCGGAAACATCCGCGCAAAGCCCTGCGGCGTGGTCAGGCTCTCGGGCCCCGGGGCGGGGGTAAAGGTCAGGCCGAACCGCTCCAGCCGGGAAAACACCTGTGTCTGGCATTGGCGGATCTCCTCTTGCGTCTCGGGTGTCTCGCCCGCAGGCGCGCCGTTCAATATGATCTCGAACCGCTCCGGCCCCCCGGGCGCAGCACCTGCGCCCCGGTCCTGTGCACAAAGGTAGAGCGTGGCGTCGGTCGGGCGCGCTCCCTGGTCCAGTGCCGCGAATTCTGCGCGCGGGTCGTCGCCGAAAAACACCGTGTGATGGGCGAGCGGCGGGCCGCTGACCGTCGCCGCAAAGGCATGGACATAGGCCGAGAGGCTGCGCGCCTCGAGCGGGCGCGCCTTGACCGCCTTTGTCACGCCTGGCCCCAGGAGGCCGGTGGCCAGCGCGCGCGGGTCGCCGTTGAACAGCACCGCGTCTGCGGCGATCCGGCCTTGCGGCGTGACCACGGCCGAGGCGCGGCCGCCCTGCACCTCTACCCTATGCGCGGGCGTGGTGTAGAGAAAGGTCGCGCCGCGCGCGCGGGCCAGCGCCTCGAGCGTTTGCGCGAGCCGGTGCATCCCGCCTGTCACCGCCCAGACGCCGCGCGCCTCGGAATGCGCGATCAGCGCGAGCAGCGCGGGCGACAGATATGGCGAACCGCCGACATAGGTCGCATAGCGCGCGAAAAGCTGCGCGAGGCGCGGGTCGCTGAAAGCGCCGCGCAGCATGGCGGCGAGACTGCAGTGTGGGGCCATGTCGGCGATCAGCCGGGGCCTGCGGGCGACGGTCGCCACGAGCACGCGTTGCGATGGCGCGGCGGTCTGCATCATCGGCGCGTCAAAGGCCTCGTAGAGGCGCGCCGCACGGGCGGCAAAGCTGCGGAACTCGGCCGCAGCCCTGGGGCCAAAGGCGGTCGCGACATTCGCCGCACTCGCCTCCGTGTCGGCCATCAGGTCGAGCGTCGCGCCATCGGCCCAGTAATGGCGCGCAAGCACCGGCAGCGGCGCGAGCGTGAGGTGGTCCTCGAGCGTTTCACCCAGATCGGCGAACAGCGCCTCGAACACCGGCCGCATGGTCAGCACGGTCGGCCCGGCATCGACCGGCCCCGCGACCGAGGGCACCTGCCGCATCTTGCCACCCGGCGTCGCCATTGCCTCGATCACCGTGACAGCATGGCCCGCATGGGCCAGCCGCGCAGCGGCGGCGAGCCCGCCAATTCCGGCGCCGATGATGACAACGTGGTTTTTCAAGGTCCCTCCTGCCCGCGATAGTTGACTCGCGCGCGGAAACTGTCCAGTCTGATTGACACATAGACTGTCTGATTTGTCTGACAGTTGCCGGTCGAGGGAGACCAGAATGGGCATTTCGAGCCGGATCGACGCGGCGATGGCCGCCGCCATCCGCAGCGGGCAGGGCGCGCAGGCGCCCGCGCGGCTCGCCGCGGCGCTGGGCTATGCGGTGACGCCGGGCGGCGCGCGGATCAGGCCGACGATCCTGATGTCGGTGGCGCTCGCCTGTGGCGACGACCGGCCCGCGCTGTCGGATGCGGCGGCGGCGGCGCTCGAACTCATCCATTGCGCGAGCCTCGTGCATGACGATCTGCCCTGTTTTGACGATGCCGACATGCGGCGCGGCAAGCCCGCGGTGCACCGCGCATTCTCGCAGCCGCTCGCCGTGCTTGCAGGTGACAGCCTGATCGTGAAGGCGTTCGAGGTGCTGGCGCGGGCGGCGGGACATGATCCTGCGCGCGCGGTGGCGCTGATCGACGTGCTGGCGGTGCGCACGGGCATGCCCTATGGCATCTGCGCCGGGCAGGGATGGGAAAGCGAGAGCCAGATCGACCTGTCCGCCTACCATCAGGCCAAGACCGGCGCGCTGTTCATCGCGGCCACGCAGATGGGCGCGATCGCCGCCGGGCAGGACGGGGCAGAGTGGGAAGAGCTGGGCGCGCGCATCGGTGAGGCGTTCCAGGTCGCCGACGACCTGCGCGATGCGCTGTGTGACGAGGCGACGCTGGGCAAGCCCGCGGGCCAGGACGACCTGCATGGCCGCCCCAATGCGGTGCGCCAACTCGGCCTGCACGGCGCGTTGGCGCGGCTTGACGATATCCTCGCCGGTGCCATCGCCTCGATCCCCGCCTGCCGGGGCGAGGCGGCGCTCGCGCAGATGGTCCATGCCTATGCCGACCGACTGGTGCCCGCCACAGCGCGCAACCGGCCGACGGTTCCCGGGGAATAGCGACAGTGCCGCTGCGACCAAAAATTTTCGTAGAAAATTTTTCCCTCCCGGTTCCCCGGTTCCCCCGGTGCCGCCGTGGCTGAGGTCGGACTGCCTGCCGCCGCTGGGCCTGCCGCACCGCGCGCCGGGCTCGTCAACCGCCTGGCCGCCTCGCGTGGCTTCCAGTCCTGGGCGGCGCGCTTTGCGTTGACCCGCCGCCTTGTGCGGCGCGAGGGCGAGGCGATGTTCGACCTTGTCGCCGGCTTTTGCCATTCGCAGATCCTGCTCGCGCTGGTCGAGCTCGACATCCCCGCCACGCTGCTCGCCGCCCCTGCCACGGCCGAGGCTCTGGCCCGGCGCGCGGCTGTCCCGCCCGAGCGGATGCGCATTCTGCTGCGCGGTGGCATCGCCATCGGCCTCCTGCGTGAGAGGCGCGGCCTTTATGGCCTCACCCGGCGCGGCGCGGCGCTGACCGGGGTGCCGGGGCTTGCCGGGATGATCGCGCATCACCGGGTGCTCTACCGCGACCTCGCCGACCCCGTTGCCTTTTTCCGCGGTGAAACAGAGACTGAACTGGCCGCATTCTGGCCCTATGTCTTTGGCGCCGGCGCCGCGCAGGACCCCGAGACCGCGCAGACCTATTCGCGCCTCATGGCCGACAGTCAGGTGCTGGTGGCCGAGGATACGCTCGCCGCTGTGCCGCTTGCGGGGATCACGCGGCTGATGGATGTTGGCGGCGGAACCGGCGCGTTTCTCGCGGCCGTCGCCGTGCGCTGGCCGGAGGTGGCTCTGTCGCTCTTCGACCTGCCTGCGGTGGTCCCTGCCGCGCGCGCGCGGTTCGACCTTGCGGGGCTGGGCGACCGGCTCATGATCCATCCCGGCTCGTTCCGCGACGACCCGCTGCCTGCGGGTGCCGATGCGATCAGCCTGGTGCGGGTGCTCTATGACCATTCCGACGACACCGTGCGCGCGCTGCTGCGTGCGGTGCATGCCGCGCTGCCGCCCGGCGGGCGGCTGATCGTGTCCGAGCCGATGACAGGTGGTGCCGATCCGCAACGCGCGGGTGACGCCTATTTCGCGCTCTACTGTCTGGCGATGCGCACGGGCCGCGCGCGCTCGGCAGTTGAAATCTCCGAATTGCTGCGCGCGGCGGGCTTTTGCGCCATCGCCACGCCGCGCCCGGCGCGCCCCTTCATCACCAGCGTGGTGACAGCCGTCAAATCTGATTGACAGGACAACTGTCTAAACAGATTGACAGATCAAACTGTAAGGCTAGACTTACACCAAGGGACAATGTTCCCACCGAATCCTGTCACTCATGACCGGACCGGCAAAGAGGGGGACCAGCGATCGTGCAGACGCAAGCCGTCATACTGACCGCGCCAGAGCAGCTCGAGCTCGGCACGCTGGGTCTCACCCCGCCTGCGGCGGATGACCTTGTCGTCGCGATCTCGCATTCCGGCATTTCCACCGGCACCGAAAAACTGTTCTGGTCGGGCCAGATGCCGCCCTTTCCCGGCATGGGTTATCCGCTTGTCCCCGGTTACGAATCGGCGGGCGAAGTGGTCGAGGCCGGGGCGGATACCGGGTTTCGCGTGGGCGAGCGGGTCTTTGTGCCCGGCGCGTCCTGCTATGTCGGCGCCTTCGGGCTTTTTGGCGGGGCTGCGGCCTGTGTCGTGACCAAGGCGTCGCGCGTGACCCGCATCGACGCTGGCCTTGGCGCCGAGGGCGCGCTTCTGGCGCTCGCCGCCACCGCGCGGCATGCGATGGCGGGGCCGGGCAAGGCCGTGCCGGACCTGATCGTGGGGCATGGCGTGCTGGGCCGGCTGCTGGCGCGGCTGACGATTGCCGCGGGCGCCCCTGCGCCGACCGTCTGGGACATCAACCCCGACCGCATGACCGGCGCGCAGGGCTATGAGGTGATCGCGCCCGAGGCCGACACGCGCCGCGACTACCGGTCGATCTATGATGCCTCGGGCCGCGCCGATCTGCTCAACGACCTGATCCCGCGCCTGGCCAGGGGTGGCGAGATCGTGCTGGCGGGGTTCTATACCCAGCCGCTGAGTTTCGCCTTTCCGCCCGCCTTCATGAAGGAAGCGCGGCTGCGCATCGCGGCGGAATGGGCGCCCGACGACATGGTGGCGACACGCTCGCTGGTGGAAAGCGGCGCGCTGTCGCTGGGCGGGCTCATCACCCATACCGCCCGCGCGACCGACGCATCCGCCGCCTACAGGACCGCGTTCAGCGACCCGTCCTGCCTCAAGATGATCCTCGACTGGAAAGGCCGGGCATGACCCTCGATATCCCCAATCTCAAGGACTTCGACCAGCGCCTGCGCGACGAAGCGCATGAAGAGCCGACGCTCGAGGTGCCGCAGGGCGAGCCCACGAAGCATACCCAGATCATCGCGATCTATGGCAAGGGCGGTATCGGCAAATCCTTTACGCTCGCCAATCTCAGCCACATGATGGCCGAAATGGGCAAGCGGGTGCTGCTGATCGGCTGCGACCCCAAGTCCGACACCACGAGCCTCCTGTTCGGCGGCAAGGCCTGCCCGACGATCATCGAAACCTCGAGCCGCAAGAAGCTTGCCGGCGAAGAGGTTGCCATCGGTGACGTATGCTTCAAGCGCGGCGGTGTCTTTGCGATGGAGCTTGGCGGGCCCGAGGTCGGGCGCGGCTGCGGCGGGCGCGGGATCATCCACGGCTTTGAGCTGCTGGAGAAGCTGGGCTTTCATGACTGGGATTTCGACTATGTGCTGCTCGATTTTCTGGGCGACGTGGTCTGCGGCGGCTTTGGCCTGCCGATCGCGCGGGACATGGCGCAAAAGGTGATCCTGGTCGGGTCGAACGATCTGCAATCGCTTTATGTCGCCAACAACGTCTGTTCGGCGGTGGAGTATTTCCGCAAGCTCGGCGGCAATGTCGGCGTGGCGGGGCTCGTGATCAACAAGGATGACGGCACCGGCGAGGCGCAGGCCTTTGCCAGGGCTGTCGGTATCCCGGTGCTGGCCGCGATCCCGCAGGACGACGATCTGCGCAAGAAATCCGCCAATTACCAGATCGTCGGCACGATGCAGAGCCAATGGGGCCCGATGTTCGTGGGTCTGGCCGAGGCGGTGGGCCTTGCCCCGCCGGTGCGGCCCAAGGCGCTCAACCAGGACGGGCTGCTCGCGCTGTTCGATGCCAAGGATACCGGCGGCGACTATCAACTTGTGCCTGCCAGTGACGCCGACATGCGCGGCAAGTTCGCGGTCGTGCGGGAAAGCCTCGAGGTCATCTATGACGATGCGTGATCTCATGGACGGCGCCGGCGCGGGGGCTCTGCCCCCCGTCCCCGATGGGGACGTCCCCCGGGATATTTCGGGCCAAAAGATGGATGCGGGTCTGCCTGTGGATGGCATGGGCTGTCATGCCGGGGCGGGTGCGCTGCAGGCGGCGGCGCGGGCGGCGGGCAAGTCCGAGATCCTGGATCAATATGCGCGGGACTATCCGCAAGGGCCGCATGACCAGCCACAGTCGATGTGCCCGGCCTTTGGGTCCTTGCGTGTGGGTCTGCGGATGCGGCGGGTGGCAACGGTGCTGTCGGGCTCGGCCTGCTGTGTCTATGGGCTGACCTTTGTCAGCCATTTCTACGGGGCGCGGCGGTCGGTCGGTTATGTGCCGTTCAACTCCGAGACGCTGGTCACGGGCAAGCTCTTTGAGGATATCCGCGAGGCGGTGCATGATATCGCGGACCCCGCGAATTATGACGCCATCGTGGTGACGAACCTCTGTGTGCCGACTGCCTCGGGCGTGCCGCTGCGGCTTTTGCCGGATGAGATCAACGGCGTGCGGATCGTGGGGATCGACGTGCCGGGCTTTGGCATTCCGACCCATGCCGAGGCCAAGGATGTGCTGGCGGGCGCGATGCTGGCCTATGCGCGCAAGGAAATCATGGCGGGGCCGGTGGCGGCGCCTGTGGGCGGCAAGTCGGACCGGCCGACCGTGAGCCTTTTGGGCGAGATGTTTCCCGCCGATCCGGTGATGATCGGCGCGATGCTGGCGCCGCTGGGGCTGGCCGTGGGGCCGGTTGTGCCGGCGCGCGAATGGCGCGAGCTTTATGCCGCGCTTGACTGCGGGGCGGTGGCGGCGATCCATCCGTTCTATACGGCGGCTGTGCGTGAGTTCGAGGCGGCAGGGCGGCCCGTGGTCGGCTCGGCGCCGGTGGGCCATGACGGCACGGCGGCCTGGCTGGCCGCGATCGGCGACGCGTTCGGTCTGCCGGCTGACCGCGTCGCGGCAGCGCAGAACGCATTCCTGCCAGCGATCAGGGGCGCGCTGGCGGCGGCGCCGATCAAGGGGACGATCACGCTGTCGGGCTATGAGGGGTCGGAACTGCTGGTCGCGCGGCTGCTGATCGAGAGTGGCGCGGATGTGCCCTATGTCGGCACCGCCTGTCCGAAAACCCGCTGGTCCGCCGATGACGCCGCATGGCTCGAGGCGCGCGGCGTCAAGGTCAAGTATCGCGCCAGTCTTCAGGATGACCTGTCGGCGATGGAGGCGATCCGCCCCGACCTCGCCATCGGCACGACGCCTGTCGTGCAGAAGGCCAAGGAGATGGGCGTGCCGGGGCTCTATTTCACCAACCTCATCTCTGCCCGGCCGCTGATGGGGCCGGCGGGGGCGGGTTCGCTCGGCCAGGTGATCAATGCCGCGATTGCGGGCAAGGATCGCATGGACAAGATGAAGGCGTTCTTTGCCGGTGTGGGCGAAGGCGACACCGCCGGGATCTGGGAGGGCAGCCCCAACCTGCGCCCCGATTTCCGTGCGCAGCATCAGAAGAAGCTCGACAAACTGGCGCGCGCGGCCAAGGCCGAGGAGATGATCTGATGCTCGTCATGGATCATGATCGCGCGGGCGGCTACTGGGGGGCGGTTTACGCCTTTTGCGCCGTCAAGGGCTTGCAGGTGGTGATCGACGGCCCGGTGGGCTGCGAGAATCTGCCGGTGACCTCCGTGCTGCATTACACCGACGGCCTGCCGCCGCATGAGTTGCCCATTGTCGTCACCGGCCTGGGCGAGAGCGAGATGGGCGCGGGCACCGAGGAGGCGATGAAACGCGCCTGGCAGACGCTCGACCCGGCGCTGCCGGCGGTCGTGGTGACGGGCTCCATCGCCGAGATGATCGGGGGCGGCGTGACGCCGCAGGGCACCAATATCCAGCGCTTTCTGCCGCGCACCATCGACGAGGACCAGTGGCAGAGCGCGGACCGTGCGATGACCTGGATCTTTACCGAATTCGGCATGACCAAGGGCCGCATGCCGCCGGAGAAAAAGCGCGAGGCGGGCGATGCGCCGCGCGTCAATATCCTCGGGCCGATGTATGGCACGTTCAACATGCCGTCCGACCTGCACGAGATCCGCAGGCTGGTCGAAGGGATCGGCGCGCAGGTCAACATGGTGATGCCGCTGGGCGCGCATGTGGCCGAGATGCGCAATCTGGTGAATGCGGATGTCAACATCTGCATGTATCGCGAGTTTGGCCGGGGGCTCGCCGAGGTGCTGGGCAAGCCCTATCTGCAAGCGCCCTTTGGCATCGAGAGCACGACACTGTTCCTGCGCAAGCTGGGCGAGATGCTGGGGCTCGATCCCGAGCCGTTCATCGAGCGGGAAAAGCATTCCACGATCAAGCCGGTCTGGGATCTGTGGCGGTCCGTCACGCAGGATTTCTATGCCACGGCCGAATTCGCCATCGTCGCGAACGAGACCTATACGCGCGGCGTGCGCAACTACCTCGAAGGCGATCTGGGCTTTCCCTGCGCCTTTGCCGTGGCGCGCAGGCGCGGCGCCAAGACCGACAATGACGAAGTGCGCCGCCTGATGCGGACCAAGCGCCCGCTCATCGTCATGGGGTCGATCAACGAAAAGATGTATCTGGCCGAGATGAAGGGCGGGCATGGGCCGCAGCCTGTGTTCATCCCCGCGTCCTTTCCGGGTGCCGCGATCCGGCGGGCCACAGGGACCCCATTTATGGGATATGCGGGTGCCACCTACATGTTGCAAGAGGTCTGCAACGGCCTCTTTGACGCACTCTTTCACATTCTGCCGCTGGCGACCGAGATGGACGCCGCGCAGGCCACGCTGACGCCGTTGCGCCGCGACTTCCCCTGGGATGCCGATGCGCAGCGCCGCCTGGACGAGATTGTCGCCAGTCATCCGATCCTCACCCGCATTTCGGCGGCCAAGTCCCTGCGCGATGCCGCAGAGCGGGCCGCGCTGGATGCGGGGGCAGAGCGGGTCGTGCTGGAGACCGTCGAAATGCTTGAACCCAATCTGGGAGGATCAGGGACATGACCGACTTCACTTCGGATACGCCGGTTCTGCGGGCGCGTTCTGCGCCCCCCAAACGGGAATACTACGCCTATTTCGCGATCATCTTTCTGGCAGCCCTGCCGCTGGCGACCCTGACCTGGGCGCTGGGCGCGGCGCGCCGGTTCGAGATGCCGGAAAAAGGCCCCCTTGCGCGCGCCTGGACCCAGGCCCGCATCATCACGCCGCAGATCTTTTCGGCGTGACACCCCATTGGTGCCGGCCCCCCGGGCCAGGCACCTGCGACTTCGCCTCCCCCACAAAGGGGGGCGATCACAAGGGCAGGAGATGACCTCCTGTCGAGACCCGGCCGCGGGGGACGTGCGGTGTCAGTACAATTTTTCGGAGGAAAAACATGGCTGATAAATCCGACCTGTCGTTCACAGGTCTCACTGACGAGCAGGCACAGGAGCTGCACTCGGTGTACATGAGCGGGCTGTGGATCTTCACGATCATCGCAGTCGTCGCGCATGTCCTGACGTACATCAAACTGCCCTGGTTCAGCTGGTAAGGAAGGACACACACAATGGCACAGTTCTACAAGATCTGGCTCATCTTCGACCCCCGCCGCGTGTTCGTGGCGCAGGGCGTGTTCCTTTTCCTGCTGGCAGCGATGATTCACCTCGTCCTGCTGAGCAACGAAAAGACCAACTGGCTCACGCTGGCTTTCGGCCAGTAAGCCGTTCGGCCAAGACAAGGCTGCGGGCGGGGCCAAGCGTCCGCCCGCGGCAAACCCGACAGTCTGAGACGGTCCCGCATCAGGATGCGGGATGACGCTCGTTAATGGAGACGGAAGATGGCTCAGCTCAGCTTCGAAAGAAAATACCGCGTCCGAGGCGGGACGCTGGTCGGCGGGGATTTGTTCGATTTCTGGGTGGGCCCGTTCTATGTGGGCTTCTTCGGGGTCACGACGATCTTTTTCGCCGTCCTGGGGACGATCCTTATATTTTACGGGGCTTCGCAGGGGCCGACATGGAATCCCTGGCTGATCTCGATCAACCCGCCGTCGCTTGAATACGGCCTTGGTGCAGCACCCCTGTTGCAAGGCGGCCTGTGGCAGATCATCACGATCTGTGCCATCGGCGCCTTTGTCAGCTGGATGATGCGCGAGGTCGAGATCTGCCGCAAGCTCGGCATCGGCTACCACGTGCCCTTTGCCTTTGGCATCGCGATCCTGGCCTATGTGACGCTCGTCGTCATCCGCCCGGTCCTGATGGGGGCCTGGGGTTATGCGTTTCCCTACGGGATCTTCAGTCACCTCGACTGGGTGAACAACACCGGCTACGCCTACGGCAACTTTCACTACAATCCCGCGCATATGATCGCGATCAGCTTCTTCTTCATCAATGCTGTCGCGCTTGCCCTGCACGGGTCGCTCGTTCTGTCCGCGGTGAACCCCGCCAAGGGCCAGACCGTGCGCACGCCGGACCACGAGGACACCTATTTCCGCGACCTGATCGGCTATTCGATCGGGCCCTTGGGCATTCACCGTCTGGGCCTGTTCCTGGCGCTGAGCGCCGTGTTCTGGAGCGCGGTCTGTATCGTGATTTCGGGCACCATCTGGTTCGACGAATGGATCGTGTGGTGGGATTGGTATGCAGAATTGCCCTGGTGGGCGGACCTGTAAGGAGGACCTGACAAATGGCTGAATATCAGAACATTTTTACCCAGGTTCAGATTCAGGGCCCCGCCGAAATGGGCATGGCCGGCGATCTGGACACCAACCGCGAGCGTACGACGAACACGCGGTTCTCGACCCTGCTGGGGTCATTCGGCAACGCCCAGATCGGGCCCGTTCATCTGGGCTCCTACGGGCTGGTGTCGGTGATCAGCTTTGCCGCCTGGTTTTTCATCATCGGGATGAACTTCTGGGCGCAGGTTGACTACAGCCCCGCGCTGTTCCTGCGCGAGCTGTTCTGGCTCTCGCTCGAGCCGCCTTCGCCGTCCTACGGCCTGGGCTTTGCGCCGCTCGATGAAGGCGGATGGTGGCTGATCGCCAGCTTCTTCTTCCTCGTCGGTTGCTGGACATGGTGGATCCGCACCTATCGGCGGGCAGAAGCGCTGGGCATGGGTCACCATGTCACCTGGGCCTTCACCTCGCTGCTGTGGCTCATCATGGTGCTTGGCCTTATCCGGCCGATCCTGATGGGAAGCTGGTCCGAGGCGGTGCCCTATGGCATCTTCTCGCACCTCGACTGGACCAACCTGTTCTCGATCACCTACGGCAACCTGTTCTACAACCCGTTCCACGCGCTCTCGATCGCCTTCCTCTATGGCTCGGCCCTGCTGTTTGCCATGCATGGGGCGACGATCCTCGCGGTCAGCCGCTTTGGCGGTGAACGCGAGATCGAACAGATCGTGGATCGTGGCACGGCGTCCGAACGTGCGGCGCTGTTCTGGCGCTGGACCATGGGCTTCAACGCCACGATGGAGGGTATCCACCGCTGGGCCTGGTGGTTCGCAGTCCTCACGCCGCTTGCGGGCGGCATCGGGATCCTGCTGACCGGGACTGTCGTGGACAACTGGTATGTCTGGGCGCAAGTCCATGGCTATGCCCCGCCGAACTGAGGAGAGTGAGAAATGAGCAACAACGACTCCATGGTCGGCATGTCCCCACGGACACGGCTCAAGGCAGAGGTCACCTACCTCATGCTCAAGGGGGCCGGCTACGCCGCTGTCCTTGTGCTGGGGATCTGGCTGGTGATCGCGGTCATCGCGGGGATCGGCCGGGCCCTGCCGGAACAAAGCCGCATGGCGCCTGATCCGGCCCCGCAGGCCTTTATCGAGTTTGCCGCCCGCGAAGCCGCGCCGGCCATGGTAGAGGAACCCGCAGCCGAAGAGGCGGCACCTGCCGCCGCAGAGGACGCAGCCGCTGCCGAGGCACCCGCCGAGGCTGCCGCGACCGAAGAGGCTGCGCCCGCCGCAGAAGAGACCGCCCCGGCGGAATAAAGCATCAGGGGCGGACCGGCTGCAACCGGGCCGCCCCTTCAGTCGTCGGACCCGCCCTCCCGGAACGGTCCTTCATTGGGGCCTTGGCCCCAGTTCCCTTCCTGTTGGCTACAGGAGACTGGCGTCACGAAGGGCAATACCCATCGTGACGCCTTTTTTGCCACAAGGATAGCCCCCATGACCCAGCCCCGATTTCCCGAAGATCGCCCCGCCACCCCGACGCTCGACCGCGTGACCGGCCCCGCCGATCTGCGGCAGATGTCGGATGCCACGCTGACCGCCCTGGCGACCGAGGTCCGCAACGAGGTGATCTCGGCCGTGTCTGTCACCGGCGGGCATCTGGGGTCGTCGCTGGGCGTGGTCGAACTGGCCGTGGCGATCCATGCCGTGTTCGACACCCCGCATGACAAGCTGATCTGGGACGTGGGCCACCAGTGCTATCCGCACAAGATCCTGACCGGCCGGCGCGACCGCATCCGCACCCTGAGGCAAGAAGGCGGGCTGTCGGGTTTCACCAAGCGTGCCGAGAGCGACTATGACCCTTTCGGCGCCGCGCATAGCTCGACCTCCATTTCTGCCGCGCTGGGCTTCACCATCGGGCGCGACATGGGGATGGCGACGGGTGATGCGATTGCCGTGATCGGCGATGGCTCGATTTCCGCCGGCATGGCCTATGAGGCGCTCAACAACGCCGGGACCGAGGGGCGGCGGCTGTTCGTGATCCTCAACGACAACGAGATGTCCATCGCACCGCCGGTGGGCGCGATGTCGAAATACCTCTCGGGCCTCTATGGCTCGACCCCCTTTGGCGCGATCACCAAGATGGCCGAGGGGTTCGAGGCGGCACTCCCCGGCCCGATCCGCGACCACGCGCGCCGCGCACGGCAGATGGTGACAGGGATCCCGGGCGGGCAGGGCACGCTGTTCGAAGAGCTGGGGTTCACCTATGTCGGCCCGATCGACGGGCATGACATGGCGCAACTGTTGCCCGTCCTGCGCGCCGCGCGGGCGCGTGCGACAGGGCCGGTGCTGATCCATGTCTGCACGGTCAAGGGCAAGGGCTATGCGCCCGCAGAAACCAGCGCCGACAAATATCACGGCGTGAACCGGTTCAACGTCGGCACCGGCGAGCAGGCCAAATCGCGCCCCAATGCGCCGAGCTATACCAAGGTCTTTGGCGATGCGCTGACGTGCGAGGCGACGCATGACCCGCGTATCGTCGGGATCACGGCGGCGATGCCGTCCGGCACCGGACTCGACATTCTGGGCAAGCGGTTTCCGGGCCGGGTGTTCGACGTGGGCATTGCCGAACAGCACGGCGTCACCTTTGCCGCCGCGATGGCGGCGAGCGGGCTGAAGCCGTTCTGCGCGATCTATTCGACCTTTCTGCAACGCGGCTACGATCAGGTCGTGCATGACGTGGCCTTGCAAAACCTGCCGGTGCGCTTTGCCATCGACCGGGCGGGGCTGGTCGGCGCCGATGGGCCGACCCATGCGGGGTCGTTCGACATCGGCTATATGGCGGCGCTGCCCAATATGGTGGTGATGGCGGCGGGCGACGAGGTCGAGCTCATGCATATGGTGGCGACTGCCGCCGCCCATGATGCCGGGCCCATCGCGTTCCGCTATCCGCGCGGCGAAGGCGAGGGGCTGGAGATGCCCGCACGCGGCGCGGTGCTCGAGATCGGCAAGGGGCGCGTGGTGCAGGAAGGCAGCGACATCGCGCTCTTGTCCTTTGGCGCGCATCTGGGCGAAAGCCGGCGCGCGGCGCGGATCATGGAGGAGCAGGGCGCGAGCGTCACCATCGCCGACGCCCGCTTTGCCAAGCCGCTGGACCAGGCGCTGATCCGCCAGCTCTTGCGTCATCACAAGGCGCTGGTCACGGTCGAGCAGGGCGCGCAGGGGGGATTTGGCGCGATGGTGCTGCATATGCTGGCCAATGAGGGCTTGCTCGACGGGCGCTGTGCGGTCCGCACCATGACGCTGCCCGACCGGTTCATCGACCAGGCCGCGCCGGATGCGATGTATGCCGATGCGGGGCTCACGGCGGTGGACATTGCGGCAACGGCGCTGCAAGCGGCGGGGATGCAGGCCAACCGGGCCGGTGTCGTGGTCTGACAGGCAAAGAGGGTGGCAAAGAGGGTGGCAAAGAGGGTGGCAAAGAGGGTGGCGGAGGAGGGTGGCGGACGGCGCTCAGCCCGCCCCTTCACGCACATGGACGCGCGTCACGCGGTCGCCTGACCCGTAGATCGTGACATTCATATACATCGGCTCTTGCTGCTGGACAGACCGCCGGATGTAATCCCGCAACGCTGGCGCCACGTCGCAATTGGTCGAGATGCGCGCCCTGTTGGCGGCATCGGCAAAGAAATAGTCATAGCCGTCTAACCTGTCCTGCCGGCCAAAGCGGTGCAGGTTCGCGCGGTCCTGCTGGACCATGGCGCAGAAGTCGGTCAGTGGCACACCCTGGGAATTGCGCATGTCCTGTGCCGTGATCCAGGTGTTGTAGCTCCCGATCACATGGTCGCTCTGCGCATGGGCCAGCGAAGCAAGCGTCAACCCGGCCAAGACCGCAGCAATCCGTGTGACCATCATCCGCGCGCCCCTTCGCATCTGCCAACACCGACAGTTAGACCGCGATTCGGCAGGTGTGGCAACGCAAGGCTGGCCTCAAACCGGTGCCAGAGCCCCGAAGATGCGCGCCTTGTGCTCTGCCAGATAGATCCGCAGCCATGGCGTGAATTCGAACGGGCGGCGCAGGCATTGCGCGGCGAGGTCGTGGAAATCGACCCAGCGCGTGGCCATCACCTCGGCCGGATTGGGCCGCAGCGGCAGTGCCTCGGTCGCCTGCGCGACAAAGACATCGACCACCTCATGTTCCGTCAACCCGCCACCGACCTCGGCGCGGTATTCGACGGTGTCGCGGAAGGACGGGTAGATGCCGGTGATCCCCAATTCCTCCTCCAGCCGCCGGATCGCGCAAACGGCGCTGTCCTCGTCCCAGGCGGGATGGGTGCAGCAGGTATTGGCCCAGAGGCCGGGCGTGTGGTATTTTCCCATCGCGCGCTGCTGGATCAGCACCTTGGTCCCCGCCATGACAAACACGCTCACCGCCTTGTGGCGCAGGCCCTGGCGGTGCACGGCAAGCTTTTCGACCGGGGTCAGGGTGCCATCGACCCAGGCGGGGATCATGTCCGTCATATACGCTCTGCCGATACAAGGCCCGTGAGATGGGCGAGGTTCTTGATCCCGATCTTGATGTGCGCCATCGGGCGGGCCTTGACCAGTTCCTTGTTCATATAGGCCTCGAAGGTCAGCTTTTGAACATCGACATCGTGGCACAGCGACACGAAGCGTTCACGCCGCATGTCGCTGCGGTAATAGGCGTTCTGCATCGCGCCAAGCACCCGGAACACCGACCCGTGGTCGCGCAGAAAGAGCTTGCGCGCGAGTTGCAGGTCCTTGATGCGGCCGGTTTTCAGCTTGGCCGCGACGGCCGTCGCGGCAACGCGGCCGCCGACCATCGCGTAGAATATCCCCTCACCGGAGGACGGCGCCACCACGCCCGCCGCATCGCCCGCGAGCACGATGTCGCGCCCATTGTCCCAGCGGTCCAGCGGCTTGAGCGGGATCGGCGCGCCTTCGCGGCGGATCGTCTTGCAATCCGTCAGCCCCGATTGCGCCCGCAACCGCGCGGTCGCGTCCTTGAGGTCCACGCCATCGACCATGGTGCCCATGCCGATGCTGGCCTGCTTGCCATGCGGAAAGACCCAGCCATAGAAATCTGGCGAAATCGCGCCGTCATAGATCACGTCGCAGCGCACCGGGTCATAGAGGTCGCTGGCGGCGGGCGCCTCGACGATTTCGTGGTAGGCAATCACATAGGGGATCTTGCTCGCGCCGGGGATATAGTCGCGCGCGATGTTGGACCGCGCGCCATCGGCGCCGATGATCATGCGGGTGGCAAGCCGCATCTCTTCTCCGCTGGCCTTGTCGCGGTAGATGACATGGCTGCCGTCCGCGTCCCGTTCGATCCGCAGGAAGGTGCCGGTGAGACGGTGCGCCCCGGCCTCTGCCGCGCGATTGCGCAGGAATTCGTCGAAATGCTCGCGGTCCACCATGCCGACATAGCCGCCCTCGATGGGGATATCGACGCGCCGCCCGGTGGGCGAGATCATCCGCGCGGTGGTGATTTTCGCGACGATCTGGTCGTCTGGGATAAAGAAATCGCGGATCAGCCTGGGCGGGATCGCGCCGCCGCAGGGCTTGATCCGCCCCGCACGGTCCAATAGCGCGACCTTGTGGCCCGAACGCACGAGATCCTCGGCCGCGGTTGCACCAGAGGGGCCACCGCCCACCACGACGACATCGTATTTCATGCTCATTCTCCCGGAACCATCGTGGCAACCGGCATCCGCCGGTCCATGACCTTGGCCGCCATCAGCGCGGCGGCGACAAAAACGACGGCTTCGATCAGGAACACCGCGCCGAACGCCTCGGCATCAGGCAGGCCCATCCGCAGCATATCGACCAGTGCTGCGCCCATAAGCCCGCCAAAGCCTGCGGCGACGGCCTGCGCCGCGCCCCACAGGCCCATCCGCGTGCCTTCGCGCCGGCCGCGCCCTTCGCCCGCCAGCGCCATCATGGAGCCGATGGCGGCGACCGCGAACATGCCGTTGAAGAACCCGAGCGCCACCACCGCAGGCACCAGCGGCGCGCCCGCGCCGATCGGCCCGATCATGGTGATGACAGCGAGCGCCGCCGCCGAGCCCAGACAGCCCGCCACGACCCAGGTGCGCAACTGGCCGAGGCCAAAGCCCGTCGCCGCGATGCCCACCGTCAGCATCCCGACGAACACGCCGCCGTTCTGCGCGCCCGACAGGCTGGTCGATTGGCCCGGCGTAAAGCCAAAGACAAGGCCAGCGTAGGGTTCGAGGATCAGTTCCTGCATGAAATAGGCGGTCATCGACAGGAACACGAAGATGGTGAAGTTGCGCGCGCGGCGCTCGGCCCAGATCTCGGCAATGCCTTCGCGAAAGGTGCCGGTGTCGGGCTCGCGCTCGGCCTTGACGCGCCGTTCGATCCCCCAGACGGCCAGCGTCGTCAGCCCCAGCGCGCCGGTCACGACCACGGCCACAACCCGCAGCAGCAGCGCGTCGGAATAGGGGTGCAGCATCGCGCCCACGGTGCCCGCAGTGACGGCAATGCCAAAGATCATCATCAGCCAGGTGATCGTCGCCGCCGCCGCGCGCCGCTTGGGCGCGGTGGCGGTGGCGAGCAGCGCGAGCAGCGAGGTGCCCGAGGCCCCCACGCCCATGCCGATCATCGCATAGGCCAGGACCGACAGCGCCAGCCCCCAGCCAAAGGAGGTATCCAGCACGACCACCGCCAGCGTGGCGAGCATCGCGCCTGCCGCCAGCATCGCCATGCCGCCGATGATCCAGCGCGTCCGCTTGCCACCGGCATCCGAGACAAAGCCCCAATGCGGCCGCGTCATCTGGATCCCGTAATGCAGCGCGACAAGCGCCGCCGGCAGCACCGCGGGAAGCGCCAGTTCGACCACCATCAGCCGATTGAGCGTCGATGTGGTCAGCACCACGATCGACCCCAGTGCCATCTGCACCAGCCCCAGCCGCACGATCTGTGCCCAGGTCAATGTCATCTTACAGCCCTCCGACGCTGCGCAGCGCAAAGGCCGCGATCATCATGCCACTGATGTAAAGGACGATTCCCGTCCCGTTGTACCAGGGCGCCTTGCCCTTGGGGTCGCGCAGCAGCACCCGCATCGCGGCAAACTGCGCCAGCAGCAGCGCGCCGATGGCCGCCGCATGCAGCGGCTTGCCCCAGCCGAGCAGCAGCGCGACAACCGCGACCTGCGGCACCGCCATCACCCAGCAGGCCAGCCGCGCCGCGCGCGCGGGCCCCAGCGTCACGGGCAGCGAGGCGAGGCCCATCTGCCTGTCACCCTCGAGCGCCTTGAAATCGTTGAGCGTCATGATCCCGTGCGCGCCGATCCCGTAAAGCAGAGCCACGAGGATGTTTGGCCAGGTTGGCGCGCCCTGGGCGAGCACGGCGGCGCCGGTGAGCCAGGGCAGCGTCTCATAGGACAGCCCGCACAGGCCCGGCCCCCACCAGCCCGACCGTTTGGCGCGGATCGGTTCGGCCGAATAGGCCCAGGCGGCGATGACCGCGACCACCGTCGCGCCAAAACCCCAGGGGCCGAGCAGCCAGCCCACGGCCAGCGACAGCACCGTCATGGCGAGCGCGATCCAGAGGCCCCAGCGGCCGGGGATCCGGCCCGAGGGAATCGGCCGGTCGGGTTCGTTGATCGCATCGACATGGCGGTCGCACCAGTCGTTCGCGGCCTGGCTCATCCCGCAGACGACCGGACCCGCCAGCACGACGCCCAGCGCCACCAGCCCCCAATTCCCGCCAAAGGCCACGCCCGACGACACCGCGCCGCACAGAAAGGCCCACATCGGCGGGAACCATGTCACCGGCTTGATCAGCCGCAGCATGGCGCGCGGCTCGGGCCAGCGGCGCAGGACGGCAGAAGGGGCAAGATCGGATGTCACGCTCATACTGTCAGTCTAGAGTGACAGCTTGTCGCTCGGCAAGTGTAAACTTCACTAGACAGCTCTGCCAGAATGCCGCGCCCGGCTCCTGTGCCGGCTAGTCCTGCCCTTTATGAAGCAGATCGTATTTGCGCAGCTTCACATAGAGCGACTGGCGCGACAGACCCAGCATTTCGGCCGCCGCCACGCGGTTGTTCATGGTGAGTTCGACCGCCGTCTCGATGCACATCCGCTCGATCACGTCGGTCGTCTCGGCCACGATATCCTTGAGCGTCGCGGACCCCACAAGCTCCATCACCGAGCGCACATTCTCGTCCGACCCCGGCGTGCCGGCGGGGCGCAGGCTGTCGGACCGGCTCGCGTCGCGAACGACATAGCCAAAGACATCGCCCTGATCCGAGGGCAGCAGCGTCACCGCGATCTCGACCGCGCGCGGCTCTGCGAATTCGCCGGCGATGCGCGTGGGGAACATCCGCAGCCGCCCGGCGCGGCTGGCATTGTCGATCATCACCCGCAGGTCCACCGACCCGCGCGACAGGAAATCGGCGAGGCTGCGCCCCCTGACCTTGCGGTCATGTGCCGCGTCGATCAGGTCGAGCAGGCTTTCGTTGGCCCACAGGATGGTCCCGTCCTGATCGGTAAAGAGAATCGCATCAGGCCCGCGCTGGTAAAGTGACCCCAGCAATTGCGTCAGGCTGTCGATCTCGACCTTGACGGCCTCTTCGGCCTCGATCCGGCACAGCAGGAAACGTTCGCCCGCCGCGCGGAACAGGGTCGGCGTGATGTCCACCGCCTCGCCCGTCCTGCGCTGCAAGGCGCGCACCGCCACAGGCCGGTCGGCAAGCGCCTGTTCGGCGAGGTCCACGATCAGCTCGCCCTTGCGGCTGTCCGAAAAGCTGTCGGCCAGCGGGCTTCCGACAAGCTCCTCGCGCGGGCGGCCCAGTTGCGTGGCGGCGATGCTGTTGAGGTCGGTGATATTGCCGGTATGGACCGAGACAAAGACCAGCGCCTCGCGCGTGGCCTCCATCATCACGCGAAACCGGGTGTCGAACTCGCGCTGCGCCTCGTAGTCGCGTTCCAGCGCGATCTGCGCCTTGACCAACTGGCGCTGCATCTCGGCGATCGGGCGCAGGTCACGGCCCAGCAGCAGGATCGCGCCTTCCGGCCCGATCCGGTGCAGCGTGTAGCGGACCGGAAACTCCCACCGCCCCGCCTCATCGCTATGGTTCAACTCGACCGGCCGGCTCGCCGTCTGCCCGCCCAGGAACTCTGCCAGCCGCCGGTCGAACTTTTCGATGCTCTCGCTCGCCAGGACCTTGCGGAAATCAAGCGTTTCCCACTTCTCCATCCGGCGGAAGAAATCATTGCCGGCGTTTACCAGAACCGAAAGCACAACCCCCGCATCGTTGATCACGACCGCCAGATCGGCCAAATCGGCGATGATGTCGCCCAGGATTTCCGGAGCGATCAGGGGGATCGCGCCGCTGTTCCAGTATTTGGTCCCGCGCGAACTCACGTGCGCGGCTTTCGCCGGATGCCTCTGGGTGTCGCGCGAAAGGGTGCCTGCCGGTCCATCCGTCAGTTCCTTCGAACTGAATGGGGGGCGGACCGAAATCCTGTTCTTATGCCGCAATGGTCCAGCGCTTCCGACGCCACATTTGTTGCCATGGTCGCGCCGGTGATCCGCAAGATATCGTTCACATCCACATGCCGCGACCCGAGGATGCTTCCTCCGATGACGACAGGCGGCACAGGGGCCGGCGCGCGACGAACAGTAGCGACCAATTTGCGGGCAACTTCAAGAGGATCACCCGCCGCAACCGAGATCAAAACGCCATCGAAATGGGCCTTGCGCAGAACCTCGGCAACATCGCTGCCTTGCGCGTCCACAAGGATCCGCACCGACAGCCCCCGCCGGCGCAACTGCCCCGTCAGCAGCGTCGCGCCGAGCGTATGCTGCGCGTCCGCACAGGCGAGCACCAGAACCGAAGGCGCATTGGCCGGCGCCATGCTGTCGGCCCGCCATTCCGGCCCGAGATCGCGCAGCAGCGCATGCAGCCGCGAGCAGCCGATGGTGACCATCGCAAACCCCATGCCATCATCGACCCAGGCCTCGCCCAGCGCACGCGCCACCGCCGGCACATAGAGATCGGCAATCTCCTCGCAGCGAATCCCCTGCCGCTGGATCTCGGCCACGGCCGGCCCGAAACCGGCCCGCTCGCGGCTTGTCGCAACGGCCACAAGCCGCGCCACGATCTTCGGGTCGGCCAGGCGCGGCCCCTTGTGCGTCGCAACAACCTTGAGCGCGCGCTCTGCCAGGGTCTCGACCAGGTCGTCAGGGTTGTTACCCGACTCCTTGAGGCCGACATGGGGACTTTCCGACATCGCTCAACTCCAGCCGTGCGCGCCTCGCTTCTCGCCGCACGGCTTTCTGGACACCACGTGTTCCAAACATTGTCAATGACAGGTCAGCCAATGTCAAAGTAAATTGACAGAGCCAGGGGCGCCAGACCGCATAAGGCCCGTTTTCTGCATCTATTTTGAATGTTTACAGTTATAATCGCGCCGATGCACCCTCTGCAAGTTTTGCGGCATAAAGTGTAAGTTAAAGTTGACACTCAGGCGTTGCAAACCCTAAAGTTTCCATAAAGCCGGGAACGAGAGGGCGCAAAATGATCAGCGGTCAGCCACCGCACAGCCGTCGGGCCGCAGCACCCAGGCCTCTTTACACAGAGGCGGAGCGGGTGCGCCGTGACGGGACTGTCTGGACGCTGGTGCAGGGAATCCTCGCGCCGGTGCAGTTCCTGATCTTCCTCGTCTCGCTGGGACTGGTGCTGCGCTACCTCGCAACGGGTGCGGGCTACGAGGCTGCGACCCTGTCGGTCGTGGTCAAGACAGCGGCGCTCTACCTCATCATGATCACCGGCGCGATCTGGGAAAAGGTGGTCTTTGGCCAGTATCTTTTCGCCCCCGCCTTCTTTTGGGAGGATGTGTTCAGCTTTGCCGTCATCGCCCTGCACAGCCTTTATCTCTATGCTCTTTTTGCCGACGCGCTTGCGCCCGGCCAGCTCATCCTGCTCGCGCTCGCGGCCTATGCGACCTATGTCGTGAACGCCGGCCAGTTCCTGTGGAAGCTGCGCATGGCCCGCCTGCAGGCCGAACGCACAGGCAGGGCACAAGGGGTGACGGCATGACCGCGCAACTTCCCCTGCCCGCCCCGCCCGTCGGTGGCGGCTGCCGCGCCGCTCCGGTCCTCAAGGAGCGCGGCCAGCGCGAGGTGTTCTGCGGCCTGACCGGCATCATCTGGCTGCACCGCAAGATGCAGGATGCGTTCTTCCTCGTGGTGGGCTCGCGCACCTGCGCGCATCTGCTGCAATCGGCCGCCGGCGTGATGATCTTTGCCGAACCCCGATTCGGCACGGCGATTCTCGAAGAGACCGACCTCGCCGGCCTCGCCGACGCCCACAAGGAGCTCGACCGCGTGGTCGCACAGCTTCTCGCGCGCCGCCCCGACATCCGGCAGCTCTTTCTCGTGGGCTCCTGCCCCTCCGAGGTCATCAAGATCGACCTGCACCGCGCGGCCGAACGCCTCACCATCGCCCATGCGCCCCGCGTGCGGGTGCTCAACTACTCCGGTTCGGGGATCGAGACGACCTTCACCCAGGGCGAGGATGCCTGCCTCGCCTGCATGGTGCCCGTGCTGCCCGAGACGCAGGCGCGCGAATTGCTGGTGGTCGGCGCGCTGCCCGATGTGGTCGAGGACCAGATGCGCGCGCTGCTCGCCGCGATGGGCGTGGGCCCGGTCCGCTGCCTGCCCGCGCATCGGATCGACGAGGAAACCGCGATCGGCCCCAACACCGTCTTTGCGCTCACCCAGCCCTTCCTCGGCGACACCCATGCCGCGCTGGAACGCCGCGGCGCGCGCCACCTGCCCGCGCCCTTCCCCTTTGGCGAGGAAGGCACGACCGCCTGGCTCGCCGCCATCGCCCGCGAATTCGGGGTCAGTGCCGATACCTTCGCCGCCGTCACCGACGCGCCCCGCGCCCGCGCCCGCAAGGCCATCGCCCAGGCCGCCGCGGCGCTGCACGGCAAGACGGTGTTCTTCTTCCCTGACAGCCAGCTCGAAATCCCGCTCGCGCGCTTTCTTGTCCGCGAATGCGGCATGACCGCACTCGAGGTCGGCGCGCCCTATATCCATGACGCGCTCGTCGGCCCCGACCTCGACCTGCTGCCCGCCGGCCCGGTGATCTCCGAAGGGCAGGACGTGGACAAACAACTCGCCCGCGCGCGCGCAGCCCGGCCCGACCTCACCGTCTGCGGCCTCGGCCTTGCCAACCCGCTCGAGGCCGAGGGGCTCAGCACCAAATGGGCGATCGAACTGGTGTTCACACCGGTGCATTTCTACGAACAGGCGGGCGACCTCGCCGGCCTCTTCTCGCGCCCGCTGCGCCGCAAGTCGCTGCTCAAGCTGGAGGCGGCCGAATGACCCCGTTCATCTTTTGGCCAGAAATATCCTCGGGGGTCCGGGGGCAGACAGCCCCCGGCGGCCAGCCATGAAGCTCACCGTCTGGACATACGAGGGCCCGCCCCATGTCGGCGCCATGCGCGTCGCCACCGCGATGAAGGGGCTGCATTACGTCCTGCACGCGCCGCAGGGCGACACCTATGCCGACCTCCTGTTCACCATGATCGAGCGGCGCAACCACCGCCCGCCCGTCACCTACACCACCTTCCAGGCGCGCGACCTCGGCGCCGACACGGCGCTCTTGTTCAAGGAGGCCTGCCGCGACGCGGTCGAACGCTTCGCCCCGCAGGCGATCATCGTGGGCGCCTCCTGCACGGCGGAACTGATCCAGGACGATCCCGCAGGTCTGGCCGAAACCATGGGCCTGTCGATCCCGGTGATCCCGCTCGAGCTTCCCTCCTACCAGCGCAAGGAAAACTACGGCGCGGACGAGACCTTCCTGCAGATCGTGCGCCACCTTTCGCGCCCGCAGAACCGCACCGCGCGCGTGACCTGCAACATCCTCGGCGCCACCGCGCTGGGGTTCCGCCATCGCGACGATGTCGAGGAAATCACCGGCCTGCTGTCCGACCTCGGTGTCGAGGTGAATGTGGTGGCGCCGCTCGGGGCCACGCCAGCCGACATCGCCCGCCTGCCCGCGGCGCATTTCAATGTGCTCCTTTACCCCGAGACCGCGGAAGCCGCCGCGCGCTGGCTGGAAAAGACCCATGGCCAGCCCTGGACGAAAACCGTCCCGCTCGGCGTCGGCGCGACCCGCGATTTCATTGCCGAAGTGCAGGCGATCACCGGGCTTGCGGCCACGGCCGATGAAGGCCGCCTGCGCCAGCCCTGGTGGAGCCGGTCGGTGGACAGCACCTATCTGACCGGCAAGCGGGTGTTCCTCTTTGGCGACGGCACCCATGTCATCGCCGCCGCGCGGATCGCGCGCGACGAGATGGGCTTCGAGGTCGCGGGGCTGGGCTGCTACAACCGCGAGATGGCGCGGCCGGTGCGGGCCCTGGCCAAGGCGATGGGCCTCGAGGCGCTGATCACCGACGACTACCTGGAGGTCGAGGCGGCGATTGCCGCTCTTGCCCCGGAGATGATCCTCGGCACCCAGATGGAGCGGCATATCGGCAAGCGGCTGGGCATCCCCTGTGCCGTGATCTCTGCTCCGGTGCATGTGCAGGATTTCCCCGCGCGCTACAGCCCGCAGATGGGGTTCGAAGGCGCGAATGTGATCTTTGACACCTGGATCCATCCGCTGGTGATGGGGCTCGAGGAACATCTGCTGACCATGTTCCGCGACGATTTCGAGTTCCACGACGAGGCGGGTGCGTCGCATCACGGGGGCTCTGCCCCCCGCCGGCCTGCGGCCGACGTCCCCCGGGATATTTCGGGCCAAAAGATGGACGCGCCGGAGCCTGCGGTCGTGGCCGTTGCGACAGCAGACAATATCGTCTGGCTGGGCGATGCAGAGCGCGAGTTGAAGAAGATCCCGTTCTTTGTGCGCGGCAAGGCGCGGCGCAATACCGAAAGCTATGCGGCGGCGAAAGGGCTGAGCCAGATCAGCATCGACACGCTTTACGAGGCAAAGGCCCATTATGCGCGATAGCAGCGATCAGGGCGCGTTCCGTTTCGTGGTGATCACGCTGGACAGCCATGCGGCCGGCCCGGCGCTGCGGGTGCGGGCGCGGCTGGCGGCGGATTATCCGGGGCTCGAGGTGGCGATCCATGCGGCGGCGGAATGGGGCGAGAACCCGGCCGCGCTGGCCAACGCGCGCCAGGATATCGCGCGGGCCAATATCATCGTCACCAACCTGCTGTTCCTCGAAGAGCATACCGCCGCGATCATGCCGGACCTGCTGGCGCGGCGCGATCATTGCGATGCGATGGTCAACCTGATTTCGGACCAGTCCATCGTGCGGCTCACCCGGATGGGCGATCTCGACATGACGCGGCCGGCGTCGGGGGCGATGAAGCTCCTGAAATCGCTCAAGCCGTCCAAGGGCAGTTCGGCGAGTGGTGCCAAGACGATGAAGGCGCTGCGCACGCTGCCCAAGCTGTTGCGGCTCATTCCCGGCAAGGCGCAGGATCTGCGCGCCTGGTTCCTGTCGATGCAATACTGGCTGGGCGGGTCGGACGACAATATCGAACAGATGATCCGGTTCCTGCTGGCGCGCTATGCAGAGCGCCCGGACTGGGCGCTGGTCAAGGCGAATGCGCCGATCGAATATCCCGAGGTGGGCGTCTATCACCCCGATCTGCCCGGCCATCACATCACCACCGACATTGCCGCGCTGCCGTCGCCTGTGGCACCTGTCGCGACGGTTGGTCTGTTGATGCTGCGGTCCTACATCCTGTCGTCGGACAATGCGCATTACAACGCGGTCATCCGCGCCTTTGAGGCCAAGGGGATGCGGGTCATTGCGGCCTTTGCCGGTGGGCTCGACGGGCGGCCGGCGGTGGAGGCCTATTTCAAGGGGCGGGTCGATGCGCTGGTGTCGCTGACCGGGTTCTCTCTGGTCGGCGGGCCGGCCTATAACGACAGTGAGGCGGCGGTGGCGATGCTTGCGGACCTCGACGTGCCCTATATCGCCGCACATCCGCTCGAGTTCCAGACGCTGGGGCAATGGGCGGGGGCGGCGCAGGGGCTGGGGCCGATCGAGACGACGATGCTCGTGGCGCTGCCCGAGATCGACGGTGCGACCAACCCGACCGTCTATGCCGGGCGTCATGGGCCCGATGGCTGCACGGGCTGTGCTGCCGGATGTGCCGCGCAATCGGATTGCAAGGCGATGGCGCCCTGCCACGAGCGCATCGCGGTGCTGGCGGAAAAGACGCTGCGCCTCGCGCGGTTGCGGCAGTTGGGCAATGCCGACAAGAAGGTCGCGGTGGTGCTCTTCGGATTTCCGCCCAATGCGGGCGCGGTGGGCACGGCCGCCTATCTGAGCGTGTTCGAGAGCCTGCACAACACGCTGCGGCGGATGGCGGATGATGGCTACCGCGTCGATGTGCCCGCCACGGTCGATGATCTGCGCGCGGCGATCCTGCATGGCAATGCGCGCACCTATGGGCAGGAGGCCAATGTCGCGGCCCATGTCGATGCCGACACGATCGTGCGCGCCACGCCGCATCTGGCCGAGGTCGAGGCTGTCTGGGGCCCGGCGCCCGGCAAGATCCAGTCGGACGGGCGCGGCGTCTTTGTCCTGGGCCAGCAGTTCGGCAATGTGTTCGTGGGGGTGCAGCCGACCTTTGGCTATGAGGGCGACCCGATGCGCCTGCTATTCGAGCGCGGCTTTGCGCCGACGCATGCCTTTGTGCAGTTCTACCTGTGGCTGCGCAACAGCTTTGCCGCCGATGTGGTGCTGCATTTCGGGATGCATGGCGCGCTCGAGTTCATGCCGGGCAAGCAGGCGGGGATGGGGGCGGCGGACTGGCCGGACCGGCTGATCGGCGAGATGCCCAATGTCTATCTCTACGCCGCCAACAACCCCTCCGAGGCGTCGCTGGCCAAGCGGCGCAGCAATGCGGTGACGGTGACGCATCTGACGCCGCCGCTGGCTGCGGCCGGGCTCTACAAGGGGCTGGCGGACCTCAAGGACAGTCTGTCGCGCTGGCGGGTGATGGAGGCGGATGCGCATGGGCGCGCCGATCTGCTCGCGCTGATCCGCGATCAGGCGGCGGCGGTCGATCTGGCGGCGACCGACCCGGACAGGCTCTGGCTGGCCGTGCTCGAGACCGAAGGCTCGCTGATCCCCGATGGGCTGCATATCGTGGGGCGCCCGATGGCGGCGCAGGCGCGGGCCGAGATGCTGGCGCTGATGCCGCAGGCGAGCGATGCCGAGATGGCGCGGCTCGATGCGCTGCTGTCGCAGGATCATGAGCTTCCCGCGCTGATGCGGGCGCTGGGCGCGCGGTTCATCGCGCCAGTGCCGGGGGGCGACCTGATCCGGTCGCCGCAGATCATGCCGACGGGGCGCAATATCCATGCCTTCGATCCGTTCCGCATGCCCACCGCGCATGCGCTGGCCGAGGGGATGCGGCAGGCCGATCTGCTGATCGCCACGCATCAGAGCCTGCCGCGGTCGGTCGCGCTGGTGCTCTGGGGGTCGGACAACATCAAGTCGGACGGCACGCCGATTGCGCAGGCGCTGGCGCTGATGGGCGCGCGCCCGCGGTTTGACGGCTATGGAAGGCTCTCGGGCGCGGATCTGATCCCGCTGGCAGAGCTTGGCCGGCCGCGGGTCGATGTGGTGATGACGCTCTCGGGGATCTTTCGAGACCTGCTGCCGCTGCAAAGCCGGATGCTGGCCGAGGCCGCGCTGAAATGCGCGATGGCCGATGAGCCGGTCGCGCAGAACTTTGTGCGGGCCCATGCGCTCGCGCATATGGAGGCGATGGGCTGCGACATCGAGACGGCCGCGCTGCGGGTGTTCTCGAACGCCGAGGGTGCCTATGGCGCGAATGTGAACGCGCTGGTGGACAGCTCTGCCTTTGGCGACGAGGACGAGCTCGCCGATGCCTATGAGGCGCGCAAGAGCTTTGCCTATGGCGTGAACGGCAAGGCGGTGGCGAGCCACGCGCTGTTGCAGCGCACGCTGGCGGATGTGGAGCTGGCCTATCAGAACCTCGAATCGGTCGAGCTGGGCGTGACCACGGTGGACCATTACTTTGACACGCTCGGCGGGATCGCGCGGGCGGTGAAGCGGGCCAAGGGCGGCGTCGCGGCGCCTGTCTATATCGGCGACCAGACGCGCGGCGCGGCCAAGGTGCGCACGTTGCAGGCGCAGGTCGCTCTCGAGACGCGGGCGCGCAGCCTGAACCCCAAGTTCTATGAAGGGCTGCTGCGGCACGGCCATGAGGGCGTGCGCCAGATCGAGGCGCAGATCACCAATACGATGGGCTGGTCGGCCACGACCGGCGTGGTCGAGCCCTGGGTCTATCAGCGGCTGTCGGAGACCTTTGTGCTGGACGCCGCGATGCGCGAGCGGCTGGCGGCGCTGAACCCGCAGGCGAGCATGCGGATGGCGAACCGGCTGCTGGAGGCGAGCGACCGGGCCTATTGGGCGCCCGATGCGGCGACGCTGGCGGCGTTGCAGAGTGCGGCGGATGCGCTCGAGGACCGGATGGAAGGGATTGCGGCGGAATGAGCGGGATTTCTTCATATGTGATTGCCGCGGTGGCGAGGGTGGAGGGGGGCTCTGCCCCCCGGTCTGCGACCTCCCCCCGGGATATTTTTGGCCAAAAGATGGACCTGACGCGGTCTGCAACCGAAAGGAGGCTTGCATGAGCCCCAGAGACGAGATTCCGAACCTGCGCGGCCTTGACGGCGAAGGGTCGGTGCAGGTGCATCAGGATGAGGATGCCAAGATCGAGGGGGCGCAGGTCTTTGCGGTCTATGGCAAGGGCGGGATCGGCAAATCGACCACGTCGAGCAACCTGTCGGCGGCGTTTTCGATGCTGGGCAAGCGGGTGCTCCAGATCGGTTGCGACCCCAAGCATGACAGCACGTTCACACTCACCGGGCGGCTGGTGCCGACCGTGATCGACATCCTCAAGGAGGTGGATTTCCACGCCGAGGAGCTCAGGGTCGAGGATTTTGTCTTTGACGGGTTCAACGGGGTGAAATGTGTGGAGGCGGGCGGGCCGCCGGCCGGCACCGGCTGTGGCGGCTATGTCGTGGGGCAGACGGTCAAGCTCCTGAAGCAGCACCACATGCTCGAGGATACCGATGTGGTGATCTTTGACGTGCTGGGCGATGTGGTCTGCGGCGGCTTTGCGGCGCCTTTGCAGCATGCCGACCGGGCGCTGATCGTCACCGCCAATGATTTCGACAGCATCTATGCGATGAACCGGATCATCGCGGCGGTCGAGGCGAAGTCGTCGAATTACAAGGTGCGGCTGGCGGGCTGTGTTGCCAACCGATCGAAGGATACAGACGAGGTGGACCGCTATTGCGCCACGGTCGGGTTCAACCGGCTGGCGCATATGCCGGATCTGGATGCGATCCGGCGCAGCAGGCTGAAGAAAAAGACCATCTTCGAGATGGATGACGACGAGGATGTGGTGCAGGTGCGGGCCGAATATGTGCGCCTCGCGCAGGCGCTCTTGAACGGGACCGAGGGGCTGGCGCCCAAATGTCTGCCGGACCGCGAAATATTCGAGTTGCTGGGGTTTGATTGATGTCTGACTACGCAGCCACTCGCGCAAGGGTCGAGGACTACTTTGACCGGACCGCCACCACGGTGTGGGAGCGGCTGACCTCGGACGCGCCGGTGTCGGGCATCCGCGCCACGGTGCGCGCGGGGCGGGACCGGATGCGCGCGCTGATGCTGGCGCAACTGCCCGCCGATCTGCGCGGCGCGCGGGTGCTCGACGCGGGCTGCGGCACCGGCACGATGGCGGTGGAGCTGGCCGCGCGCGGGGCCGAGGTGGTGGCCGTCGATATCTCGCCGGCACTGATCGACATCGCGCGCAAGCGGGCACCGGAGGCGCGGGTGCGCTGGCATGCGGGCGACATGATGGACCCCGGTCTGGGCCGGTTCGACCATATCGTCGCGATGGATTCGATGATCTATTATTCTGCCGTCGATATTGCCGCGATCCTGGGCCGCGCCGCGCCGCGGCTGGGCGGCAAGTTCGTGTTCACGATGGCGCCGCGCACGCCGGCGCTGATGGCGATGTGGCGCGTGGGCAAGCTTTTCCCGCGCAAGGACCGTTCGCCGGTGATGATCCCGCAGACCGCCGCCGCAATCGCCGCGGCGCTGCGGGCGAGTTCGAACCGGGGCCGGCTGGCCGAAGTCGAGCGGGTCAAATCGGGTTTCTACATCTCTTCCGCACTTGTCTATCAAGGACCAACAGCATGATCTTTCGTGCAAAAGACCTCCATAAACTGACTGCCCGCGTGCTGCCTTTTGCCGATGCGGCCAGCGAGGGGCTGCCGCTGCGCCAGCTTTTGCGGCTGTCGCTGTTCCAGATTTCGGTCGGCATGGCGGCGGTGATGCTGCTGGGCACGCTCAACCGGGTGATGATCGTGGAGCTGTCGGTGCCCGCGATGATCGTTGCGGGCATGATCGCCATTCCGGTGCTGATCGCGCCGTTCCGTGCGATCCTGGGGTTCAAGTCCGACAATTACCGATCGGCCATCGGGTGGAAGCGGGTGCCCTACCTGTGGTTCGGCACGCTGTGGCAGTTCGGCGGGCTGGCGATCATGCCGATGGCGCTGCTGGTGCTGGCGGGCGATACCGCGCTCGATGCCGGGGACTTTGGGCAGGCGGCGGCGGCACTGGCGTTCCTGCTGACCGGTCTGGGGATGCACATGACGCAGACCGCGGGTCTGGCGCTGGCCGCCGACCGTGCCACGGAAGAGACGCGCGCCAAGGTCGTGTCGCTGCTTTATGTGATGTATCTGCTGGGGATGGGGCTTTCGGCGCTCATCATCGGGACGCTCTTGCGCGACTACTCTGCGCTCTTGCTGGTGCAGGTGGTGCAGGGGGCGGCTGTCGTGACCATGGTGCTCAACATCATCGCGCTGTGGAAGCAGGAAAAGATGGCGCCGATGACCAAGGAAGAGCGCGAAGCGCCGGTGCCGATCTTTCTCAATGCCTGGTCCGATTTCACCCGGGAACGCGATGTGCTGCGGCTGATCGCGGTGGTGTTTCTGGGGACGATGGCCTTCAACATGCAGGATGTGCTGCTCGAGCCCTATGGCGGGCAGATCCTCGGGCTGTCGGTGTCGTCCACGACGCTGCTGACCGCGATGTGGGCGGCCGGTGCGCTGGTCGGCCTCGGGCTTGCCGCGCGCTGGCTTTCGGGCGGGACAGACCCGATGCGGATGGGTGCGCGGGGGATCCTGTTTGGCATCGCAGCCTTTGCCGCCGTGATCCTGTCGGCGCCGCTGCAGTCGCCGGTGCTGTTCTTTGCCGGTGCGGCCTTTATCGGGCTGGGCGGCGGGCTTTTTGCCGTGTCCACGCTGACCGCCGCGATGGCGGTCAAGGTGTCGGGCCATGCGGGGCGCGGGCTTGCGCTGGGGGCCTGGGGGGCCGCGCAGGCCACGGGCGCCGGACTTTCGATCTTTATCGGGGGCACCATGCGTGACCTCGTGAACCACGCCGTCGGGAACGGCGCATTGGGAGAGGCGCTCGCCACGCCTGCGACGGGCTATTCGGTTGTTTACCACACCGAAATCGGCCTTTTGTTCATCATCCTCATCATCCTCGGTCCCCTGGTAAGGGCCAAGGCGATGACTTCGGAGACTTCGACCAAGCTCGAGCTGGCCGAATTCCCGACCTGACCAACGGAGGACAAGACTATGGTTGGTACTACGTTTTTCGGCAACTTCGATCTGGCGAGCGCCGCGATCTGGGGTTTCTGGATCTTTCTTGCCGGTCTGATCTACTATCTGCAGACCGAGAACATGCGCGAGGGCTATCCCCTTGTCGATGACGAGGGCAAGGCGGCGCCGAACCAGGGGCCGTTTCCGGTCCCTGGCCAGGACAAGACCTACGTGCTGCCGTTCGACCGGGGCGCTGTGGCTGTGCCTTCGGGCCAGCGGGGCGACCGGGCCGATCTGGCGCTGGCGCCCACCTCGCGCACGCCGGGTTCGCCCTATGTGCCGACCGGCGATCCGATGATCGACGGTGTCGGGGCGGCGTCCTGGGCGCCGCGCCGCGATGTGCCCGAGCTTGACGGCCACGGCCATGCCAAGATCGTGCCGATGTCGATGCTGCCCGATTTCCACGTCTCGGCCGGGCGCGACCCGCGCGGCAAGGCGGTGGTCGGCGGCGATGGCGAGGTCGTGGGCCGCATCGTGGACATGTGGGTGGACAAGGCAGAGGCGCTGGTGCGCTACCTGACCGTCGATCTCAACCCCGAAGGGTCGGGGCAACTGCGCCTGATCCCGATCAACATGGCGCGGATCAAGTCCGACCGCGTCACCGTGCGCTCGCTCTTTGCCCACAACTGGGCCGGCGTGCCGCAGACCCGCGCCGCCGATCAGGTGACGCTGCTCGAAGAGGACAAGATCACCGCCTATTACGCCGGCGGCACGATCTATGCCTCGGCCGAGCGTCTTGCGCCGCAGCTTTAGGCTGCCCCAATGCCGCCCCGGTCAGCCACCGGGGCGGCTCCACCCAAACCGCAAGGGAACGCGGACATGAGCCATCACGACGACGATTTCAATTTCGAGCCGATCCGCGGCCTGCCCGAGATGCTGCCGGCCGACGAACATATCCTGTGGCAGGGCAGCCCCGCCCCCTTTGCCCTCGCCCGCGAGGCGCTGGGGCTCTACTGGATCGCCGGGTATTTCCTGCTGCTCGCCGTCTGGCGTGTGGGCGTGTCCTCGATCGACTTTCCGATGGCTGTGGCGCTGACCCATGCCGTGCCCTTTGTGGTGATCGGCGCGGTGGCCTGTGCCATCCTTTACGCCGTCGCCTGGGTGCAGGCGCGCGCGACCGTCTATACGCTGACCAACAAGCGTGTCGCGCTGCGCATCGGTGCCGCGCTGACCATGACGCTGAACCTGCCCTATGTCTGGATCGGCAACGCGAGCCTCAAGACCCGGCGGTCGGGCCACGGCACCATCGCGTTCGAGCTGATCGGCGACACCCGGCTGTCCTATATCATGACCTGGCCGCATGTGCGCCCCTGGTATATGGCCCGCACACAGCCCGCGCTGCGCGCGATCCCCGATGCCGCTGCGGTCGCGCAGATCTTTGCCGAGGCGGCCGAGACGCGGGTGAGCCTGCCGCAGGTCGCCCGCAGCACCGAGGCCAGCGGCTCTGCCGCCATGGCCGCAGAATAGGAGGGCGCGCAGATGTCCGCGATACAGACCCTTTTCGACAAGACCGAGCGCGCCCGGTATCGCCGCCCGGACCGCGAGCTTGTGCCGCGGCGCGCGGTGCAGGGGATGCTGGCGCTGATGTTCGGCGCCGTGGCGATGGTGAGCTATGCGCAGATCACTGGCCGCGCCAATTCCGGCGTGCTGGTCGAAGCCGAGATTGCCGCGACCCGCACCGTCCAGATCACCGGCGACAGGGTGTCGGGTGTCTATGTGGTCTCTGACCTCGACGGCACGCAGATAGCCTCCTCGGCCGATGACAAGGCCGGGTTCATCGGCGTGGTGGGGCTTGTGCTCAACCGCGACCGGCTGACCAATGGTGTCGAGGGCAGCCCGCCGGTGCGCATCGTGCGCCGCGTGAACGGCAATATTGCCATCATCGACGATGCAACGGGTATGGTGATCGAACTTATCGGCTATGGTGCCGACAATGTCGCGGCCTTTGCCCGCATTGTGAACTAGACGACCAGCGACGCGCCGGGCCAGCCACCCGGTCGCCAGACAAGAGGGAACATCAGAATGGGACTTTTGACACGAACCCGCGAAACCGCCCCTTGCACCGTGACGGTCAGTCACCGGTTCGAGGAACTGTCGGCGCATGTGCGTTTCGACAATGGCGCCGTGGTCTATCCCGGTGACACCGTGCAGGTGCAGGGGCCCGAGATCATGGCAGCCTATGGCGAGATGGTCGAGGAAAAGCGCACCGCCGTCATCACGCGTGCAAGCAAGCTCGAACAGCTCTGGACGCGGGCCACGGGTGACTTTGAATTCATGGAACTCTGCGAGTTCTCCTTCAGCGACGAGGTGATGTCATGAACGCCCACGCAGGACTGCATTCCGCCGACGCCACAAACGTCGATGACGCGCTCGCCCGGCAAGAGGTCGTGGACAGCGACAGCGCGACCAAGGTCGCGATGGCCAACACGCTGCTGACGCCGCGCTTTTACACCACCGATTTCGACGAGATGGACGCGATCGACGTGACGCCCGTGCGCGCCGAATGGGACGCGCTCATCGCGCAGATGAAGGCCGACCCGAACAAGGGCCATTTCAAGAAGAACGCCGACTGGGACAGCGTCGATTGGGACGGGATGGAGCCGCGCCTGCGGGCCGAGTTCATCGACTTTCTGATCTCCTCCTGCACCGCGGAATTCTCGGGCTGCGTGCTTTACAAGGAGATGAAGCGGCGCGGCAAGAATGACGACATCACCACGCTGTTTGCGCTGATGGCGCGTGACGAGGCGCGTCATGCGGGCTTCATCAACGATGCGCTGCGCGAGGCGGGCATCGCGGTGAACCTCGGCTTTCTCACCCAGGCCAAGAAATACACCTATTTCCGGCCCAAGTTCATCTATTACGCCACCTACCTGTCGGAAAAGATCGGCTATGCCCGCTACATCACGATCTTTCGCCACCTCGAGGCGCATCCCGAACATCGGTTCCACCCGATCTTCAAATGGTTCAAGGAATGGTGCAACGACGAGTTCAGCCATGGCGAGGCCTTTGCCCTGCTGCTGCGCACCGACCCCAAGCTGACGAACGGCACCAACAAGCTGTGGATCAAGTTCTTTCTGACCGCCGTCTATGCCACCATGTCGGTGCGCGACCACCAGCGGCCCGCGTTCCACGCGGCGCTGGGTGTCGATCCGAAATGGTATGCGCATGAGGTCTATCGCAAGACCTCCGAGATCAGCAAACAGGTGTTCCCGCTGACGCTCGACATCGACCACCCGCGCTGGCAGCCCAACCTCGACCGGCTCGAGGCCGCCAATCGCCAGATCGCCGAAGGGCGCAAGGCCGGCGCCATCGGCGGCTGGGTCGCGCGGCAGGTGGGCTCTGCCCGCGCCGGGCTGGCGTTTCTGTCGCTGCTCACCATCCCGACGGTCAAGAATACCGTCCCGGTGTCGAGCCGCCTGAACCCCGCCTATTGAGAGACCCGGCCGGGGGCCCGCCGCCCCCGGCCAAGACGACAAAGGACAAGACCCGCAAGTGCAACCCTGGATCGCAGCCCTGATCGCCCTCTTCATCTGGTGGTTCTCTACCGGGGCGATCATGCTCGCCGTGCGCTGGGCCGACCGGCGTGGCGCTGCGGCGCACGGGATGTGCGTGGTGGCCGGTGTGCCGCTCCTGGCGCTGGGCACGGCGGGGGTGATCACCTCGCTGTCGGGTGGCAGCCTCTATGCGGTCTATGCCGGGTTCCTGGGCGCGCTGGCGATCTGGGGCTGGATCGAGCTTGCCTTTCTCGCCGGTATCATCGCCGGGCCAGAACGCCGGCCCTGCCCGCCGGGGCTGTCGGGCAGCGCGCGCTTTGGCCGGGCCTGGACGACCGTCGCGCATCACGAGGTGCTGCTGACGCTGGGCCTGCTCGCGCTGGTGATCCTGTCATCGGGCGCGGATAACCAGATCGCGCTCTGGACCTATCTGATCCTTTACGTGGCGCGCGTGCTGGCCAAGCTGAACCTGTTTTTCGGCGTCCCCCGCATCAACACCGAATTCGTGCCTGCGCAGCTTGACCACCTGAAAAGCTATTTCCGCCGCGGCCCGATCACGGCGGCCTTTCCGGTGGCGATCACGCTTCTCACCTTTGCGCTGGGCTGTTTCATCGAACGGATGGTCGCGGCGACCACGCCGCTCGACCTGACCGCGGCGACATTGCTCGCCGCATTGGCCGCATTGGCCCTCTTGGAACATTGGTTGATGGTGCTGCCATTGCCCGATGCGAAACTCTGGCGCTGGATGTTGCCCACGGCAAAACCGGCCCGCACCCCGAAATGAAAACCTGATAACGACCTGTCGATACGAAAAGAAAGCGACTGCGATGAACTTTGACACTCTCTTCAACGAACAGCTCGACGCGCTCAAGGCCGAAGGCAACTACCGCTATTTCGCCGAACTCGAGCGACAGGCGGGCAATTTTCCGCGTGCGTCGCGCCATGGCGAGGACGGGGTCAAGGAGGTCACTGTCTGGTGCTCGAACGACTATCTGGGCATGGGCCAGCATCCCGATGTGATCGCCGCCATGTGCGAGGCCGTGCAGCGCACCGGCACCGGGTCGGGCGGCACGCGCAACATCAGCGGCACGAACCATGACCACCTGCTGCTGGAACGCGAACTGGCCGACCTGCATGGCAAGGAGGCGGCGCTGCTGTTCACCTCGGGTTATGTGTCCAACTGGACCGCGCTCAGCACGCTGGGCAGCCGGCTCAAGGATTGCGTGATCCTGTCGGACGCGGGCAACCATGCCAGCATGATCGAAGGCATTCGCCATTCGCGCGCGCACAAGGTGATCTGGAAGCACAACGACGTGGCCGACCTCGAAGCGAAGCTCGCCGCGCTGCCGCGCGATGTGCCCAAGATCGTGGCCTTCGAGAGCGTCTATTCGATGGATGGTGACGTCTCGCCGATCGCAGCCATCGTCGATGTGGCCGAGAAATACGGCGCCATGACCTATATCGACGAGGTCCATGCCGTGGGCATGTATGGCCCGCGCGGCGGTGGCGTGTCGGAGCGCGAAGGCGTGGCGCATCGCATCACCCTGATCGAGGGCACGCTGGGCAAGGCCTTTGGCGTGGTCGGCGGCTATATCACCGGGTCAGCCGCGCTGTGCGATTTCATCCGCTCCTTTGCCAGCGGCTTCATCTTTACCACCGCGTTGCCGCCGGCCGTTGCCGCTGCCGCGCGCACGTCGATCGCCTATCTCAAGCAGTCGGATGCGGAGCGTCTCGCGCAGCGCCGGCAGGTGGCACGCCTGCGCGCCGGGCTCGACCGGCTGGGCATCCCGCATATGCACAACGAGAGCCATATCGTGCCGGTGATGATCAAGGACCCGGTCAAGACGCGGATGCTGGCCGATTACCTGATGCGCGAATGGGGCGTCTATGTGCAGCCGATCAACTATCCCACCGTGCCCAAGGGGACAGAGCGGCTGCGCTTTACCCCCTCGCCGCTGCACACGGATGCCGATATCGACCATCTGCTGATGGCGCTGGGCGTGCTGTGGAAGCAATGCGCCATCGCCCACGCGGTCGCCTGAGGCACGGTGATTTCCGAATGTTGCGACAAAGCGTAACATTTGTGCGCGGGGGCTAGACCGCCCTGCAGGAAACGCTATTTTACCGACAGACTGGGGCTCACAGTCGCTCCAACACTCGAAAGGGAGATTCGATGAAAACTCTGACACTGGCCGCCGCTCTGGCGTTGCTGTCGGCGCCCGCCTTTGCCGAAAGCCACATGGTCGCACCGACGGGTGACGCTGCCGCGGGCGAAGCACAGTTTGCGCGGCAATGCGTGGCCTGCCACGTCGTCGTGAACGACGCCGGCGAAACGCTGGCCGGCCGTAACGCGCACGTTGGCCCGAACCTCTACAAGGTCGCGCATCGCGTGCCCGGCACCTACCCCGACTTTGACTATGGCGATTCGTTGATCGCTGTCGGCGAGCGCGGCGAGCCCTGGAACGAAGAGATGTTCGTGGGCTACGTCCAGGACCCGACCGGCTGGCTGCGTGCAACGCTCGAAGATCGCCGTGCCCGCGGCAAGATGGCGTTCCAGGTCCGCGACGAACAGCAGGCCCGCGACATCTACGCCTACCTCGATTCGCTGGCGCCGATGGAATAAGGCCCGGCCGATACCGGACAGACAAAGGCCGTCACGGGACACCGTGGCGGCCTTTTTCATAGCGGTGTCAGGCGACGGTGTCAGGCGACGGCGGCGGGCGCCTCTTCGGGGTAGAAGCAGGCGACGGCATGGCCCGCACCCTGCAACACGGGCAGGTCTGACCGGCAGCGCGCCTGCGCCTTCCAGCAGCGCGGCGCAAAGGCACAGCCGGGCAGGTTGGCCAGCGGCGAGGGCAGTTCCCCCGCGAGCTTGATCTGGTCCTTGCGCCGGGTCGGGTCGGCGTTGGGCGTGGCCGACAGCAGCGCCTTGGTATAGGGATGGCGCGGCGCGGCAAAGACCTGCGCCTTGGGCCCGGTTTCGACCGGGCGGCCCAGATACATGACCATCACGTCATCGGCCACATGGCGCACCACCGACAGGTCATGCGAGATGAAGAGATAGGCGAGGTCCATCCGCTCTTGCAGGTCGAGCAGCAGGTTCAGGATCTGGCTCTGGATCGACAGGTCGAGCGCCGAGACGGGCTCATCGAGCACCAGGACCTTTGGCTCGAGCATGAGCGCACGGGCGACCGCGATGCGCTGGCGTTGCCCGCCCGAGAACATGTGCGGGTAGCGGTCATAATGCTCGGGCCGCAGCCCGACCAGCGCCAACATCTCGCGCGCCTTGTCGGTGCGCTGCGCGGCGGTCATCTGCGGGCGGTTGATCTTGAGCGGTTCCTCGAGGATCGCGCCGATCCGGTGGCGCAGGTTGAGCGAGCCATAGGGGTCCTGAAACACGATCTGGACAGAGGCGCGCAGGGCGGGCCAGTTGCGCAGGATGGCGGGCGTGCCGGCGATGCTCAGCTTGCCGGCGGTCGGTTCCTCGATCAGCGTGACCAGCCGCGCGAGGGTGGATTTGCCGCAGCCGCTTTCGCCGACCACGGCGAGCGTCTTGCCCGGATAGACGGTAAATGACGCCTCTGTCAGCGCGCGCACGGTCTGCGGCTTGCCGAACAGCCCGCCGCCCACGGCATAGTGCCGTGTCAGCGCTTCGGCGATGACCACCGGGTCAGTCATTGCGCGACCTCCTGTTGTGCGACCGCGAGCGGATAGTGACAGCGCGCAAGGCCCGCGCTGGCCGGTTGCACCGGCGGCGGGGTGCTGTGGCAGAGTTCGGTCGCATAGGCGCAGCGCGGCGAAAACAGGCAGCCCGCCGGCCGGTCGAACAGGCCCGGCACCACGCCGGGGATCGTGGGCAGGCGGCGCTGCGTCGCGCGTTCGGGCAGCGCTGCGAGCAGGGCGGCCGTATAGGGGTGATGCGGCGTCTGAAAGAGCGAGACGATCGGCTGCTCCTCGACCTTCTGCCCGGCGTATTGCACGCAGACGCGTTCGGCCGTCTCGGCCACCACGCCCATGTCATGCGTGATGAGGATCAGCGCCATCCCGGTGTCGCGCTGCAGTTTCGTCAGCAGATCGAGGATCTGCGCCTGAATGGTGACATCAAGCGCGGTGGTCGGCTCGTCCGCGATCAGCAGGCGCGGGTTGCAGGAAATCGCCATGGCGATCATCACCCGCTGGTTCATCCCGCCCGACATCTGGTGCGGAAAGGCGGAAAGCCTGCGTTCGGGGTCGGGGATGCCCACCAGCGTCAGCAGCTCTACCGCCCGCGCATGGCGGCCGCGGCGGTCGAGCGGGGTGTGCTGGCGCAGCGCCTCCTTGATCTGGAAGCCGACCGTGAAGCAGGGGTTGAGCGATGACATCGGCTCCTGAAAGATGATCGCCATATCCTTGCCGATCACGCGCCGCCGCTCGGCCGGGGGCATCCCGCGCAGGTCGCGGCCGTCGAATGCCAATTCGTCCGCCGTGACCTTGGCCGTCCAGGGCAGCAGCCCCATCGCCGCGAGCATGGAGACCGACTTGCCCGAGCCGCTCTCGCCCACGATGGCGAGAACCTCGCCTTCGCTGACGTCGAGGTCCACGCCTTCGACCGCGCGCAGCGCGCCGCCGGCGGTGGCGAAAGTGACACAGAGGTTGCGCAACCGCAAAAGCGCCATGGCCTCAGCTCCGCTTCAGCTTGGGGTCGAGCGCGTCGCGCAGCCCGTCGCCCATCAGGTTGATCGCCAGCACCGTGACCAGGATGGCGATGCCGGGAAAGGTGACGACCCACCAGGCGCGCAGGATGAATTCGCGCGCCTCGGCCAGCATCGTGCCCCATTCGGGCGTCGGCGGCTGCGCGCCCATGCCCAGAAAGCCCAGCGCCGCCACATCGAGGATCGCGTTCGAGAAACTCAGCGCCGCCTGCACGATGATCGGCGCGAGGCAGTTGGGCAGCACCGTGATGAACATCAGCCGCGGCAGCCGCGCCCCCGCGACACGGGCCGAAATCACGTAATCCTTGGACAGTTCGTTCATGACCGACGCGCGGGTGAGGCGCACGTAATGCGGCTGCAACACGATGGCGATGGCGATGATCGCGTTGAGCAGCGACGGCCCGAGGATCGCCACCAGCACCAGCGCGAGCAGAAGCGACGGAAAAGCCAGGATGATATCCATCACCCGCATGATGATCGTGTCGATCCACCGCGGCGCAAAGCCCGCAGCGAGCCCCAGAAGGATTCCGCCGGTCGCCGCCACCACCACCACGATGATGCCGACAAAGAACGAATACCGCGCCCCGTGCAGCAGCCGCGACAGCATGTCCCGCCCCAGCGGGTCGGTGCCGAGCGGAAAGGCCCAGCTCCCCCCCTCTTGCCAGGCGGGGGGCATCAGGGTGTTGTCGCGCATCTGTTCGGTCGGCCCATAGGGCGCCAGCAACGGCGCAAAAATGGCCAGCAGCACGAACAGCACAAAGACATAAAGCCCGATCACCGCGCCCCGGTTCTCGCGGAAATAGCGCCAGAATTCGGCAAGGCGGCTGGGCCGGACAGGGGGCGTGTTGGTTGCGGCGTCCATCAGCGCTTCCTGATCTTGGGGTTGATGAGGCCGTAGAGGACATCGACCGTGAGGTTGACCACCATCACGATCACCGCGATGAGCAAGAGCCCCCCCTGCACCACCGGATAGTCGCGGCGAAAGATCGAATCGACCATCCATTTGCCGATGCCCGGCCAGGAAAAGATCGTCTCGGTCAGGATCGCGCCCGCCATCAGCGTGCCGACCGACAGGCCGATCACGGTGATGACCGGGATCATCGCATTGCGCAGCGCATGCAGACCGTTGACGCGGGCGGGGTGCAGCCCCTTGGCCCGCGCGGTGCGGATGTAATCCTCGGACAGCACTTCGAGCATCGCCGACCGGGTCTGCCGCGCGATCACCGCCAGCGGCACGGTCGCCAGCACCAGCGAGGGCAGGATCAGGTGGCGCACCGCCGAGGTGAAGGCCCCCTTTTGCCCCGACAGGACCGAATCGATCAGCATGAAGCCGGTCACATCGTCAAAGAAATATTGCAGCCCGATCCGGCCCGAAACCGGGGTCCAGCCCAGATTGCCGGAAAACACGATGATGAGCAGCAGCGCCCACCAGAAGATCGGCATCGAATAGCCCACCAGCGCGCTTGTCATCAGCGCGCGGTCGAGAAACTTGCCCCGGTTCACCGCCGCGATCACGCCGGCGGTGACGCCCAGCACAACCGCGATGATGATGGCGACGATGGAGAGCTCGAGCGTGGCGGGAAAGAGCGCGAAAAACTCGTCCCAGACCGGCCGCTTGGTGACGAAGCTCTGGCCAAGGTCGCCTTGCAACACGCCGGTGAGGTAGTTCCAGAACTGCACCAGCTTTGGCTGGTCAAAGCCGAACTGGGTGACAAGCTCGTTATAGCGGTCCTCGGTCAGGCCACGTTCGCCCGCCATCACGATGATCGGGTCGCCCGGCAGAACCCGGATGAACCCCCAGGAGATCAGCGTGACACCGATGAAGGTGGGAATGAACGTCAGGAGCCGCGCGAGGAAATACCGCAACATCAGCCGATCACCATCAGGTCGCGCGGGAATGTGGTCAGGCTCTCGCTCCCCGTGTCGGTCACCAGCACGTCATCCTCGATGCGCACGCCGAATGAGGCGAGGTCGTAAAGGCCCGGCTCGTTGGTAAAGACCATGCCGGGCTCGAGCAACTGATGATTGCCGCGCATGATATAGGGCGCCTCATGCACGTCGCGACCCAGGCCGTGGCCGGTCTTGGTGCGGATGCGGTCTGCGTAGGGCGAGGCCTCGAGCACGCCGGTCACCACATCGTCGATGTCATGCGCGCTGGCGCCGGGGCGGGTGGCGGCGTGACCGGCGAGATTGGCGCGCAGCACGGTGTCATAGACGTCATGCGCGGCATCGGTCGCATGGCCCATGAACACGGTGCGGGTGATGTCGGCGGCAAAGCCATGCGCCCGCGCGCCGAAATCGAGCAGCAGCGCGTCGCCCGCGCGGATCGCATAATCGGCGCGGGCCGAGGCGTGGGGACGGGCCGCGTTTTCGGCCGCCGCGACGATGGGGTGAAACGACATGTCCTCGGCCCCGGCGGCGAACAGCGCGAGCGTGAGACGGCGTTCGACCTCTTTTTCCGTCATGCCGATGCGGACCTGATCCAGCAGGTCATGCAGTGCCACTTCGGACATGCGGATCGCCTCGCGCAGGGCGGCGACCTCGGCCGCGGTCTTGTGCAGGCGCAGGCCCGAAATGGCGCGCTCTGCATCGACGATGCGCAGGCCGGGGGTGGCGGTGGCGAGCGCGTGGTGCACAAAGACCCGCATCACCTGCCCTTCGACAGCGATGCTGCGCAGCGGCAGATGGGCCGCCAGTGCGGCAAAGGCATCGGCATAGCCGCTCTGGTCGCGCCAGTCGAACACCGCGCCTTCGAACCCCAGCAGCGCAAAGGACGCGAGTTCGAGGTTCGGCACGATGGCGGCAGGCGGGCCGTCCTGCGGGATCATGACGACCAGCGGACGCTCGGATGTGTGAAAGGCGCCGCCCAGAACGCGGCTGAAGTTCGGCCCCGGCACCAGCGCCACGGCATCGACGCCAAGGCTGCGGGCAACGGCACGGTGCGCGGCATATCTGTCCATGGATGTCTCTTGAAAAACGGGGGAGGGCGAGGCCCGGTGAGGCCCCGCCCGTCTGCGTTACTGCGCGAGGCTCACACCGGTAAAGATGTGGCTGCCCAGCGGGTGCACGATATAGCCCTCGACCTCGGGCCGCACCGGCATGAACACGACCGAATGCGCGATCGTGGCCCAGGGTGCCTGCTCCTTGAAGATCACCTGCGCCTGCTCATAAAGCGCGGTGCGCGCGGCCACGTCGGTGGTGCGCTTGGCCTCCTGGATCAGATCCTCGAAGGGCTGGTAGCACCATTGCGCGCGGTTGGAGTTGCCGACACCGGCACAGCCCAGCAGCACCGCGAGGAAGTTGTCGGGATCACCATTGTCACCCGTCCAGCCCAGCAGCAGCGCGCCGTCCCGGTCAAGCTCGCGCGACCGGCTGAGGTATTCGCCCCATTCGTAGGACACGATCTCGACGTTCACACCGATTTGCGCAAAGTCTTCCTGCATCAGTTCGGCCATGCGCCGCGCGTTGGGGTTGTAGGGGCGCTGCACCGGCATCGCCCAGATCTTCATCGACAGGTCGGTGACACCTTCGGCCTCGAGCATGGCGCGCGCGGCTTCGGGGTCATAGGGGTCGTCGGCGATGGCGGTGTTGTAGGACCACATCGTCGGCGGGATCGGGTTGACAGCCGCCTGGCCGGACCCCTGGAACACCACGTCGATGATCGCGGCCTTGTCGATCGCCATGTTCAGCGCACGGCGGACGTTGGGGTTGTCGAACGGGGCGATGGTGGTGTTGTAGGCGAGATAGCCGACGTTGAGCCCTTCTTGTTCGAGCACGTTGATGTTCGGATCGTCCTGCATCGCCTGGATGTCGGCCGGGTTCGGGTAGGGCATGATGTGGCATTCGCCCGCTTGCAGCTTCTGATAGCGGACCGAGGCGTCGGGCGTGATCGCGAACACCAGGTTCTCGACCTTGGGCAGGCCGTCCTCCCAATAGTCGGCATTGGCGGTGTAACGGATCACCGCGTCCTTCTGGTAGGCCACGAACACGAAGGGCCCGGTGCCGATCGGCTCCTGGTTGATCATCTCGGGCGTGCCGGCGGCCATCATCGCATCAGCATATTCCGCCGACAGGATCGAGGCAAAGTCCATCGCCATATTGGCGACAAAGGGTGCTTCGGGCTGGTTGAGCACGAACTTGACGGTCAGGTCATCGACCTTTTCGATGGAGGCGATGAGATTGCCCATGTCCATCCCGTCGAAATATTCCCAGGACCCGCCACCGACCCCATGGTAGGGGTGATCGGCAAGGCGCTGCCGCTCGAAGGTAAAGATCACGTCGTCGGCGTTGAAGTCGCGCGTGGGGGTAAAGTTGGCGTTGGAGTGCCACTTGACGCCGGGCCGCAGGTTGAAGGTGTATTCGAGACCGTCCTCGGACACGTCAAAGCTGGTGGCGAGGCCGGGCACGACATTGGTCGTTCCGGTCTCGAACTGCACGAGGCGGTTGTAGATCGCGCTCGACGAGGCGTCAAAGGTCGTGCCCGCGGTGTAGAGCGCGGGGTCAAAGCCTTCGGGCGACCCTTCGGAACAATAGATCAGCGTCTGCGCGCCGGCCACCGACCCGAGCGCGGCAATGAGCCCCGCAGTCAGCAGCGTGGATTTGAGTTTCATGACACTCTCCCTTTGGTGTTTTGATTTTGTTGCCGGTCCCGGAGTGATCCGGCATGGCGGTCAGCTTATACATCGCCGCAGCCTTTCCAAGCCCGTTCACGCGGCAAATGACCTTGGGTCAGATCAGCGTGCAGATTCGGTCGATCTGGTCCAACCATTTGGTCAGACCTCTTAGATTCCTTTTTGACAGCCACAATTCTGTGCGTATGGTTGGGAAATCGGCGCTGAACTGTTCAAATCGCGGGCAGCAAGGGGGAGCCGGACGCATCGGAACATTTCCAGCCGCGCCTCGGCGGCTAGGATCAGGGCAGTCGAACTACAGGGAGTTCAGAATAATGTCGAAACCTCAGAACCATCGTCGGGCGCTCGCCCTCGTCGCGACAGGCGTCATGGCCGCGGGGCCCGCGCTGGCCGAGAATGTCGCCGTGTCCTATGGCACCAACTGGGTGGCGCAGGCCGAACATGGCGGGTTCTATCAGTCGGTCGCAGACGGCACCTATGCGGCCTGTGGGCTTGACGTGACCATCGTGCCGGGCGGCCCGCAGGTGAACAACTTTGCGCTGATGCTGGCCGGGCGCATCGACTTCTACATGGGCGGCCACCTCGACGCGCTGTTTGCGGTGAGCGAGGGCATCCCGGTGCTCAACGTGATGTCGTCCTTCCAGAAGGACCCGCAGGTGATCCTCACCCATCCCGGCCGGGTGACGAGCTTTGAAGAGCTCAAGGATCTCACCATGATCGTGCAGGACAATGCCGCCTATTACGAATGGATGAAGGCCGCCTATGGCTTTACCGACGAACAGCGCCAGACCTACACCTTCAACTCGGCGCCCTTCATCGTCAACGAGAACGCCGGCCAGCAGGGTTACCTGTCCTCCGAACCCTTTGCCGTGGAGGCCGAAACCGGCTGGGCGCCCGATGTCTATCTGATCGCCGATGCCGGGTTCGAGGCCTATTCGACCACGATCCAGACCACGCGCGACATGGTCGAGAACCGGCCCGAGGTGCTGCAATGCTTTGTCGATGGGTCGATCATCGGCTGGTATAATTACATTTACGGCGACAATTCCGCCGCCAATGCGATGATCCTGGCCGACAACCCCGAAATGACGCAGGACGCGATCGACTACGCGCTGGAAAAGATGCGCGCCGAGGGGATCGTGGACAGCGGTGACGCGCTGACGCTGGGCGTGGGCGCGATGACGGACGAACGCAACAAGTCGTTCTACGACTCGATGGTTGCGGCGGGCGTGATCCCGGCAGGGCTGGACTATACCCAGTCCTATTCGCTCGACTTCATCAACAAGGGCGTCGGCATGGACCTGCGGCCGGCACAGTAACGACAGAGCCGGCGGCGCGGCGTGATCCGCGCCGCCGGTGTATCGCAGGCAGGGCGCTTCATGACGACCGATCGGACAATCAGACCGCTGGGCGAACGGCCCCGCATCCTTCAGATGGTGGATGTGGACAAGACCTTTGCCGGCAATGTCGTGGCGCTGCGCCGCATGGCGCTGAGCGTGAACGAGGGAGATTTCATTTCGCTTCTGGGTCCGTCCGGCTGTGGCAAATCCACCGCGCTGCGGCTCATCGCGGGGCTGATGCGGCCCACGACAGGGCGCATCGCCTGGGACGGCGGGCAAAGCGCGGATGACCTGGGCGTGGTGTTCCAGGAACCCACGCTGATGCCCTGGGCCACGGTGGCGCAGAACGTCTGGCTGCCTTTTCGCCTGCGCGGGCAGACGTTCTCTGCGGTCAAGGACCGGATCGAGGAAGTGCTGGCGCTGGTCGGGCTGGAGAATTTCGGCGGCGCCTATCCGCGCGAATTGTCGGGCGGCATGAAGATGCGCGTCTCGATCGCCCGCGCGCTGGTGACCAACCCGCGGCTGATCCTGATGGACGAACCCTTTGCCGCGCTGGACGAGATCACGCGGCAAAAGCTCAACAACGATCTGCTGGAACTCAAGGCGCAGATGGGGTCCACGGTGATATTCGTCACCCATTCGGTGTTCGAATCGGTATTCCTGTCGGACCGGATCATCGTCATGGCCGCCCGCCCCGGCCGCGTGATCCGCGAGATCACGGTCGATGCGCCTTATCCCCGCGGGATCGCGTTCCGCACTTCGCCGGATTATGCGGCGCACGCGCTTGCCACCTCCGAGGCCCTGTCAGAGGCCATGGGCGAGAAGATGGAGCTTCACTGATGACCCTTGCCGATCCGCAGACCTCGAACGGCGACAGCGCGCAGGATGTGGCCTTTGATGTGGACGAGGCGCGCTTTGCCCGTGCGCAGCGGGTCGAGAGCATCGCGAGATGGGCCTTGCCGGTGATCGTGATGGTGCTGACCGTCTATGCCTGGGACCGGGTCGTCACGCTCAACAACATTCCGCATTACGTGCTGCCCTCGCCAGGCCGCGTGATGGCGACGATGGTCGAGGATTGGTGGCTGCTGATCGGCTCTGCGCTGGTCACCTTGCAGACGACGTTGCTGGCGCTGCTGGTCGCGGTGATCGGCGGGGTGGGGCTGGCCGTGCTGTTCACGCAGAGCCGCTTTGCCGAGATGTCGTTCTATCCTTATGCGGTGATCCTGCAGGTGACGCCGATCGTGTCGATCGCGCCGCTGATCTTCATCTATGTCGAGAACCGGACGGTCGGCTTGCTCCTTTGTGCCTGGATCGTGGCGTTCTTTCCGATCCTGGCCAATACCACGCTGGGGCTGAAATCGGCCGACCACAATCTGCGCGACCTGATGACGATCTACCGGGCGAGCCGCTGGCAGCGGCTGCGCTATCTGCAATTGCCGTCGGCGCTGCCCTATTTTCTGGGCGGCCTGCGCATCGCCGGCGGTCTGGCGCTGATCGGGGCGGTGGTGGCGGAATATGTGGCGGGCACCGGCGGCGTGTCCTCGGGCCTCGCCTCGCGGATCCAGGAGGCCGGCTACCGGCTCAACATCCCGCGCATGTTCGCGGCCCTTCTGCTGATTGCGGCGATGGGGGTGGCGATTTTCATGGCGCTGTCGCTGCTGAGCCATCTGTTGCTGCGCAAGTGGCACGAGAGCGCCGTGAAGCGCGAAAACTGAGATTTGGGAGACGTTGCAATGACTGCTGATATCGAGGCCTGCAAGGCCGCGCTCGCCCATCTCGAGATGGACGTGAACCCTGTTTCGGTAAAGGCCAAGAGCCGGGATTTCTTCTGGTATTCGCCGGTGCTCAAGGCGCGGCTGGATCATGTGTCGGCCGATTTCGTGGTGGCGCCCAGAACCGAGGCCGAAGTGATCGAAGTGCTGCGCACCTGCTACCGCTTCGGCGTGCCGGTAACGACGCGCGGCACCGGCACGGGGAACTATGGGCAGGCGATGCCGCTGGCGGGCGGCTGTGTGCTGCACCTGCACCGCATGAATGCGGTGCGCGCCATTCATCCCGGCCGGGTGGTGGTGGAGCCGGGCTGTCTGCTCAAGGATCTCGACGCGGCCTGCAACGAGACCGGGCAGGAAATCCGCATGTTCTCCTCGACCTGGGCCACCGCGACCATTGGCGGCTTTGTCGCCGGCGGGTCGGGCGGCGTGGGGTCTGTGCGCTGGGGCAGCCTGCGCGATCTGGGCAATATCCTGCGGCTGCGCGTGGTGACGATGGAAGAAGAGCCGCGCGTGCTCGAGTTTACCGGCGAGGAATTGCACCGGGTGAGCCATGCCTATGGCACCAACGGCATCATCACCGAGATCGAGATCCCGCTTGCCCCCGCTTATGACTGGGTGGGGATGTTTGTGGCGCTCGACGATTTCCCTGCCGCCATGGCCTATGCCTATGGGCTCGCGGGCGAGGACGGCATTCTCATCAAGCTCGCCACCGTGTTCGAGGCGCCCATCGCGCAGGACTATTTCCAGCGCGTCGCGCCGCATGTCGCGCCGGGGCAGGGGGTGGTGGCGCTGATGGTGGCGCCCCATGCGCTGCCGGGGTTCCAGACCTTTACCGCGCGGCATCCGGGGGCCAGGGTGATCTACCGGTCCGATAGCTCTGCCTGGGAACGCGACCCCGGCCATGTGTTCGAATACGCCTGGAACCACACCACGCTGCGCGCGCTCAAGGTGGACCCGAGCATCACCTATCTTCAGGTGGGCTATGGCAACGAGGACCCGATGGCGCTGGTCGAGCAGGTCCGCGCGCGGTTCTCGCCCGAGGTGCTGCAACACCTCGAGGTGACGCGGATGGGCGGCAAGGTGGCGCTCGGCGGGCTGTCGCTGGTGAAATTCACGACCGAGGCGCGGCTCGACGAGATCGTGCGCGAGCATGAGGCGATGGGGGCGATGGTGTTCAACCCGCATCGTTACACGCTGGAGGAAGGCGGGCGGCAGGCGGTGGACGACCGGCAACTGGCGTTCAAGCGCGAGGCGGATCCCAAGGGGCTGCTCAACCCCGGCAAGATGATCGCCTGGGATGATCCTGACTGGCGCTATGACCGGATGTATGCCTGGCCCGGCCTGATGCGGGCGGCGGAATGATGGCTGGCCGCGTTGGGGGCTCTGCCCCCGTCCCTGCGGGACTCCCCCGGGATATTTATGGCCAAAAGATGCTGTGGGGCGGGGGGAAGTGATGCGGGCTCTGGTCATCTATTGCCATCCTCAGGAGGGCAGTTTCAACGCCGCGATCCGCGATCTGGTGCTGGCCAAGCTGCGCGGCGCGGGGGCGGAAGTGCGGCTGCGCGACCTCTACCGCGAGGGCTTTGCCCCGGTGCTGACGCCGCAGGAATGGGGGGGCTATCTGGATGCGCCCGGCAACCGCGCCCCGGTGGCGGATCATGTCGATGACATCGGCTGGTGCGATACGCTGATCTTTGTCTATCCCACCTGGTGGTATGGGTTGCCGGCGATGCTGAAAGGTTGGCTCGACCGGGTGCTGCTGCCTGATGTGGCCTTCCTGATGCCGGATGCGACGCACAAGACGATCCGGCCCGGGCTGGGCCATGTCCGGCGGTTGGGCGTGTTCACCACTTGCGGGGCGAGCTGGTGGCTCACGCTTCTGGTGGGGGCGCCGGGCAGGCGGCAGCTGATGAGCGGGGTGGGCTGGCTCTGCCCGCCGGGCCGGCGCAGCGTCTTTGCCGCGCATTACCTGATGGACAGCTCGACCCCCGCCAGCCGCAAGCGGCATCTGGCGCGGGTGGCACAGAAGATGGACCGGCTGATCGGGCGGCGGGTCGCCGTGGAATTGCCCCGTGAGGGCCAGATGAAGGAGGCTGCGGAATGACGCGCCGGAGGGACTGGGCGGAGTATCGCGCGCCGGAATATCGCGACATCGACCCGATGCGGACCATCGCGATCCTGCCGGTGGCGGCGATCGAGCAGCATGGGCCGCATCTGCCGGTGGGCGTGGACATGATGATCAACGAGGGCTTGCTCGCGCTGTTGCGGGCGCAGGCACCCGATGACATGGATCTGCGCATCCTGCCGGTGCAGGCGGTGGGCAAGTCGAACGAGCATCTGTGGGCGGCAGGCACGATCACGCTGACCGCGCCCACGGCGATGCGCGCCTGGACCGAGATCGGGCTGTCGGTGGCGCGGGCGGGGGTGCGCAAGATCGTCATCCTCAACAGTCATGGCGGCAATGCGGACCTGATCTCGATCGTCAGCCGCGAGCTGCGGGTGCGGGCGGGGATGCTCGCGGTGCGGCTGGGCTGGGGGGCGATGGGGATGCCGGAGGGCATGTATTCGCCGCGCGAGAATGCCTTTGGCATTCATGGCGGGGATATGGAGACGTCGCTGATGCTGGCCTTGCGGCCCGATACGGTGGATATGGCGGCGGCGCTTGACCTGCGGTCCACGGCCGAGGGTGGGGCGATCTCTCCGATCGGGGGCGTGGCCTATGGCTGGGTGTCCTGGGACCTGAACCCGCATGGCGCTGTGGGCGACGCGCATCTGGCGACGGCGGACAAGGGGCGTGCGACGGCGGCAAGGATGGTGGCCGATGTGATCGGGCTCTTGCGCAAGGTCGAGGCGCAGAGCCTTGACGGGCTGGCGCCGGTGGCGGACCCTTTCCCCGCGCCCTGGTAGGGCAGTCGGGTTTTCCACACCCTGCGTGCCACGCGGAATCATTGCGCGGCCGGGGGCGCTGTGCGAGCATCGCGGCATTGTGAACCCCTGCCGGAGGTGCTTTTGATGCGCGCTTTTCTCATGTCGCTTTTGCTGCTGGTCACGGCGCCGCTCGCCCAGGCGCAGGACATCATGCCTGACCGGCGCGTCGCCATTTCGCGCAATGTGGATTACCCCGGTGGCGATCTGCGCAGCATCTTTGACACCACGCTCGACGCCTGTCAGGCGGCCTGTCTGGCCGATCCGCAATGCCGCGCCTTTACCTTCAACCAGCGGTCGAACGCCTGTTTTCCCAAGGGCGCGATCAGCCAGATCACGCCGTTTGACGGCGCGATCTCGGCGCGCATCCTGCCGACTGACCCGGCGGTGATGGCGCAGGCCGGCGCGCGGCGGGCCGAACTGACATTCCTGTCCGAGGGCGACATCGCGGCGGCGCGTGAACTGGCGGGCCGGATCGGGCGGTTCCATTCATCGGATGACTTCAGCGCCGACGAGTTGCTGGAGGCGGCCGGTTTTGCCCGTCAGCGGGGCGAGACGATGGGCGCCTTCCGTTTTACCGGCGCGGCGGTTGCCGTGGCCGACAGGGCGGACCTGTGGCTGGCCTATGCGCTTTTGGGGCGCGATGCGACCGGTCCTGTCCGGGGCGATGTGAATACAGCGCGGGCGCGGGTGCTGCCGGCGCTGGTCAACGCCTATCTGCGCGCGATGGATGCGACGACGCGGGCGACGGTGCTTTATGACATGGCCTTTGCGCTGGAGACCGCCGGGCGCGGGCGCGACATGATCCCGGCGCTGCGGCTGGCGCAGGACATCCAGCCGCGCCGCGATGCAGAGGCGGCGCTGGAGCGGGCCGTCGGGCTCTACGGCTTTGGCGTGGCCGAAACGCAGGTGGACAGCGACAGCGCGGTGCCGCGGCTTTGTGTCATCTTCAACGCCAGGCTGGTGCAGGCGGGGGTGGACTATGCGCCCTATGTGCAACTGCCCGAAGTGAATTTCTCGGTCGATGTGTCGGACCGACAGCTTTGTATCGACGGGGTCGTGCATGGCGAACGCTACCGCCTCGTGCTGCGGCAGGGGCTGCCTGCCGAGAGCGGCGAGACACTGGCGCGGCCGGTCGAGCTCACGCTCTATGTCCGCGACCGCACGCCTGCGGTGCGGTTCCTGTCGCGCGCCTATGTGCTGCCGCGCCTTGGCGATGCCGCCCTGCCGGTCGAAACGGTGAACCTCGACACGCTCGAGTTGCACCTGTCGCGGGTCAGCGACCGCAATATCCTGCGCACCTTGCAGGAGGGGCAGTTTGCCAGCCCGCTCTACCCGTGGGAGCAGGAGTATTTCGACGACCTGATCGGGCAGGAGGTCTGGCGCGGCACGGCGACGGTGGCGCGCGACCTCAACCGTGATGTGATCACCCGCCTGCCGCTGGATGCGGCGCTGTCGGGGCAGGCGGCGGGGGTCTATGTGCTCAACGCCGCGATTCCGGGGGCGGACCCCTATGACAACCCGGCGGCGACACAGTGGTTCATCCTCTCGGACCTCGGGATCGCCACGATGCTGGGCACGGATGGCCTGACCGTCATGGTGCGGGGGCTTGGCGATGCGCAGGCGGTGGCGGGGGCGGAGGTGACGCTCTTGTCACGCGCCAATGCGGTGCTGGGCACGGCGCAGAGTGATGCCGATGGCGTGGCGCGGTTCGAGGCCGGGCTGACGCGCGGGGTGGGCTCTGCCGCGCCGGCGCTCGTCACGGTCACGGATGCGGGCGGTGACATGGCGTTTCTGTCGCTGAGCGATCCGGCCTTTGACCTGTCGGATCGCGGGGTCGAGGGGCGCGAGCCCGCGCCGCCGATCGACGTGTTCCTGACGACCGACCGGGGCGCCTATCGGGCGGGCGAGGTGATCCACCTCACCGCGCTGATGCGCGACGCGCAGGCGCACGCGCTGGCGGGTGTGCCGCTCACTGCCGTGCTCACGCGGCCCGACGGGGTGGAATACAGCCGCATCGCTTCGGGCGCCGATGTCGCGGGCGGGCATGTCTTTGCGCTGCCCGTGGCGGGGTCTGCCCCGCACGGGACATGGGGCATCGCCGTCTATGCCGATGTGGATGCGCCCGCGCTGGCCCGCCAGTCGGTGCTGGTCGAGGATTTCCTGCCCGAGCGCATCGACTTTGACCTCACCCTGCCTGCGCTGCTGCGGCTGGGCGATGTGCCGGATCTGGCCATTGCGGCGCGCTATCTGTTTGGCCCGCCCGCCGCCGACCTCGCCATCGAGGGCGAGGCGATGCTGCGCGCGGCCAATGGCCTGCCCGACTGGCCCGGCTATGTCTTTGGCCGTCATGAAGAGGCGTTCGACACGCGCTACCGGTCGTTCGAGGACGGGTTCCGCACCGATGCGGACGGTGCCGCGCTGATCCCCGTCACGTTCCCCGACCTTGACGCCGAGGTGAGCCAGCCCCTGTCCCTCACCACCGTTCTGCGCATTGCCGAAGGGTCGGGCCGCCCGGTCGAGCGGCGGACCGAGGCGCTGGTGCTCCCGGACCTGCCGATGATCGGGATCAAACCGGCGGCCGAGGAGGTGGTGCCGGAATACAGCCTTGCGCGCTTCAGCCTGATCGCGCTCGCGCCCGATCTTTCGCCACAGCCGATGACCGTCCGCTGGACGGTCAACAAGGTCGAGACGACGTATCAATGGTATCAGATTTACGGCAATTGGAACTGGGAGCCGACGACCCGGCGCAGCCGTGTCGCCAGCGGTGAGGTGACGCTGGGCGATGCCCCGGTCGAGGTCGCCGCCGATGTGGAATGGGGCGCCTATGAGATCGTGGTAGAGCGTGTCGGCCCCGGCTATGTCGCGGCCTCTGCCCCCTTTTATGCCGGCTGGTATGTGTCGGCCGAGGCCGAGGCGACGCCCGATGTGCTCGACCTGTCGCTCGATGCCGCGCGCTATGCGGTTGGCGACACCGCCACGCTGCGCATCGTGCCGCGCTATGCGGGGACGGCGGTGATCACGGTCATGTCGAACCGCGTGATCGCGATGCAGGCGGTCGAGGTGACCGAGGGCGAGACTACCATCCCCCTGCCTGTCACCGCCGAATGGGGCGCGGGCGCCTATGTGACCGCGACCGTGATCCGCCCGATGGACACGGGCGCAAACCGCAACCCCGCCCGCGCGCTGGGTCTGGCCCATGCCGCCGTCGCGCCGGGCGACAAGGCGCTGACGGTGACGCTCGACACCCCCGCCGTGGCCGCCCCGCGCGAGACCATGACCGTGGGTGTGCAGGTGGATGGCGTGGCTGCGGGCGAAACCGCCCATGTCACGCTCGCCGCGGTCGATGTCGGCATCCTCAACCTTACCGCATTCGCCAGCCCCGACCCGCAGGGGCACTACTTTGGCCAGCGCAAGCTGGGTGTCGAGATGCGCGATGTCTATGGCCGGCTGATTGACGGGATGAACGGCGCGCTCGGGACGGTGCGCTCTGGCGGGGATGCGATGGCGCAGATGTCGCTGCAATCGCCGCCGCCGACCGAAGAGCTCGTCGCCTATTTCGAGGGGCCGGTGACGGTGGGTGCGGATGGGCGCGCCGAGGTCAGCTTTGCGCTGCCTGCCTTCAACGGCACGGTGCGGCTGATGGCGGTGGCCTGGTCTGACCGGGGCGTGGGGCAGGCCAGCACGGATGTGGTGGTGCGCGACCCGGTGGTGGTGACGGCGAGCCTGCCGCGCTTCCTCGCGCCGGGCGACCAGAGCCGGTTGCTGCTGGAACTGGTCCATGCCGATGGCCCGGCGGGCGAGATGGCGCTGGCGGTCACGGCCGATGGTGTGGCGCTGGCCTCGCAACTGATCCCCGCCGCCGTCACGCTCGCGCCCGGCGGTCGGCAAGTGCTGCGCCTGCCCTTCACCGCGCAGGACACCGGGCTGCACAGCATCACGGTCACGCTCACCACGCCGGACGGGAGGGTGCTGACCAAGGTGCTGAACCTGCCGGTGATGTCCAACGACCCCGAGGTCGCGCGCACCTCGCGTTTCATGCTCGCGGCGGGCGAGACCTTTACCTTTGACGACAACGTGTTCGCCGGGCTCTTGCCGGGGTCGGGCAAGGCCACGCTCAGCGTCGGCGCGCTGGGCCGCTTCGATGCGCCGGGGCTGCTCGCGGCGCTCGACCGCTATCCCTATGGCTGCACCGAACAGGTCACGTCGCGCGCGCTGCCGCTGATCTATTTCGACGAGGTGGCGGTGGCGATGGGGCTGGCGACGGGCGATGCGATTTCGACCCGCATCGCGCAGGCGGTGCAGGAGGTGCTGGGCAATCAGGATGCCAACGGCGCCTTTGGCCTCTGGAGGCCGGATTCGGGCGACCTCTGGCTTGACGCCTATGTCACCGATTTCCTCTCGCGCGCCCGGGCGCGCGGCCATGCGGTGCCCGACCTCGCCTTTCGCAACGCGATCGACAACCTGCGCAACCGGGTGAACTATGCGCCTGATTTCGAGAGCGGGGGCGAGGATATCGCCTATGCGCTGATGGTGCTGGCGCGCGAGGGGCAGGCGGCGGTGGGCGACCTGCGCTATTACGCCGATGAACGCGCCTTTGCCTTTTCCACCCCGCTCGCCTCGGCGCAACTGGGGGCGGCGCTGGCGTTCTATGGCGACCAGATGCGGGCGGATACGATGTTCCGGCAGGCGTCTGACCAGATGACGCGCGCGGCTGTCGACCTGCGTCTGTCGCTCTGGCGCAGCGACTACGGCACCAACCGGCGCGATGCGGCGGCGGTGCTGGCGCTGGCGGTCGAGGCCGGCAGCCTCGCGGTGGACCGCGACATGCTCGCCGCGCGGATCGGCGGGGCCACCGGCCGGCCTTCGACGCAAGAGGCCGCCTGGACGCTGATGGCCGCCAATGCGCTGATCGACGATCTGCGCCAGACCGGCATCTCCATCGACAACGCGCCGCCCACCGGCCCGCTGGTGCAGGTGCGTGACGCGCAGGTGGCAGCTGCCCCCATCGCGATCCGCAACAAGGGGGATGCGGCGACCGAGATCACGCTGACGAGCTTTGGCGTGCCGGCCGAGCCCGAGCCCGCGGGCGGCAACGGCTATGCCATCACCCGTGCCTGGTTCACGATGGAGGGTGTGCCGGTGACGCTCGACAGCGTGGCGGTGGGCACGCGGCTCGTCGCGGTGGTGACGGTGCAGCCCTTTGGCCGGCAGGAGGCGCGGCTGATGGTCTCCGACCCGCTGCCCGCCGGGTTCGAGATCGACAACCCCAACCTGATCGCAGGCGGCGACATCCGCGCGCTCGACTGGCTGGACCCGGTTGCGGCGGCGCATGCAGAGTTCCGGCAGGACCGGTTCCTCGCCGCAGTGGACTGGCAGGGCGACAGGCCCTTTCAGCTTGCCTATGTCGTGCGGGCGGTGTCGCCGGGCAGTTTCCATCTGCCAGCGGCGAGCGTGGAGGACATGTATCGCCCGCTGATGCGCGCGCGCAGCGACACGGGCCGGGTGAGCGTGACGGAATGACCGCGGGCCGCCTGTTTCTGGCGGCCCTCATCCTGTGGTGCGGGGCGGCGGCGCGTGACGGCTTTGACCGTTGGGTCGCGGCGACCGTGCTGCCGCCGCTCGCCATCGCGCAATCGGTCGAGGTGCTGGACCGCAACGGCGACATGCTGCGCGCCTATACGGTCGCCGACGGGCGCTGGCGGATGGCCGTCGGGCTCGACGCGGTGGACCCGCGTTTTGTCGCCATGCTCATCCGTTACGAGGACAAGAGGTTTTATGACCATGCCGGCGTGGACCTGGTGGCGATGGCGCGGGCTGTCGGGCAGGGGCTGCGGCAGGGGCGTATCGTGTCGGGCGGCTCGACGCTGTCGATGCAGGTCGCCCGCCTGATCGAGGACGGGCCGACCGGCAACTGGGCGGGCAAGCTGCGCCAGATCCGCGTGGCGCTGGCGCTGGAACGGCGGCTGGGCAAGGACGCGATCCTGACGCTTTACCTCAACCGTGCGCCTTATGGCGGCAATATCGAGGGGTTGCGCGCCGCCTCGCTCGCCTGGTTCGGCAAACCGCCGCGCCGGCTCACGGCCGCGCAGGCGGCGCTGCTGGTCGCGCTGCCGCAGTCGCCCGAGACGCGCCGCCCCGACCGCGCGCCCGACGTCGCCCGCGCCGCCCGCGACCAGGTGCTTGCGCGGATGGCGGGCGCCGGGCTGCTTGACGCGGCAGAGGCCACGGCCGCGCTGGGCGAGCCGGTGCCGCGCGCGCGCATCGACGTGCCGCTGCTCGCCCCGCATCTGGCCGACCGCGCCCGCGCCGCCGATCCGCTGGCGCAGGTGCATCTGCTCACGCTCGACGCGGGGCTGCAGGCGCAGATCGAGGATCTTGCCCGACAGGCGGTGGCCGAGCGGGGCGCGCAGATGCAGGTCGCGATCATGGTGGCCGATCACCGCACCGGCGAGGTGCTGGCCTCGGTCGGCTCTGCCGCCTATCAGGCCGATGCGCGGCAGGGCTTTGTCGATATGACCCGCGCGCTGCGCTCGCCGGGATCGACGCTCAAGCCCCTGATCTACGGCCTCGCCTTTGACCGGGGGCTTGCGCATCCCGAAACGTTGATTGCGGACCGGCCGACAGATTTTGGCGGCTACCGGCCCAGCAATTTCGACGGGCTCTATCGTGGCGAATTGCGGGTGCGCCAGGCGCTGCAACTCTCGCTCAACATCCCTGTGGTGGCGCTGACGCAGGCGATGGGGCCCGGGCAGGTGATGGCAGGTCTGCGCCGTGCGGGCGCGCGGCCCGAGGTGCAGGGCGGCGCGCCCGGCCTCGCCGTTGCGCTGGGCGGGCTTGGCCTGACGCTCGAGGATCTGCTGGGCGTCTATGCGGCGATTGCCAATGGCGGCACGCGGGTCGATCTGCACTGGATGCAGGGCGCGTCGCCGGGGTTTTCCCCGCAGGTGGTGATGGGCGATGTCGCGGCCTGGCAGGTGGCCGATATCCTTCTGGAAACACCGCGCCCTGCGGGGGTGCGTGGCACGGGCATCGCGTTCAAGACCGGCACCTCTTATGGCCATCGCGATGCCTGGGCGCTGGGCTTTGACGGGCGGCATGTGGTGGGCGTCTGGATGGGGCGCGCCGATGGCACGGCGGTGCCCGGCGCCTTTGGCGGCGATCTCGCCGCGCCGGTGCTCTTTGCCGCCTTCCAGCGGGTCAAGCCGCAGGCCGACCCGATCCGCCCGCCGCCACCTGCCACCCTGCTCTTGTCCAACGCGCAGCTTCCGCTGCCGCTGCAACGCTTTGGCCCGCGTGACGTGCAGACCCAGGGCGACGGGCCGCAGATCGCCTTTCCGCCCGATGGCGCGGTGGTCGAGGGTGACAGCGTCACGGCGCGCGTCGAATATGGCACCGCTCCGTTCACCTGGCTCGCCAACGGCCTGCCCGTTGCCACCGGCCACGCCCGTCAGATGGAGTTCGACATGCTCGGCCGGGGGTTCTCTGCGCTCACGGTGATCGACAGTGCGGGGCGCGCCGCGCAGGCGCGGATCGAATTGCGCTGAGCCGCGCGACGGGGCATCGCCGCGGTCGGCCTAGTCTGCGGTCGGCCTAGTCTGCGGTCGGCCCTGCCTGCGGTCGGCATCGCCGCGGTCGGCCCTGCCTGCGGCCCTTCCGGGCCATGACGACACGACCCTCTCCGCCGCTCCACAGGATATGCACGGCGCGCATCCGCGCTGTTTCCCTCAGGACAAAACGGGTTAGGTAGCAGCCAAGAGGAGAGCCAAACGTGCTGACCGTTGCTGCCCTGACCAAGACCTACCCCGGCCCCGATGGCCCCGTCCATGTGCTGCGCGGCGTCAGCCTGCGGCTCGCGGCGGGCGAGACGCTGGCGCTGACGGGCGAATCGGGCAGTGGCAAGAGCACGCTGCTCCATCTGATCGGCGGGCTCGATGCGCCGGATGGTGGCACCATCACGCTGGATGGCGCGCCGGTGACGGGCCTTGACGACCGGGGGCGGGCGGCGTTGCGGCGAGGCAAGGTGGGTGTGGTGTTCCAGCAGTTCAACCTGATCCCGTCGCTGAGCGTGGCGGCCAACATCGCCTTTCAGGCGCGGATTGCCGGGCGGCATGATGCAGTCTGGGCGCAGGCGCTGGCGGATCGGCTGGGCCTCGCCGCGCATCTGGCGAAATACCCCGAGCAGCTCTCGGGCGGGCAGCAGCAGCGGGTCGCCATCGCGCGCACGCTCGCCGCGCGGCCGCGGCTGGTGCTGGCGGATGAGCCCACCGGCAACCTCGACGAGGCGACGGCGGACGGGGTGCTCGACCTCATGCTGGGGCTGATCGCCGAGACGGGGGCAGGGCTGCTGCTCGTCACCCATTCCGAACGGCTGGCGGCGCGGATGGGGCGGCGGCTGCATTTGCGGGCGGGGCTGCTGGCATGAGGGGTTTTGCTGCATGACGGGCCCCGTGATCGCCGCGCTCTGGTCGCACTGGCGGCGCAACCCTTTGCAACTCTTCACGCTTCTGGCGGGGCTGGCGCTTGCCACCGCGCTGTGGTCCGGGGTGCAGGCGATCAATGCCGAGGCGCGGGCGAGCTATGACGCCGCCGCTGCCACGCTGGGCGAGGGGCGCTATGGCCAGCTCATCGCGCGCGACGGTGGCGTGATCGCGCAGGACAGCTATGTCGCGCTACGCCGCGCGGGCTGGTTGGTGAGCCCGGTTGTCGAAGGGCGCTTGCAGGGTGTGCGGCTGGTCGGGATCGACCCGCTGACCGCGCCGGGCGGGATCGGGCCGGTCACGCTGGGCGAAGGGGCGGATATCGGCGCCTTTCTCGCAGGCCGCGGGCAGGTCTTTGCCCACCCCGATGCTGTCGCGGCGCTGGCTGATCTGGATGCCGACGTCATCGTGGCGCCCGATGCCGCGCCCGGCACGGCCGTGACCGATATCGGCGTGGCGCAGCGGCTCCTGGGCCGTGAGGGGCAGGTAAGCCGGCTGATCGTGGCGCCGGTGCAGCCGCTGGTGCAGCGCCCCCTGGCCGAGGTCGCGCCAGAGCTCGACCTGCGGCCGGCGCGGGGCGGGTCGGATATCGGGCGGCTGACCGACAGCTTTCACCTCAACCTCACGGCTTTCGGCTTGCTGTCATTCGCGGTGGGGATCTTCATCGTGCATGGCGCGATCGGCCTTGCGTTCGAGCAGCGCCGCCCGGTGGTGCGCACCTTGCGCGCGCTGGGTGTGCCGCTGGGGCGGCTGGTCTGGCTGATGGCGGCAGAGTTGATGGGGCTCGCACTGGTGGCTGGTCTGGCGGGCGTGGCGCTGGGCTATGTCGTCGCGGCAGCGCTGTTGCCCGATGTCGCGGCAACACTGCGCGGGCTTTACGGCGCGGATGTCGCGGGGGCGCTGACGCTGCGGCCGGTCTGGCTCGTTTCGGGCATTGCCATCGCGCTGGGCGGCACGGCGCTGGCGGCAGGCGGCGCGCTGTGGCGGATGACGCGGATGCCGCTTCTGGCCTCGGCAAGCCCGCGCGCGATGAGCATGGCCGCCGGGCGTGGCGCCCGGCTGCAGGCGGTGGGCGCGCTGGGGCTGTTGGCGCTGGCGGGGGCGCTCGCGCTCTGGGGCAGCGGGCTCGTGGCGGGGTTCGGCTTGCTCGCGGCGCTCTTGATGGGCGCGGCGCTGGCCTTGCCGCTGGTGCTCGACCGGGTGATGGCGCTGGGGCAAGGACGTGCCCGGGGTGTGGTGGCCGGCTGGTTCTGGGCTGACACGCGCCAGCAATTGCCCGGCCTGTCGCTGGCGCTTGCGGCATTGCTGCTCGCCATGGCGGCCAATGTGGGTGTGGCGACGATGGTGTCGTCGTTCCGGCTCACCTTTGTGGGCTTTCTCGACCGGGTCCTGACGTCCGAGCTCTACGTCTATACCGCCGATGCCGATCAGGCGGCCTTGCTCGAGGAATGGGTGACGCCGCGCGTCGATGACGTGCTGCCGCTCTACTCCGTCGCGCGCGGCATTGCGGGGCTGCCGTCCGAGCTCTATTCCGCCCGCGATGCCGCGACCTATCGCGAGAACTGGCGGTTTCTGGCGGCCGTGCCGCAAGTGTGGGACGTGCTTGCGGCGGGCGAGGGTGTGCTGGTCAACGAACAGTTGGCCCGGCGTGCCGGGCTGGCGCTGGGCGACACTGTGGCGGTTGCGGCGGACAGGGCACTGCCGGTGGCGGGGATCTATGGCGATTACGGCAACCCCATCGGGCAGGCGATCGTGACCGAGCCGCTGTTCCGCGCGCTCTACCCCGATATCGCCGCCACGCGCTTTGGCTTGCGGATTGCGCCAGAGGAGGTCGCGGGGGTGCGCGATGCGCTGCGCGATGACTTTGGTCTGCCGGCCGCGAATATTGTGGATCAGGCGGCGATCAAGGCGTTCTCGCTGTCGGTGTTCGAGCGGACTTTCAAGGTGACGACGGCGCTCAATGTGCTCACGCTCGCCGTGGCGGGGTTTGCGATGCTGATGAGCCTGCTCACCCTGGCCACGATGCGCCTGCCACAGCTTGCGCCGGTCTGGGCGCTGGGTCTGACGCGGCGCGCTCTGGGGCGGTATGAACTGCTGCGCGCGGTGCTGCTGGCGGTGTTGACGGCGGCGCTGGCCTTGCCGCTGGGGCTGGCACTGGCCTGGGTGCTGCTCGCCGTCGTCAATGTCGCGGCCTTTGGCTGGCGGCTGCCGATGTTCTTCTTTCCCGCCGATTACGCGCGGCTGGGCCTCTTTGCGCTGCTGGCGGCGGGGTTGGCCGCGCTCTGGCCGGCGCTGCGGTTGGCGCGCACGCCGCCGGCGGTCCTGCTCAAGGTGTTTTCAAATGAACGCTAGGGTTTTTCTGCTTTGTCTGTGGCCGCTTGCGGCGCAGGCGCAGGGTTTTGCCGGGCTTGGCGCCACGGCGGATGGCTTTGCCGTGCCGGCCCCCGGCCGCGTCTTTGACTTTCCCGCCGACCATGGCGCGCATCCCGATTACCGGATCGAATGGTGGTATCTGACGGCCAACCTGACCGGCCCGGACGGGACGCCCTATGGGCTGCAATGGACGCTGTTCCGCTCGGCGCTCGCGCCCGAAGCGGGCGAGGGGTGGGCCGCGCCGCAGCTCTGGATGGGGCACGCGGCCGTCACCACACCGGAGGCGCATTACGTGGCCGAACGGCTGGCGCGCGGTGGGATCGGGCAGGCGGGGGTCACGGCGGTGCCGTTTTCCGCCTGGATCGACGACTGGGCGCTCAACGGGATCGACCTCGACACGCTGCGGATGACCGCCGGCGGGGCGGCCTTTGCCTATGACATGGTGTTGTCGGCGACGGGGCCTTTGGTGTTTCACGGCGATGCCGGATACTCGGAGAAATCGGCCGAGGGGCAGGCCAGCTACTATTACTCGCAGCCCTACTATCAGGTTGAGGGGGTGTTGACCCTGCCCGAGGGTGACGTGCGGGTCAGCGGCCAGGGCTGGCTCGACCGGGAATGGTCATCGCAGCCTCTGGCCGAAGGGCAAAGCGGCTGGGACTGGTTCTCGCTCTCGTTTGACGACGGGGCCAAGCTGATGGGATTTGTGCTGCGCGGCGAGGGCGCGGGATACAGTTCCGCCACCTGGATCGCGCCGGACGGTGTGACAACGGCCTTTGCCGACGGTGCCCTTGTGGCGACACCTCTGCAAAGCGCGCCGGTTGCCGGGCGCGATGTGCCGGTCCTGTGGCGGGTCGAACTGCCCGCGCGCGGGGTCGATGTGACGGTAAAGGCCATCAACCCCGGCGCCTGGATGGAGGTGTCTGTCCCCTATTGGGAGGGGCCTGTGACAGTGACGGGCAGTCATGGCGGGCGCGGCTATCTGGAGATGACAGGTTATGAGTGACCCCGGCACGACCCTCGCCGCCTGGCATGCGACGGTCTGGGCGATGCTCGCGGCCGGTGTCCGCGATGCGCGCGCGCCCGCGCGCCTGCCGGTGCTGGCCACGGTCGGGGTGGATGGCTGGCCGCAGGCGCGCATGGTGGTGTTGCGCGCGGCCGATGCGGTGGCGGGTGTGGTCGAGGTCCATACCGATGTGCTGTCGCCCAAGGTGGCGGATTTGCGCACCACCCCCCGCGCCGCGCTGCAAGTCTGGGATGCCGGGGGGCGGCTGCAGATCCGCTTGCGCTGCGCGGTGAGGGTGCTGACCGGCGCGGCGGTGCAGGGGCAGTGGGGCCGGGTGCCGGACCTGTCGCGCCTCGCCTATGGCGCGGTGCCGCCGCCGGGGGCGCCGGTTCCCGGGCCTGGGGACTATGGGACCGAGCCTGGCCCCGGCCGCTTTGCCGTGCTGCGCTGTGAGGTCATGGCAATGGATGTCCTGCATCTGGGCACCCCGCACCGGCGGGCGGGGTTTGACCGCGCCGATGGCTGGCGCGGGCAGTGGCTGGTCCCCTGAGGCGGATTGCCCACTTGCGCCCATGTCCGGCGCCTGCGCATCTGGAGGTTGCCGACGCCTCCGGCGGGAGTATTTGGGGCGCAAAGAAGCCGCAAGGGGAGTCGGGATGCAGGACAATCGCTGGCCATTGACGCAGGATCTGGTGCTGGTGGGCGGTGGGCATACCCATGCGCTGCTGTTGCGGCGTTGGGGGATGATGCCCTTGCCCGGCGTGCGGGTGACGGTGATCAACCCGGGCCCGACGGCGCCCTATTCCGGGATGCTGCCGGGATTTGTTGCCGGGCATTACGGGCGCTACGATCTGGATATCGACCTCGTGCGGCTGGCACGGTTTGCCGGGGCGCGGGTTATTGTCGGCGCGGCGGAGGCGATCGACCTGACCGCGCGCAGCGTCTCGGTGCCAGGGCGGCCCGTGATCGGCTATGACGTCCTGTCGGTCGATGTGGGCATCACCTCGGCGATGCCGGAGCTGCCGGGCTTTGCCGCGCATGGCGTGCCGGCCAAGCCGCTGGGCCCCTTTGCCGCGCGCTGGGATGCCTATCGGCAGGAGGCGGTTGCGCCGCGCGTCGTGGTGATCGGTGGGGGCGTCGCGGGGGCCGAGCTTGCCATGGCGATGGCGCATGCGCTGCGGGGCCGGGCGGCAGAGGTGGTACTGCTGGACCGGGGCCGGGTGCTGGACGGGTTCAACGCGGTGGCGCGGCGCGAATTGCTGGCGGCGATGGGGGAGTTGGGCATTGTCGTGATCGAGGATGCGGCGGTCGCGCAGGTTGCCGCGGACCATGTGATGCTTTCGGATGGGCGGCGGATTGCGGCAGGTTTCGTGACCGGTGCGGCGGGGGCGCGGCCGCATCGCTGGCTTGAGGGGACGGGGCTCGCGCTCGAGGCCGGGTTCATCGCGGTGGACGGCACGCTGCGTGCGAGCGATCCGGCGGTCTTTGCCGTGGGCGACTGCGCGCATATGGTGGAGACCCCGCGGCCCAAGGCCGGGGTCTATGCTGTGCGGCAGGCGCCAGTGCTGTTCGACAACCTGCGCGCAGTGCTGTCGGGCGGGGCGTTGCGGCCCTTTGTGCCGCAGCGCGATTACCTCAAGCTCATCTCGCTGGGTGGGCAGAGTGCGCTGGCCGAGAAATGGGGCACGGCGCGGCGCGGGCGGCTTTTGTGGCGGTGGAAGGACAGGATAGACCGGTCCTTTATGGCGCGGTTTCGTGACCTGCCGGTGATGGCGCTGCCCGAAGTGCCGGGCACCGCCGCGCTGGGCCTGCGTGCGGCGCTGGGCGATGCGCCCCTGTGTGGGGGCTGCGGGGCCAAGGTCGGGCGCGGGGCGTTGCAGGGGGCGCTGGCGGGTTTGCCTGTGTCAACGCGGGCCGATGTGACGATGCTGCCCGGCGACGATGCGGCCCTGTTGGGCACCGGCGCGGTGCGGCAGGTGATCACCACCGATCATCTGCGCGCTGTCACCGCCGACCCCGCGCTGATGGCGCGGATTGCGGCTGTGCATGCGCTGGGTGACATCTGGGCGATGGGGGCGGCGCCGCAGGCGGCGGTGGCGAGCGTGATCCTGCCGCGGATGTCGCCCGATCTGCAGGCGCGCACGCTGGCCGAGATGATGTCCGTCGCAGCCGAGGTGATGGCGGCGGCGGGGGCTGTGATCGCGGGCGGACATACGTCGATGGGCGACGAGCTGACGGTCGGCTTTACCGTCACGGGCCTGTGTGAGGCTGCGCCGATCACCCTCGCGGGGGCGCAGCCGGGCGACGCGCTGATCCTGACCAAGCCGCTGGGGTCGGGGGTCATTCTTGCGGCCGAAATGGCGGGGCGCGCGCAAGGAGCGGAGGTCGTGGCCTGCCATGCCGCAATGGTGGTGCCGCAGGGCAGCGCGGCGCAGATCCTGCGGGGCGCCCATGCGATGACCGATGTGACGGGCTTTGGCCTTGCCGGGCATCTGGCCGGCCTTTGCGCTGCGTCGGGTGTCGCGGCGCGGATCGACCTTGCCGCCTTGCCGCTGATGGCGGGGGCGGAGGCGCTGGCGGCGTCCGGCGTCCGCTCGACCCTCTGGGCGGCGAACCGGGGTGGCGCGGGCGAGGTGCGGGGCGCGGTGGGGGCGCGGGCCGATCTCGTCTTTGACCCGCAGACCGGGGGCGGATTGCTCGCGGCGGTTGCAGCCGGCGCAGCGCCTGCGTTGCTCGCGGCGCTGCGCGCGGCAGGCCATGACGCCGCGCTGATCGGAGAGGTCGTGGCCGGGCCGCCGGTGATTACGCTGTCGAGCTAAGCGCGGCGAGGATCGCCTCGGCGAGGCTGTCGAGAGCCGCAGGGTCGAGCCGGTCGGTCGCCAGTGTGGCGATCACGCCATGGCTGTGCTGGCTGCGCGATTTGGCATAGGCGGGGTCGTAGTGGTCGCGCATCAGCGCAGTCGCAAGGCCGGTGAGGTCCTGCGCGGCGAGCAGGGCGATCCAGCCATCGACAGCCGCATGGCCGCGAAACACCCGCAACTGGTCAAGCTGCGCGACCAGCCTCGTGGGGTCGGCGGCGATATCGGCGTAGGCGGCGGCGAGATAGGCCGCGCGGGCGGGCAGGGGGGCCGTGATCTCTACCCGCGGGGCGGCGCAGAGCGCGGTCCAGAGCGATGGTGGCAGCGTGATGCGGCCGATCTTGCTGCTTTCGGCCTCGGCAATCACCGGGCGCGCGGGGTCGCACCCGGCCAGCGCCGCGGCGAGGCGCGATTCGAACGCCTTCTGGCTCGGCTGGCCCCCGGCGCTGCCCCCCAGCAGCGAGCCGCGGTGCTCCGCCATCCCTTCGAGGTCGATCACCTGCGCGCCCAACGCCGCGAGGCGGGGCAGCAGCGCGGTCTTGGCGGTGCCGGTATAGCCGTCGAGCAGGATCAGACGGTGCGTCAGCGGATCGTCGTAGAGGGCGGCGCGCACCAGCGCGCGGTAGGTCTTGTAGCCGCCGGCGATGGTGTCGGCCCGCCAGCCGATCTGCTGGAGGATCCCCGCGAATGACCCCGACCGCTGCCCGCCGCGCCAGCAATGCACCAGCGGGCGCCAGCCACCGTGATGCCCGGCGAGCGGCCCTTCGAGATGGGCCGCCACGTTGCGCGCGACCATGGCGGCGCCGATCTTGCGCGCGGCAAAGGGGCTGATCTGCGTGTAGATCGTGCCGACCTCGATCCGCTCGGCATTCGACAGCGCAGGCAGGTTGATCGCGCCGGGGATATGGTCCTCGGCATATTCGGCGGGGCTGCGCACGTCGATGAGCGTGTCGAACCCGTGATCGAGAAGGGCGTTGAGCGAGGGAAATGTGATGGCCATGCGCTGCGGTCTAGCCTGCAACGGGCCGCGCGGAAAGGGGCACGGTCAGAGCCTGCGCGCCTTGCGCCGCCGGCCGAGCAGGCGGTCGGCGATGCGCCCCTTGATCCCGCGCGGCGGCAGGATCTCTTGGTCCATCTCCCAGACCGTGCCGTTGAGCGTGGCGTCGTGCCAGAGCGCGAGCGTCGCACCCCAGCGCGCGGCCACGGCGGGGTCGAGCCCGTCGGCGATGCCCATGCCGGTGGCGAGCATCCCCGGCATCCAGTCGCTGATGACGATGCCGGGAAAGCGGTCGCCGAGGTCGGCCACCAGCGCGCGGGTCAGCACCCGCGCGGCGCCCTTGGACACCGCATAGGCGCTGCTTGCGGGCAGGGGCGCGACATCGGCAAAGGTGGCGACGTTCAGGATGCGGCCCTGCCCGGTTTCGACCATTCCCTTCAGCGCTGCCAGCGTGCAGGCCAGCGTGCCGCCGAGATTGATGGCGAGTGTCTGCGCGAAACTCTCGGTCGTCTCGTCGAGGATGTCGCGGCGCGGATAGACGGCGGCGTTGTTCACCAGCACGCGCACCGGGCCCTGCGCGGTCACGAGCCCGGCAAAGGCCGCGCGCACCGCCACCGCATCTGCCACATCGACCGGCACGGCGACAAAGCCGGCACCCGCCAGCGCCGCTGTTTCCTCGAGCGCATCGGCGCGCCGCGCCAGCCCCGCGACACGCATCCCGCGCGCCGCCAGTTCCACCGCCAGCGCCCGGCCCAGACCCGCGCTCGCCCCTGTCACCACAGCCAGCCCACCCGTCAGCCCGCCCGCCAGCCCACCCGTCAGCCCGCCCGTCAGCCCGCCCGTCAGATCGCCGCTCATCGCCCCTCCGTCATGCCATGCGCGACGCGCAGCGCCATCGCCGCGATGGTCAGGCTCGGGTTCACGCCCATCGCGGTGGGGAAAAACGAGGCATCCACCACATGCAGGTTGTCGATCCCATGTGCGCGGCAGTCGGGGTCGAGCACCGATGTCGCCGGGTCGTGCCCCATGCGCAAGGTGCCGCAGGGATGGCCGAGGTTCAGGTCCGGCTCCCACGACAGCATGAGCGGACGCATCCCGGCAAAACCACGCCGGATCAGCCGGCGAAAGACCTTGCGCCGGGCCAGCAGCTCTTCGTGGATGCGGTAGTCAAAGGCGATGCGCCGGGGCCGCGCGGCGTCATAGGTCACGCGGTTGTCGGCATAGGGCAGATCCTCGAGCAGCCCGACAAGGATCTGCGCCTGCCCCAGAAGCCGTGCCGCGACCATCGCCGGCAGCGGCGTCAGCCCGGCAAGACGGTGCAGCCGGGTGGCCGCCACCCGCAACCGCAGGAAATGCGCGATCTCACCATAGGCGGCGGTGATCCCCATCGCCTGCACCATGCCCAGCCGCTGGCCCTGCACATGGTAGAAATCGCGCAGGCCCACCGCCTTGCCCGGTTCCGCTGACCGGGTGCCCGGCCAGATCGCGAACATCTCGTTGAGGTGGAACATCAGGTTGCGCCCGACCAGCCCACTGGCATTGGCGCAGCCCTCGGGCCAATGCGTTGCGCGCGAGGCGAGCAGCAGCCGGGGCGAGCCAAAGGCGCCTGCCGCCAGCACAAAGCGGCGCGCGCGCAGCGTGACGGGCTGACCGTGCAGCAGCGCCTCGGCATGGGTGATCTGCCCCGCCTCGCCGCGCAGCGCGGTCACCTCGCAATGGTCGAGCAGCGCCGCCCGGCCGGTGGCCAGCGCCGGCTCGACCCCGGCCGAGCGGCCATCCATCTTGCAGGGCCGGGGGCATTTGCGGCCCAGACAGGCGGCACAGCCATCAAGGCGGCGCAGCGCCGTGTGCAACTGGTAGGGATGCAGCCCGCCCCGCTGCAGCCGGGCGATGATCGCCGCATCTGCCGGGGTTGGTGGCAACGGCGGGGCGAGGGCTGGCGCGGGCCGGTCGTCCAGCGGGTCGGGTGTCCCGCTGAGGTGATACATCGTCGCCGCGCGGTCAAACCACGGCGCCATCTGCGCCGCGCTTACCGGCCAGCCGCCGGTCGGGTGCGGCCGGCCCGGCAGATCGTCGAGGTCATGCACGGCGGGGCGTTCCAGCGTGGCCGCGTAAAAGACCGACGATCCGCCGACACCCCGGCCCAGCGGCGCGAACACCGACCTGTCGCGCCCGTCGATCCGCGCCGCGACAGGCTCCGGCCAGAACCCGCGCAGCGCGCGCGCCACCGGGTCGCCCATGGCAAGGTCGAGCCGCGTCTCCTCTGCCCGGTATCCCGCCGGACCGGCCTCGACAAACAGCACCGACTGCCCGGCCTCGGCCAGCGCCCGCCCGATGGTGCCGCCCCCGATGCCCGTGCCGATCACGATCACATCCCATATCCGGTCGGTGATATCCCCCTTGGGTCCGGTCATGGCGCGATGCCGGTCAACGCCGGAAAGAACAGCCCGCGCAGGGCGAGCGCGCCTGTCCGGTTGAGGTGGTTGTTGTCAAAATACCAGGACCGCCCACCCTGCATCACCGAACATTTTTCGGGGCAGATCGCGGGCCAGGGGTCGATCAGCGTGATGCGGCCTTCGGCAACCAGTTGCGCGATCGGCGCCTCTGCGTCTGCCATCCGCGCGGCGATGACATCGTCGGGCGTGGTGAACAGGCCTGCCGCCTCGCCCGCCGACAGCCGGCCATGTGCCATGCGGCGCGCGATGTCGCGCGCGTCATAATGCGCGATCTCGGGCACCTGGCGCATCACGGCGATCTGTTCGAACTGCCCGCCAAGCTCGGCGATCGTCAGGCCCCAGGCCGCCGCATAAAGCGCAGCCTGCGTGTCGCCCGCCAGCCCCGACCCCGGCAATGGGGCGAGCGTGATGGTGTTGTGCGCATCGCGCCCGGTGCCGCTACCCTTGGCATAATAGGCCCAGCGCCCGACGAGGATCAGCCGGCGCAGACTGTCCATGCCGGGGATCGCCGCGCGCAGCGCTGCGGTATCGGCGACACAATCGGCGTCCTCGGCCGCTGTCGCCGCACTCTCTGCCTTGCTCAGACCGAGGAGCGGCGGGCATCCGGCATGCCAGATGATGAGCCCTGGCGTCCCGGTCTCGAGCGCGGCGAGCGCCAGCCCGTCCATAACCGCGCGCAGATGGCTGTCGCCCCAGATCAGGACCTGAGGCGGCCCCTCAGGCCCGATGGCACAGGTCTCTACCCCGGCGAGCGGCCCTTGGCTGTCGGTCGAACAGCGGCTCCAGTCCTGGATGAACCCGCCGGCTGCCGCGATATGGACCTGCGCCTCGGGGCCGAACCGGCCCGGCATCCCGTTGAGCAGATAGGCGCCCGCGCCGATCACCACCATCGCCGCCCCGGCGACAAGCGACCCCGCGACCAACAACCGCCCCGACAGATAAGCCCGCGCAGGCCGCTCGATCAGGGCCCAGGCGGCGATGGCCAGTACCACCGACAGCATGAGCCAACCCAGCGTCTCGGCGGGGCTTCCCGCGCCATCGCGCCAATAGCGCGACAGGGTGAGCACCGGCCAGTGCCACAGATAGAGCGAATAGGAGATCAGCCCGACAAAGACCGGCCCGCGCGCGCGCAGCGCCCGGTTGACCGCATTGGCCTGCGCCCCGTTCGCCAGCAACATCAGCGTGGCCACCACCGGCAGCACCGCCTGCCACCCCGGAAACCCCAGATCGACCCTGGTCAATGTCACAGCGGCGGCGATCAGCCCGAGGCCGCCCCAGGACAAGCCCGGATGGAAATCCCATTCCGCGCGCCGCTCATACCCCCAGACCGCCAGAAGCACGCCCGAGAGCAATTCCCAGGCCCGCCAGGGAAAGAGGTAGAAGGCCGCGCCAGGCGCCGACGGCGTCAGCGCGATACAGCCCAGCAACGACACACCCCAGGCTAGCACCAATGCGCCGATCATCACCCGTCGCGGCGCGCCCAGCGCCAGCAAGGCCACGAGCGCCAACGGCAGCACGATGTAGAACTGTTCCTCCACCGCGAGCGACCATGTATGCAGCAGCGGCTTGTTTTCGTTGCCGATGTCGAAATAGCCCGCCCCGCGGTAGAACAGCACATTGGACAGCCAGACCGTCGCGGCAATCAGCGATTTGCCGAATTCGCGGAACTCGAAGGGCAGCAGCACAACCGCAGCAAAGATGGCGGTGACGGCGGCCATCGCGAAAAAGGCCGGCGCCAGCCGGCGCACCCGTCGCAGATAGAAGCGGCCCAGCGCGATCCGCCCCTGCGCCCGCGCCTCGCCCCACAGGATGCCACCGATCAGGAACCCCGAAATGACAAAGAACACATCGACGCCGACGAACCCGCCGCGCAGCCCCGGCACCCCGAAATGGTAAAGCACGACAGAAAGCACCGCGATCGCCCGCAGCCCGTCGATTTCGGGCCGATAGGGCGGGTGCGCGTCGGGGGTCCCTTGCCTGATGTTCGCGCCGCTGATGACCTGCCCGCCTGCTGAGTCGTGAATTGCGTCGGATGATAGCCAGAAATGCGACAAAATTCAGGCATAGGCCAGAGCGGTCCGCCCGAGACCCGGCCTCACCCCTGCCTGCATCTTTTGGCCCCAAATATCCCGGGGGGAGCGTAGCGGGGGGCAGAGCCCCCCTCCGCAGCCATCACGCGACCCGCGGCCGGGGCGGGTGCGCCCGGCTTGCCCCCTTGGCGCGCAGCGCGGCGCAGGGTAGGACTGCGCCCGACAGAACCGGAGGTCACATGCCCCCCATCGTATCCGTGCGCAACCTGACCAAGACCTATGCGTCGGGCTTCCAGGCGCTCAAGGGCGTCTCGCTCGACATCGCGCAGGGCGAAATCATCGCGCTGCTGGGGCCCAACGGCGCGGGCAAGACGACGCTGATCTCGACCATCTGCGGCATCGTGCAGCCGACATCCGGCACGGTCACGGTCGGCGGGCATGACGTGGTGCGCGACTACCGCGCCGCGCGCGCGCTGGTCGGGCTGGTGCCGCAAGAGATCAGCCTCGAATCCTTCGAGCGTGTGATCAACACCGTGCGCTTCTCACGCGGGCTTTTTGGCAAGCCGCGTGACGATGCCTATCTCGAAAAGATCCTCTCCGACCTGTCGCTCCTCGACAAGAAGGACAGCAAGATCATGACGCTCTCGGGCGGGATGAAGCGGCGCGTGCTGATCGCCAAGGCACTCAGCCACCAGCCGCGCGTGCTGTTTCTCGATGAACCCACCGCCGGGGTCGATGTCGAACTGCGCAAGGACATGTGGGCGGTGGTGGCCAGCCTCAAGGCCGCGGGCGTCACCATCATCCTGACGACCCACTACATCGAAGAGGCCGAAGCCATCGCCGACCGCGTCGGCGTCATCAACAAGGGCGAGATCCTGCTGGTGCAGGACAAGGCAGAGCTGATGGCGCAGATGGGCCGCAAGGAGCTGCATATCCAGCTGGGCGCGCCGGTCGCCGCCATCCCCGCCGTGCTCGCGCCCTATGCGCTGGCGCTGGGCAAGGGCGGTGAAAGCCTGATCTATACCTATGACACAAAGGCCGAACGCACCGGTATCACGGCGCTTTTGTCCGATCTGCGCGAGGCGGGCCTGACGATGACCGACCTCGCCACCCGTCAAAGCAGCCTCGAGGACATCTTTGTCGGGCTGGTCAAGGAGCGCGCATGAACACGCAGGGCGTCATTGCCATCTACCGGCAGGAAATGGCGCGGTTCTTCCGCACCATCATGGAATCGCTGATCTCTCCGGTCATCTCGACCTCGCTCTATTTCGTGGTCTTCGGGGCGGCCATCGGCAACCGGATCGACACGGTCGAGGGGGTCAGCTACGGCGCCTTCATCGTGCCGGGGCTGATCATGCTCACCGTGATGACGCAGTCGGTGTCAAACGCGTCCTTCGGCATCTACTTCCCGAAATTCGTCGGCGCCATCTACGAGATCCTCTCGGCCCCGGTCAGCTATTTCGAGATCGTGCTGGGCTACGTCGGTGCCGCGGCGACGAAATCCTTCATCATCGCGCTGGTGATCCTTGCCACCGCCTATGCCTTTGTCGATCTGCCCATCGCGCATCCGCTGGCGATGGTGCTGTTTCTGGTGCTCACCTGCGTCAGCTTTTCGCTGATGGGCTTCATCATCGGCATCTGGGCGGGCGATTTCCAGCAATTGCAGCTGATCCCGCTGCTGATCCTGACGCCGCTGATCTTTCTGGGCGGCAGTTTCTACTCCATCTCGATGCTGCCCGACATCTGGCAGACCATCGCCCTGTTCAACCCGGTGGTCTATCTCATCTCGGGCTTTCGCTGGGCGTTTTTCGGGGCGGCGGATGTGCCGGTCGGGGTGAGCCTGCTGGCCATCGCGGGCTTTACCGCGCTGTGCATGGGCGTCGTGTGGTGGATTTTCCGCACCGGCTGGCGCATCCGGCAATGAAGCCGCGCGCGCGGCTTGTTCATCAGGGCGGCGCAGCCTACATCACCAGCATGAAGCGCTTTGTCCCCTTTCTCAAATCCGATCCGACCGTCGCTGTCATCCGGCTGCAGGGGACGATCGCCAATTCCACGCGCGGGCTCGACGACCCGAGCCTTGGCCCTGTGATCGAGCGCGCCTTTGCGCGGGGCAAACCCGTCGCCGTCGCGCTCGAGATCAATTCGCCGGGCGGCTCGCCGGTGCAATCCTCGCTCATTGCCGCGCGCATCCGGCGCCTGGCGGAAGAGAAGAAGATCCCCGTTTTCGCCTTTGTCGAGGATGTCGCGGCCTCGGGTGGCTACTGGCTCGCCTGTGCGGCGGACGAGATTTTCGTCGATCGCGGCTCGATCGTCGGCTCGATCGGGGTGATTTCGGCGGGCTTTGGCGCGCATGAGTTGATCGCGCGCTACGGTGTCGAACGGCGCGTGCATACCGCCGGGCGGTCCAAGTCGATGCTCGACCCGTTCCGGCCAGAGAACCCCGAGGATATCGCGCGGCTCGAAGGGTGGCTGGCAGAGCTGCACGCCTTTTTCATCGACCATGTCACGGCGCGGCGCGGGTCGCGGCTCAAGTCGTCGGAGGATCTGTTCACCGGGCAGATCTGGGTCGGGCAAAGGGCCGTCGATCAGGGGCTGGCGGACGGCGTCGGCCATCTGCTGCCCGTGCTCAAGGACCGCTTTGGCGACAAGGTCCGCCTGCGCCGTTATGGCCAGCGCCGGTCGCTGTTCCAGCGGTTCGGCGCGGCGGTGGTGGGCGATGCGCTGGCCACCATCGAGGATCGCGCCGCCTATGCCCGGTTCGGTCTCTGAATGCTCATCAAGGTGATGATCCTGTTCCTGCTCGGCATGGCGGTGCTCGCCATGTTCGGGCGGCTGCGCTTTCCCGGCAAGACGCGGCTCGATGCCGCGCGCTGCAAGGGGTGCGGGCGGTTCCGGATCGGCAAGGGGCCCTGTGCCTGCGGAAAGGATCACGGATAAATGGATTGGCTCTATGTCGGGCTTGGCCTGCTTATCCTCGTGCTGGCCGGCGATGTGCTGGTCAAGGGGGCGGTGAACCTCGCGCTGCGGTTGGGGATCCCGGCGCTGGTGGTGGGGCTGACGGTCGTCGCCTTTGGCACATCTGCGCCCGAGTTGCTGGTGTCGGTGCAGGCGGTGATTCGGCAGCAGCCGGGCATCGCGCTGGGCAATGTCGTGGGGTCCAACATCGCCAATATCCTGCTGGTGCTGGGCATCCCCGCGATCATCTCGACCATCCATTCCAGCCGGATGAACCTGCGGCGCGACTATGTCACGATGTTCGCCGCGACCGTGCTGTTCATCGGGCTGGCGCTGATCGGGCCGATCGTGTGGTGGCACGCGCTGATCCTGCTGGCGGGGCTTGGGCTGATGCTGGCCGACAACTATCGCACCGCGCAGGCGCACCGGGCCGAAAAGGAGGACGACCTCGAAGGCGTCGATCCGGCGATGCGGGGGTGGAAGATCGCGCTGTTTCTGGGGCTGGGCCTGGTCGGCCTGCCGCTGGGCGCCGATCTGCTGGTCGATGGCGCGGTGAATATCGCGCGGACCTTTGGCATCAGCGAGGCGGTGATCGGGCTGACGCTGGTCGCGGTCGGCACCTCCCTGCCCGAGCTTGCGACCTCCATCGCCGCCGCCTTTCGCAAGCAGGCGGATGTGGCGATGGGCAATGTGATCGGGTCCAACGTGTTCAACCTGCTGGGGATCATCGGGGTCGCCGGGCTTGTCGGGCCGCTGGCGGTTCCCGAGCAGATGTTGCGGATGGACCTGTGGCTGATGCTGGGCATCACTGTGCTGATGGCGCCCTTCGTGCTGTTGCGGCGTGACATCACGCGCGGGGTCGGCATCGGATTTGTCGCGATCTATGTGGGATTTGTATCCATGCTGGTGCTGTGATGGCGCGCGCGCTGGTCACGGGGGCGGGTGCGCGTCTGGGGCGGGCGATGGCGCTGTACCTCGGGCAGCGCGGATATGACGTGGCGGTGCATTACGCCACATCGCAGGCGGGGGCCGAGGCGGTGGTGACCGCATTGCGCGCGATGGGGCGGCAGGCAGAGGCGGTGCAGGCCGACCTGCTCGACGAGGGCGCGACGCAGGGCCTGATGGCGCGCGCGGCGCAGGCGCTGGGGGGGCCTGTCACCGTGCTGGTCAACAATGCCTCGATCTTTGAATATGACAACCATGCCACCGCCACGCGATCAAGCTGGGACCGGCATATGGAAAGCAACCTGCGCGCGCCCTTTGTGCTGACGCAGGCGCTGGCCGCGCAGGTGCCCGCGCCGCTGACGGACGAGGCGGGCGAGCCGGTGGCGCAGGGGCTGGTGGTCAACATGATCGACCAGCGGGTGTTCAAGCTGACGCCGGAGTTCACCAGCTATACCATCGCCAAGATGGGCCTCTGGGCGCTCACCCGGACGGCAGCGCAGGGGCTTGCCCCCCGCGTGCGGGTCAATGCGATAGGTCCCGGTCCGACCCTGCAGGGCGCACGCCAGACGCCCGCGCATTTCGCCGCGCAACGCGCCGCCACGATCCTGCGGCGCGGCGCGGGGCCGGCCGACATCTGCGCGGCGCTGGGCTATTTCCTCGACGCGCCAGCCGTGACGGGGCAGATCATCTGCCCCGACGGCGGGCAGCACCTCGCCTGGCAGACGCCCGATGTGCTGGGCCCCGAATAGCGGCGCGCGAGCCATAAAACCTGACCTTGCGTCAGAGTTGTGCACGGGGTCACGGACCCGTCATCAATCGTTCACAAAAAAGTAATGTTTTCATATATTTGCCTGATGAATAAAATAAATCGTCAGGATTTCAAGGGGTTGTATAGTTGCCTAAAAAACAGGCAATGTGATGAAGTCTGCTGGAAACAAGGATTTTTTCCCGCTCTCCGGCATTTGCCCCCCGAGTTATCCACAAAAACGGTGGACAGGTTTCTGCTTGCGGTCCGCGGCCCGAGGTTGCAGCCAGCGCCAAGAATCGTGACAACATCGCCATGACCAACACGCCACACGCCACCCCGCCCGATCCCGCGCCGCCACTGACCGGATATGCCCGCATCCAGGCCTATCTGCGCACGATCGACACCTCGCCCGGCGTCTACCGGATGCTCGATGCCGAGAGCCGCGTGCTTTATGTCGGCAAGGCGCGCAACCTCAGGGCGCGGGTGTCGAACTATGCGCGGCCGGGCGATCATTCGGGGCGGATCGCCAAGATGATCCGCGAAACCGCGTCGATGATGTTCCTCACCACGCGGACCGAGACCGAGGCGCTGCTGCTCGAGCAGAACCTCATCAAGCAGCTCAAGCCGCGCTACAACGTGCTCTTGCGCGACGACAAGAGCTTTCCCAACATCCTTGTGACCAAGGACCACCCCTTTCCGCTCATCACAAAGCATCGCGGCGCCAAGACGGCCAAGGGTGCCTATTATGGCCCCTTTGCGGGCGTCGGCGCGGTGAACCGCACGCTCAACCAGTTGCAGAAGGTGTTTCAGCTGCGCACCTGCTCTGACAGCACCTATGAGGGGCGCACGCGGCCCTGCCTCTTGCACCAGATCAAGCGGTGTTCGGCGCCCTGCGTCGGGCTGATTTCGGCCGAGGATTATGCCGTGACCGTGGCGGATGCGGAAAAGTTCCTGTCCGGCCGGTCCACGGGCATACAGGAGGCGCTCGCGGCACAGATGGCGGCGGCGTCAGAGGCGATGGAGTTCGAGCGCGCGGCGGCGCTGCGTGACCGGATCAAGGCGCTGACGCAGGTGCAGACCGCCCAGGGCATCAACCCGCGCGGCGTGCCCGAGGCCGATGTGATCGCGCTGCACCTCGATGGCGGGCAGGCCTGCGTGCAGGTGTTCTTTATCCGCGCGAACCAGAACTGGGGCAATCACGACTTTTACCCCCGTGTCGGGCCGGATGTGGAGGCGGCCGAGGTGATGCAGGCCTTTGTCGGGCAGTTCTACGCTGACCGCGAACCGCCGCGGATGCTCTTGCTGTCGCATGGGCTCGACGATACCGACCTTGTCGCCGAGGCGCTGGCGGGCAAGGCGGGCCGCAAGGTCGAGATCCTCGTGCCGCAGCGGGGCGAAAAGGCCGAGCTGGTCGAGGGCGCGCAGCGCAACGCGCGCGAAAGCCTGGCACGGCGACTGTCGGAAACCGCGACGCAGGCGAAACTGCTCGCGGGGCTGGCCGAGGCCTTTGACCTGCCCGCACCGCCGCGCCGGATCGAGGTCTATGACAACAGCCATATCCAGGGCAGCGACGCGGTGGGCGCGATGGTCGTGGCGGGGCCGGACGGCTTTGAAAAGGGGCAGTATCGCAAGTTCAACATCAAGGGGAGCGAGATTACACCGGGCGATGACTTTGGCATGATGAAGGAGGTGCTCACGCGCCGGTTCCAGCGACTGCTCAAGGAAGACCCCGACCGCGAGGGGCCGGGCTGGCCGGACCTGCTGCTGATCGACGGCGGCGCAGGGCAGGTGAGTGCGGTGGCGCAGATCATGGCCGAGCTTGGTGTGAGCGATGTGCCGATGGTCGGCGTGGCCAAGGGCGTGGACCGCGACGCCGGCAAGGAAGAGTTCCACCGCATGGGCCAGCATCCGATGGCGCTGCGCCACAATGACCCGGTGCTCTACTTCATCCAGCGGCTGCGCGACGAGGTGCACCGCTTTGCCATCGGCACGCATCGCGCGAAACGGTCCAAGGCGATCAGCGCGACGCCGCTCGACGATGTGCCCGGCGTGGGCGCGGCCCGCAAACGGGCGCTGCTGGCGCATTTCGGCAGCGCCAAGGCGGTGAGCCGCGCGAACCTCGCCGACCTGCGGGCGGTCGAGGGGATTTCGGAAACCATGGCGGAGGCGATCTATGCGTTCTTTCACGACAAGGGGTAGCTGGGTTGTCCTGTGCTCGCACCTGCCGGTGGCGGGCAGCGCAGAGCCCGCCCATGCGCGGTGATGAGGCGCAACGAGTCCCTGTCTCGCGCCGCGCGTTCCGCGCGTCGCGGGTGCCTCCGGCGGGGGTTTGGGGGGGTAAGACACGATCCGGGGGATCGTTTCCCCCGAAAACGGGCGAAGCCCAAGGGGCCAAAAGATAGGAAAGGCGCGCCGATGACCGAGGATAAGGCCATGGCTGCGATCCTTGCGCGGCTGCGGGCGCGGGGCGGGATCGTGCTGGCCGGCAACAAGGAAAGCTGGGCCGAGATCCGCTGGACCGCGCGGGGATGGGCGCGCGAGGATGGCGACACGCTGAGTGGGCAGAGCGAGGTCTGGGCGGTCGGCGATGCGGATGTGCTGGCCGGCGCGCGGGCGCGCGTGGCAGAGCTGGCGCGCCATGTCCATCAGAGGCCGGTACCCGAGCCCTGGGCGGACGTGCTGGCGCAGTTGCCGCATGTGTGAGAGGGGCCGCGCAAGGGAACTGGCGAAGGCTGCGGCAAACGGCTAAGGGTGTCACATGATCTGGACCTTGCCCAACACCCTCACAATCCTGCGGCTGCTGGCGGCGCCGGGCGTGGCGGTGATGTTTCTCTATTTCAACCGGCCCTGGGCGGACTGGTTCGCGCTGGTGCTGTTCATCGGCGCGGCGGTCACCGATTTCTTTGATGGCTACCTCGCGCGGCTGTGGAAACAGGAAAGCCGCTTTGGCGCGATGCTCGACCCGATCGCCGACAAGGCGATGGTGGTGATCGCGATCATGGTGATCACCGGCTATTCCGGCATGAACCCCTGGCTGATCCTGCCCGCCACGCTGATCCTGTTTCGCGAGGTATTCGTCTCGGGCCTGCGGGAATATCTGGGGGCGCGGGCGGCGCTGTTGCAGGTCACGAAGCTGGCCAAATGGAAGACCACCGCGCAGATGGTGGCGATTGCCGTGCTGTTCCTGGGCACCGGGCTCGCCTATCTCGAGGCCGGGCGGCCGCCGCGCGCGGGCGAGGGTGATGTGCCGCCGGGCACGTCCCTTGCGGCGCTGGCCACACTGGCGGGGCTGGGCCTGATCTGGGTCGCGGCGGCGTTGACGGTCGTCACCGGCTGGGACTATTTCCGCAAGGCGCTGCCGATCCTGAGAGAACCGCAATGATCGACGTGATGTATTTTGCCTGGGTGCGCGAACGCATCGGTCTGCCGCGCGAAAGGGTCGAAACGCAGGCTGCGACGGTGGCCGAGCTGGTCGCGGAACTGCGCGCGCGCGAGGACCGCTATGACCTTGCGTTCTCGGACCTGCGCGCGCTGCGCGTGGCGCTGGACCAGGAGCTCGCCGATTTCGACGCACCGCTCGCGGGGGTGCGCGAGGTGGCGTTCTTTCCGCCGATGACGGGTGGCTGATGGCTGTCCGGGTGCAGGAGGCGGCGTTTGACGCCGGGGCCGAGCTCAACGCCTTTGCCGCCGCCGTGGCAGGGGCCGGCGCGGTGGTGAGCTTTACCGGCGTGGTGCGCGACCGCGATGGCGGGCTTTCGCGGATGGAGGTCGAGCATTATCCCGGCATGACCGAACGGGCCATCGCGGCGATGGTCGATGAGGCCCGCGCGCGCTGGGCGCTGACGGGCGCGCTGGTGATCCACCGGCACGGGGTGCTGCAGGTCGGCGCGCCGATCATGATGGTGGCCACGGCCGCGCCGCACCGGGTCGCGGCCTTTGCCGCCGCCGAATATCTGATGGACTATCTCAAGTCGCGCGCGCCCTTCTGGAAGAAGGAGATCACCGCGTCGGGCGCCGCATGGGTCGCGGCGCGCGATGAGGACGAGGATGCGCTCAGCCGTTGGACGGGTGCCGATGACAGGTGAGCACATGGTCATTGACCATGCCCACCGCCTGCATGAAGGCATAGACGATAGTCGGCCCGCAGAAACGGAAGCCTGCACGTTTGAGGTCTTTTGAGATCTGTTCGGACAAGGGCGTGAAGGCCGGCACATCGGCGCCTGTCGCCGGGCTGTTCAGCAGTGGTTTGCCGCCGACATGGTCCCACAGGAACCGGTCAAAGCCCTGCTTTGCCTCGATCTTTTGCCAGGCGCGGGCATTGGTGATGGTCGCCGCGATCTTGCCGCGGTGGCGCACGATGCCCGGGTCGGCAAGAAGCCGGGTGATGTCGGCCTCGCCCCAGGTGGCGATCACATGCGGGTCAAAGCCCGCGAAGGCCGCGCGAAAGGCCTCGCGCTTGCGCAGGATGGTGATCCAGCTCAGCCCGGCCTGAAAACCGTCGAGCACCAGCTTTTCCCACAGCGCGCGGCTGTCATATTCCGGCACGCCCCATTCATGGTCGTGATAGGCCTCGTAGATCGGGTCGGACCCGACCCAGCCGCAGCGTTGCACCGTCACGCCCCCCTGAAAACACCGCCAATTTGCGGCAAATCGCTGTCCTTTACCGGGTATTAGTGACGCAAGGGCCATCTGGGTGCCAGAGCAATCGAGGCGCGCGGCAGATGGCACCACCACCCAAGAGACGTCTTTCGGCCGAGAGCGAGCCGTTTCCGGCTGACCCGTTGCAGCATGCGATGGCGAGCCGCGACAAGGACATCATGTCGCTGGTGAGAAATGCGCTTGCATCGGGGTCCGCGCGGCTGGCCTTTCAGCCTATCGTGCTGGCCAAACAGCCCCGCCAGATCGCGTTTTACGAGGGGCTGGTGCGCGTTCTCGACGATGGCGGACGGATCCTGCCGGCCGCGCTGTTCATGCCGCTGGTCGAGGAGATGGACCTCGGGCGCGAAATCGACTGCACGACAATGCGCCTTGGTCTCGAGATGTTGCGCGTCAACCCGGCGCTGCGGCTGTCGCTCAACGTCTCGGCGCGGTCGGTGGGCGATGGCGCGTGGCGGCGCATCCTCGACGAAGGGCTGGCCCGGTCGCCCCATATCGGCGAGCGGCTGATCCTCGAGATCAGCGAAAGCTCTGCCATGCTGCTGCACGAGGTCATGATCCGCTTCATGGCCGAGATGCAGCCGCGCGGCGTATCCTTTGCGCTCGACGGGTTCGGGGCGGGGATGACGGCCTTTCGCCACCTCAAGGATTTCTTCTTTGACATCGCCAAGGTGGACCGCTGCTTTGTGCGCGACATCGACACCTCGCCCGACAATCAGGTGCTCGCGCAGGCGCTTATCACCGTGGCGCATCAGTTCGACATGTTCACCGTCGCCGAGGGCGTCGAGACGCAGGAAGAGGCCGCCGTGCTGCGGCAACTCGGGATCGGCTGCCTGCAGGGCTATCTGTTCGGCGTGCCCAAATTCTCGCTTTGACGCTAGGTCAATTCCGGTATGCATCGGCACACAATGACGCGATAAACGTTGCTCCATGGCCGCCTTGCCCGTAAAAGGCGAGCATCGGCGGGGGAGCGGCCGGGCGCTGTTGACAGCACTCACCCGATTGGCCCGCCAGCATTGCATTCGAGGGGGAGCCTCCATGACCAACGTCGTTATCGCCTCTGCCGCCCGCACTGCCGTCGGCAGTTTCGGCGGCGCTTTCGTCAACACGCCCGCGCATGATCTGGGCGCTGCTGTCCTGTCCGAGGTTGTGGCCCGGGCCGGCGTGGACAAGGCAGAGGTGAGCGAGACGATCCTTGGTCAGGTGCTGACCGCGGCCCAGGGCCAGAACCCCGCGCGTCAGGCGCATATCAACGCCGGCCTGCCGATCGAAAGCACCGCTTTCGGCATCAACCAGGTCTGCGGGTCGGGCCTGCGGGCCGTGGCGCTGGGCGCGCAGCACATCATGCTCGGCGATGCGTCGATCGTGATCGCCGGGGGCCAGGAAAACATGTCGCTCTCGGCCCATGCCGCGAACCTGCGGCAAGGCACAAAGATGGGCGATGTCACCTATATCGACACGATGATCCGCGACGGCCTGTGGGATGCGTTCAACGGCTACCACATGGGCGTGACCGCCGAAAACGTCGCGAATCAGTGGCAGATCACCCGCGAGATGCAGGACGCTTTTGCCGTCGCCAGCCAGAACAAGGCCGAAGCGGCGCAGAAGGCCGGCAAGTTCGCGGACGAAATCCTGCCCTTCGTCATCAAGACCCGCAAGGGTGACATCACCGTGGATGCCGATGAATACATCCGCCACGGGGCGACGCTCGACGCGATGACCAAACTGCGCCCGGCCTTTGCCAAGGATGGCACCGTCACGGCGGGCAATGCCTCGGGCCTCAACGATGGTGCGGCGGCGGTGCTGCTGATGTCGGCCGACGAGGCGTCGCGCCGCGGGATCGCGCCGCTGGCGCGCATCGCGTCCTATGCCACGGCGGGTGTCGATCCGTCGATCATGGGCGTGGGCCCGATCGCGGCGAGCCGCAAGGCGCTGGAAAAGGCCGGCTGGTCGGTCGCGGACCTCGACCTCGTCGAGGCGAACGAGGCCTTTGCCGCACAGGCGCTGGCGGTGAACAAGGACATGGGCTGGGATCCGGCCATCGTGAACGTGAACGGCGGCGCCATCGCCATCGGCCACCCGATCGGTGCCTCGGGCGCGCGGATCCTCAACACCTTGCTGTTCGAAATGCAGCGCCGCGGTGCGAAAAAGGGTCTGGCGACCCTGTGTATCGGCGGCGGCATGGGTGTGGCGCTCTGCGTCGAGCGCGACTGACCCCGCAATCCCCGACATGCCGCGCAATAATATTGCGCGGCATGTTTCGATTCTATACCAAGATTCCACGACAACTGACTTTTGGAGGAGAGTCCCATGCCCCGTATCGCCCTTGTTACCGGAGGATCGCGCGGAATCGGCGCAGCCATTTCCAAGGCGCTGGTCGCCGCAGGTTACGGCGTGGCCGCGACCTATGCCGGCAATGACGAGGCCGCTGCCGCATTCACCAAAGAGACCGGCATCCGCACCTACAAATGGGACGTCTCGCATTACGACGACTGCGCCAAGGGCGTGGCCCAGGTCGAGGCAGAGCTTGGCCCGATCGACGTGCTGGTCAACAACGCCGGCATCACCCGCGACGCACCGTTCCACAAGATGACGCCGCAGCAGTGGAACGAGGTGATCGGCACCAACCTCACCGGTCTGTTCAACATGACCCATTCGGTCTGGCCCGGCATGCGCGAACGCAAGTTCGGGCGCGTGATCTCGATCTCGTCCATCAACGGGCAGAAAGGGCAGTTCGCCCAGGCCAACTATGCCGCGGCCAAGGCGGGCGACATCGGCTTTACCAAGGCGCTGGCGCAAGAGGGCGCGCGCGCCGGCATCACCGTCAACGTGGTGGCCCCGGGCTATATCAACACCGAGATGATGAGCACGATACCTGAAAAAGTGATGAACGAGGTGATCCTGCCGATGATCCCCGTGGGCCGTCTGGGCGAGGCCGACGAGATCGCGCGCTGCGTTGTGTTCCTCGCGTCCGATCAGGCCGGGTTCATCACCGGGTCCACGCTGTCGGCCAATGGCGGGCAATACATGATCTGACCGCCCCAAAGGCGCGGCTTCTGGCGGGTTGGCCCATTGGTCAACCCGTTTTCGTGTCGGAGAAAAGATGACAAAGGGTTGGGCGACGCTCACAGGGTTCGGAGCGGTGCTGTTGTGGTCGCTGCTGGCGCTGCTCACGGTGCAGACGGCACCGGTGCCACCCTTGCAGCTCAACGCGGTCTGTTTCGGGCTCGGCGGGCTGATCGGGCTGATCTGGGTGGCCGCCACCGGCAGCATGGGCGCGCTGCGTGCGGTGCCGCTGCGGGTCTATGTATTTGGAACGGCCGGGCTTTTTGGGTATCACCTGCTCTATTTCTCGGCTCTGCGGTTGGCGCCGGCTGCCGAAGCCGGGCTGATCGCCTATCTCTGGCCCCTGCTCATCGTCCTGTTGTCCGGCATGCTGCCCGGCGAGAAACTGGTGGCGCGCCACATCTTTGGCGCGCTTTTGGCCTTTGCCGGGGCCGCCCTGATCGTGTCGTCCGGCGCAGCGGGCTTTGATCTGTCCCACGCGCCCGGCTATGCGCTCGCGTTCATCTGTGCGCTGACCTGGGCCGTCTATTCGGTGGTCTCACGCCGGCTTGGGGATGTGCCGACCGCCAGCGTCACAGTTTTCTGCCTTGCGACCTCTCTCTTGTCCGCCGCAGCCCATCTGATGATCGAGACGACTGTCTGGCCCGGTTCCGGGCAAGGCTGGTTCGCAATGGCCGCCCTCGGGCTCGGCCCGGTCGGGCTGGCCTTCTTCATCTGGGATATCGGGGTCAAACGCGGCGATATCCAGTTGCTGGGTGTCGCCTCTTATGCGGCGCCGCTGCTGTCCACGCTCGCGCTCATCCTCGCCGGCATCGCATCGCCGTCCGGCACCTTGCTGGTTGCGGCCGGTCTGATCGCCGGGGGCGCAGCACTGGCGGCCAGCGCCAGCGCGCGCCGCCGGGCAGGCTAATTTGCGCTCAGGCGCGTGATTTCTTCCTTGATGTGCAGTTTCTGCTTTTTCAGCTTCGCGATTTCCAGCGCGTCTGTCGCCGGGCTGCGTTGGGCCACTTCAACGGCCTCAGAGAGGTTTTGGTGCTTTTTCTTGAGCTCCACCAGGTGTGACGACAAGGTCATTCATATCCTCCTCTGATTTGCTTCGATAGTTCAGTGCACCACAGTTTTACACAACTGTCACGCTGCGCGGCAGCATCACGACACACCCAAAGCGTCGGGCAAAAAGATTGCCAAAACTTTAACGTGGCCAGACCAAAGAGGCGGCATCGCGCAAAATCGCCTGCGCTTGTGGCGTATAGCTTTCCGCGTCGCGCAGATGGGCCGGGCCCTCGTGCAGCACCAGAGCAGGCCAGAGCCGGAACGCCGCACGCCCCCCCTTGCGCGCCCGGAGCAGGAACCGCGACGGCGCGGCGCCCGCCCGCCCGGCAACAGGCAGCACCTCGACCGCGCCCAGCCGGTCATCGAGCGCGCCAAGCACGTCAGGCAGGCGCATCACATGCTGGATGAGCGTGAGCCACCCCCCCGGCCGCAGGCGCCGCGTGGCGGTCTCGGCCCAGTCGGCAAGCGGCGTATCCCCCCCCAGCGCAATGTCGCGGCCCGGGTCCTGCGCGGGGCTCGATGCGAGGCGGTCGTAATAGGGGGGGTTGGCGATGACATGGTCGAAAGCCTGTGCCCGCACCCCGCCCGGCAGCGCCCGCAGATCGGCCTCGACCACGTCGAGCGCGAGGCCGTTGTCCTGCGTATTGCGCCGCGCGAGCGCCGCATAGGGCGGCTGGACCTCGACCCCGGTCACGGCCAGACCCGGCACGCGCCGCGACAGGCTGAGCGCGGCCGCCCCGACGCCGCAGCCCAGATCGAGGACGGATTGGCCGGCCTCGGCGGGAATAGCCGCCGCCAGCAGCACCGCGTCCACCCCCGCCCGATAGCCCGCGCGCGGCTGCCACAGCATCAGACGACCGCCGAGAAAGGCGTCGCAGGTCAGCGCGTCATCGGCCCAGGTCGATGTCATTGTCGCGCATCGCCCGTTCCGCGCGGGCCAGATCGTCGTCATGCACCATCAGGCGGCGCGGCAAAATGCCTATCGACCCCTCCAGAACGCTCATGTTTACGTCGAATTGAAAGCAGTCTATACCCTCGCCACTCAGCAGAGCCGAGGCAAAGGCGATGACCGTCGGGTCATTGGTGCGCAAAAGCTCTTTCATACCCCCGAGGTAATGCGCCCCGGGCCCAAAGTCGAGAAGCCGGACCCTGTGATGAGCCTCGATATCGCCGCGACCAAACCGCATGAACGCCTCGCCGCTGCGCTGGCCGGCGATCTGGAGGCCGTGAATGCCATGATCCGGGCGCGGATGGCGTCCGAGAATGCCCCGCGCATCCCCGAGGTGACGGCGCATCTGATCGAGGCTGGCGGCAAGCGGCTGCGCCCGATGCTGACGCTCGCAGCGGCGCGGCTGTGTGGCTATGGCGGTCCCTATCACATCCACCTCGCCGCGACGGTCGAGTTCATCCATACCGCGACGCTGCTGCATGACGATGTGGTGGACGAAAGCGACAAGCGGCGCGGGCGGCCGACGGCCAACCTGTTGTGGGACAACAGTTCTTCGGTGCTGGTGGGTGATTACCTCTTTGCGCGGTCGTTCCAGCTCATGGTCGAGACCGGGTCGCTGCGGGTGCTCGACATCCTCGCCAATGCAGCGGCGACGATTGCCGAGGGTGAGGTGCTGCAACTCACCGCGGCGCGCAACCTCGAGACGACCGAGGAGGTCTATCTCAAGGTGGTGCGCGGCAAGACGGCAGCGCTGTTTTCAGCGGCGACCGAGGTCGGCGGCGTGATCGCAGAGGCCGGGGACGCGGCGCTGCGCGCGCTCCATACCTATGGGGACGCGCTCGGCATCGCCTTTCAGATCGTGGACGACCTGCTCGACTATGGCGGCTCAACGGCGATCGGCAAGAACACCGGCGACGATTTCCGCGAGGGCAAGCTCACGCTGCCCGTGATCCGCGCTATCGCGGCCGGTTCGGCGGATGAGCGCGGCTTCTGGCAGCGCACGATTGCCAGAGGTCAGGTGAGCGACGGTGATCTTGAAACCGCGCAGGCGATCCTGATGCGGCACGGCGCGCTGGACAGCACCCGGCAGGACGCGCTGCGCTGGGCGGGTCTGGCGAGGGCCGCCCTCGACGATCTGCCCGCGCACGACATCCGCGACATGCTGGGTGATCTGGCCGATTACGTCGTGGCAAGGATAAGCTGAGCGGATCGGCCCCCCCCCCCGAAACCGGCGCGTTTGGCCGCGTGGGAGCCTCCGGCGGGGATATTTGGGGCAAGATGAAGCCGGGGGCGTCGTGGCGGGGGCGTCGTTCGCGTGATCCCGGCCTTACCTTGCATGGCCTTGCCCGGCCAGGCGCGGCGCCAATCCCTTCATCTTGCTAAAAATATCCTCGCCGAAGGCATCCGAACGCCCAAGAGGCGGGCCGGTTTGTCAGGTGCGTCAGGGAAAAAGGCGCGTCAGCCAAGCAGGCGCGTCAGGCAAGCAGGGGCGCTGGGGCGACCCACCAGTTCATCTGGCGCAACTGGATGGCGCGGGCGATCTGGCGGGCGGTGCCCATGTCGCGCACCAGCGCAAAGCAGGTGGCGCCCGAGCCGGACATGCGCGCAACCAGCACACCCGGCATCTGTCGCAACAGCGCCAGGGCGGTGCCGATCGCGGGCGCGATGGTGATGGCGGCGGCCTCCATGTCGTTGCGCCCCTGCGCGAGCCATGCGGCAAAGGCCGCGAGGTCGCACCCTTTGGGCAGCGGCGCCATCGCGGGGTTGCTGCGCCGGGTCATCGCCTTGAACACCGCTGCGGTGGGGACGGCGACGCGCGGGTTGACCAGAACCAGGGCCGCCTCGGGCAGCGCCGGGGCGGGGCAGAGCACCTCGCCGATCCCCGACATCAATTGTGGGCGCGGCCCGCCAAGGCAGACGGGCACATCGGCCCCGAGCGTCAGCACGGCCGGATCATCTGCGGACAGCGGCGGCACGGACCACAGGTCGCTCAGCAGGCGCAGCGTCGCGGCTGCGTCAGACGAGGCGCTGCCGATCCCGGCCGCATGGGGCAGCGACTTGGTCAGCCGCAGGGTCGCGCCACGGGTCACGCCACGCGCCTGTTGCAGCACACGCGCCGCGCGCAGCACCAGATTGCTGTCGTCCAGCGGCACCCCCTGGGCAAAGGGGCCGCTGACCGTCAGCGACAGCCCGTCCGCCGGCGTCGCGGTGATCTGGTCGCCCAGCCCGGCAAAACCCACGAGGCTGTCGAGCAGATGGTAGCCATCCGCGCGCTGCCCTGTGACATGCAGCGCGAGGTTGATCTTGGCCGGGGCAAAGCCGCCGATCCCCTTGTCCGTGGTCGCGACGTCCGGCTTTTTCACGACGGCGGAACCGTCCGCCGTCGTGGTGCCAGCCGGGGCCCTGCTCATGGTTGCGCTTCTTGGGCGAGGTGGAGCGGCGGCGCGCCCTCTTCGGCGAGCACGAGGTCAAGCCCGATGTCGAGCTTGCGGCGGATGCGCTGCGCGTCGCTGTCCTGCGGGCCAAAGGACAGCGCCCTCTGCCACTGGAACCGCGCCTCGGTCACGCGACCGACCGCCCAGAATGTATCGCCCAGGTGGTCATTGATGATCGGGTCCACCGGCAGCAGGGAGGCCGCGCGTTCCATATGCCCGACCGCCTCTTCAAAACGGCCCAGCCGGAACAGCACCCAGCCCAGTGAATCGACGATGGCGCCGTTCTGCGGTTGCGCGGTGACGGCCTGCTCGATCATCGCCAGCGCCTCGTCGAGGGTCTCGCCCCGTTCGACCAGCGAATAGCCCAGATAGTTGAGCACCTGCGGCTGGCCGGGGTTGAGCGCGAGCGAGCGGCGGAAATCGGCCTCGGCGGCGGGCCAGTCGTCAAGCTCATGCGCGGTGATCCCGCGGGTATACAGGACCAGCCACAGCGCCGGGTCGTCTGGGGGATAAAGGGCCAGTGCGCGCCCGTAGGCGGCATTGGCCTCGCGGTAGCGCTTTTCGCCGCGCAGGGTGTCGCCCAGTGTCACATGGACGGGGGCGAGGTCGGGGTAGCTGCGGGCGAGTTGCTCGAGCACTTCGATGGCGGTGTCGTTGCGCCCGGCCCGGCGCAATGCGGCCGCCCGGCCCAGTTCAGCGGCGTGAAAGGCCGGGTCGTCGCGCGGGACGCGGTTGAAGGCCGCGTTGGCAAGGTCGAACTGCCCCATTTCGTCAAAGAGCCGCGCCGAGGCGAGGATCGCGTCGATGTGGCCGGGGTCCAGGTAGGTCGCGATATGCAGATAGGCCGAGACCAGCGCCGGCCCGGTTTCGCCCTCGAGGGCTGCGGCGACGGAAAACAGCGTCTCGGCCATGCCTTCGCGGGCATCCTGCACCACGTCAAAGGGCAGCGCATCGCCTTGCTCCAGCGCCTCGCGGAGGGAGGCGAGGCTCGGGTCGATCCGCGGACCAAAGACGGCGTCGATCCGCGCGATGGCGTCCGCGTTGCGGCCAAGCTGGCTGAGGACCTGCGCATAGGCGATGGTGGCGCGGCGGGTCCGGGCCATCCCCTCTTGCGGGGGCAGCGCAAAGATCGCCTCCGCCGCCTCGAAGTCGCCCACAGCGGCAAGCGCGAGCGCCTTGTGGTAAAGGCCAAAGCCGCGCTGACCCGGCGCGTCGATCACCTCGTCAAAGGCCGACAGGGCGGGGCCCATCCGGCCTTGACCGACATAGGCCCAGGCCCGCGCGAGGCCATCGACCACCGGGCCGACGGTCTGGCCGGCCTCGAGGGCCGAAAGCACGCCGCGCCAGTCGCCTTGCCGTGCCGCCTCGCCCAGCAACAGCAGATGCGCGGTCTGGCTGCTGGCGCGACTGTCGCGCAGCGCCTCGGCCAAGGGCAGGGCGCGGTCCATCTCGCCCAGGATGATGAGCGAGGTGAGCGCGTTTTCCAGCAGGGCAGGATTGGTCTGGTCGTCGCGCAGCGCCTTGAGAAACCATGTCGCTGCCGCTTCGAAGTCGCTGGTCTGGCCCGCCGCCCGTGCGGCGAGGTAGGCGCCGGCGTCGGCCCTTGCCGGCGTCGCGGGCAGCGTGAGGGCGGTTGCCCCGGCCAGCGCGATGAAAGTCAGCGAGCGAAGGGCGAATGCGCGCAAGGCCATGCGTCGGGATCTCCTGCCTGAGAGTGCGGTCACAAGGCTAGGGCCAAGCGTGCGGCGGTGCAATGCGGCGCTGCGGCGGAAATCCGCCTTGTGGCGGTTTCCCGCGCCTAAGGCCGGTTTCGGGCCGATCACATGTTCGGGTAGTTCGGCCCGTCGCCCCCCTGGGGCACCGTCCAGACGATGTTCTGGCTGGGGTCCTTGATGTCGCAGGTCTTGCAATGCACGCAGTTCTGGAAGTTGATCTGGAAGCGCGCGTTGGCGCCTTCGCCCACCACCTCATAGACCCCGGCGGGGCAATAGCGCTGCGCGGGTTCGGCATAGCGCGGCAGGTTGACAGCGATCGGGATCGCGGGGTCGGTCAGGCGCAGGTGCGGCGGCTGGCTTTCCTCGTGGTTGGTCATGGAAAAGCTGACATTGGTCAGCCGGTCAAAGGACAGCCTGCCATCGGGTTTGGGATAGTCGATGGGCTTGTGTTTCGCCGCCGGTTCCGTCGCCGCGGCGTCGGTCTTGCCATGCTTGAGCGTGCCGAAGAGCGACAGGCCCAGCAGGGTGTTCGTCCACATGTCGAAGCCGCCGAGACCCAGCGAGGCCATAAGCCCGTAGCGCGACCACAGCGGCTTGACGTTGCGCACGCGTTTCAGGTCGCGGCCGACAGGCCCGTTGCGCAGGGCGGCGTCATACTCGGCCAGCGTGTCGCCGGACCGGCCGGCGGCGATGGCGGCATGGGCGGCCTCGGCCGCGTGGATGCCCGACAGCATCGCATTGTGGTTGCCCTTGATCCGCGGCACGTTGACCAGCCCGGCCGAACAGCCCAGCAGCGCGCCGCCGGGAAAGGCCGTCTGCGGGATCGACTGCCAGCCGCCTTCGCTGATCGCGCGGGCGCCATAGGCCACCCGTTTGCCACCCTTGAGCAGGTCAGCCACCATCGGGTGATGCTTGAACCGCTGGAATTCCATATAGGGCGACAGATAGGGGTTCTTGTAATTCAGGTGGATCACAAAGCCCAGATAGACCTGATTATTCTCGGCGTGATAGATGAACGACCCGCCGCCCGCCGCGCCCCCCAGCGGCCAGCCCATCGTATGGGTGACGCTGCCGGGGCGGTGTTTGGCGGGGTCGATCTCCCAGATCTCCTTCATGCCGAGGCCGTATTTCTGCGGCTCGCGGCCTGCATCGAGCCCATGCCGCGCGATCACCTGTTTGGACAGTGAGCCGCGCACGCCCTCGGAGAGGAACACGTATTTGCCCAGAAGCTCGAGCCCCGGCTCATAGGCGGGGCCGGGGGTGCCATCGGCCTCTTTGCCGAATTCGCCCGCGACCACGCCGCGCACCTCGCCGTTCTCGCCCCAGACGATCTCGGAGCAGGACATGCCGGGAAAGATCTCGACCCCCAGCGCCTCGGCCTGTTCGGCCATCCAGCGGCAGACATTGCCCATGCTCACGATGTAATTGCCGTGGTTGTTCATCAGGGGCGGCATCAGCGCATTGGGGACGCGCACCTGCCCGGCCTCGCCCAGCATGTAGAACGCATCGCTGCTGACCGGCGTGGTCACGGGCGCGCCGCGGTCCTTCCAGTCGGGCAACAGCCGGTCAAGCCCGCAGGTGTCGAGCACCGCGCCCGACAGGATATGCGCGCCAACCTCGGAGCCCTTTTCCATCACCACCACCGACAGGTCGGGGTCAAGCTGTTTGAGCCGGATCGCCGCCGACAGGCCGGCGGGGCCGGCGCCGACGATCACAACATCATATTCCATGGCTTCGCGGGTGATCTGGGTCATGGGGCGTCCTTTTTGGTGCCTGTCCGGGCGCGGGGTCCGGCATCTCTGCCGCGGCGGGTCATTATATTGCGTCTCCGAAATAACCGCTGGTGCGGTGCGGGGCAATCGCGACACAGCGTTATTTGCAGAGGCAGCGACACGCTTGTGCCTGTGTTTTCATGCTCGTGCGGCGGGGGCCACTTGACTTGGTCCCCCGCGCGCGGGTTATGAACGTCGGATCACAGGTTCAGCCGCCCGAGGAGGGTGCACCACGCCATGGAAAAGATACCGCTGACGCGCGCCGGCTATGACAAGCTGGACGCGGAACTCAAGCAGCTCAAATCGGTCGAACGTCCTGCGATCATTGCGGCGATCTCCGAGGCGCGTGCGCATGGCGACCTGTCAGAGAATGCCGAATACCACTCTGCCAAGGAAAAGCAGTCCTTTATCGAAGGCCGCATCAAGGAGCTCGAGGGCGTGATCTCGCTCGCCGATGTGATCGACACCTCGCGCCTCTCCGGCACGATCAAGTTCGGCGCGACCGTGGCGCTGGTCGATGAAGAGACCGACGAGGAAAAGACCTATCAGATCGTGGGCGAATACGAGGCCGACATCGAAAACGGCCGGCTCAACATCAAATCGCCGCTTGCCCGCGCCCTGATCGGCAAGGACGAGGGCGACAGCGTCGAGGTCCGCACGCCGGGCGGGGAGCGCAGCTATGAGATCCTGCGCATCAGTTACAGCTGATGGGGCCGGGCGCCGCGTCATGATGGCAACGAGGGCCTGAGCATGGCCGACATCCAGGGCAAACCCGAATTGCCGCCAGCCCTGCAGACCGGGCTGGGCGGGCAGGGCACGCCGTCCGCGCCGCGCGAAGGCCTGTCGCCGACCGAGATCATCGCCGGCGGGCTCAGCGTGCTGTGGCTGGTGCTGGCGGGCGGGTTTTTCCTGCTGATCCCACCCGGCGACGGCCTTGGCCAGGGATTCGACAGCCTGCGGTTCGTGATGATCATCGTGGCCATCTTCATGCCGGTGGCGATGATCTGGGTGGCCGCGGCCGCCACGAAATCCGCCCGCGTGATGCGCGAGGAATCGCGCCGCCTGCACGCCGCGATCGACGCGATGCGGCAGACCTATCTGGCCGACCGGCAGGCGCGCGGGGCGCAGGGCGCCGCCCCGTCCACGGTCGAACGCAAGCTGGCCGAGATCGCGCAGGCCACGCGGCAGACGGAATCCGCGCTCGCCACCTTTACCTCGTCGCGCGATCCGCGGGCAGCGGCCCCTCGCCCGCAGGCCAGGGCTGTGGTGCCCGACGACCAGCCGACGCTGGCGCTGGGCACCCCCGCGGACGAAATCGGCCCGCCCCTGTCGCGCGCCGACATGATCCGCGCGCTGAACTTTCCCGACACCGACAAGGACGAGGCGGGTTTTGCCGCGCTGCGCCGCGCGCTCAAGGATCGCACCGCACGGCAACTGGTGCAGGCCTCGCAGGATGTCCTCACACTTTTGTCGCAGGACGGCATCTATATGGACGACCTGCGCCCCGACCGCGCCAAGCCCGAGATCTGGCGCCGGTTCGCCAAAGGCGAGCGCGGCCGCGCTGTGGCGGCGCTGGGCGGTGTGCGCGACCGGTCCTGCCTTGCGCTCACCATCGGGCGGATGCGCGAGGACACGATCTTTCGTGATGCGGCGCACCATTTCCTGCGGCTGTTCGACCGGATGCTGATCGCGTTCGAGCCCGAGGCGACCGACGAGGACATCGCCGACCTGTCCGAGACGCGCACCGCGCGCGCCTTCATGCTGCTCGGGCGGGTGACCGGGGCGTTCGACTAGGCGACCTGGCGCACCATGGTGGTGGCCGAGCGGAAGCCGAACACATGGCGTAGCGCGCCGATGTCCTGCACGGCGACCACCACGAAACCGCAGCGCTCATATAGGCTCTTGGCGCGGGTGTTGCTGTCGATCACGTCGAGGCGCACCTCGCGGTAGCCGCGCGCGACGGCCTCGGCCGCAATGGCGTCGAGCAGCCGCGTGCCCACCCCCAGCCCGCGCGCCTCGGGCGCGACAAAGATGCCATCCATCAGGAAACGCGCGTTTTCGGTGTCGCTCTCGAGCGCGCTCAGCAGGCCGATGCGCCAGGCGGCGCCGATCAGCCCATAGACCTGCCGCACCTCGCGAAAGCCGCCGCCGACCAGCGCCCCCTCCCAGGTCTTGAACCCCGCGACGCCCAGCAGCGCCCCGTCGCGGCGGCGCACGCAGATCGCGTGATCGGGCGACAGCACCTTTTCGAAATAGGCCAGCGCCTTGCGCTCGGGCCCCATGACACGGCCCAGTTTCGCGCCGAAAGCGCCCCAGTAAAGCCGGGCGATCAGCGGCCTGTCGGCATCCGCAAACCCATGCTCGACGATCACCTGCTCACCTCTGCCCCGGCTGCTGCCTTGAGCCATTCTTCATGGCCCACGCCAAAAATCCAGCCCTCTGGATCCGCGGGCCGGTCGAGCATGGCTGCCAGCCTGTCGTGAGGCAATGCGGCAATGGCGCGGGCGAGGATGCGCATCTGCGCGCGGTCGCGGATCTCGCCTTCGGCCGCGAGGGCCGCGATGGTGGGGGTGATGAGCGAGGGCCAGACCTCGAGCAGCGTGATCTGGCGCTGCGCCGCCTCGAACGGCCAGACGCCGAGGCGCGCACCATGGCGCGCGCGCAGGCGTGCCAGCACCGGCATCCCGGTCAGCACCTGAGATCCCACCGCCCCCGCGCCGCCCAACTGCCAGCAGGCAAAGCTGCCCTTGGCCGCCCGTTCGGTCGCGCGCCGCTCGGGCTGCCAGCGGAACGTGCGCTCGCGGCCCTTGCGCGGCAGGTCGGGGATGTCGCGCGCCAGCCCGTTGAACCAGAAAGGCCCATGGCCCGGAAAGCCGCGGTTGATCGTGGCGGCGAGGTCAAAGCGGTTGTTGCGCCGCGGCGTGTCCTCGATCCGGGCCGCGACCCAGTCCCACAGCGCCAGCGGGTCGGGGTCGCCGGTGAGCGCCGCGGCAAAGCCCGCCGGAAAGGCAAAGGCAAAGTCGAAGCCGAGGCAGACGCGCCGCCCGGCCTGCGCTTCGGCATCGAGCGTCGCGGTGATCCAGGCCTCGGCCAGGGCGCGGTTGCGCAGATAGACCGGGTCGCGGTCGATACCGCCCTGCGTGATCCCGGCCCAGATCGCATCCTTGCGCGGGCGCGGGCCGGTGTCATTGCCCCCCGACCAGTCGATCATGATGACCGTGTCGAAGCCAGTCACAGCCCGGCGTCCCGCGCAATGAAATCGGCAATGGCCGTGATGTCGTCAAGGTCGAGCAGCGGGCGGTCTGTCGCAAGCGCGCTGTCACAGGCGATGGCGCGCACGGTCGGATCGCCGGGCGCGATCAGCGGGTGGCCGGTGGCGGCGCGATGCACCTCGACCTTGGGGTGGCTGTCGCGCTTGTAGCCTTCGATCAGCACCAGATCGACCGGGTCCATCCGCGCAAGAAGCTCTGCGAGCGCAGGTTCGTCGGCGCCGCGCAGCTCGCTCATCAGCACCCAGCGGGTGCCGGTCGCGAGCATCACCTGCCTGGCGCCTGCCGCGCGGTGGCGAAAGGTATCCTTGCCGGGCTGGTCGAGGTCAAAGGCGTGATGCGCGTGTTTCACCGTCGAGACGCGCAGGCCGCGGGCGGTAAATTCGGTGACAAGCCGTTCGACCAGCGTGGTTTTCCCGGCGTTCTTGTAGCCGATGATGCCACAGGTTTTCATAGCCAGCCCTCAGCCAGCGCCAGATCGGCCGGCGTGTTGATGTTGAAGAACGGGTCGGGCGGGCCTGCCGCGAAATCCGCCTCGCCCACGCCGTGATGGGTGACGAAGGCCATCACCCTGCGCTGGCCCGTGTCGAGCGCGCGGCGCAGGTCGGCTGCAAGGGACACGGGCCAGAGCGCGCAGGTCGGGTGCGCCTGCCCGCCGCTGGTCGCGATGGCAATGGGCGCCGTCCTCGCCGCCAGATGCAGACGCGCGACCAGGTCGCGCGGCAGAAACGGGGTATCTGCGGGGACGGTGACGACATGCGCCGCCCCCTGCGCCTGTGCCCAGAGCATTGCCGCCAGCACGCCTGCCAGCGGGCCGGGTTGGCCGGGCAGCGTGTCGGCCAGCACCGGCAGGTTCAGCCGGGAAAACCGCGCGGCATCGCCATTGGCATTGATGGCGATGCCGCCGACCTGTGGCCGCAGCCGGTCGATCACCGCATCCATCACGGTGCCATCACCAAACCGCAACAGGCCCTTGTCGCCGCCCCCCATCCGGGTGGCGCGGCCGCCGGCGAGAATGACAGCGGGAATGACAGCGGGAATGACGGCGGGAATGACGGCAGGAATGACGTCGGGACTGACGGCAGAGCTGGTGGCGCCGGGGTGCGCGGTCATGTCGCCATCGGACAATGCCAGGCCGGGCCGGATCAGTTTATCCCCCGTTGTCATCCCCGCCCCGCCGTTCTACCGATACCGCCTGCCACCCTCAGGAGACTAGGACAGCGCCATGCCCGCCGCCACTGCCAAATCCGCCTTCTGGCTGGGGTTTCGGGACGGCGTGCCGTTCCTGCTCGTCTTGGCGCCGTTCGGAATCCTGTTTGGGGTCGCGGCTACGGAGGCGGGATTGCCGCTGCTGGAAACCATGCTGTTTTCCATCGTGGTGATCGCGGGCGCATCGCAATTCTCGGCCTTGCAACTGATGGTCGATGCGACGCCGACGCTGATCGTGCTGGCGACCGCACTTGCCGTCAATCTGCGCATGGCGATGTATTCGGCCTCGCTCACCCCCTATCTGGGGCAGGCGCGCCTGTGGCAGCGGGCGCTGATCGCCTATTTCCTCGTCGATGCGACCTATGCCTGCGCGATCAGCCGGTTCGAGCGCGAGCCCGGATGGGACCTGCGCACGCGGGTTGCGTATTTCTTTGGCGCGGTCGCACCGGTGTGCCCGTCGTGGTATGTGCTCACGCTGATCGGGGCGCTGATCGGCACGGCGATTCCGGCCTGGCTCGCGCTCGATTTCGCGGTGCCGATCTGCTTTCTCGCGATGATCGGACCGATGCTGCGGACGCTGGCGCATCTGGCGGCGGCGCTCACTTCGGTCACGCTGGCGCTGGTGCTGGCCTTTGTGCCCTATTCGCTTGGGCTGCTGGTGGCGGCGCTGGCGGCGATGATGGTGGGCGCCTGGGTCGAGACGCGGATGGAGCGGGCGGCATGATCGGCACGGCGACGATCTGGACGGTGATCGTGGTGCTGGGGGCGGGGACGTTCCTGATCCGGGTCTCGTTTCTGGGGTTGATCGGGAAGCGGCCGCTGCCGGCCTGGGTGCTGCGGCATCTGCGCTATACGGCGGTGGCGGTGCTGCCGGGGCTGGTGGCGCCGCTGGTGCTGTGGCCGGCGGCAACGGGCGGCGCGCCCGACCTTGCGCGCGGGATGGCGGCGCTGGCCACGGTGGGGATCGGCCTGTGGTCTCGCAATGTGCTGGCAGCGATGGTGGCGGGGGCGGTGGTGCTCTACTCTGTCCTGGCGCTGGCGGGATAGGGCGGCGCCTCCGGCGGGAGTATTTCTGGCACAGAGAAGCCGGGGGTCTGCGCGTCAGTCGAGACGGGCGTTCGCGAGCACGCTGCTGTTGTCGTCGGGGTCGTATTCGCGGAGGGTCCGGGTCGTGACGCCGGGCAGGCGGGCAAAGCGCGTCTCGAGCCGGTCGGGCAGGAAGGTCACGTTGATGATGTCGAACCCCGGCAACTGGCGCAGGATGTCGGAGGTGGCGCGGGTGCAATTGGCCTTGGCCACCGGGCCATAGCCCAGGGCCAGGCGCAGGGCCTGTTCGGCGGTGGCGGCGGGGACCTCGATGGTCTGCACCACGACGAAATAGGACATGCGGGCGTGGAAGGAGATATAGATATCGGCCACGCGCGGCGTGATGCCAAAGTGCACGTCGTTGCGTTCGGGGATGGTGGGGTGAGAAAAGGAGCCGGCGGGGTCGAAGATCACGCGCTGGCTGGCGTTGATCATCAGGCTGGTATGCGCGCCGGCCTCTGACCCCACATTGCGCACGGTGAAGAGCGTCAGCGCCGGCGGGCCGTCATGCACATAGGCTGCGCGCGCGACCGCTTCGTCGGGGGCCCAGACGGGCTGGCCGGTGCAGCCGGCAAGGACCAGCGGCAGGCCGATGAGGACGGTGCGCCGCTGCATCGGGCCGGTCAGGCGTTGACCAGTGCCATGAAGATCAGGACCGCGACGATCACCATCGCCGCCTTGGCCGACATCGACATGAAGCCGGCAAAGGTCTTTTCCTGAACGCTGATATCCATTTCGCCATGCTTGTGGTCGGCCATCGCAAGCTCCTCTTCTGTGCTTGGGAGACGGTTAGCGGATATTTGCGCCGCTGTCACGCCCGACCCGAGGGGCAAAGGGTCACATCCGGGTCAGGCGCGGGTGCTGCTGTCGAGTTCGGTCGCGAGGCGGAAGCCGATGCGCTGCGGAGCCGCCTGTGCGCCGGGCCGGGGCAGGGCGCGCAGCATGACGTTGAGCTGCGTGACATGCTGGATCAACTGGGTGCGGCCGCCCTCTTCGTCGGTGCCGTAGAAGGTGACGATGTCGGGGTCAAAATAGCCGTTCCCCTCGATGCGGATCACGCCGGTGTCGCTGCCGGCAAAGCCCATGGCGATTTCCTCGTCGTTGTTCAGCCGTGCCTCGAAGTTGCGGATGTAGAGGATCAGCCGCTCATAGGCCCAGCGCGCGGCGCTCTTGGCGGCGTTCGACTGCATCGCGGGCGGCAGGTCTTCCTCGCAGGTGCCGGTGCAGGCAGCATCGACATGGACCTCGCGCAGGCGGGGCAGGACGGCGTTTTCGGCGGCCTCGGCAGAGGTGGCGATGGTGTCGTCCATGGGCGGCTCCTGTGCTGTCGGACCAGTGCTAGCGCAGGCTCAGGCGCTCTGCCAGAGCCATGCGCCATCCGCGTCCAGCCAGCGACGCGCGCGGCCCGTCTGGTGCAGGTGGTTGAGGTGGCCCAGCGCCTCGGCCAGTGCGAGGCCATATTCCGCCGCGCCGATCTGGCGTTTGTAGAGCGTGGGAAAGCAGTCGGTCGCGCGGTGGGGCGACGCGAGGAAATCGGTGAGCCGGGCCAGCGCAGCGTGGTGGTTGTCAACCATCTGGCGCAGGCGGGCGGGCAGGCCGGTATAGGGCAGCTTGTGCCCCGGCAGGATGAGTTGATCGGCGCGGGCATGGGGCGCCAGGCGGGTGCAGGCGGCCAACCAGTCGCCCACGGTATCGGCCTCGGGTTCGGTCGGATAGACGCCGAGGTTGGGGCTGATCGAGGGCAGGACCTGGTCGCCGCCCAGCACCAGCGTATCCTCGCGCGACCAGAGTGTCGCGTGTTCGGGCGCGTGTCCGTCGCCCATGCGGATGTCCCATGTCCGCCCGCCCAGCGTCACGCTCTGCCCTTCGATCAGGCGGGTGTAGCCCAGCGGCAGCGGGTCCACGCAATCGGCAAAGTTGAAGGGGCGGGTGGTGGCGCGGGCGGCCAGCGCCCCGGCGTCCATCCCCGCGCGGCGGTAAAAGCCCTGCGCCTCGGGCGGCGGCAGCGCCTGCGCGTCGAGCGTCAGCATCCGCGCCATCAGCCAGCCGGTGCGCGGCATCAGCAGCTCTGCCCCCTGCGCGATGAACCAGCCGGCGAGGCCGACATGGTCGGGGTGGTGATGCGTGACCAGCACGCGGCGCACCGGCTTGCCGGCGAGTGGCCCGGCCAGCAGTGTGGCCCAGGCGGCGCGGCTTGCGTCGGTCGCCATGCCGGTGTCGATGAGCGCCCAGCCGTCGCCCTCGTCGAGCGCATAGACATTGACGTGGTCAAGCTTCATCGGCAGCGGCAGGCGCATCCACAAGACCCCGGGTGCGACCTCGGTCGCCTGTCCCGGCGCCGGCGGGTCGGCAAAGGGGTGGCGGATCTCTTCGCCGCCCGGCGCTGCGGAGGTCATGCGGCGAGGTCGTCGGGGGTGATCGCCATCAGGTCGCCCGCCCCTTCGCGGACATGGGCGAGCAGGCCCGCATGTTCGGGCAGCAGGCGGCGGATGTAGAAGGTGGCGAGCCGCAGGCGCGCATCATCGCCCGCCAGCGCCGCCGCCAGATGCGCCTGCCCGCCCAGCACGCGGGCAAAGGCGCGCAGATAGGGCACGGCGCCCGCGAAACGGTCGGTCAGGTCGGCGCGCGACAGCAGCCATTCGGTCGTCTCGCGCAGGGTTTCGGCGGCCTGCCAGACGGCCTCGGCCAGCGCGGGCTGGCTGGCGCGCGCGGCCTCGGCCCCGGCCAGCACATCGTCGAGCAGGCGGAACACGGCCTCACCGCCATCCGCGAGCTTGCGCGCGACAAGGTCCATCGCCTGGATGCCGTTCGTGCCCTCGTAGATCGCGGTCACGCGCACATCGCGGCTGAACTGCGCGGCGCCGGTTTCCTCGATAAAGCCCATGCCGCCGTGCACCTGCACGCCCAGCCCCGCCATATCGACACCGGTATCGGTGCCAAAGGCTTTGGCAATCGGTGTCAGCACGCCGGCGCGCGCCTTCCATGCCGCGTCACCCGTCGCGGTCGCCATGTCGATCGACTTGGCGCAGGCCAGCGCGATGGCGCGGGCGGCAAAGGTTTCGGCGCGCATGGTGGCCAGCATCCGGCGCACATCGGCATGGTCGGCGATACTGCCGGTGGGTCCGCCGGTGCGGCCCTGCACCCGGCCCAGCGCATAGGCCAGCGCGGCCTGCGTCGCGGCTTCGGCCACGCCGACGCCCTGCACGCCGACACCGAGCCGGGCGTTGTTCATCATGGTGAACATCGCGGCCATGCCGCCATGGGGTGCGCCGACCAGCCAGCCGGTGGCGCCTTCGTAGGCCATCACGGCGGTGGGCGAGCCATGCAGGCCCAGCTTGTGCTCCAGGCTCATCACCCGCAGGCTGTTGGGCTGGCCGGGGTTGCCCGCCGCATCGGGGATCAGCTTGGGCACCATGAACAGGCTTATGCCCTTGGTCCCCGGCACGCCATCGGGCAGCCGGGCGAGCACGAGGTGGCAGACATTGGCGGTAAAGTCGTTGTCGGCCCAGGTGATGTAGATCTTTTGCCCGGTGATGGCATAGCTGCCGTCGCCATTCGGCTCGGCCTTTGTGCGCAACGCGCCCACGTCGCTGCCTGCCTGCGGCTCGGTCAGGTTCATCGTGCCGCACCATTCGCCCGAGATGAGTTTGGGCAGATAGACGGATTTGATCTGCTCGCTGGCGTGATGGTCGAGCGCCTCGATCTGGCCCTGCGTCATCAGCGGGTTGAGCTGCAACGACAGGCAGGCGCCGGCCATCATGTCGTTGACGGCGGTGGTGAGCGTCATCGGCAGGCCCAGACCACCGGCCTCGGCCGGGGCGGCCATGCCGACCCAGCCACCATCGGCAATCGCGCGGTAACCCTCGGCAAAGCCGGGGCTGGTGCGCACCACGCCGTTTTCCAGCCGCGCGGGGTGCTTGTCGCCCGCGCGTTGCAGGGGGGCCAGCACCTCGTCACACAGCTTGCCCGCTTCGGTCAGGATCGCATCGACCATGTCGGGCGTGGCTTCGGCAAAGCGGTCGGTCGCGGCGATATCGGCAAACCCCACCACATGGTCAAAGAGAAAGCGGACATCGTCAGTGGGGGCGTGGTAGGGCATCTGGGCGGCTCCGTAGCGGTCTATGGCTTGGCATGACTGGATGCCATGTCTATGTGTCGCGTCAATGGCTCGCAGGGTAGGCCCCTGCCGCCCCCCCGCAACAGAAACGCCACGTCATGACCGCCGCCGCCACCCGCCTTTTGCCTGCCGATGCGGCGGGGCTCGCCACGGCGGCGGAGTTGCTCGCGCGTGGCGGGATCGTCGCCTTTCCGACCGAGACGGTCTATGGCCTGGGCGCCGACGCGCGCGACGACATGGCGGTGGCGCGGGTGTTCGCGGCCAAGGGGCGGCCGGCCTTCAACCCGCTGATCGTGCATCTGCCCGACCTCGCGGCGGCGCAGGCCCTGTGCGATTTCACGCCGCAGGCGCTGGCGCTGGCCGATGCGTTCTGGCCGGGCGCGCTGACGCTGGTGCTGCCGTTGCGCCCCGGCGCAGGCGTGTCGCGGCTGGTGACGGCGGGGCTCGACACGCTGGCGGTGCGGGTGCCGGACCATCCGGTCGCACAGGGGCTCTTGCGCGCGTTCGGCGGGCCGGTGGCGGCGCCGTCGGCCAATCCGTCGGGCCGGATCAGCCCGACCACGGCGGCGCATGTGATGGCGGGGCTCGACGGGCGGATCGACGCGATCGTCGATGGTGGCGCTTGCGGGGTGGGGCTGGAATCGACGATCGTCGGCTGCGCGGGCGCGCCAGTGCTGCTGCGCGCGGGCGGGCTGCCGGCCGAGGCGGTAGAGGCCTGCCTGGGCATGACGCTGCAGCGCCCTGACGCGGCGCAGATCACCGCGCCGGGGCAGACCGCCTCGCATTACGCGCCGCAAGGCACCGTCCGGCTGGAGGCTGTCGCAGCCGCGCCGGGTGAGGTCATGCTGGGCTTTGGCCCGATCGCGGGTGACCTGACACTGTCAGCGACGGGCGATCTGACCGAGGCTGCGGCAAACCTCTTTGGCCATCTGCACCGGCTCGACGCGATGGGGGCGGCGCATATCGCTGTCGCGCCGATCCCCGATCATGGCTTGGGCCGCGCGATCAACGACCGGCTGCGGCGGGCTGCGGCGCCGCGGGTTTGCGACGCCCCCGCAGCAAGGTGAACACGCCGCTCGCCACGACAATCGCGCTGCCGATCAGCGTCAGCGCGTCGGGGTCCTCCCCGAACACCAGCGCCGCCAGCGCCATCGCAAAGACCAGCCTTGTGTAGCGCCAGGGCGTGATCGTGCCGACATCGCCCGACCGCATCGCCACGGTCAGCGCGTAATAGGCGCTCACGCCAAACACGGTCGCGCCCAGCAGATAAAGCCCCTCGCGCGCGTCGGGCACCTGCAAGCCACCTTGATAAGCAGCGAGAATCGCCCCCGCCACGCTGAGCATGGCAAAGCCGCAGATGCCAAGCTGCATGTTCGACAGCACCGGCGGCGCCGCGCGCGTGGCAAGGTCGCGCCCGACAAAACCCAGCATCCCCGCGACGGCCAGCAATGACAGCACGTCAAAGCCATCGGTCCCCGGCCGCAGGATCACCATCACGCCGCAGAAGCCCACCGCGATGGCGAGCCAGCGCCGCCAGCCGACCTTTTCCCCCAGGAAAAGCGCCGCCCCCGCGACCACAACCAGAGGTGCAGCTTGCAGGATCGCGGTCGCCGTCGTCAGCGGGATCAGCACAAAGGCCAGCGCGTAGAAAAGCCGCCCCACAACCTCGAAGGCCGAGCGCAGCAGGATCGGCCGGCTGAGGTAGGCCGGATGCAGGATGCGCTCGCCCCGCGCCAGCGTGAGCAGGACAAAGCCCAGCGTGCCCGCAAGGCCGAACAGCAGCAACACCTCGCCCAGCGGGATCGTGCGCGCGGCGGCCTTGAGCAGCACATCCTCGACCGCGAAACCCGCCATGCTGGCGATCATGAAGAGGCTGCCCACGACATTGCCGTAGGCCTGCGCGGGCAGCTTTGCGGTCATTGTCAGGTCAGCAGCCCCGCATGGACCATCGCCGCGCGCACCGCATCCCTGGTCGCGTCGGTGAGCGGGGTCAGTGGCGAGCGGACCTCGTCGCGGCACATGCCAAGCAGCGACAGGCCGTATTTCGCCCCGGCCACGCCCGGCTCCATGAAGATCGCCTCGTGCAGCGGCATCAGCCGGTCCTGATAGCCGCGCGCCGTCGCATAGTCGCCCGCCTGCATGGACTCCTGAAACGCGGCGCACAGGGCAGGCGCGACATTCGCGGTGACCGAGATGCAGCCATGCCCGCCCATCGCGTGAAAACCCAGCGCCTGTGCATCCTCGCCGGACATCTGGATGAAATCCGGTCCGCAGGTGATGCGCTGGCGCGACACGCGCGCCACGTCGCCGGTCGAATCCTTCACGCCCACGATCATCGGCAGGCGCGCAAGCTCGCCCATTGTGGCCGGGGTCATGTCCACCACCGACCGGCCGGGGATGTTGTAGATGATGATCGGCAGCCCGCAGTCTGCGGCGGCGGTGAAATGCGCGATCAGACCGCGCTGCGTGGGCTTGTTGTAATAGGGTGTGACGACCAGTGCCGCGTCGGCGCCGGCGGCCTTTGCCGCCTGCACCAGCCGCACGGTTTCAATCGTGTTGTTGGACCCCGCGCCCGCCACCACGGGCACCCTGCCCGCCGCCTGCCGCACGACAGTGGCAACGACGAGATCATGCTCCTCATGGCTCAGCGTCGGGCTCTCGCCCGTGGTGCCCACCGGCACGAGGCCGTGGCTGCCCTGCGCGATATGCCAGTCCACGAGTTTCTTGAGCGTATCCAGATCGACCTGGCCGTTCGCGAACGGCGTGACGAGGGCGGGGAGTGACCCTTGGATCATGGCACGCTTCCTGTTGTTCTGGGCCGCGACCCTGGCAGAGTCGCGCACCTGTTGTCTAACGCGAGATCTCTAGTCGCCTTTCCGCCCATTGCCAAGTTTGTGAGTTGCGTCGCGCGGCCCCTCGTCTAGGCTTGTTGCAAAACAAGTGTCCGAGCAACCACCCCATGCGTCACCTGATCCTGTCCGCGGCCCTGTGTCTGGGTCTCGTCGCCCCTGGGCTGCACGCGCAGGGCGGGATCGGCTATGCCGCAGCCACCGCCGCGATAGCGGCCGAGGATTGGGACCTCGCCTATGCGCTGGCCACGCCCGAGGGGGACATCGCGCGCGACCTTGTCACCTGGCAGCGCCTGCGCGCCGGGGCGGGGACGTTTCCCGACTATGGGCGATTTCTGGCCGCGCGGCCCGATTGGCCCGGCCTCGACCGCCTGCGCGCGAAGGGAGAAGAGGCGATCACCCCCGACACGCCGCCCGCCGAGGTCGTGGCCTATTTCGCCACCGCCAAACCGCAGACCGGGCAGGGCGCGGCCCGGCTGGCCGAGGCGCTGGCGCTGTCGGGGCGCAACGATGCCGCGCGGGACGTGCTGCGCGAGGCCTGGCTGGGGCTGGGCCTGACCGACGAGGGGCAGGCGGCGCTGATGGCGCTCGATGCCACCGCGCTCGCCCCCCATCATGTCGGGCGCACCGATGCGATGCTCTGGCGCTGGCGCACGAGCGATGCGGCGCGGATGCTGCCGCTGTTGCCCGACGACCAGCGCCTGCTCGCCGAGGCGCGCATCGCGCTCATCACCAACGCGCCCGACCGCGCGACCAAGGTCGCTGCCGTGCCCGCCGCGCTGCAGGGCCACCCCGGCCTCGCCTATGACAGGTTCAACCGGCTGGCGGAGAGCGGCGACTATTCCGATGCGGTAAGCCTGCTGATGGCGCGCTCCGGCGATGCGGCCGCGCTGGGCGAGCCGTTTCGCTGGGCCAGCTGGCGCGCGACGCTGGCGCGCTGGGCGATGCGCGAGGGCCGCCCGCAGGAGGCCTATGACATCGCCACGCGCCACCACCTCTCTGGCGGCGACCAGTTCGCCGATCTCGAATGGGTCGCGGGCTATGTCGCGCTGAGCTACCTCGACGACCCGGCCCGCGCCCTGCGCCATTTCCAGACGGTCGAGATGGAGGTGACGGGCCCGATCTCGCGCGCCCGCGGCGGCTATTGGGTCGGCCGCGCGCAAGAGGCGCTGGGCGACCCCGATGCGGCGACCGAGGCCTTTGGCCGCGCCGCGCAGAACCAGACGGCGTTCTACGGCCTTCTCGCGGCCGAGCGTCTGGGCCTGCCGCTCGATCCTGCGCTCGCCGGGCGCGAGGCGGTGGCCGACTGGCGGCAGGCGGGCTGGCTGCAAGAGCCGCTCGCGCAAGCGATGCTCACGCTGCTCGCCGCGCGCGACCGTGGCACTGCGGTGCTGTTTGTGGCGCGGCTGGGTCAGACGCTCGAGCGCGACCAGATCGCGCAACTGGGCGCGATGCTGGCGCAGATGGATGAGCCTTTCCTGACAGTCCTGCTGGGCAAGGCCGCGGTCGAGCGTGGCATCGTGCTGCCCGCGATTTATTTCCCGCTGCACCCGCTGGCGGATCTGGACCTGCCGGTGTCGCGCGAACTGGCGCTGTCGATCGCCCGGCGCGAGAGCGAATTCAACGCGGTTGTGGGCAGCCCGGTGGGCGCGCTGGGGCTGATGCAGCTCATGCCCGCCACGGCAGAGGAGGTCGCGGGCGAGCTTGGCCTGCCCTATGCGCGCGGGCGCCTCACGTCGGACTGGGCCTATAACGCGACGCTGGGCGCGCGCTACCTCGCCAATCTGGAACGCTCCTTCGGGCCTTCGCCGGTGATGATCGCCGCCGGCTACAACGCCGGGCCCTCGCGCCCGCGCAACTGGATGCAGTTGCGCGGCGACCCGCGCAAGGGCGAGGTCGATGTGGTGGACTGGATCGAACACATCCCCTTTGCCGAGACCCGCAACTATGTGATGCGCGTGACCGAATCGATGCCCGTCTATCGCGCGCGTCTCTCGGGGGCGACCGGACCGGTGGCGTTCCGCGCGCTCCTGGTCGGCGAACTGCCTCCCGTGCCGCCGCCGTTGCGCCCCCTGCTGCGCGGTGACCCCCGGCCCGAGGCGATGACGGCCGACGTCACGACCTCTGGCCCGGTCGTCGCGGCGCCGGTCGTGATTCGCCCGCAATTGCGCCCCTGACGTTAGCCCGGCCGGCGCGCCATGCTCATGTGCCGCTTGCGGCCGAACCCCGGCTGGCGCGTCACCTCCATCCCCGCCTCGGCAAGCGCGCGGCGGACATGGCCCGCGGCGGTATAGGTGGCCAGCGTGCCGCCCGGCATGGTGTGGTCCGCCACCGCGCGCAGCAGCGCAGGCTCCCACATCTGTGGGTTCTTCGCGGGGGAAAACCCGTCGAGATACCAGGCATCCGCCATCCCCGCCCACTGGGGCAAGGTCGCGCGCGCATCGCCCGTGATCACCTCGAGCATGAGGCCGGGCGCGAGGTCATGCCGCCCCAGCCCGCCCGCCGTCGCCGCGCAGAGGGTCTGTGCCAGCGGCGCCAGAACCGGAAAGGCCGCGAGCGCAGTGGCGCGGTCGGCCGGGGCCATCGGATAGGCCTCGAAACTGGTGAAGCGCAGGCGCCCCGGCGCGCCCGCCGCCGCCCAGGCCGCCCAGGTGACGAGCAGGTTCAATCCGGTGCCAAAGCCAAGCTCTGCGATGTGGAAATCCCCGCCAAAGCGCCCGGGCAGCCCGTTGCCGGCGAGAAATACATGCCGCGTCTCTTCCAGCCCGTCGTCGAGCGAAAAATAGGGGTCGTCAAACAGGCGCGAGACCGGCACGCGCCCGTCACGCCAGTCGATCTGCACGGTCTGGTCCTGCATCGCGTCCTGCCCTAGGAGGTATCAAGGGTGAAGGATGAGGAGCATGCGCGGCAATGGCAATGGCAATGGCAACGGTTGACGTGACGGTGATGGGGGCAGGCATATTCGGCCTCGCCGTCGCCTGGGCCTGCCTGCAACGCGGCGCAAGGGTGCAGGTGATCGACCCCGCAGGCCCGGGCGCGGGGGCCAGCGGCGGTATCGTCGGCGCGCTCGCGCCCCATGTGCCCGAACAGTGGAACGCGAAAAAGGCGTTCCAGCTCGAGAGCCTCCTGATGGCCCGAGACTATTGGGCGCTGGTGGTCGAGGCCGGTGGCGGCGACCCCGGCTATGCCCGGACAGGGCGGCTGCAACCGCTGGCTGATGCGGCGGCGGTGGATCTGGCGCGCAGGCGCATCGCGGGGGCCGAGGCGCATTGGCAGGGGCTGGCAGTCTGGCATGTCACGGATGCGGCGTCGCATGTCGGATGGGCGCCAGCCAGCGGGACGGGGCTCTATGTCTTTGACAGCCTGAGCGCGCGTATCCATCCACGCCGGGCTGTGGCGGCGCTCGCGGCGGCGATTGTCGCGCGCGGTGGCGTCCTGCGCGACCAGGGGCCCGAGCAGGGTGCCGTTGTCTGGGCCACCGGCCATGCCGGGCTCTGCGCAGCGGGCCTGGGCGGCGGGGTCAAGGGGCAGGCTGCGCTGCTGCGCCATGACGCGGCAGCGGCACCGCAGCTCTTTGTCGATGGGCTGCACATCGTGCCCCATGCGGATGGCACTGTCGCGATCGGCTCGACCTCCGAGCGCGACTGGGACAGGCCGGACAGCACCGATGCAGCGCTTGACACCCTGATCGCCCGCGCCAGCAGTGCCTGTCCCGCACTCGCGGGTGCCCCGGTCATCGAGCGCTGGGCCGGCGTGCGCCCCCGCGCCCGGTCCCGCGCGCCGCTGCTGTGCGCCTGGCCCGGCCGGCCCGGCCATTTCATCGCCAATGGTGGCTTCAAGATCGGTTTTGGCGTCGCGCCGCTGGCAGGCGAGGTCATGGCCGATCTGGTGCTTGCCGGGCGCGACAGGATCCCGGCAGACTTCAAGCCACCGCTGCCCTGACGATGCCGACTCTTGCCCGATGTCCCGCAGATTGCGGTGTCGGAGCCTCCGGCGGGGATATTTTTAGCCAAAAGATGCCAACAGGGCGCGCCATTGGCCCCATCTTTTGGCCTTAAATATCCTCGCCGAAGGCTCCGACATCGCGGCCTGGGCGCCGGTCGGCATGGGGCAGGTCACAGCAACCCCTGCGCCTGAAAGCTGAGTTCGCGCGATTTTCCGATGATAAGATGGTCGTGCAGCGTGATGCCCAGCGCCTGGGCCGCGATGCGGATCTGCGCCGTCATCGCGATATCGGCCTCAGACGGTGTCGGATCGCCTGACGGGTGGTTGTGCACCAGGATCAGCGCCGAGGCATTGAGTTCCAGCGCGCGTTTGACCACTTCGCGCGGATAGACGGGGACGTGATCGACCGTGCCCTTGGCCTGTTCCTCATCCGCGATCAGCACATTCTTGCGGTCGAGGAACAGGATGCGGAACTGTTCGGTGTCGCGATGCGCCATCACCGTGTGGCAGTAGTCGAGCACCTGATCCCAGCTCGAGATCACGTGTTTCTGCATGATCCGCGCGCGGGCAAGGCGCTGCGCCGCGGCCTCGACCACCTTGAGCTCGACGATGACCGCATCACCCACACCCTTGACCTGCGCAAGGCGCGCGGGCGGGGCCGAGAGCACGCGGTTGAAATCGCCGAACGTGTCGATCAGCAGCCGCGCGAGCGGTTTGACGTCCTGCCGCGGGATGGCGCGGAACAGCACGAGTTCCAGCATCTCGTAGTCGGGCAGGGCCGCGGCCCCGCCCGCCATGAACCTGTCGCGCAACCGGCGGCGGTGGTCGGCGATATAGGAAGGGAGCCGCGCCTCGGGCGGGCGCGGCACGATCTGCACCTCATCGGCGTCCCGCGGGTCGCGGGGCGCGAAGGGCTGCATGGCATCATGAAAGGCGAGTTGGCGTGTCATGACGCCAGCTTGCCGCAGATTGGTAAACGAAGGCTTAACCGGAGCGCGCGCCGGTCAGCCTTTCATCTGGTCCCAGAAATTCTTGACGCTGGCAAAGAAACCGGCGCTTTGCGGGTTGTTCGTCTCGCTCAGCTTGTCGAACTCGCGCAGCAATTCCTTTTGCCGGGCGGTCAGGTTGACTGGCGTCTCGACGGCAAGCTCGATGAACATGTCGCCCGGGCCGCCGCCGCGCAGCGCGGGCATCCCCTTGGCGCGCAGGCGCATCTGCCGGCCAGACTGGCTGCCCTCGGGGATCTTGACCCGGCTCTTGCCCCCGTCGATCGTCGGGACTTCGATGTCGCCACCCAGCGCGGCATCGGACATCGACACCGGCACCCGGCAAAACAGGTTGTTGCCGTCGCGCTGGAAGAGGGCGTGCTCCTTGACCTCGATGAAGATATAGAGGTCACCGGTCGGCCCGCCGCGCAGACCGGCCTCGCCTTCACCGGCGAGCCGGATGCGCGTGCCGGTCTCGACGCCGGCGGGGATGTTCACCGACAGCGACCGTTCCTTCTCGACCCGGCCAGCGCCATGGCAGACCTCGCAGGGGTTCTTGATGATCTGGCCGATGCCGTTGCAGGTCGGGCAGGTGCGCTCGACCGTGAAAAAGCCCTGCTGCGCGCGCACCTTGCCCATGCCCGAACAGGTCGGGCAGGTCTGCGGCTCGCTCGCGCCCTCGGCGCCGGTGCCGTTGCAGGCGGTGCAGGTGACGGCGGTGGGCACGTTGATGGTCTTTTGCAGGCCGGCAAAGGCCTCTTCGAGCGTGATGCGCAGGTTATAGCGCAGGTCATTGCCCCGCGCCGCGCGCGAGCGGCCCTGCGCACCCCCGCGCCCGCCCATGAAGTCGCCAAAAAGGTCGTCGAACACGTCGGAAAAGGCCGATGCAAAATCGCCCTGGCCGGAAAAGCCGCCGCCGGGCCGCCCACCGCCGCCACCGCCCATGCCACCTTCAAAGGCGGCATGGCCATAGCGGTCATAGGCGGCCTTCTTGTTGGGGTCTTTCAGGACCTCATAGGCCTCGTTGGCCTCCTTGAACTGCGCCTCGGCCTGCGGGTTGTCGGCGTTGCGGTCGGGGTGAAGCTCCTTGGCCTTGGCGCGATAGGCCTTCTTGATCTCGTCGGCGCCGGCGCCCTTGGCGATGCCGAGCGTCTCGTAATAGTCGCGTTTTGCCATCGACATGCGTCCCTTCGGCAATGCAAGGACCGACCCGCCACCGCGGGCCGGTCCTCTGTCGGCCTAACCGCGCTTAGCGGCGGCCGCGCTTGTCATCATCCAGGTCCTCGAAATCGGCATCGACGATGTCATCGTCCTCGCCCCCGCGCGCAGCACTGCCGCCGGAGTCACCGGACTTGTCCTCCGCATCCTGGCTGGCCTTGTAGATCGCCTCGCCCAGCTTCATCGCGGCTTCGGTCACGTTCTGGATGCCGGACTTGATCTTGCCGACATTGTCGCCCTCAAGCTCGTCCTTGAGCGCGGCAATGGCGAGCTCGATTGCCTCGATCGTGGTCGGATCGACCTTGTCGGCATGCTCTTCCATCGACTTTTCGGTCGAGTGGATGAGGCTTTCGGCCTGGTTGCGGGCCTCGACCAGTTCGCGCCGGGCCTTGTCGGCCTCGGCATTCGCCTCGGCATCCTTGACCATCGCGTCGATCTCGTCATCCGACAGGCCACCGCTGGCCTGGATCGTGATCTTCTGCTCCTTGTTGGTGCCCTTGTCCTTGGCGGACACCGACACGATGCCATTGGCGTCGATGTCAAAGGTCACCTCGATCTGCGGCATGCCACGCGGCGCGGGCGGGATGCTTTCCAGGTTGAACTGGCCCAGCATCTTGTTGTCCGCGGCCATTTCGCGCTCGCCCTGGAACACGCGGATCGTCACCGCGTTCTGGTTGTCCTCGGCGGTCGAGAAGATCTGGCTCTTCTTGGTCGGGATCGTGGTATTGCGGTCGATCAGCCGGGTGAACACGCCGCCCAGCGTCTCGATGCCGAGGCTCAGCGGGGTCACGTCGAGCAGCACCACGTCCTTCACGTCGCCTTGCAGCACGCCGGCCTGGATCGCGGCACCCAGCGCCACGACCTCATCGGGGTTCACGCCCTTGTGCGGCTCCTTGCCAAAGAACTTGGTCACTTCCTCGACCACGCGCGGCATCCGGGTCATCCCGCCCACCAGCACGACCTCGTCGATGTCGGCGGTGGTCAGGCCCGCATCCTTGAGCGCGGCGGCGCAGGGCTTCATCGAGGCCTTGATCAGGTCGCCCACAAGCTGCTCGAGCTTGGCGCGGGTCAGCTTCATCACCATGTGCAGCGGCTGGCCGTTGCTGCCCATCGAGATGAAGGGCTGGTTGATCTCGGTCTGGTTGGAGGACGACAGCTCGATCTTGGCCTTCTCGGCGGCCTCCTTGAGGCGTTGCAGCGCCATCTTGTCCTGGGTCAGATCGACGCCGTTTTCCTTTTTGAACTCTTCGGCGAGGTAGTTGACGATGCGCATGTCAAAGTCCTCACCACCCAGGAACGTGTCCCCGTTGGTGGATTTGACCTCAAAGAGGCCATCGTCGATCTCGAGGATGGTCACGTCGAAGGTGCCGCCGCCAAGGTCATAGACGGCGATCGTGCGCGTCTCTTTCTTGTCGAGGCCATAGGCCAGCGCGGCTGCGGTCGGCTCGTTGATGATGCGCAGCACCTCAAGGCCGGCGATCTTGCCGGCGTCCTTGGTCGCCTGACGCTGGGCGTCGTTGAAATAGGCGGGCACGGTGATGACGGCCTGCGTCACCTCTTCGCCGAGGTAGCTTTCGGCGGTTTCCTTCATCTTTTGCAGGATCACGGCCGAGATCTGGGCGGGCGAATACTTTTCGCCGCGCGCCTGCACCCAGGCGTCGCCATTGCCGCCGTTGATGACGGCATAGGGCAGGTTCTTCTTGTCCTTGGCGAGGTCGGCGTCATCGGCGCGACGGCCGATCAGGCGCTTGACCGCAAAGATGGTGTTGTCGGCATTGGTGACCGCCTGGCGCTTGGCCGGCTGGCCGACGAGGCGTTCGCTCTCGGTAAAGGCGACGACGGAGGGCGTCGTGCGCGCCCCTTCGGAGTTTTCAAGCACGCGGGGTTGCGCGCCGTCCATGATGGCGACGCAGGAGTTCGTGGTCCCCAGGTCGATCCCGATGACTTTGGCCATGTTTCAAATCCCTCTCTCACAGGCGGTTTGAGCGGCACGGACCCGTTCCGGCACCCGTGCCATTTCTGGATGAATGCGACGGGACTATGACAGTCCCGCCGGCGATCTTGGCGTATATAGGGAGGGGTCCTGGGGCCTGCAACCTGCCTGTTGCGGCGGGCCCACGCATTTTTGTGCCTGTTGTGGCGGCGCGCCGGCCCCTCAGTTGCCGCCCAGGTAGCAGCAGCCCGAATGCACCAGCGCGCGGTCGGGCGCGTCGAGGAACAGCATCGCGCGCCAGCCAAAGCGGCGGTCGCTCATCCCGTCGCTGCATTGGCCACGCTCCACGATCAGGGTGTGGGTCAGCGTCGGCCCTTCCTCGAGCACGGCGAGGTAGCCGTTCGGCGCGACCGACTGCGACAGCAGGCTGAGGTCGGTGCGCGGCTCGCCCATCATCTCGTATTCAAAGCCGCGCGGGTAAAGGCCGATGCGCCAGAACGGCTCTGTCCCCAGGCAGGTGAGCGGCACCGGGATCTCGTAGGGCAAAACCTCTTGCCGCGCCATGAAGCGCATGGAGACCCAGCCATTGCCCTCGGGCAGGCCGACCAGCCCCCAGCGCCCGTCGGGCGAGAGCGCGAGCACCTCGATGTTGAAGCCATACTGGCCGAACTCGCCCACCTTGGCCGCGTCGGCATCGGGCGCGGCGCGGATGTTGAGCACATCGCCGGACTGCACGCCGCTCACGCTGTAGAGGGCGGGCAGGTCCTGCGCTGAAAGGACGGTGCCCCAGAGGGCGAGGCAGAGGGCGAGGTAAAGGGCGATCAGGCGTGTCATCATCTTGCGGCGTTCCAGCTGAGCGACGCGGCGCGTCGGGTGTAGAATTGGCCCATCATGCCGATCACGATCAGCGCGCAGCCGACATAGACCGGATAGGACGCGGAGGAGACGTGGGTCGTATAGTCCCGAAAGATGTCGTCCCGGCACTGGTCGATGGTATGGAACAACGGGTTCCAGTCAAACAGGACGAGCATGTGCGCGGGCAACTGGCTTGCCACGAACATCTTGCCGCTGGCGATCATGTTGACGCGCGAATAGATCGACGACCCGATCCGCACAAAGCCCGGAAACCACGGCTTGAGCGACAGAAAGATGACGCCGACCCCCACCCCCGAAAACCACGAGGCGAGGATCATCCCCATCGCGCCGGCCGGGTTGTCGATCACCACTGGCGTGACGATGGCGTGATAGAAGAACAGCAGCACAAAGAGCGACAGCACCTGGATGTAGAGCGACCCCAGCGCCGCCGCCGCGATGGTGATCAGCGTGTTGAGCGGGGCGTGCTGCATCATCGGCGAGGCCGGCCCTTCGGAACCCACGACAGCCGCCATCGCCTTGGTATGCACCAGAAAGGGAAAGATGCCCGACATGATGTAGAGCAGGAAATCGCCCCGCAGCGCGGCGCCGCGGATGCCCAGAAAGAGGAACATCAGATAGAAGGAAGCGACAAAGATCATCGCCTGCAGCATGTTCAGCAAGAGCCCGACGAGCGCGTTGCGGTGATCCTTGCGGATCTCGCGCACGGTGCTGTGATAGATCAGCTCGAACGTTCCCAGAATCGTCCGCGACGAGCTGCGGCTGGGGTTTACCTGAAACATCTGGCGGTCCTGCCTGTTGCGGGTCGTGATTGCTGTGGTCGCATGTATTTCTTGCCGATCCGTTAGCGCCGCAGCATAAGGAGGCGGCCCCGGCAGATCAACAGTCTGGCGGGCACCACAGGCAAAAGGGGCTGGCAGGGCATGGATTTCGACCGTCTGACAGAGGTGATGCGCGCACTCGCGCTCGAGGCGGGCGATGCCATCATGCAGATTTACGAAGGCCCCGGTTTCGTGGTCGAGACCAAGGCCGACGACAGCCCCGTCACCGTCGCCGACAGGCGGGCGGACGCCATCATCTCCGCTGGCCTGCGCGCGGCCTTTCCGGATGTGCCGCTGGTGACCGAGGAACAGGCGGCGACCCACGCGGTGCGGGGCGACACGTTTCTGATCGTCGATCCGCTGGACGGCACCAAGGAATTCGTCAACCGTCGCGGCGATTTCACCGTCAACATCGCCTATGTCGAAGGCGGCGTGCCGCTGCGGGGCGTGGTCTATGCGCCCTCGCGCGAACGGCTGTTCTATACCGATGCCGCCGGCCGGTCGGTCGAAGAGCTGGGCATTCCCCACCCTGACCGGGTCGGTGAGACGCGGCCGCTGGCGGTCGCGCAGCCCGACAATGCGGCGCTGATGGTGGTGGCGTCGAAATCGCACCGCGACGCGGCGACCGATGCCTATATCGCGCAATATGCCGTGCGCGACATGACCAGCGCGGGGTCCTCGCTCAAGTTCTGTCTGGTCGCGACAGGCGAGGCCGACCTCTATCCGCGCCTTGGCCGCACGATGGAATGGGACACCGCGGCGGGTCATGCGGTCCTGGCCGGCGCGGGGGGGCTTGTGGTGCGGTTCGACAATCACAAGCCGCTGACCTATGGCAAGGCAGGGTTCGAGAACCCGTTCTTCATCGCCCTTGCGCCGGGCGTGCGGCTCAAGGGGGCGTGATGTCGGTCCTGCTCGTGATCCCCGCGCGCCATGCCTCGACCCGCTATCCGGGCAAGCCGCTGGTCGCGCTGCGCGGCGCGGACGGGCAGGCGCGCACGCTGATCCGGCGCAGCTGGGATGCGGCGATGGCGGTCCAGGGCGTCGCGCGCGTGGTGGTTGCCACAGACGACGACCGCATCCGCGATCATGCGGCAGGCTTTGGTGCCGAGGTGGTGATGACCTCGCCCGACTGCCAGAACGGGTCCGAGCGCTGTGCCGAGGCGCTTGACCGGCTGGGCGGCGGATATGACATCGTGGTGAACCTGCAGGGCGACGCGCCCCTGACCCCCGCCTGGTTCGTGGAGGATCTGGTGGCGGGGTTGCGCGCGCATCCCGGCGCGCAGGTCGCCACGCCGGTGCTGCGCACCGATGGCGCCGCGCTCAACGGCTTTCTCGAGGACCGGCGCGCGGGGCGCGTGGGCGGCACCACGGCGGTGTTCGGCGCAGACCACAACGCGCTCTATTTCTCCAAAGAGGTCATCCCCTATACCGGCCGCAACTTTGCCGATGACGACACCACGCCCGTGTTCCACCACGTGGGGGTCTATGCCTACCGCCCTGCCGCGCTCGCGGCCTATGCCGGCTGGGCGGCGGGGCCGCTCGAGACGCTCGAGGGGCTCGAACAGTTGCGGTTTCTCGAACGTGGCGTGCCGATGCTCTGTGTTGAGGTCGAAGCCCGCGGGCGGGAGTTCTGGGAGCTCAACAACCCCCAGGACGTGCCCCGGATCGAGGCGATGCTGGCGCGGATGGGGTCCGCCTGATCGCGCAGGCCCACCGGGCCGCGCCCGGTTTGAGGTTGCGCGATGGCGGCGCGACATGCGATAGCAGGACAGGGGCTCTGGTCATTTACCCCACCGTTTGCGCAGTCTTGCCGTTTTGATGGCGCATTAACCGGCAATGGATATTACAGGGTAGCGGGTTTACCGAAACGGCACTGACAAGGGGTGATACGATGAAAAGACGCGTGACAAAGGCGGTCTTTCCCGTCGCAGGGCTCGGGACACGGTTTCTTCCCGCGACCAAATCGGTGCCCAAGGAGATCATGACCCTCGTTGACCGGCCGCTGATCCAGTATGCCATCGACGAGGCGCGCGCCGCCGGGATCAAGGAATTCATCTTTGTGACCGCGCGCGGCAAATCCGCGCTCGAGGATTATTTCGACCACGCGCCCGAGCTTGAGGCGACGCTGCGCAAGGCCGGCAAGGACGACCTGCTCGAGGCGCTCAAGACCACCAACATGGAATCTGGCGCCATCGCCTATATCCGCCAGCACAAGGCGATGGGGCTTGGCCATGCCGTCTGGTGCGCCCGGCGGCTGATCGGCAACGAAGCCTTTGCCGTGATCCTGCCCGATGACGTGATCGCGGCAGAAAAGCCCTGTCTGCAGCAGATGGTCGAAGCCTATGAGGACACCGGCGGCTGCATGGTCGCCGCGATGGAGGTGCCGGTCGAAAAGGCGTCATCCTATGGGGTGCTCGATATCGGCGAGGACATGGGCCATATGGTGCGCGCGCGCGGCATGGTCGAAAAGCCGCCCGTCGGCACCGCGCCGTCGAACCTCGCCGTGATCGGGCGCTATATCCTGACCCCGCGGGTGCTCCAGAACCTCAACCAGATCAAGCCGAGCGCCGGAGGAGAGCTGCAACTCACCGACGCCATCGCCGAAGAGATCACCAAGGGCGGCGATGTCTTTGGCTACCGGTTCCGGGGTGAGCGGTTCGATTGCGGGTCCAAGGCGGGGTTCCTGCAGGCGACCGTGTCGTTCGGGCTTGCCCGCGAAGACCTGCGTGACGAATTCCGCCTTTTCCTCCAAGAGATGCTGTCGGTGCAGCAAGCAGCGCAGTAGCGGCATTGATCGCGGGGCTGGCCGCACGGATCGGGCTGGACCGGGTCAGGCGCCGGGGTGCGGCCGGGGCCGCTGCGGCGGGGCGGGTTTGGGCCGCGGCGCGACTTGCCTATTGGCTGCGCTGGAAACGGCGGCGGCTCTTGCTGCGGGCGATACGCAAGCGGCGGCAGTTGCGCGCCGTGACCGACCGCACGGCCGGTATCGCCCCGGAGGCCATCCTCGCCTTTGCCACGCTGCGCAACGAGGTGGCGCGGCTGCCATTCTTTCTGGCCCATTACCGCGCGCTGGGCGTGGCGCATTTCCTGATCGTGGACAATGGCAGCGACGACGGCACGCTCGCGCTGCTCTGCGACCAGCCCGATGTGTCGGTCTGGAGCACGCAGGCCAGCTACAAGCTGTCGCGCTTTGGCATGGACTGGCTCACATGGCTGCACTGGCGCCACGGGCACGGCCATTGGTGCCTGACCGTCGATGCGGACGAAATCCTGGTCTATCCGCATTGGGAAACCCGCCCGCTGAGCGCGCTGACAGGCTGGCTCGACGGCGAGGGGCTGCAGTCCTTTGGCGCGCTGATGCTCGACATGTATCCGCAGGGGCCGCTCGATGCGGCGCCCTACCAGCCGGGCAGCGACCCGGTGGCAAGCCTGCCCTGGTTCGACGCCGGCAATTACATGATCCAGCGCCACCCGGTCTATGACAACCTGTGGATCCAGGGCGGCGTGCGCGCGCGGCTGTTCTTTGCGGACAATCCGCGCCGCGCGCCCACGCTCAACAAGGTGCCGCTGGTGCGCTGGAACCGGCGGTTTGCCTATGTCAGCTCGACCCACCAGATCCTGCCGCGCCGGCTCAACCGGGTCTATGACACGCTGGGGGGCGAACGGATGTCGGGCGTGCTGCTGCACAGCAAGTTCCTGCACATGATCGCCAACAAGTCGCGCGAAGAGCTGGCCCGCCGCCAGCATTTCGAGAACAGCGACCTTTACACTCCCTATCACGAGGCCCTGATGCAGTCGCCCGATCTGTGGTGCCCGCATTCCACGAAATACGAGGGCTGGCAACAACTGGAAGATATCGGATTGATGTCAAAAGGAAACTGGGTCTGACAGGTTGGCCTTTGGGGGTTGTCAGGACATGCGGCTTGATGGTTGATTGGGAAAACCTGTGCTGGATGTGATGGCAGACAGACATTATTAACCATGCGTTGGTAGGCATGGACAGCGCAGGTCAAGGGGTGGTGCGTCTGACGTGGGTGTGTGGCAATCATATCGGCTGAGGCTGCAACGCCAGCGCTGGAAACTGCGTGCCCATCGCAAGAGCCGCGAGTTGACCGTGGTTGCCGACCGCACCGGTCAGATCGGGCGCAACGATATCCTGCTGTTCTGCACCCTGCGCAACGAGGATGTGCGCCTGCCCTATTTCCTGCAATATTACAGGCAGTTGGGCGTCAACCATTTTCTGGTCGTCGATAATGACAGCACCGATGGCGGCCGCGAATATCTGGCGCAGCAGCCTGATGTGTCGGTCTGGACCACGGCGCACAGCTATCAGAAATCGCGTTTCGGCGTCGATTGGCTCAACTGGTTGCAGTCGCGCTATGGCCATGACCATTGGACGCTGGTCGTCGATCCGGACGAATTCTTTGTCTATCCCTTCTGCGACACAAGGCCGATCCGCGCGCTGACGGACTGGCTCGATGCGTCTTCGATCCGGTCTTTTGGCGCGATGCTGCTCGACATGTATCCCAAGGGCCGGATCGAAGAGACACGCTATGCCCGCGCGCAAGACCCGCTCGAGATCGCGTCATGGTTCGATGCGGGCAATTACGCCATCACCCGCAACGCCCGGTTCCTGAACCTGTGGATCCAGGGCGGCCCGCGCGCCCGCGCCTTCTTTGCCGACAAGCCAAAGCAGGCGCCGGCGCTCAACAAGATCCCGCTGGTGCGCTGGGACCGCAAATATGCCTATGTCAGCTCGACCCATATGTTGCTGCCGCGCGGGCTGAACCTCGTCTATGACGAATGGGGGGGCGAAAAGGCGTCGGGCGTGCTCTTGCACACCAAGTTTCTCAACACGCTCACGCTCAAGGCGCAGGAGGAGCTGGAGCGGCGGCAGCACTATGCCGACAGCAAGGAATACAAGGCCTATGCCGCAGGGCTGGCCGGGAACACCAATCTGTGGTGCAAGTGGAGCGAGAAATACATCAACTGGCGTCAGCTCGAGATTCTGGGGCTGATGTCCAAGGGGAACTGGGCGTGAGCGTCGGGATCATCATGCTGGTGCATACGGCGCTCGACCGCGCCGAACAGGTCGCCCGGCATTGGGTCGCCGGTGGCTGCCCCGTGGTGATCCATGTGGACAGGAAGGTGCCGCGCGCCATCCATGATGCCTTTGCCGCGCGCTTTGCCGACCTGCCCGATGTGTGCTTTTCACCGCGCCATGCCTGCGAATGGGGCACATGGGGCATCGTCGCCGCCTCGCAGGCCGCCGCCGAGATGATGCTCGCGCGGTTTCCAACGGTGCGGCATGTCTATCTGTCCTCGGGGTCCTGCATGCCGCTGCGGCCCGTGGCCGAACTGCGCCGCTACCTCGACGCAAGGCCCACGACCGATTTCATCGAAAGCGCGACGACCGCCGATGTCCCCTGGACGGTCGGCGGCCTGTCCGAGGAACGCTTCACCCTGCGCTTTCCGTTCTCATGGAAACGGCACCGCAAGCTGTTTGACCGCTATGTGGACTTGCAGCGCAAGGTCGGGTTCCGTCGCCGCATCCCGCCCGGGATCGTGCCGCATATGGGGTCGCAATGGTGGTGCCTGACGCGGCGCACGCTGTCGGCGATCCTGCAAGACCCCGACCGCAAGGTCTATGACCGCTATTTCCGCAAGGTCTGGATCCCGGACGAGAGTTACTTCCAGACCCTGTCGCGGCTCTATGCGCAGAGCATCGAAAGCCGCTCTCTGACCCTGTCAAAGTTCGATTTCCAGGGCAAGCCGCACATCTTTTACGACGACCACCTGCAACTTCTGCGCCGGTCGGACTGTTTTGTCGCGCGCAAGATCTGGCCGCAGGCGGACCTGCTCTACAAGACCTTTCTCGGCGATGATGCCGCCGCCATGAAGGGCACAGAGCCCAACCCCGGCAAGATCGACCGCATCTTTGCCAAGGCGGTCGAGCGGCGCACGCGCGGGCGGCCGGGGCTCTACATGCAAAGCCGGTTTCCGCGGGACAACTGGGAAAACGGCGTGACCTCCTCGCCCTATTCTGTGTTCGAAGGGTTTACCGAGCTTTTCGAGGATTTCGAGCCCTGGCTCGCCAGGATCACCGGCGCGCGGGTGCACGGGCATCTCTTTGCGCCGCACCAGGTCGAATTCGAGGGGCGCCAGAGCACCTTCAACGGTGCCTTGTCCGACAACGCGCTGCTGCGCGACTACAACGGCCGGGCGTTTCTCACCAATCTGATCTGGAACACGCGGGGCGAACGGCAGTGTTTCCAGTTCGGCCCCGGCGACAGCCAGTTCATCAGTTGGGACATCGCGCGCGACGCCAATGCGCAGATCAGCGTGATCTCGGGCGCCTGGGCCATTCCTCTGTTCCAGAGCAACCGCAATTTCGCCGACCTGCGCACCGAAGCCGCGATGCTGCAAAAGATCGAGAGCGAGCATCTGAGCGCATTGCGTTCACCCTGGGCCAAGGGGCGCATCCGGATCTGGACGCTCGCCGAGTTTGTCGAAAGCCCGATGGAGGCGCTGCAACAGGTGCTCGACGAGGTCGGCATCCAGGAGCAGCGCCGCCTGTCCGAAGTGCCGCGCATGGTCGATCTCACAGGCTTTGGCCAGTTCCTGCAGAACCTCAAGAACCAGGGGATGCATCCCTATCTGATGGGCGATTTCCCGGTCGATCCGGCGCCGGACAACGCGCAGAAACCCGCGCGCAAGCCCTATCTGGTGCGCTGATCCATGCCGCAGTTCGACAGTTTCGTGGTTTTTGCAGAGATGCGCACGGGGTCGAATTTCCTTGAGGCAAACCTCAATGCCCTCGACGGCGTGCGCTGCCACGGCGAGGCGTTCAACCCGCATTTCATAGGCCATCCCGACACGGAGGCGATCCTCGACGTGACATTGGCGCAGCGCCACGCCGAACCCCTGCGCCTGCTCGCCGCGATCAGGGACGAGCCCGGTGTGATGGGGGGGTTTCGCTTTTTCAACGACCACGACCCGCGCGTGCTCGACGCCGTGCTGGCCGATCCGCGCTGTGCCAAGATCATCCTGACCCGCAACCCGGTCGAAAGCTATGTCAGCCGCAAGATCGCGGCCGCAACCGGGCAGTGGAAGCTCACCAATGCCCGCCACGCCAAATCCGACATCGTCACCTTTGACGCGGCCGGGTTCGAACAGCATCTGGCGGCGCTACAGGCGTTTCAGGTGTTTCTGCTGAATGCGCTGCAAAAATCCGGGCAGACCGCGTTCTATGTGGATTACGAGGATCTGCAGGATATCGAGGTGATGAATGGGCTTGCCCTCTGGCTCGGTGTGCCCGGGCGTCTCGCCGCGCTCGACCGCAAGCTGAAAAAGCAGAACCCGGAGCCGCTCGAGGAGAAGGTCGCCAATTTCGCGGCGATGGAACAGGCGCTGGCGCGGCTCGACCGGTTCAACCTCGGCCGCACCCCGAATTTCGAGCCGCGGCGCGGCGCGGCGGTGCCGTCCTTTGTCGCGGCGCCCGACAGCCCGCTGCTCTACATGCCGCTGCGGTCGGGGCCGGAGGCGGCGCTGCGCGACTGGCTTTGTGCCCTCGACGGCGGCGGCGCACTGATCCAGGACTTTACCCACAAGACCCTGCGCCAGTGGAAGGCGGGCCACCCCGGCCACCGCAGTTTCACCGTGCTGCGTCACCCGGTCGCGCGGGCACATGCGGCGTTTTGCGAGCGGATCGTGGCGACCGGCCCCGGCACCTTTGGCGAGATCCGCGAGAGGCTGCGCCAGAACTTTGGCCTGCCGCTGCCGCAGGGGCCGGTCGGCCCCGACTATGACGCGGCGGCGCACCGGACGGCGTTTGGCGTGTTCCTGACCTTTCTCAAGGCGAACCTCGGCGGGCAGACGGCCTTGCGGGTCGATCCGGCCTGGGCCAGCCAGGCGGCGCAGGTCCAGGGGATGGCCCAGGTCGCGGTCCCCGACATGGTGCTGCGCGAGGACCGGCTGGCCGAGGATCTGGCGATGCTGTGCTGGCAGATCGGCCGCGAGGACCCGCCCGACCTTGTCGCGCCGACCGATCCCCATGCCGGCCTGCTGGCGCAGATCCATGATCGCGCGATCGAGAGTCTGGTGCGCGAGGCCTATGGGCGCGACTACGTCGCTTTCGGCTTTGGCGACTGGGCGCCGGCCGCCTGACCTCAAGCAGCCTGACTGGCGGCCGATTCGGTCAGGATGGTGTGCAGCGTCGCGGGGTCCGCATTGGCCCGCAGCTTGGCGCAGATCGCGGCGTCGCGCAGTGTGCGCGACACCAGCGCCAGCGCCTTGAGGTGTTCAACCCCCGCATTGGCCGGGGCGAGCAGCGCAAAGACGATGTCAACCGGCTGCCGGTCCACCGAGTCGAAATCGAGCGGTTTTTCCAGCCGCAGGAACAGGCCGCGCACGCGGTCAACGCCCGACAGCCGCGCATGGGGCAGGGCGACGCCATGCCCCACGCCGGTCGGACCCAGGCCCTCGCGCTCCATCAGCGCCTCGACGACACGGGTCTGGGGCAGGCCGTAGCACCCCTCTGCCATGTCACCGATCTCGTGAAAGAGCCGCTTCTTGCTGCTGGTCGCACCGATGACCTTTACGGCATCGGCGCCAAGAATATCCGCAAGTTGCATCGTCAGGCTGATCCATTCTGGTCCGACAGGCCGTCAGCCTGTGTGGCGGGGGTCGATCCAGCCGATGTTTCCATCCTCACGGCGATAGACGACATTGATACCACTGTGTTTCTCATTGCGAAAGACCAGCACGGGGGCGTGGGCGAGTTCCATCTGCATCACCGCCTCACCTACCGAAAGCGACGGGATCCCGGTCTCCATCTCGGCAACGATCACGGGGTTGTCGTGGTTCAGCGCGCTCTCGTCGGTCTCCTCTGTTGGCGCGAGGATATAGGAGCCTGCCGCGGAAAGTTCAACCGGTTCCACGCGGTCGCGCTGGTGGTCCTTGAGCCGTCGCTTGTAGCGGCGCAACTGCTTGTCCATCTTTTCGCAACAGCTATCAAAAGCGGCATAGATTTCAGAGGCATGGCCCTTTGCCTGTGCGGTCAGGCCGGTGGACAGGTGGATCGTGGTTTCGCAGACATGTTCATGGCCGCTCCGGGAAAACACGACGACGGCCTCGGTCGGGCGCCCGGCATATTTGGCGACACTCGCGCCAAGCTCGGTCTTGACATGGGTCTGGAGCGCTTCGCCGATGTCGATCTGTTTGCCGCTGATCTGGTACCGCATCATTCCTCCTTGGTCAGGTCACGCCATCACCCCGCGCCCTGCGCGGTTGTCCGTCGGTGGATGGCTGGGGGGGATGGCAGGCCCGTCATCCGTGGCGGTCAGGCCAGATACAGGCGCTGTGGCCTGCACGATCCGGCAAGGGCGAACGGGGTCTGTCATCCCCTTCATTTCGCATCAACTGGCAGGGCTTTGTCAATGATCCTGTCGGGCGGGCGCACAACCCTCAGTTGACCCGAAAGCTCTGCCCCAGATAGACGCGGCGCACGTTCTCGTCGCGCACGACCTCATCGGTGGTGCCCGACATCAGCACGCGACCGTCGTGCAGGATATAGGCGCGGTCCACGATCTCGAGCGTTTCGCGCACGTTGTGGTCGGTGATGAGCACGCCGATCCCGCGCGTCTTGAGCGTGGCGACCAGATGGCGGATCTCGCCCACGGCGATCGGGTCCACCCCGGCAAAGGGTTCGTCGAGCAGGACATATTTCGGCCCGGCAGCGAGGCAGCGCGCAATCTCGACGCGGCGCCGTTCGCCGCCCGACAGCGCGAGCGCGGGCGCGCGGCGCAGGTGTTCGATGGAAAACTCCGACAGCAGCTCTTCGAGCTTTTCGCGCCGGGTGCTGCGGTCGGGCTCTGCGATCTCGAGGATCGACAGGATGTTGTTCTCGACCGTGAGGCCGCGAAAGATCGACATTTCCTGCGGCAGATAGCCGATGCCCAGCCGCGCGCGGCGATACATCGGCAGCGTGGTCACGTCGCGCCCGTCGATGATCACCTGCCCGCCCTCGGGCATCACGAGGCCCGCGATGGCGTAAAAGCAGGTCGTCTTGCCCGACCCGTTCGGCCCCAGCAGCGCCACGACTTCGCCCCGGCCGAGCGTCAGGCTCACGTCGCGGATCACCAGCCGCTTGCGGTAGCTCTTGCGCAGGTTGACCACCCGCAGCCCGGCGCTGCCATCGGTAACGGTGAGCGTCGCCATCAGTTGCCGCCCTGGGCAAAGACGGTGCGCACGCGGCCCTCCATGCGGGCGGAGCCATCGGCGAGGTTCACGGTCATGCGGTCGGCCGACAGCGCGCTCGCCCCCTGCGTGAGCAGCACGTCGCCGGTGAGGGTGAGTTGCCCGGTGACGAGGTTGTAATCGGCATTCTGCGCCTCGGCCGCCTCGGTCGCGGTCACGAATGTCACCCCGCCCGAGGCCACAAGCTGCGCGATGTCGCCGGTCGCCTCGGAATAGACCACGCGCACCTCGCCCGCCGCGATCCGCAGGCTGCCCTGCCCGATCACGACATTGCCGGAAAACACCGCGCTGCCGCTGGCCTGATCGACGGTCAGGCTGTCGGCGGTCACTTCGACAGGGGCGGTGGGGTCGGCCGAGATGCCGCCGAGCGCGATATTGGTCTGCGCGCTGGCGGCGGCCGGCAGGGCAAGGCACAGGCTGAAAAGGACGATACGGAGCAGGGTCACGGACTGGGCCTTTCTGACGATTGTGGCTGGTATAGCAGCCGGACGCCGCCCTTGAAAACCATCTGCTGACCATCGCCATCGGACCCGCCGGAATAGACCATCCCGGCAGCGGTCAGGCTGCCGAAGGGCGCGCGGATCTCGAGCGGGCCGATCGAGGTGAGCGTGCCGCTGGCGAGGTCGGCCAGCAGGCCGCCGGTCTCCATCACATAGCCGCTCGATGTCGAAAGCCGCGCGAGACCGCCCAGCCGGGCCCGTTGCGCGCGGCCGTCGATCTCGCCTTCGCCGGCGGTCGCCTCGATATGGGTGCCGTCGGGCGCGTCGATCCGCAGCGCGATGGCGGAGACGAAAAAGGCATCCGGCCGCGCCGCATCGGGGCGCATCACCTCGGCCGAGATCGTCACCGCCGACCCGTCCGCCGCGACCCCGGCAAAGCGCGGATCGGAGATGCGGCTGTCGCGGGCGATATCCTCGAGCGTGGCAAAGGGGATGGCCGGGTCGCCGCCCTTGCCGCGCGCAAAGAGGAACAGGGTGGACAAAAGCGCAAGTGCGGCAAGCGGCAGCAGGATCTTGGACAGGCTGACGAACTGGGAATAGGGGTTGTCGCGCATCGCCGGCGCGCCCTGTCAGGCCACGCCTGCGCGCAGGCAGTCGTGGATATGCAGGATGCCGGTCGCATGGCGCGACCCGGCGGGGTCAACGACGAAAAGGCAGGTGATCTTGCGCTCGTTCATCACCGCGACCGCCTCCTCGGCCAGCGCGTCGGGGCCGATGGTGCGCGGCGCGGGCGTCATGACTTCGCCGGCGGTGAGGTCCAGCAGCCCCGCCATGTGCCGCCGCAGGTCGCCGTCGGTGATGATCCCCTCGAGCGTGCCGTCCGGCCCGGTGACACCGGCCACGCCAAAGCCGCGCTGGCTGATGGTGAGCAGCGCGTCGCTCATCGGCGTGGCATGGCCCACCAGCGGCAGCGCGTCGCCGCCGTGCATCAGGTCGCGCACCTTGGCCAGCCGCGCGCCCAGTTTGCCGCCGGGGTGGAAGTCGCGGAAATTGGCGGGGGTGAACTGGCGCTGTTCCATCAGCGCGATCGCCATCGCGTCGCCCAGCGCCAGCGTCATGGTGGTCGAGATCGTGGGCACGATCCCGGTGCCGCAGGCCTCGCCCAGTTGCGGCAGCACGATGGCCACGTCGGACTGTTGCAGCAGCGTGCTTTCGGCCCGGCTCGCCACGCCGATCTGCGGGATGCGAAAGCGGCGGGTATAGGCCACGAGGTCGGCCAGTTCGGGCGTTTCGCCCGAATTGGACAGCACCAGCACCACATCGCCCTTGGTCATCATGCCCAGGTCGCCGTGGCTCGCCTCGGCGGGGTGGACGAAATGCGCGGGCGTGCCGGTGCTGGCGAATGTCGCCGCCATCTTGCGCGCGATATGGCCCGATTTGCCCATGCCCGAGACGATCACCCGCCCCTTGGCCGCGAGCAGCAGCGTCACCGCATCGGCAAAGCTGTCACCGATGCTGTCGGCGAGCACACGCAGCGCCTCGGCCTCGGCGGTAATGACGCGGCGGGCGGCGGCGATAAATGCGGTGCGATTGGCCATGTCAATGCGCAAAGATGTCGATTTCGGGCCAGCCGGCAAGGTCGAGCCGCGCGCGGGTGGGCAGGAAATCGAAACAGGCCTGCGCGATCTCCGTGCGCCCTTCGCGTGCGAGCATCCGGTCGAGCGCGTCGCGCAGCCGGTGCAGGTAGAGCACGTCAGAGGCGGCATAGTCGAGCTGCGCCGGCGTGAGGTCGGCCGCGCCCCAGTCGCTTTGCTGCTGCATCTTGGATATATCGACGCCCACCAGATCCTGAAGCAGGTATTTCAGCCCGTGCCGGTCGGTGAAGGTGCGCACCAGTTTCGACGCGATCTTGGTGCAATAGACGGGTGCGGCGAGCGCGCCAAAGGCGTGATACATCGCCGCGATGTCGAACCGGCCAAAGTGGAAAAGCTTGAGCACCGCGGGGTCTTCGAGCAGCGCAGCCAGGTTCGGTGCGGCCTTCTGCCCCGGCGCGACCTGCACAAGGTGACACTGCCCGTCGCCGCCAGAGAGCTGGATCAGGCAGAGCCGGTCGCGCATCGGGTTCAGCCCCATCGTCTCGCAGTCGATGGCCACCACCGGACCAAGCGACAGGCCGTCGGGCAGGTCGCCCTGATAGAGATGATTGGCCATGGCAGGCGGTCCTTTTGCGGTTGTGCAGCCCAGATAGGCCATGCCACCGAAAGGCGCAACAGCCGCGCGATTTACCGGACTGTCGCCTGTCAAAGAGGCTTCGGCCTCATCAGCATATTTTGCGGGAAACATGGTGCCCAGGAGAGGACTCGAACCTCCACGTCCTTTCGGACACTGGCACCTGAAGCCAGCGCGTCTACCAATTCCACCACCTGGGCAGGCCGTGTGAGAGGTGCGTTTAAGCAGGGCCGCGCCGACTGTCAACGCCGATTCTGCGTGCGATGAGGCGACCGGCTTGTGCAGGTCGGGGCGGCCGGCGTCTGCCGGTGCCCAAAGGCCCGATTGCGCCTTGTCTGGCGGGGGGCAGGGCGGTAAACCGCAGGGAGTTGCGCAGAGGGATACTGGCCCATGACCAAGCTTGTCACCATCTTTGGCGGATCGGGGTTCGTCGGCCGGTACATCGCGCGGCGTCTCGCAAAAGAAGGCTGGCGCGTCCGCGTCGCGGTCCGTGATCCGAACCTCGCGATGTTCGTGCGCCCCTATGGCGCGGTGGGCCAGGTCGAACCGGTGTTCTGCAATATCCGCGACGATGCCTCCGTGCGCGCGGCGCTGACCGGGGCCGAGGCGGTGGTCAATTGCGTGGGCGTGCTGGCCGAGAGCGGCAAGAATACCTTTGATGCGGTGCAGGCGCAGGGTGCCGGGCGTATCGCGCGCATCGCCGCCGAGGCGGGCGTGGCGCGCATGGTGCACCTGTCGGCGATCGGTGCGTCGGCGACGTCGCGCAGTGCCTATGCCCGGACCAAGGCCGCGGGCGAGGCGGCCGTGCTGGCCGCGATGCCGGGTGCGATGATCCTGCGGCCGTCGATCATCTTTGGCACCGAGGACGGCTTTTTCAACCGTTTCGCCGGCATGACCCGCTTTGGCCCGGTGCTGCCGGTGGTGGGTGCCGCTACGCTGTTCCAGCCGGTCTGGGTCGATGACGTGGCGCAGGCGGCGGTGATGGGTGTCACCGGCGCGGCAGCAGGCGGCATCTACGAGTTGGGCGGGCCGGAGGTGCGGTCGTTCCGCGACCTGATGCAGATGATGCTGGGCATCATCCGGCGGCGGCGGCTGATCGTGAACATCCCCTTTGGCGTGGCCAGCCTGATGGGCCGGGCCTTTGACCTCGGCGCGAGGCTCACGCTGGGCATTCTGCGCGGGCCGCTGACGCTCGATCAGGTGCGCAACCTCGCCGTTGACAATGTGGTCGCAGCGGATGCGCAGGGTTTTGCCGCGCTGGGGATCACGCCGGTGGCGATGGAATCGGTGCTGCCCGACTACCTCTGGCGGTTCCGCCCCTCGGGGCAATACGCGGCGATCAAGGATTCGGCGCGGAACCTCAAGGCATGAGGGCCGCGGCGCTGTCGCGCGGGGCCGCGTGCGATACGGCCAAGCGCCTGCCCATGAAAGATTGACATGTCGGAGCCGACAACGATTGCCGCCCTGTTTCTGGGCATCCTCGAAGGGCTGACCGAGTTCATCCCGGTGTCCTCGACCGGGCATCTGCTGCTCGCCGGGCATTTCATCGGGTTCGAGAGCAAGGGCAAGACCTTTGAGATCGTGATCCAGCTTGGCGCGGTGCTGGCGCTGCTGACGCTCTATTTCGCGCGGCTCTGGCAGGTGGTGCGGGATGCGCCGCGCGACCCGGCGGCGTTCCGTTTCATCATGGCGGTGCTGATCGCCTTTCTGCCGGCGGTGGTGATCGGTGTGCTGGCGCATGATTTCATCAAGACGGTGCTGTTCGAGACGCCGATGCTGATCGCGGTGATGCTGATCCTGGGCGGGGTGATCCTGATCGTCGTTGACCGCATGACGCTGTCGCCGCGCCATGACGACCCGATGGCACTGCCCCTGGGCGTCGCGTTCAAGATCGGGCTGTTCCAATGTCTCGCCATGGTGCCCGGCGTGTCGCGTTCGGGGTCAACGATCGTCGGCGCGCTGCTCTTGGGGGTCAGCAAGCGGGCGGCGGCCGAGTTCTCGTTCTTTCTGTCGATGCCGACGATGGCCGGGGCTGTCGCCTATGACCTCTACAAGAACCGCGATGTGCTCGACTGGGGCGCCTGGACCGAAATCGCCATCGGCTTTGCCGCGGCCTTTGTGGCGGCCGTGCTCGTGGTGCGCTGGCTGCTGGGCTATGTCAGCCGCAATGGCTACGCGCTGTTCGGCTGGTGGCGAATCATCGTGGGCAGCGTGGCCTTGGTCGCGCTTTTGGCGGGGTTCTGAGGGAATAGGTCAGCCATACTGACCCTAATCCCGCAAGATAGGACAGCTTTTCTGTCCTACCGCGCGGAAATCAGAGTAATAGGTCAGCGCTGCTGACTTTTCATGCCCCACACATCGCTTTAGAACGCTTTTCATCGTTGATCTGCGAAAGAGAGATGCCATGGCCAAGGAAATGATGCTGAAGTTTGTCACCGTCGGCCGTGACATGCCTGAAAAGCGTGCGCCGAACCTGCGCCGGCAGGATTTCGACGAGATCTACAGCGACTATGCCGCGACCAAGGCCGCCGAACAGGCGGGTCGGTGCAGCCAGTGTGGGGTGCCCTATTGCCAGAGCCATTGCCCGCTGCACAACAACATCCCCGACTGGCTGCGCATGACCGCCGAAGGGCGCCTGCAAGAGGCCTATGACCTGTCGCAGGCCACCAACACATTCCCCGAAATCTGCGGCCGCATCTGCCCGCAGGACCGCCTATGCGAGGGGAATTGTGTGATCGAACAGGCGGGCCATGGCACCGTCACCATCGGGTCGATCGAGAAATACCTCACCGACACCGCCTTTGAGATGGGCTGGGTCAAGCCGATCCGCCCTCTTGCGGAACGGCCCGAGAGCGTGGGCATCATCGGCGCGGGGCCCGGTGGCCTGGCTGCCGCCGACATGCTGCGGCGTGCCGGTGTGCAGGTGACGGTCTATGACCGCTATGACCGCGCGGGTGGCTTGCTGACCTATGGCATCCCCGGCTTCAAGCTGGAAAAGGATGTGGTGATGGCCCGCATCGCGCAGCTAGAAGACGGCGGCGTGACCTTTGTGCTGAACTGCACGGTGGGCGAGGATATCTCCTTTGACGCGGTCCGGGGCAGCCATGACGCGGTGCTGATCGCCACGGGCGTCTACAAGACGCGCGAGCTCGAGGCGCCTGGGTCGGAGGCCGCCGGCATCGTGCGCGCCATCGACTTTCTCACCGCGAGCAACCGCAAGAGCTTTGGCGACGAGGTGGCAGAGTTCGACAGCGGTGCGCTCGACGCGGCTGGCAAGCGGGTGGTGGTGATCGGCGGCGGCGACACCGCGATGGACTGCGTGCGCACCGCCGTGCGGCAGGGGGCGCAGAGCGTCAAATGCCTCTACCGCCGCGACAAGGCCAACATGCCCGGGTCGCAGCGCGAGGTCGCCAATGCCGAAGAGGAAGGCGTGGAGTTCGTCTGGCTCGCGGCGCCCAAGGGGTTCGAGGGCGATGCGGTGTCGGGGGTGGCGGTGCAGAAGATGCGCCTTGGCCAACCCGACGCGACCGGCCGCCGGATGCCAGAGCTGATCGAGGGCGCCGATTATGTCGAGGGCGCCGATCTGGTGATCAAGGCGCTTGGCTTCGAGCCCGAGGACCTGCCGCAGCTCTGGGGGGTGCCGGGGCTGGATGTGACGCGCTGGGGCACGATCCGGGCCGACTATGGCACCGGGCAGACCAGTATCGAGGGCGTGTTTGCCGCCGGCGACATCGTGCGCGGCGCGTCGCTTGTCGTCTGGGCGATCCGCGACGGGCGTGATGCGGCGCAAGCCATCCTGGGCTATCTTGGGCAGGCCGCAAGCGTCGCGGCGGAATAGCCGCGCAACAGCAGGCGCGCAGTGAGGCAATGATGAGATCATACCGGATAGCTGGCGCACTTGCGTCCTGCCTCGGCCTCGCGGTGCCCGCGCTGGCGCAGCAGACCTTTACTCCGCCGCAGGGCTGCACCGGCACGCTCACCGTGCAGGGGCGCGCCTGCCTTGTCACCCATGTCTGGACCTGCGAAGGCGATGCGCCGGGCGAGCAATGGCTTGCCCTGTCGGGCGAGGCGGGGCCGTTCATGGTGCGCCGCATCGACACCGAATTCCAATGGCTCGAAACCTATTACGCCGACCCGCCCCGGGTCGAGACGATGACCCAGCCCGCCCCCAACCCCGGCAGCATCACCACGCTGCTGGCCGAGGGCTATGACAGCTTTGACTTCACTGTGACCTTTGACGACGGCAGCCCGGCCGAGCGGATCGTGGGGCATGACAAGCTCACCGGCGAAGAGGTGGTGATCGACGGCGAGCGGCTGTTGCGCACCGAGTTTGCCTATGACGTGATCGGCCCGGATGGCACCGTTTTGCAACAGCGCGAGGGGCGGCAGTATATCAGCCCGACGCAGCGCCTGTTTCACTTTGGCACCGACTGGGACAAGGCGACGCCGGCCGACATTTCGGACGCGAGCCCGGTGCAGTTCATCTATCCGGGCGAGCCGGGGTTCTTTGCCGCCAGCCCGAAATACGACTGCGGCGTGGTGATGTCCAAGCAGGGGGTGGCGCCATGATCCGGCTGGCCATGATCCGGCTGGCCTGTGTCGTGACCCTGCTCGCGGGGCCTGTCGCCGCGCTCGACGCCTTCAGCCTGCCGGCGGGGTGCGAGGGGATCGTGACGATGCAGAAACGGTCCTGCCTCGTCACCCATCTGTTCACCTGCGCGGGGGACCCCGCCGGCCATCTGCGCCGGGTGGATATGGTCGAAGAGGGGCTCGCCTTTGCCGGGCTCACCGATAGCGAGACACAATGGGTCGAGAGCAACCACACGCGGGCGGGTTACAGCGAGCGCCTGCTGCCGGGTGCCACCGATCCGGCCTCGCTGACCGAACTGCTCGCCACCGGCCGCGACACCTGGGATTTCGAGACGCAGGCCGATGGCTACGGCATCACGCGACATGTCGGCGAGGATGTGCTGACCGGGCGCAGCATCGTGATCGACGGCGTGACGCTGGAGGAGACGCGGTTCACCGCCGTGGCCTATGACAGCACCGGCACCGAATACTGGCGTGGCGAGGGGCTGGAATACATCAACCGCGACTGGCGCACCTTCATCTCGGGCACGCGGACCGTGACCACCCCGACCGAAAGCTATGACACCGATTTCAGCCCGGTCGCGTTCTTCTTTCCGGGGCAGGCGGGGTTTCTGTCCTCGGTGCCGCGCCATGACTGCGGCGTGGTGATGTCAGGCGACCTGCGGTCGCTGGTGCCGGCCGGTTGGGTGGCGCCATGAGGGGTGCGCTGATCCTTGGTCTCGCGCTCGCCCCGCTCGGCGCGGCTGCGCAGCAGTTCACCCCGCCTGCGGGCTGCACCGCCTATCTGACCGTGCAGATGGCAAGCTGCACGCTGTCGCATCATTTCACCTGTGCCGGCGACCCCGAAGGCCACCAGCGCCGCGTGGACATGGACGAAGAGGGCATGACCTATTTCGGCCAGATCGACGCGGAAACGCAGTGGATCGAAAGCTTTCACCTGCGCTCGGACCATAGCGAGCGGCTTGCGCCCAACCCGGCCGACCCGGCGTCCTTTTCCGCGCTGATCGCCACGGGCCGCGACAGCTATGACTTCCGCACGCTGTCCGACCGCATCGGCGAGACGCGCTATGTGGGTGAGGACCGGCTGACGGGCGAGAGCGTCACCATCGACGGCGTGACGCTGGACGAGACCGCCTATACCATCCGCGCGCTCGGCCCCGACGGGTCCGAGCTCTGGCGGTCGGAGGGGACGGAATACATCAGCCGCGACTGGCGGATGTTCCTGTCCGGGCGCGGCACGGTGAGCGTGCCCGACAACAGTTTCGAGACCGACGACACGCCGGTCGAGTTCCTCTTTCCCGGTGATGCGGGGTTCCTGTCGGTCAATCCGAAGCATGGCTGCGGCGTGATGATGTCGGCGCTGCCACTGGTGCTGGCAAAGGTGAGGGCACGCTGATGCAGGCCAAGCCCAGCTTTCACGGCACCGATCCGGGGCTGGTGATGACCGAGGTCGTCACCGGGCCCGACCTTGCGGTTCTGCGCGGTGTGCCTGCTGCGGGCGCTGTGGCCGGGCCGCTCGCCGTGGTGTTCTGTAGTGCCGGGCGGCAGGTCCGCGCGGCGGCCGCGCCGGAGTTTGCGGGATCCCTGCGCGCTGCGGGACGGCGGGCGCTGTTCGTCTTTGACCCTGCGATGACATGGTATGCCGACCCCGCCGTTGTCGCCCGCATCGTCGCGACCATCCGCGATGAAATGCAGGCAGTGGGCGCCATGCAGGTCGATACCATCGGGTTTTCGATGGGCGCCTATGGCGCGATGGCCTTTGGGGCGCATCTGCCGGTGCGCTTTGCCCTGGCCATCGCGCCGCGCTTTACCCCCGACCCCGCGATCCTGCGCGATGCCCGCGCGGTGCCGCATCTGGCCGGATTGTCCGGGCGGTTCGCGATGCCGACGCTGGCCGAGGGGATGGCCCGGGTGCAGGCCGGCGCCATCATCCATGGCACGCTGGGGCCGGACCGGCCGCACCTGCCGCTGTTTCCGCGTCTTGCGGCGGTGGACCACTGGCTGATGCCGGGCGTGGGCCACGAGGTGCCGCATCAGCTCAAGCGGCTGGACCTGCTGCGCCCCGTGCTCCATGCCGCTCTGGGCGCGGACCGGGCGGCGCTGGCGCGGCTGCTGCGGCCCCATGCGACGCGGCCCCGCTCTGCGCTGGGCCTGCGGCTGTTGCTGACGCGCGAGGCGATCGCGCTGCGGCTGCGCGAAAGACGCGAGGCACGCGCCCCGCATCCCCCATTCAAGGCACCTGAGGAAGGACACGCACATGACCAAATATGATGAAACCTGGGTTGCCGCCGAGGAAGCCAAGCGCGCCTGGATGACGGAGCACAGCCTTTACCGCGACGCCGACGAACATGCGTCCTGCGGCGTGGGTCTGGTCGTTGCCATCGACGGTCAGCCGTCGCGCGCGGTGGTCGAGAAAGGCATCGCCGCGTTGCGGGCGGTCTGGCACCGGGGCGCTGTCGATGCCGATGGCAAGACCGGCGACGGCGCCGGCATCCATGTGCAGATCCCGGTCCCGTTCTTCTATGACCAGGTCCGCCGCACCGGGCACGAGCCCGACATGGGCAAGCTGATCGCGGTCGGCCAGGTATTTCTGCCGCGCACCGACTTTGGCGCGCAGGAGCGTTGCCGCACCATCGTCGAAACCGAAGTGCTGCGGATGGGCCATTATATCTACGGCTGGCGCCATGTCCCGGTGAACATCACCGTGCTGGGCGACAAGGCCAATGCGACGCGCCCCGAGATCGAACAGATCCTGATCCGCTGCGACAAGGACATCGACGAAGAGGCGTTCGAGCGCGAGCTTTACGTGATCCGCCGCCGGATCGAAAAGGCGGCGCTCGCGGCGCAGATCCCGGGCCTTTACCTCGCCAGCCTGTCCTGCCGGTCGATCATCTACAAGGGGATGATGCTCGCTGAACAGGTGGCGGTGTTCTATCCCGACCTGATGGATGCCCGGTTCGAGAGCGCATTCGCGATCTACCACCAGCGCTATTCGACCAACACATTCCCGCAATGGGCGCTGGCGCAGCCGTTCCGCATGCTGGCGCATAACGGCGAGATCAACACGCTCAAGGGCAACATCAACTGGATGAAGAGCCACGAGATCCGCATGGCGTCGAATACGTTCGGCGACTCGGCCGAAGATATCAAACCGATCATCCCGGCCGGCACGTCGGACAGCGGCGCGCTCGACAGCGTGTTCGAGGTGCTGGTGCGCGCCGGGCGCAATGCGCCGATGGCCAAGACGATGATGGTGCCCGAAGCCTGGAGCAAGGTCGCGGTCGAGATGCCGCAGGCCTGGCAGGACATGTATTCCTACTGCAACGCGGTGATGGAGCCCTGGGACGGGCCTGCCGCGCTCGCCATGACCGATGGCCGCTGGGTCTGCGGCGGGCTCGACCGCAACGGGCTGCGGCCGATGCGCTATGTCGTGACCGGCGACGGCCTTCTGATCGCGGGGTCCGAGGCGGGGATGGTGCCGGTGGATGAGCGCAGCGTGCGCGAAAAGGGCGCGCTGGGGCCGGGGCAGATGATCGCCGTCGATATGAAGGACGGGCGGCTTTACCACGATGTGGAACTCAAGGACAAACTCGCCGCCGCGCAGCCGTTTGGCGACTGGATCGAAAAGGTCGTCGATCTGAATGCCATCTTGCGCGATGTGCCTGAAAAGCCGCTGTTTGAAGGTGCTGAATTGCGCCGCCGCCAGATTGCGGCGGGCTATAGCATCGAAGAGCTTGAACAAGTGCTCGCGCCGATGGCCGAGGACGGCAAGGAGATGATCGCCTCGATGGGCGATGACACCCCGGCGGCCGTGCTGTCCAAGCAATATCGCCCGCTGAGCCATTTCTTCCGCCAGAACTTCAGCCAGGTGACGAACCCGCCGATCGACAGCCTGCGCGAAGCGCGGGTGATGAGCCTCAAGACGCGGTTCGGCAACCTCAAGAACGTGCTGGACGAGAACTCGAGCCAGACCGAGATCCTGGTGCTGGAAAGCCCGTTCATCGCCAATGCCGAATTCGACGTGATGGTCGAACAGTTCGGCGGGCAGGTCGCAATGATCGACTGCACGTTCCAGGCGGGTCACGACGCGCTGCGGCTGGGTCTCGAACGCATCCGCGCCGAGGCCGAGGATGCCGTGCGTTCGGGCGCCGGGCATCTCGTGCTCACCGACCAGCACCAGAGCGATACCCGCGTGCCGATGCCGATGATCCTCGCCACCAGCGCGGTGCATAGCTGGCTGACCGGCAAGGGGCTGCGGACCTTTACCTCGATCAACGTGCGCTCGGCCGAATGCATCGACCCGCATTACTTTGCGGTGCTGATCTCCTCGGGTGCGACCACGGTCAACGCCTATCTCGCGCAGGACAGCATCGCCGACCGCATCAGCCGCGGGCTGATCGAGGGCACGCTGACCGATGCGATGCGCCGCTACCGCGCGGCCATCGACGCGGGCCTCTTGAAGATCATGTCCAAGATGGGGATCTCGGTGATCTCGTCCTATCGCGGCGGCCTGAACTTCGAGGCGGTGGGGCTGAGCCGCGCGATGTGTGCGGAATATTTCCCCGGCATGCACAGCCGCATTTCCGGCATCGGCGTGAGCGGGATCCAGCACAAGCTGGAAGAGGTGCACGCCCGTGGCTGGCAGGGGGGCAGCGACGTGCTGCCGATCGGCGGTTTCTACAAGGCGCGGCGTTCGGGCGAAAAGCACGCGTGGGAAGCGACCACGATGCACATGCTCCAGGCCGCCTGCGACCGCGCCTCGTTCGAGATGTGGCGGCAATACAGCCAGACCATGCAGGCCAATCCGCCGATCCACCTGCGCGACCTGCTGGCGATCAAGCCGCTGGGTGCGCCGGTGCCGATCGAAGAGGTCGAGAGCATCACCGCGATCCGCAAGCGCTTTGTCACGCCGGGCATGAGCCTTGGCGCGCTGAGCCCCGAGGCGCACAAGACGCTCAATGTCGCGATGAACCGGATCGGGGCCAAGTCCGACTCGGGCGAGGGTGGCGAGGATCCGGCGCATTTCGTGCCCGAACCCAATGGCGACAACCCCAGCGCCAAGATCAAGCAGGTGGCGTCGGGCCGCTTTGGCGTGACGGCGGAGTATCTCAACGCCTGCGAAGAGCTGGAAATCAAGGTCGCGCAGGGCGCCAAGCCCGGCGAGGGCGGGCAGCTTCCCGGGATGAAGGTCACGGCGCTGATCGCGCGGCTGCGCCATTCGACGCCGGGGGTGACGCTGATCTCGCCGCCGCCGCACCACGACATCTATTCCATCGAGGATCTGGCGCAGCTCATCTACGACCTCAAGCAGATCAACCCCCGCGCCAAGGTGACGGTGAAACTGGTGTCGTCGAGCGGTGTGGGCACGATCGCGGCGGGCGTGGCCAAGGCCAAGGCCGACGTGATCCTGATCTCGGGCCATAACGGCGGCACCGGGGCCTCGCCCGCGACCTCGATCAAATATGCGGGCCTGCCGTGGGAGATGGGGCTGACCGAGGCGCATCAGGTGCTCAGCATGAACAACCTGCGCGAGCGGGTGACACTGCGCACCGATGGCGGCCTGCGCACCGGGCGCGACATCGTCATGGCGGCGATGATGGGGGCCGAGGAATACGGCATCGGCACCGCCGCGCTGATCGCGATGGGCTGCATCATGGTGCGCCAGTGCCAGAGCAACACCTGCCCGGTCGGGGTCTGCACCCAGAACGACGAGCTGCGGAAAAAGTTCACCGGATCGGCGGAAAAGGTGGTCAACCTCATCACCTTCTACGCCAGCGAAGTGCGCGAGATCCTCGCGAGCATCGGGGCGCGGTCGATGGATGACATCATCGGGCGGGCGGATCTGCTCACGCAGGTCAGCCGGGGGTCGGCGCATCTCGACGACCTCGACCTCAACCCGCTGCTGATCACCGTCGATGGCGCGCATACCATCCGCTATGACCGCAACAAGCCGCGCAATGTGGTGCCCGACACGCTGGATGCCGAAATCGTCAAGGACGCCGCGCGCTTTCTCGACGATGGCGAAAAGATGCAGCTTGAATATGCGGTGCAGAACACGCTGCGCACCATCGGCACGCGGACCAGCAGCCATATCGTGAAACGCTTCGGCATGCGCCATACGCTCCAGCCCGATCACCTGACGGTGAAACTGCGCGGCTCGGCCGGGCAGTCGCTGGGCGCCTTTGCCGCGCCGGGGCTCAAGCTGGTGGTGGCGGGCGATGCCAACGACTATGTCGGCAAGGGGCTGTCCGGCGGCACCATCGTTGTGCGCCCGCCGATGGCGAGCCCTCTGGTCGCCTCCGAGAACACCATCATCGGCAACACGGTGCTTTATGGGGCGACCGACGGCTACCTCTTTGCCGCCGGCCGCGCGGGCGAACGCTTTGCCGTGCGCAACTCGGGCGCCAAGGTGGTGGTCGAGGGCTGCGGGTCGAACGGCTGTGAATACATGACCGGCGGCGTGGCCGTGATCCTGGGGTCGATCGGCGCGAACTTTGGCGCGGGCATGACCGGCGGCATGGCCTATGTCTATGATCCGGCCAACCGGGCCGAGGCTCTGATGAACATGGAAAGCCTCGTGACCTGCGCCGTGACCGTGCCGCATTGGGAGGCGCAATTGCGCGGCCTGATCGAGCGTCATGCGGCCGAGACGGGAAGCCGCAAGGCGCAAGAGATCCTGACCCACTGGGACCGGGAGAAAGCCCATTTCGTGCAGGTCTGCCCGAAAGAGATGCTGGTGCATCTGCCGCAGCCGCTCAGCATCGCGCCGCAGGCGATGCCGGCCGAATGACCCTGACAAACCCCCGCTCCGGCGGGGGTTTTTGCTGGCGTCGCGCCGCGATGCCGATCAGGAATGCGGATACCTCGGGGCCGGTCCCGTGATCGACCCGCCCCGATGCGATGCCCTGGCCGAGAATGCGGGCGCCGGTGGGGCCACCCCCTGGCGGAACTGGCCATGCGCTGGCGGGCCAGATCACCTCTGTCATCACGAAGGACAACAATGGTGACAAGACGCGCTGAAAGAAAACCTTTCGCCGGGGACCGCATTCCTGCGGCGGATGCCGGCCTGCGTCGCGCGCTGGTCGCGCTGTTTGCCGACCTCGCCGGGGCGCGGGTGCTGGCCCATGTTGCGACGGCTGCGAGGTGCGGGGCGTGCTCTTGACCCTCCCGGCCGGGGCGTGGCTTATGGCGCCATGGCAGAGCCCCGCAAACAGCGATCCCGGCGGACGAGGAGCAAGCCGTCGCAGCCGCGGGTCGCCGCGGCCTTGCGGCGCCTGTTGCGCTGGGCCTTGCGGGGGGTGGTCGTGATGCTGGCGGTGGTGGTGTTTGCCGCCTTCTTCTATGCGGGGGTCAATCCGCCGACCACGCCCTACATGTTTGCAGAGGGCCGCAGGCTGGGCGGGGTCGAACAGACCTGGGTGGCGATGGACGGGATTGCCCCCGTGATGGGTCGGTCTGTCGTGGCGGCAGAGGATGCGAATTTCTGCCTGCACTGGGGGCTCGACGTCACCGCGATCCGCGCGGCGATGGATGCAGGGGGGGCGCGCGGCGCCTCGACGATCAGCCAGCAGGTGGTCAAGAACGTCTATCTCTGGCACGGGCGCACGCTGTGGCGCAAGGCGCTGGAGGCCGCGATCACCCCGGTGGTCGAGGCCGTCTGGAGCAAGCGGCGCATTCTCGAGGTCTATCTGAACATCGCGGAGTTCGACACCGGCGTCTTTGGCGTGCAGGCGGCGGCGCGGCACTATTTTGGCGTCGATGCCGCCGACCTGACCCCGGTGCAGGCGGCGCGGCTGGCCGCGATCCTGCCCGACCCCAAGGGGCGGTCGGCGTCGAACCCCAGCCAGCAGGTGCGCGCGCGGGCGGGCCGCATCCTCGACGGGGCCGAGACGATCAGGGTCGATGGCCGTGCGGCATGTTTCGAACGGTAGCCGCCAATCCGCCTCTTGGCGTGGCGAGGGCATTGAACCGTCGCCCGGCATCGGGCATTGAGAGGGGGCACAACCGGACCGGGATGCCATGAACCGCCTCTATCATTTCCCGCTCTCGCCCTTTTGCCGCAAGGTGCGCCTGAGCCTCGCCGAAAAGCGCATCGAGGTGGAACTGGTCGAAGAGCGCTATTGGGAACAGGACCCTGATTTCCTGCGCCGCAACCCGGCCGGCAAGGTGCCGATCCTGCGGCTGGGCAACCGGACGCTAGCCGAGAGCGGGGCGATCTGCGAATACCTCGAGGAAGCCTATCCGACCCCGCCGCTGATGCCGCGCGACAGCGAGGGCCGCTATGAGGTGCGCCGGCTGGTGGCCTGGTTCGACGACAAGTTCAACGCCGAGGTGACGCGCAAGCTGATGGGCGAGCGGGTGTTCAAGAAGGTGATGGGCGGTGGCTATCCCGACAGCGCCAACGTCAAGGCGGGGTCGAAGGCGATCAAGTATCACCTCGACTATATGGCCTGGCTCCTGGAGAGCCGCCGCTGGCTTGCGGGCAACGAGATGACGCTGGCGGATTTTGCAGCCGCAGCACAGCTTTCCTGCCTCGACTATATCTCGGACGTGGACTGGAACCGGTCGGAGGTGGTCAAGGACTGGTATGCCAAGATCAAGTCGCGCCCGGCCTTTCGGTCGCTGCTGGCCGATCAGGTGCCGGGGTTCCTGCCGCCGCCGCATTATGCCGATCTGGATTTCTGAGATCCTGTCCGGTCAGGGGGGCTGTCTGCCCCCCCGCGCGTGCCGCGCGTCCCCCCGAGGATATTTCCGGCCAAAAGATGGAATGGCCGGGTGCTGAAGGCGCGGCTGGCGGATTTTGCCCGGGCGGCGGGGTTTTCCGCGATCGGCGTGTGCCGGCCCGATGCGGTGCCGCAGGCGGCGGGGCGGCTGGCGGAGTTTGTCGCGGCCGGGCGGCACGGGCAGATGGGCTGGATGGCCGAGCGGATGGAATGGCGCGGCAGCCCCGCGGCGCTCTGGCCCGCCGCGCGGTCGGTTGTCATGCTGGCCGAGGCCTATACGCCCGGTCATGACCCGTTGGCGGTGCTGGAGATGCGGGACCGGGGCGCGGTGAGTGTCTATGCACAGGGGCGCGACTATCATGACATCGTCAAGAAGCGGCTCAAAGCGGTCGGGCGCTGGCTGATCGCGCAGGAGGCGGGGGCGCAGATCAAGGTTTTCGTCGATACGGCGCCGGTGATGGAAAAGCCGCTCGCGCAAGCGGCGGGGCTGGGCTGGCAGGGCAAGCACACGAACCTTCTGGGCCGTGATCTGGGCAACTGGGTGTTTCTGGGGGCGATCTTTACCACGATCGTGCTGGATCCGGATGCGGCGGAGGTCAGCCATTGTGGCAGTTGCACCGCCTGTCTGGACATCTGTCCGACGCGGGCCTTTGTGGCGCCATATCAGCTCGACGCGCGGCGCTGCATTTCCTACCTCACCATTGAGCACAAGGGGCCGGTGGAGGAGGGGTTGCGCGCGGCGATGGGCAACCGGATCTATGGGTGCGACGATTGTCTGGCGGTCTGCCCCTGGAACAAGTTCGCGGTGGTGGCGACCGAGATGCGCTATCGTGGGGAGGGGGGTGAGGCCCCACGGTTACGTGATCTGGCGGCATTGGACGATGCGGGGTTCCGTGCGCGATATTCGGGCAGTCCGGTCAAGCGGATCGGGCGCGACAGGTTCCTGCGCAATGTGCTTTATGCCATCGGCAATTCTGGCGAACCGGCGCTTGCCGAGGTGGCGCGCGGGCATTGCGATGATCCGGATGCGGCGGTGGCGGATGCGGCGCGCTGGGCGGTGGGGCGACTGACGGCAAAGGGGTGAGGTGATGCGCTATCTGGTGATCTGTCTGCTGTGGCCGCTATCCGCGCTGGCGCAGGCGCCGGTGAACCAGGAGCCGGTGAACCAGGGGCCGCCGAACGCGTCCTTTTCCCCTGCCTTTTCGGACCAGACCCGCGCGCCGGCGCTGCCGGCGACGGCGGTCGGGGTCGAGGTCTTTGCCCGCGGGCTGGAGCATCCCTGGGGGATTGCGGCGCTGCCGGACGGGCGCTTTCTTGTGACCGAGCGACCGGGGCGGTTGCGGCTGGTGGGGGCGGATGGCGCGGTGTCGCCGCCTGTGGCCGGGGTGCCGCAGGTGGATGCGCGCCGGCAGGGCGGGCTGCTGGATGTCGCTGTCGGGCCCGATTTTGCCCGCGACCGAATGGTCTGGCTGACCTATGCCAAACGGGTGCGCGGCGGCACCGTGACCGCCGCCGCGCAGGGGGTTCTGGCGGCGGATGGCTCGCGGCTCGATGATCTGCGCGAGGTGTTCGTGCAGATGCCGCCCTCGCCCACGCCGCTGCACTACGGCGCGCGCATCGTGTTCGACGGGCGCGGTCATGTGTTCATCACCACGGGCGAACACGCCAGCGATGCGGAGCGGCGGCTCGCGCAGGACAATGCCACGACCTATGGCAAGGTGATCCGGCTGGCCGCCGCCGGGGGCATCCCGGCCGACAACCCCTTTGTCGGGCGGGACGGGGATGATGCGATATGGTCCTATGGCCACCGCAACGTGCAGGGCGCGGCGGTGGACCCGCGCAGCGGGCTGTTGTGGACGGTCGAGCATGGCCCGCGCGGTGGGGACGAGTTGAACCAGCCGGTTCCGGGGGGCAACCATGGCTGGCCGCTGGTGAGCTATGGCATCGACTATGACGGCAGCCCCATCGGGACCGGCCAGCCCCGGTTGGAGGGGGTGGAGGAGCCGGTCTATTACTGGGACCCGGTGATCGCGCCCGGTGGCATGACATTCTATCGTGGCGATGCCTTTGGCGGCTGGCGGGGCGACCTGCTGATCGGCTCGCTCAACCCCGGCGCGCTGGTGAGGCTGCGGCTGGACGCCGGGCGCGTGACCGGCGAAGAGCGGCTGGTCACCGACCGGGGCCGGGTGCGCGATGTGGAGGAGACCGCCGGGGGCGCGCTCTTGCTGCTGATCGACGCGCCTGATGGCGAGATCCTGCGGATCACGCCGCGCCCGTAGATTTTCGCGTCAAAGTTGTCTATGATGTGAGTCCCTGAGGGAGGACCGCCCATGCAACGCCATATCATCGACCGGCCCAAACTGCGCGACGATTCGATCCGGCTGCGCGCCTTTCTGACGCTGGCGCGCGCCGAGGGGCGCCATCCTGCGGCCGTTGCCCTGCATCGCAGGGCCGAAGGGCGTGAGGGTGCGCAAAAGCTGCGCCACTATCTGCGGATCGCGCGCGGTCGTCTCGCCTGAACCGCCAGTTCGGGGTTTTCCCCGGTCCTTCCGGGGGTTAGGGTTGCCTCGCACCCAAGGCGGAATGGCCCATGCAACCCCTGCGCGGCATCACTCTCAAGATCCTGTCGGTCTGCGTTTTCATGGCGATGGCCGCGCTGATCAAGGCGTCGGCGGCGACCGTGCCGCCGGGCGAGGCGGTGTTTTTCCGCTCGCTCTTTGCCGGGCCGGTGATCGTGGTCTGGCTTGTGATGCGGGGCGAATTGCGCCACGGGCTCGAGACGCGGCAGCCGATGGGCCATGTCTGGCGCGGCATCGTGGGGACCAGCGCGATGGGGCTGGGCTTTGCCGGGCTGGGGCTCTTGCCGCTGCCCGAGGTCACGGCGATCGGCTATGCCGCGCCGCTCCTGGTGGTGATCTTTGCCGCGATGTTTCTGGGCGAACAGGTGCGCGCCTTTCGCCTCACCGCCGTGGCGCTGGGGCTGGTGGGTGTGCTCATCGTGCTCAGCCCGCGCCTGTCGGTCGGGGCCACGCCCATCGGCACGCAAGAGACGCTGGGCGCCGTCGTGGTGCTGATGGGCGCGGTCTTTGCCGCGCTCGCGCAGGTCTTCGTGCGCAAGCTCGTCGCGACCGAAAGCACGGCGGCCATCGTGTTCTGGTTCTCGATCACGGCGACGGTGCTGTCGCTGGTCACGCTGCCCTGGGGCTGGGTGATGCCGCCGCCCGGCATCTTTTTGATGCTGGTGGGCGCGGGCCTTCTGGGTGGGGTCGGGCAGATCCTGTTGACGTCGAGCTACCGCTTCGCCGATGCCTCGGTCGTGGCGCCGTTTGAATATGCCTCGATGCTGCTGGCGCTGGGCATCGGCTATGCCGTGTTCGACGAGGTCCCGACGCTGGTCACGCTGGTGGGGGCCGCGATCATCATCGCTGCGGGCGTGCTGATCATCTGGCGCGAACGCCAGCTCGGGATCGAGCGCGCCAGGCAACGCAAGGCGATGACGCCGGGCGGCTGACCGTCACACCACGCGTCGCCTGCGGTAAAGGCCAAAGGCGGCGGCGCCGGTATAGGCCACGGCAAGCGATCCGAAAAGCATCTCGCCGCTGTCCTCGAGCGTGCCGAGCAGGATGTTGGTGACCCAGGCGGCGGGCCCGGAAAAGAGCTGCGGCAGCGCGACATGGATCATGTCGACCGCGATCCCGAAAAAGGCGAGTGCGGCGATCACGGCGAGAAGATGATAGCCGATCGGGCGTTCGTCGCGCGGCGCTGTCAGGAAGGCCCAGGTCAGGGGCCCGAACACGATGGCGCCCAGCGCGCCCCAGGAGGCAAGCTCGCCGATGTCCTGCGCGCGAAGCAGGAACACGGGTTTCAGATCGAGCGCCACGACAAGCGCCTCACCGGCCGTTTCATGCAACCGGAACGCATCGTCCAGAAAGGCCACCAGAAAGCCCAGCGCGAGGGCCGCAAGGATGCGTTGCCGCGAGAACGTCGCAGCAAGCGTCAGCAGCAGCGCGGCAACCAGCCATTTCGCCTTGTTGAACTGTTCGGCAAGCCCGTCATCGAGCCCGATATCGAGCATTGCGATCATGCTCGTCTCCTTCAGGATCGCAAAGGCCACATTGGCCAGATGCGCGGCGATCAGGGCCAGATCACAGGCGACAAGACCCAGGAACGCCTTGCGGGCGATATCCGCGCGGAGGGGGAAGGGAGGGATCATGTCATACTCCTGTTGCAGACAGGTGTAGGACGGATCGCCCGGGCTTCTATTCCAGCGGGCTGCGTGCTGTCACAAAAAAGATACAAAGACAATGAAGCCGGGCAGTTTGCGCTCCGCCCGGCTTCATCTTGCTCAAAATATCCTCGCCGAAGGCATCCGGACCCGCCACCTGCGCAAGCGGTGGGTTGCGGGCGCCAGTCCTCAAGCGCCAGTCCTCAAGCGCCAGTCCTCAGGCGCCAGTCCTCAGGCGCCAGTCCTCAGGCGCGCACGCGTTTTTCGTAGCTCGCCGCGATGTCGAGCGTCAGCGCGCCGACCTCGAAGTGGTAGTCGCCGATCTGCCCCACAGGCGTGACTTCGGCCGCGGTGCCGGTGAGCCAGCACTGTTCGAAGCTTTCGAGTTCTTCGGGCATGATGTGCCGTTCATGCACCTTGATCTGCTTGTCGCGCATCATGGCGATGACGGTCTGCCGGGTGATGCCGTTGAGGAAACAGTCGGGCTTGGGCGTGTGGACCTCGCCATCCTTCACGAAGAAGATGTTGGCGCCGGTCGCCTCGGCCACATAGCCGCGATAGTCGAACATCATCGCGTCCGAGCAACCCTTGGCCTCGGCCGCGTGTTTGGACATGGTGCAGATCATGTAGAGGCCCGCCGCCTTGGCCTGATGCGGGATCGTCTCGGGCGAGGGGCGTTTCCACTTGGCAATGTCGAGTTTTGCGCCCTTGGTCTTGGCGTCGCCGTAATAGTTGCCCCATTCCCAGGCGGCCACAGCCATGCGCACCGGGTTGCGCCGGGCGGCGACACCCATGTCCTCGCCCGCGCCGCGCCAGGCGATGGCGCGCACATAGGCGTTGGTCAGGCCGTTGGCCGCCAGAACCGCCTGCTTTGCCGCGTCGATCTCCTCGACCGTATAGGGGATCTCGAAATCCAGGCATGAGGCGGAAAAGCGCAGCCGTTCAGAGTGTTCCCGGCTCTTGAAGATGGTGCCGTCATAGCAGCGCTCGCCCTCGAACACCGAGGAGGCATAGTGCATCGCATGGGTCAGGATATGCACCTTGGCATCGCGCCATTCGACGAGCGCCCCGTCCATCCAGATCTTGCCGTCACGATCGTCATAGGCACCCGCCATCGCTGCATCCTCCGTCCAGCTTTGCATTTGTTACGCGATTAGGTCCACATCGGACATAATATTGCGTGAAATCCAGGATTCGCTACCAGTTGATGCTTGGAATGTCAACAAGGCTGACGTATTATTGCGGCGCGGAAAGAGGGAGCGCGGTGATGGCAGAGGCGGTGTCGCCCCAGGGCGGGCAGGATCTCCTGTTTCTGACGGACGAGCAGTTGCGCAAGGGGATCGAGGCGATGTTCTTTGCCTATCGCGGCTTTACCGCAGACCCCGACCGGATCCTCGCGCAAAAGGACTATGGCCGCGCGCATCACCGGGCGGTGCATTTCATCCACCGCAGCCCCGGCACCACGGTAAACAACCTGCTGGCCATTCTCGGTGTTACAAAACAATCCCTCAATCGTGTGTTGCGCACGCTGATATCCGATGGCTTGGTCGAGGTGCGCGTGGGCCGGGAGGACAAGCGCGAGCGGCACCTCTTCCTGACGCAGGCGGGCGCCGCGCTCGAGAGGGAGCTGTCGGATGCGCAGCGCGACCGGATGCGGACGGCCTATCGGGCTGCCGGACCCGTTGCGGTGGCGGGGTTCCGGCAGGTGCTGGAGGCAATGATGGACGAGGACATGCGCCGCCATTTTCAGGCGCTGCGGGATCGGGGACCGCAATGAACGACAGTATTCACCTGCTGATCGTGGATGATGACGAACGCATCCGCGGCCTGTTGCGGACCTATCTGATGCGTGCGGGGTTCCTCGTGACGGTGGCGCGCGACGCGGCCCATGCGCGGCGGGTGCTGAGCGGGCTGGAGTTCGACCTCATCGTGCTCGACGTGATGATGCCGGGCGAGGACGGGGTGAGCCTGTGCCGCGACCTGCGCCGCCGGATCGGCACGCCGATCCTGATGCTGACCGCGCGGTCCGAGACCGACGCGCGGATCGCGGGGCTCGAGGCGGGGGCGGATGACTATCTGGCCAAGCCGTTCGAGCCCAAGGAGCTGTTGCTGCGGATCAACGCGATCCTGCGGCGGGTGCCATCCTCCGAGCCGGCGCAGGTCGTGGTCAAGGTGCTGCATCTGGGCCCGGTGCGCTATGACATCGCACGGGGCGAGATGTGGGCGGGCGAGGACCTTGTGCGGCTCACCGCGACGGAGAGCCAGTTGATGCGGATCTTTTCGGCGCGGCCGGGTGAGCCGGTGACACGGACCTATCTGGTCGAGGAACTGGGCCGGGGCGGCGGGCAGGCGCAGGAGCGCGCGGTCGATGTCCAGATCACCCGCCTGCGCCGCAAGATCGAGGCAGACCCCCGCCAGCCGCGCTATCTGCAGACGGTGCGCGGCTCGGGCTACATGCTCGCCCCTGACCCGGCCTGATCCAGCGGAGCGCGCGTGCCGCGCGCGCGGTCATGCGCCCCTGCGGGGCGGCGGGCGCCCGTTGAGGGGGCGGTATCATCCCATATGGCGCGCGGATTGCGCGATCAGCGCCGTGAGTATTTGAGGCGCAAAGAAGCTGTCAGCCTTGGCAAGCGGGCGGCAGGCGGAAGGCTGCTTCCTTCCAGTCGGTCACGGCGGGGGCGCCGCGCGGGACGGTCACGGGCTGCGCGGCGGCGTCGCCGATCCTGGCCGTGCCGCGGCCGGTGAGCAGGTTGATGTCGCAGACGCCATAGGCGGCGAGGTCGAGCGTGTCATACCAGGTGTAGGTATAGCCCGCCACGCGGTAGGCGTTGTCGCGCCAGGCGATGGTGAGGGTCAGGAACCAGCGGTTGCGGCCGACGGAGTCGTTTTTCGACGTGAGGGTGACGGAGCCGTTGGGGGCGAGGCCAAGCTCTGGCTCTTGCCCGGGGCCGCCGATCCAGGCGATGTCCTGCGCGAGGATGCCGCGCCCGCCGGTGTCGGTGATCGACAGGTCGGCGGACCCGTCGCCGTTGTGTTGCAGGGTAAAGACCTCGGCCCGCCTGTCGCCATTGAGGTCGGTGGCGAGCGGTTGGCCCACCATGTCGGCGAGCGCGGGGGTCGTGGCGAGCATCAGGGCGGGAAGGGCAAAGCGGCGCATGATGAACCTCACTTGTTATTTCCCGAGTATTTCTGTTCCCTGCGGGCATGACAACGGCGCTGATCTATCATGACGACTGTTTCGGCCATGTGACGCCGATGGGGCACCCCGAGCAGGTGGCGCGGCTTGATGCCGTGATGGGGGCGCTGTCGGGGATGGATCTGCGGCGGGTCACGGCGCCGATGGCGGCGCGCGACGATGTGCTGCGGGTGCATCCGGCGCGCCATCTGGCGGCGCTGGAGCGGGCGGTGCCGGCGCAGGGGTGGCGCGCGCTCGACCCCGATACGCATCTGTCGGCGGGGTCGCTTGCCGCGATCTGGCGGGCGGCGGGGGCGGCGGTGCGCGCGGTGGACCTGGTGATGGCGGGCGCGGTCTCCAATGCCTTTGCCGCCGTGCGCCCGCCGGGGCATCATGCCGAGGCCGAGGTGGCGATGGGGTTCTGTTTTCTGGGCAATGTGGCCATTGCGGCGCGTCATGCGCTGGACCATCACGGGCTGGCCCGGGTCGCCATCGTGGATTTCGACGTGCATCACGGCAACGGGACGCAGGCGCTGGTCGAGGATGACCCGCGCATCCTTTATTGCTCGACGCATCAGATGCCGCTTTATCCCGGCACGGGGAGCCCGCGCGACACGGGGCCGCATGATACGGTGGTCAATGTGGGGCTGCCGGCGGGGGCGGGGTCGAAGGTGTTTCGCGAGGCTGTCACGCGGCTGATCCTGCCGCGGCTCGCGGCGTTTTCTCCGCAATTCCTGCTGATCTCGGCCGGGTTCGATGCACATCGGGATGATCCATTGGCGGGGTTGATGCTGGTCGAGGCGGATTTCGCCTGGATCACCGGGCGGCTGTGCGACATTGCGGACGCGCATTGCGCGGGGCGCGTGGTGTCGGTGCTCGAAGGCGGTTATGATCTGGAGGCCTTGGGCGCGTCGGTCGCGGCCCATGTCGGGATATTGGAGGAGCGGGGCGCATGAGTGCTGTGGACGGGATGAGTTTCGAGGAGGCGATCCGCGAGCTCGAGGCGGTGGTGGGCAAGCTGGAGCGTGGCGATGTCGCGCTCGACGAGTCCATCGCGCTTTATGAACGCGGCGCGGCGCTCAGGGCGCGCTGCGAGAAGAAGCTTGCGGAGGCGGAGGAAAAGGTCGCGAGGATCACGCTCTCGGCCGATGGGCAACCGACGGGGACGACACCGCTCGATGCTGGCTGAGAAACTGGAGGCAGCACGCGGTCTGGCCGAGGCGCTGATCGCGCAGGCACTGGCGGGGGTCGCCCTGCCGGTGGCAGAGGCGATGGGCTATGCGGTGCGGGGCGGCAAGGGGTTGCGCGGGTTTCTCGCAGTCGAATCAGCGCGGCTTTGCGGGTTTGACGCGGTGCAGGCGGGGCCGGCGGCGGCGGCGATCGAATGCATCCACGCCTATAGCCTTGTCCATGACGACCTGCCCTGCATGGATGACGACGACCTGCGGCGCGGCCAGCCGACCGTGCATCGCCGGTGGGACGAGGCGACGGCGGTTCTGGCTGGCGATGCGTTGCAGGCGCTGGCATTTGAACTGCTGGCCGGTGCGGGGTGCCCCGACCGGGCGCGCGTCGTGCTGATGGGGAGCCTCGCGCAGCGGGCCGGGGTGCGCGGCATGGTGGGCGGGCAGGCGATGGACATTGCCGCCGAAAGCGCCGCCGCACCGCTGGACCTGGGGCAGATCACCGCGTTGCAGGCGGGCAAGACCGGGGCGCTCCTCACCTGGGCCGCGACCGTGGGCCCGGTGATGGCCGGGGCTGACGCGGGCCCGCTGCGGCGCTATGGCGATGCGCTGGGCCTCGCCTTCCAGATTGCCGACGACGTGCTCGATGTCGAGGGCGATGCCGCCAGCATGGGCAAGGCCGTGGGCAAGGATGCGGGCGCGGGCAAGGCGACCTTTGTGTCGCTCCTGGGCCTTGCTGAGGCGAAACGTCGCGCGGGCGCCTTGGTGGAGGAGGCCTGCGATGCGCTAGCTGTCTATGGCGATGATGCGGATGCGTTGCGCGCCGCCGCCCGCTTTGTTATCGCGCGCCGGAACTGAGGACAGGACATTCCCATGCCAGACCGCCCCCACACGCCGCTCCTTGACCGGGTGCATGTGCCTGCCGACATGAAGGGGCTGAGCGACGTCGAGTTGCGCCGGCTGGCGGATGAGGTCCGGGCCGAGACGATTTCGGCGGTGAGCGTGACGGGCGGACATCTGGGCGCGGGGCTGGGCGTGGTCGAGCTGACCGTTGCGCTGCATGCGGTGTTCGACGCGCCGCGCGACCGCATCATCTGGGACGTGAGCCACCAGTGCTATCCGCACAAGATCCTCACCGGGCGGCGCGACCGGATCCGCACCCTGCGGGCCGAGGGCGGGCTGTCGGGATTTACCAAACGGTCCGAGAGCGCCTATGACCCGTTCGGCGCCGCGCATTCCAGCACGTCGATCAGCGCCGCGCTGGGCTTTGCCGTGGCGCGCGATCTGGGCGGCGCGCCCGCGCATGGCATCGGTGACTGCATCGCGGTGATCGGCGACGGGGCAATGAGCGCGGGCATGGCCTATGAGGCGATGAACAACGCGGGCCACCTGGAAAAGCGGCTGATCGTGATCCTCAACGACAACGAGATGAGCATCGCCGCCCCGGTCGGCGCGATGTCGTCCTACCTGTCGCGGCTCTATGCCGGCGACCCGTTTCAGGAGTTCAAGGCGGCGGCCAAGGGGGCGATGAGCCTCCTGCCCGAGCCGTTGCGCGAAGGGGCCAAGCGGGCAAAGGATGTGCTCAAGCACATGACCGTGGGCGGCACGCTGTTCGAGGAACTGGGGTTTTCCTATGTCGGGCCGATCGACGGGCATGACCTCGACCAGCTTTTGCCGCTCTTGCGCACGGTCAAGGCGCGCGCGACCGGGCCGATCCTGATCCATGCGATCACGAAAAAGGGCAAGGGCTATGCGCCGGCCGAGGCCGCACGCGACAAGGGGCATGCGACGGCCGGGTTCAATGTGCTCACCGGCGAGCAGAAAAAGGCGCCATCGAATGCGCCGAGCTATACGAATGTCTTTGCCGGGGCGCTGCTGGCCCATGCCGCCCGCGATCCGCGCATCTGTGCGGTGACGGCGGCGATGCCTGATGGCACGGGGCTCGCGAAATTCATGGAGCGCTATGCGAGCCGCTGTTTCGATGTGGGCATTGCCGAACAGCACGCGGTGACGTTTTCCGCCGGGCTGGCGGCTGGCGGGATGCGGCCGTTCTGCGCGATCTATTCGACGTTTCTGCAGCGCGGCTACGATCAGGTGGTGCATGACGTGGCGATCCAGCGGCTGCCGGTGCGCTTTGCCATCGACCGGGCGGGGCTGGTCGGGGCCGATGGCGCGACCCATGCGGGCGCGTTCGACATCGCGTTCCTTGCCAATCTGCCGGGCTTTGTGGTGATGGCGGCGGCGGACGAGGGCGAGCTGGTGCGCATGGTGGCGACGGCAGCGGCCTATGACGACGGCCCCATCGCCTTTCGCTTTCCGCGCGGCGAGGGGGTGGGGGTCGAGATGCCCGCCGACCCCGCGCCGCTCGAGATCGGCCAGGGGCGGATGGTGCAGGAGGGCGCGGGCGTCGCGCTCGTCTCGCTCGGCACGCGCCTGTCCGAAGTGATGCGCGCCGCCGAGGCGCTGGGCGCGCGCGGGCTGCGGCCGACCGTGTTTGACGCACGCTTTGCAAAGCCGCTGGATGCCGGGGCGATCCTGCGGCTGGCGCGCAGCCATGACGCGCTGATCACCATCGAGGAGGGCGCGGTGGGCGGTTTCGGCAGCCATGTCGCGCAACTGCTGGCCGAGGCGGGGGTGTTCGACACCGGGCTCAGGTTCCGGTCCATGTGCCTGCCCGACACTTTCATCGACCACGCCAGCCCCGAGGCGATGTACCGCACGGCGCGCCTGAGTGCGGCGGATATCGAGGCGAAGGTTCTCGAGGTGCTGGGCGTCGCGGTGGTGGGCAAGAGGGCGTAGGACAGGACGCAGAGCGCGGGCCAGAGCGCGGGCCAGAGCGCGGGCCAGAGTGCGGGCCAGAGTGCGGGCCAGAGTGCGGGCCAGAGTGCGGGCCAGAGCGCCAGGTTGGCGCCGCCGGGCCGCGGGTCATCTCAGCGAGATGCGGGGCCCGTCGCCGAGGATGGTGGGCGCGGGAGCCTCCGGCGGGGATATTTGGGGCAAGATGAAGCCGGGGTGGCGCGCCCGGTCTGGCGGGTGCGGTCTTGACTAGCGCCCCGGGATCGCGCCGCGCTTTTCTCCGGCGCCTTGCCAGTTGCGGATGGCGCGTATCGCCTCGTCGGCGGTCTCGACGAACTGGAACAGGGCGAGGTCCTGCGCCGAGATCGTTCCGGCCTCGGCCAGCGCGTCCCAATTGATGATCTTTTCCCAAAAGGCGCGGCCGAAGAGCAGAACGGGCACCTGCGCCATCCGCCCGGTCTGGATCAGCGTCAGCGATTCAAAGAGCTCGTCCAGCGTGCCGAAGCCGCCGGGAAAGATGCAGATCGCGCGGGCGCGCATCAGGAAATGCATCTTGCGGATCGCGAAATAGTGGAAGTTGAAGCAGAGCTCGGGCGTCACATAGGTATTGGGTGCCTGTTCATGCGGCAGCACGATGTTGAGCCCGATCGACCGCCCGCCGGCCTCGGTCGCGCCACGGTTGCCGGCCTCCATCACGCCGGGGCCGCCGCCGGTGACGATGACATTCTCAAAGCCCCCGGCGAGCATCGAAATCTCGGTCATCTTGCGGGCAAAGCTGCGGGCCTCTTCGTAATAGCGCGACAGGTCGGCCAGTGTCTGGCTGCGCGCGGTATGTTTCTGCGCCGCCTCCGGGATGCGCGCGCCGCCGAAAAGCACGATGGTCGAGCGGATGCCCGCCTCGTTCATCGCAAGCTCGGGCTTGAGCAGTTCGAGTTGCAGGCGCACCGGGCGCAGCTCTTCGCGCGTCATGAAATCGGTATCGGCAAAGGCGAGCCGGTAGGTGGGCGCCAGCGACTGCGGCGTCGCGGGCACCTGTGACGCGGCCTCGCGGTCCTGCTGGCTGTCGCGGAAGGGGTGGCGGCGGTCGTCCATCATGGGGTCTGTCCTCTGGTCGTGCTTTGCCCCTTGCTACAAGGGATTGGCAGTCAGTGCCAGAGAAGGCGGGCCTTTGGGTCAGGCGATATCGATACTGCCCCGCAGCGCGGCGAGGTCGTCGAGGTTGTTGAACACGAGGATATCGAGGGCGGAAAAGGCCAAAGCCTGATGTCCATCGTGGGCCGTGGCAAGACGGTCGATCACCTGATCGACGGTCAGGCAGGTCCGCACCCTTGCCGCCATCCAGCCTGTCGCGCCCCGCGCCGCCGGACAGGCTGTGTTGACCGAGAGCCGGATCGCATTGCGACCCGAGGCGACAGAGACCTCGCGCCACGGCACGATGACCGGCCGGTATTCGGAGGAACCGTCCGCGAGAAACACCTGCGACTATCCCGTCAGGACAAAGGCGCCTGTCGTCGTCTCGGGCAGGATATCCCACAGTTGCGTGCGTTGCTCTGACAGGTCGTCCGGGGCGCCGCCTGCATGGCTCTAGGTGGGGATATCCCATCGCGCGAGCGCGCCGGCGATCTGGCCCAGTCGCGCGAGCGCGCCGGCGATCTGGCCCGGACCGCAAAGCGCGGCACGCGCCACACCGCCGGGTCTCAGTGACGTGTCTGCGTCCGCGATCGCGCAGCGCCACTGCCGCGCGACGTCTGTGCCGCTGCGGTCGATGCCGCGCCCCGCCACCGCGTGCAAAGGACAGATGGCCCATCTATTGCGCGGTCCCGCGCGTGTCGTTCGGGGCAAGGTCCATGCCGGCCGCCGATCAAGCGGTTGCTGCGGTATGGTCTGCGCCACGCCTTGCCCGTCGCGCTTGACTCTGCAGGGCGATGGACACGAATGTCAGCTCCGGAGGAGGAGAGCTGCTGGCACCGTGCCGGCGGTTTTGTCCTGACCGACAACAGGAGCTGCCGCACATGTCCACCCGCCATCTCGTCGATCCCGCTCTCATCGCCCTGCTCGATGTCTTTCCGCAGATCGACGTCTCACCCGAAGGCCTCGCCGGCGCGCGCGAGGTCGTCAAGATGCTCGAGCCCGAGGCGCTGGGCACGGGCGACGGGCTCGCCGTGCGCGCGGAGGAGCGGATGATCGACGGCCCGCAGGGCCCGGCCAGCCTGCGCGTCTGGATCGTGCAGCCCGAAGCGGCAGCCACGGGCCCGCGCGGTGCGATCGTGCATTTCCATGGCGGTGGTTATGTCATCGGCCGGCCCGAGGGGAGCCTGCCTTTCCTGCGCGCGACGGCCGTTGCACAGGACTGCGTGATCGTGTCGGTGGATTACCGCCTCGCGCCCGAAACCACCTGGCAGGGCGCCACCGAGGACGGGATGGCGGCGCTGACCTGGACCGTGTCCCATGCGGCCGCGCTGGGTATCGACCCTGCGCGCGTGGGTGTGATGGGCGAAAGCGCGGGCGGCGGGCTGGCGGCCTGCGTCGCGCTGATCGCGCGCGACCGGGGTGCGCCGAAACTCGCCTTCCAGAACCTGCTTTACCCGATGCTGGACGACCGGACCGTGACGCGCGCCGACCAGAACCCGGTGACAGGCGAATTCATCTGGACGCGCGAGAGCAACCGCCACGGCTGGACAGCCTGGCTCGGCCATGCGCCGGGCGCCGAGGGGGTCAGCCCCCATGCAGCCCCCGCCCGTGCGACCGACCTTGCCGGCCTGCCACGCACCTGGATCGCGGTCGGCGGGCTCGACCTCTTTCTCGAAGAGGACACCGACTATGCGCTGCGGCTAAACCGCGCGCAGGTGCCGGTGGACTTTGCCATTTACCCCGGCGGCTACCACGCCTTTGACCTCAGCCCCGCGGGCGATGTGGCGGCGCGGCTGAACGCCGACCGGCAGGCGGCGCTCGCACGCGGGCTCAGGGGATAGGACGCGCGCAGAGGGAGCCGCGGCCAGCGGGCGGGGGCCATCAGCCGGGCCCGATAGCCAGGCCCGACAGCCAGGCCCGATAGCCAGGCCCGACAGCCAGGCCCGACAGCCGGGTGGGGCGCGGGCGGGCCGCGGGCGGGGACCGCGCCAAGACATCGCTGCCGCAACGGCAAGACGCATTGCGCAGGGCAGGGTCAAAGCCTATAGACCCCCGACCGATCAGACAATCCCGGACCGGAGAAAGCCATGGCCCACGCCGCACTCGAGACCGCCATCAACGCCGCCTGGGAGGCGCGCGAGACCCTGTCCTCGGCCTCGCGCGGCGCGGCCGTCGATGCCATCCGCGCGACGCTCGACGCGCTCGACACCGGGGCGCTGCGGGTGGCGGAAAAGCAGGCGGATGGGGCCTGGCACGTCAACCAATGGGCGAAAAAGGCCGTGCTGCTGGGCTTTCGCATCAAGGATATGGAGATGCAGGACGGCGGCCCGCAGCAGGGCGCCTGGTATGACAAGGTGGACAGCAAGTTCTTTGGCTGGGGCCCGAACCGCTGGCGCGAGGCGGGCTTTCGCGCCGTGCCCAACTGCGTGGTGCGCAAATCGGCCTATATCGCGCCGGGCGTGGTGCTGATGCCGTCCTTTGTCAACGTCGGCGCCTATGTGGACAGCGGCACCATGGTCGATACCTGGGTCACGGTGGGCTCTTGTGCGCAGATCGGCAAGAACGTGCATCTGTCGGGCGGCGTCGGCATCGGCGGCGTGCTCGAGCCGATGCAGGCGGGCCCCACGATCATCGAGGACAATTGTTTCATCGGTGCGCGGTCTGAGGTCGTCGAGGGCTGCATCGTGCGCGAGGGCGCGGTCCTGGGGATGGGCGTGTTCATCGGCCAATCGACCAAGATCGTGGACCGCGAGACCGGCGCCGTGATGTATGGCGAGGTGCCGCCCTATTCGGTCGTGGTCGCGGGCTCGATGCCGTCAAAGAACGGCGTGAACCTCTATTGCGCCGTGATCGTGAAGAAGGTCGATGCGCAGACCCGGTCCAAGACCGGGATCAACGAATTGCTGCGGGACTGAGGCGGAGCGGGGCAGGGCGATGATCCTGTCACGCACACTCGCCCGGGCCCGTATCGCGCGGGGTGAACGGCCGGGCTTTCTGGCCGCTTGGGGCCCCGTGCTGTGCGACGCGCTGGCCTATGTGGCGGCGGCGGTGCTGGTCTGGCCGCTGCTGCGCGCCCTGCTGGACGGCGCATCGGTGGCGGCAACGGTGCTGGTGCTGACCGGGGTCTATTTCCTGCCCGGTCAGGCGATCCTGATCGTCTCGGCGCTCTGGGCCACGCGGTCGCGCTGGCAGGACCGTGACAGCGATGCTTGACATCGCCGGCGCGGGCGGCGCAGGTCAGGTGCGACAAATGCCGGAGGCCGCGATGACCGAAGACAAGACAAAGCGCCCGCAGCAGGTCTATACCCTGCTGGTCGAGGTGGGCCGCAAGGCCGGCGACGGGCTGCCCGATGGCGCTACGGGGGCGGCGCTGATGTGCTATGCCAGCGGCGTTGACGAGGCCGAGGCGGTGCGCGAGACGGTCGCGATCCTCAAGCAGGCCGACCTCGCGCCGCTCGATGTGTCCGGTTATGGCACGCTCGAGGAACGGCTGGCCGAAGGCCATGACATCGACGAGGACGAACAGGCGCTGATGGCCCGCGCGCTGGCCGAAAACAGCGTGATCGTGGCGCAGATGACGCCGTTTTTCGACGAAACCTAGGCGGCGCGCATCCGCCGCAACGTGGTCGCTTCGAATTCGCGCAGCACCGGATGTTGCAGGCTCGGCCCGCGCGGCAGCAGTTCGCGCGGCATCGCCCCGACGACCGAGGCCGCCAGCGCCGCCGGATCGGCAAGAAGTGGCGCGATATCAAGGCTTTCGATCGCGGCACCATTGGCCCGGAACACGGCGTGGTCATCCAGCACCAGATGATGGTAGCGCATGACAGGCGCGGCGGCCCGCATCCGCACCGTGCGCCCGTCAACCAGGTGATGGGCCCGCACGCTGACCCGCTCATGACCGAACAGATAGTCCAGGTCGGACCCGGTCAGCAGCAGTCTGGCCGCAGGCGACACGACAAGATCATGGCTGAGATCGAACCACGGGGCACGCAGCACGACAGGTGCAAAATGGCCGCGTGCCGGCAGGTCCACCGCCCCGGCCCAGCGGATCTGCGCGCTCTCGCCGCTTTCGGTCAGCACGCTGTCGCCGGCCCGCAATGTCGCGATGGGACGTGACCCGCGTGGCGTCGCGATCAGCGCGTCCGCCCCGAGGGTCGGCATCGGCCCTGCGGGGATCAGCCTGTCAGCGACAGCCAGCCAGAGCACCCTGTCCGACTGCCGGCACAGGTCGCCCGGGCCTGTCAGCCGTTCGGCATCGCGCAGCGACAGGGGCAGCGGCGCGTCCAGCTCCAGACAATGCAACACCTGGCGGTCCGGGACGTAGAGGGTCAGCCGGCCGCGCCGCGCCGGACCATCCCAGCAAAAGGTGACGATGGCCGTCTCGTCCGGTCGGGTGAGGTCGGTGGGCAGGTGCCAGTCGCGGTGGCTCTGGCCCTGGGTCTGCATCAGGCGCAGCGTGCCGGCGGCGTCGATGCACAGGGTCAGTCCCACCGGCCAGGGGTCGCGCGCGGCAAGCCGGATCAGGTTGCGGGTTCCGACGCCCGGGTCAGTGCGGAACTCGGCCATCACCGTGCCGCGCGGCAGCACGGTGTCCGGGTCCACCGCCACAGCAGCGGTGCTGCCCGGACCTGCGGGGGCAAACATCCCCCCGGTCCTGTCGCGCAACCCGATCCAGCCGCTGGACATGTCAGGCCCCCTCGTCAGGCTGCGGCCGTCATCAGCACCTGCGCCTCATAGTGGCGCAATGTGCGGCGTGCGGACGCCCCGTAGCCGCGCCCTGTCCGGGGCTCAAGCGCGGGAAAGAGCGTCGTGATCTCTTCGAGCACGGCCGCGTCAAAGGCGCTCGCGGTCTGGGGCCCCGGAAGGTAGCTCTCCGTTGCCAGCCCCTCGGACCAGACCACCTGATGGCGGTCAAAGAGGATGTGGACATAGGTCACCGCCCCGCCCGCCACCTGCCGCACAGACCGCCCGTTGATCAGATCCTTGGCTGCGACCAGCACCTCTGCCTCGCCAAAGAGAAGCTCTGCCAGCGCATCGCGGATCAGGATACGGTGCTGCGGCGACACCATCAGCGCCCCATGCGCGCCAAACGTCCCCGCGCGGATCTGCACCGGCGCCAGCGCGCCCTCGGCCGCCACCGTCCGCTGCCCGATCCAGCGCAAGGGCTGCGGCCCCTCGTCCTGGGTCAGCACCAGATCGCCGGGGCGCAGCGTCTCGACCGGAACCTCGCCAGCCGGCGTCCGGATCAGCGTGCCGGCGACGAAACAGGGCACCGTGGTGACGGTGACAAAGCCGGTATCGGTCTGTAGCACGGCGCCGGACCCGTCCAGCGCGGCGGTGGTGTAGGTAAAGCTCACCGTGTCGAGGTCGGCATCGGTGGTGATGGTGATCGTGCCATCGGCGTTGAGCGTGACAACCTGCCCGGTGGTCAGCGTCACGCTGTCGCCGGGGCTGACCGCAATGCCGTTGATATGGGTGATGACCAGCGTGCCGCCGGTGGTGCTCACGTCATTGCCCAGCACGTCAAAGCTGCGGGTCGATCCGGTGAACATCGTCAGGTCGTCCTGCTGCGCCACCAGCGTGGTCTGGACCGAATCCGCCGCGATCAGGAGGTTCGAATCATAGGCACTGTCGGCCACATCCGCGATCCCGATACGGATCGAATTGTTCACCCCCGGATTGACCGGGATGGTGAGCGTCATGGTGACGGTAAATCCGTCCATCTCGGTGTTGAAGAGGCTGCCGGTGTTCGAGACATAGAGGTTCTGGTTCTCGAGCTGGTTCACACTGCCCACCGCCGTCGGGCCGTTGGCAACCGACAGGGGCACATGCGTGCCGTTGATCCAGACGCCCACCACATCGTTGAAGGTAGAGGAGGAATATTCGGGATATTCCTCGGACGAAAAGACAAAGCGCATCGTCATCACATTGCCGGTCGGCACAAAGGTCACGTCGAGCCATGACGCGTCGAATGTCGCGCCGCCCGCAATGGCATTGAACTGCGCATTGCCGTCGATCCCGGCGGTGTTGCTGCTGGTGCCGGCGGAGGTATTCGCATTGGGCCCGACGCTGGTGAATGACGCCGCCTGCCCGGTGGACAGGATCACCCCGCTCTCCGCCGGCACCACGCCCGGCGACAACTGCCCGTTGGAATAGATCGCCGAGGAGTTCGGGTCGCCCGTGTAGCTCGCCGAAACCACGGTTGCGCCGTCACCAAAGATCGTCTGGGCCATCTGCACGGCCGTCGCATTCGTCTGATAGGTAAGCTCTACACCCGCAACCATCGTCTCACTCCTGCTCGATCCCTTGAGCAGCGGCGCACGACCAGACGGAGACCAGAGCCCCGTCCACCAGATGTAGCGGTGCGCGTTATGCGTCACCTATGATCTTGGGTCTGCCCTGCCTCGGGACGTCTTATTGAGGACAGTTTACCGAAAATTTGCCATGAATGTGAGGGGTTTATCGGCCGCGCCCCGCCTGCCGCCCCGACTGTTACCCGCCCGCCACAGCCCGTTTGCACCCGCCGCCCGCCCGCGCTATCCCTGTCGCATTCCGCAGGAGAGCCCGATGCCGCATGCCACCGACCCCGTCGCCCTGACCGCAGCCCTGGTGCGCTGCCCCTCCGTCACGCCCGATGAGGCCGGCACACTCGCCCTGCTGCAGGACCTGCTCGCAGGCGCGGGCTTTGCCTGCACCCGCGTGGACCGCGGCGGGATCAGCAACCTTTTCGCCCGCTGGGGGCGCCCCGGCGCCAACCGCAGCTTCGGCTTCAACGGCCATGTCGATGTGGTGCCTGTGGGCGACCGCGCAGGGTGGAGCGTGGACCCGTTCGGCGCCGAGATCATCGACGGCTGGCTTTACGGGCGCGGATCGACCGACATGAAATCCGGCGTCGCGGCCTTTGTCGCGGCGGCGGTGGATTTCGTACGCGCCACGCCCCCCGACGGCGCCGTGATCCTCGCCATCACCGGCGATGAAGAGGCCGACGCCACCGATGGCACCCTGGCCCTGCTCGACTGGATGGCGCAGCAGGGCGAGGCGATGTCGGTCTGCCTGGTGGGCGAACCCACCTGCCCCGAGGTGCTGGGCGAAGCGATGAAGATCGGCCGCCGCGGCTCGCTCAACGCGCATGTCACCGTGACCGGGGTGCAGGGCCACTCCGCCTATCCCGCCCGCTACGTGAACCCGCTCAGCGCCATGGCGCGCCTGATGGACCGGCTCGCCTCGCATCCGCTCGACACAGGCAACGCGCATTTCGACCCCTCCTCGCTCGCCATCGTCACCATCGACACCGGCAACCCGGCAACCAATGTCGTCCCCGCCCAGTGCCGCGCCACGCTCAACATCCGCTTCAACGACATGCACAGCGGCGCCAGCCTCACCGCCTGGATGCAGGCCGAGGCCGATGCGGTCGCGCGCGACTTCGGCGTGCAGATCGCGCTCGCCGTCAAGGTCTCGGGCGAAAGCTTTCTCACCCCGCCCGGCCCGCTTTCCACCCTCGTGGCCGATGCCGTGCTGGCCGAAACCGGCCTGCGCCCCGCCCCCTCGACCTCGGGCGGCACCTCGGACGCGCGCTTTGTCAAGGATCACTGCCCCGTCGTCGAGTTCGGCCTTGTCGGCAAACGCATGCACGCCGTCGATGAACGCGTCAGCATCGCAGAGATCCACAAACTCAAGGCGATCTACAGCCGCATCCTGACCACCTATTTCGCCTGACCCCATCATCTTTTGGCCAGAAATATCCCGGGGTCCGGGGCAGCGCCCCGGGACTTTGCCATTCTTGCAAGCAGAATGGACGATGGGCAGCGCCCCGGGACTTTGCCTTTGGTGAAAGCACAATGGGCGACGGGCAGAGCCCCGGCTTTCCCCATGACGCGCCACGCGACCCATGTTAGGCATCCGACATGACCCAGATCCCGACCAAAGACGCCATCCTGCAATGGATCGCGGACAACCCCACCCTCACCGCCAAGCGCGACATCGCGCGCGCCTTCGGCATCAAGGGCGCCGACCGCATCCCGCTCAAGCAGCTTCTGCGCGAGATGGAGGCCTCGGGCGACCTCACCCGGCGCAAGCGCAGCTACCGCGAGGCCGACACCTTGCCGCCGGTGAGCGTGATCGAGGTCACGGGGGTGGACGCTGACGGCCATATGCTCGCCCGCCCGCTGGAATGGGGCGGCGAGGGGATCGCGCCCGTCATCCTGATGCTGGCGCGCGACGGCGACCCGGCCCTGGGCGCGGGCGACCGGCTGCTCGCCCGGCTCACCGCGACGCCCGGCGAGGATCATCCCTACAGCGCCCGCGTGATCCGCCGCATCGGGGTCAATCCGCTGCGTATTCTTGGCATCTACCGCAAGGCCACCGAAGGCGGCCGCATCCTGCCCATCGACAAGAAGGCCGAGACGCAATGGACCGTCTCCGCCGGCAATGACCACGGCGCGCGCGACGGTGAACTGGTCGAGGCCGAACAGGCCGGGCCCAAGGGCCGCATGGGCCTGCCCAAGGCGCGTATCATCGCGCGTCTGGGCGACCCGACCGCGCCGCGCGCGGTGTCGCTCATCGCGATCCACCAGCACGCGATCCCCGACCATTTCCCCGATGCCGTGCTGGCCGAGGCCGAAGCGGCGGCCGAGGTGGGCACAGAAGCGGGCACAGAAGCGGGCAGAGAAGCGGGCACAGAGGCGGGCAGAGCGGCGGGCGTCCCGGGCCGCGAGGACTTGCGCCATCTGCCGCTCGTCACCATCGACCCCTCGGATGCGCGCGACCGCGACGATGCCTGCCTCGCGCAGCCCGACCCCGACCCGAAAAACCCCGGCGGGTTCATCCTCTGGGTCGCCATCGCCGATGTGGCCCATTACGTCCGACCGCAGTCGCAGCTTGACCGCGAGGCGCGCAAGCGGGGCAATTCCACCTATTTCCCCGACCGCGTGGTGCCGATGCTGCCCGACCGGCTGTCGGGTGATCTGTGTTCGCTGCACGAGGACGTGCCGCGCGCCTGCATCGCCGTGCGGATGCGGATCGACGCGCAGGGGCGCAAGATCGACCACGCCTTCACCCGTGGCCTGATGCAGTCGCGCGCGAGCCTCGCCTACGAAGAGGTGCAGGCCGCGATGGACGGGATGGAGGTGCCAAAGGTCGCGCCGCTGCTCGACGAAGTCATCCGCCCGCTCTATGCGGCCTTCGGCGCGCTGATGCGCGCGCGCGCCGCGCGCCAGCCGCTCGAGCTTGACCTGCCCGAGCGGCGCATCGAGCTTGACGCCGCGGGCCAGGTCGCTTCTGTCGCCTTCAAGCAAAGGCTCGATGCGCACAAGCTGATCGAGGAATTCATGGTGCTGGCCAATGTCTGCGCCGCCGAGACGCTGATCGCCAGACGCACGCCGCTCTTGTTTCGCGTGCACGAGGAACCCAATCCGCAAAAGCTCGACGCGCTGCGCGAGATCGCGCAATCGGCGGGGCTGGTGCTGGCCAAAGGGCAGGTGCTAAAGACCGCGCATCTCAACCGCCTTCTCGAACAGGCGTCGGGCACGGACCATGACGAGCTGATCAACATGTCCACCCTGCGCTCCATGACGCAGGCCTATTACAACGCTGAAAACCTAGGCCATTTCGGCCTCGCGCTGATGAATTACGCGCATTTCACCTCGCCCATCCGCCGCTACAGCGACCTCATCGTGCATCGCGGGCTGATCACCGCGCATCGCTGGGGCGATGACGGGCTGAGCGTGCAGGACATCGAACAGCTCGACGAAACCGCGGTGATGATTTCGGACACCGAACGCCGGTCGATGATGGCCGAGCGTGACACGACCGACCGCTATCTGGCGGCCTTCCTGTCCGACCGTGTGGGGGCCGAGATGGAGGGGCGGATCAGCGGCATCGCCCGCTTTGGCGTGTTCGTAAAGCTTGACGGCACCGGCGCCGACGCGCTGATCCCGATCCGCACGCTGGGGGCAGAGTTCTTTCATTATGACGCCGAAAGCCAGACGCTGATGGGCGCCGATACCGGCACGCTGATCGGGCTGGGCCAGCGCGTGACGGTGAAACTCGCCGAGGCGGCGCCGGTCACCGGCGGGCTGATCGCGGAACTGGTCAAGCTCGACGACCGTTTCCTGCCCAAGGGGCCCGCCGCCAGCCGGGGCAAGCCGCCCCGCCGCAAGCTCGGGCAGGCCAAGGCCGCCAAGGCCAAACGCACCGTGAGCCGCAACCGCCGCTGAACCGAGGACCATCCCGCATGACCGATACCCGCGCCCTCGTCCTCGAAGAGAAAGGCCGCCTCGCCCTGCGCGACTGTCCGGTTGCCGAAACGCTGGGGCCTGACGATGTGCGCGTGGCGATCCATACCGTCGGGATCTGCGGATCGGATGTGCATTACTACACGCACGGCGCCATCGGCCCCTTTGTGGTGCGCGCGCCGATGATCCTCGGGCACGAGGCATCGGGCACCGTGACCGAGGTGGGCGCCGGGGTGACGACGCTCGCGGTGGGCGACCGTGTCTGCATGGAGCCCGGCATCCCCAACCCCATCGGCCGCGCGACGCGGCTGGGGATGTACAACCTCGACCCCGATGTGCGGTTCTGGGCGACGCCGCCGGTGCATGGCGTGCTGCGCGCCAGCGTGGTGCATCCGGCCGCCTTTGCCTTCAAGCTGCCTGACAGCGTCAGCTTTGCCGCCGCCGCGATGGTCGAGCCGCTGGCGGTGGGCGTGCATGCCGTGACCAAGGCGCGCGCGCGGCCCGGCCATGTCGCGGTGGTGATGGGTGCCGGGCCGATCGGGCTCGTCACCGTGCTGGCGGCGCTCGCCGCCGGCTGCGCGCATGTGGTGGTGAGCGATGTGGACGACAGCAAGCTCGCCATCGCCGCGGGCCTTGGTGCGGTGAGCACGGTCAATGTCCGCAGCGGGTCGCTGGCCGATGCGGTGGCGGCGGCAACGACGGGCTGGGGGGCGGATGTGGTCTATGAATGCTCGGGCGACGCGCGCGCGGCCGCAAGCGTCTTTGCGCCGCTCTGCCCCGGTGGTGTGGTGGTCTTTGTCGGCATGCCGCTTGCCCCCATCGCCTATGACGTGCCCGCCGCCCAGATCAAGGAGGCGCGGGTCGAACATGTGTTCCGCTATGCCCATGTCTTTGACGCATGTGTGGCGATGCTGGGGGCGGGGGCCATCGACCTTGCCCCGCTGATCACCCGGACATGGGATTTCAAGGACAGCGTCGAAGCCTTCGCATTGGCCGCGCAGGGGCCTGCCGGACAGGTCAAGATGCAGATCGTGCTGGGCGGTTAGGCCGATGCAAAAGGCGACCCTCATGGTCCTGCTCGCGCTCGCGGCCCCGCCGCTGGCCGCCGACCCCGATGCCGCACCATCCCTGCAAGAGGCCCCCGCCATGCCCGACCCTGCCGCCACCGACCCGACCGAGAGCCTCGCGCGCTGGATCACCGATTTCCGCCCCCGCGCGCTGGCCGAAGGGATCAGCGCCGCGACATTCGACGCGGCCTTTGCCGGGGTGACGCTGAACGAAACCGTCCTGACCCGCGACCGCAACCAGAACGAGTTTACCAAGACGATCTGGGATTATCTCGCGACCGCCGTGTCGGATGATCGCATCGCCAGCGGCCGTGCGGCGCTGGCGCGGCATGGGCAGGTGCTCGACGCGATCGAGGCACGTTATGGCGTGGACAAGCATGTCGTCGTGGCAATCTGGGGGCTCGAGAGCGCCTATGGCGCGGTGCGCGGCGACACGCCGATCATCGAGGCGATGGCGACGCTGGCCCATGACGGGCGGCGCGGCGCGTTCTACGAGGCGCAATTGCTGGCCGCGCTGCGTATCCTCGACAGCGGCGTGGTGACACCTGACCGGATGCGGGGAAGCTGGGCAGGGGCGATGGGGCATACGCAGTTCATGCCCACGTCCTACGAGGCGCTTGCGGTTGATTTCACGGGCGACGGACGGCGCGATATCTGGGGCGATGACCCGACCGATGCGCTCGCCTCGACGGCCGCCTATCTCGCCGCGAATGGCTGGGTGACGGGCCAGCCCTGGGGGGTGGAGGTGAGGCTGCCCGAGGGTTTCGACTATCTGATGGCCGACCGCGCGGTGACGAAATCGCCCGCGCTCTGGGCGGCGCTGGGCGTGCGCGACACGGCGGGGCGTGCGGTGCCGCTGCATGGCCGGGCTTCGGTCCTGCTGCCGGGCGGGGCGCGGGGCGCGGCCTTCATGATCTTCGACAATTTCCGCGCGCTGGAAAGTTACAACACCGCCGATGCCTATGTGATCGCGGTGGGGCATCTGGCCGACCGGCTGCGGGGCGGCGGGCCTATTGTCGGCACATGGCCTTATGACGACCGTGCGCTGACCTTTGCCGAGCGGCAGGAGATGCAGGCGCTGCTCACCCGGGCCGGTTTCGACACCAGGGGCGTGGATGGGCTGGTCGGGCCCAACACGATCAACGCGATCCGCGGCTTTCAGCAGGCGCGCGGCCATGTGCCCGATGGCTATGCCTCGCTCGCGCTGCTCACCCTGTTGCAGGGCGACGCCGCGCGTTAGCGCACCCGCGCCGTCATGCATTGCCGCCCGTCGCGGCCCGCGACCCAGAGCGTCTGGCCCTGCGCGCAGAGCCGCGCGGGCTCGTTCGCCAGCAATGGCGCCGTGGCGCGGTAGCTGATCTCGGTCAGCGGCGCGCGGGCCTCGGCCAGCATCACCAGCATCTGCACCAGAAGCGGGCCGTGCACCACGAGGCCGCCGTAGCCCTCGACCCCGCGCGCATAGTCCGCGTCGTAATGGATGCGGTGCCCGTTGCAGGTCAGCGCGGAGTAGCGGAACAGCAGAGTGCTGTCGGCCTGCCAGTCATAGGCGACCTCGGCCGTCTCGGGGGCGCGGGGGGCCAGGGGGGCGGGGCCCTCGCCTGCCGCCTCGCGATAGACAAGCTCCTGCCATTCGGTCAGCGCCAGTGCGCGGCGCTGCCGAATGTCATGGCGCAGCCGGACAAAGGCAAGGCGGCCCGAACGCCCCTCGCGCCGCGTCACGGCTTCGACGGCGGTGATGCGCTCGGCCTGCATCCCGGCGATCAGCGGCTGGTGGAAAAGGACGCGCCCGGCGGCCCACATCCGCCGCGGCAGGGCGATGCCGGGAATACGCACGTCGGGGCGCGGATGCCCGTCGGGGCCGAGGTCGGCGGGCGGGCGCGGGTCCCAGAAATAGATCTGGTGGAAAAAGCCGGGCAGGGGGCTGCCCGCCATGATGTCGGGCTCTTGTCCCAGCGCGGCCTGGAGCGCGCGCGCCCGCGCAGGGTCGAGCGTGTCGGGCAGGCTGTGCAGGCGCGAGGCGGGCAAGGTCATGCCCGCCTGTCTAGCCTGCGCTTGGGGGCAAGGGAAATCCCCGCTCTAGCCTGCGCGGCTTGCCGCCTTGCGCAATTCAGCCATCAGTTCGGCCAGCGTCGCGCTGTAGTGGGCAGAGGTCAGGTGGCCCTGCGCGTCGAATTGCTCGGCCGAGGCCGCCAGCATCATCTCGGGCCCCGCCAGCACATGGGCGCGGAACGGGTTGAGGCACAGCCGCAGCGAAAACTGTGCCCGCTCGCCACCCCCGCGCCCCGCTGCCGCCGACATGATCGCAACCGGCTTGTCCCGCCAGGGCGAAGGCTGCGTCCGGCTCACCCAGTCGAGCGCGTTCTTGAGCACGCCCGACAGCGCCTTGTTGTATTCCGGCGTCGAGATCACCACCGCGTCGGCCTGCGCGATCTGGGTGGCGAGGGCTGTGACCTTGGCCGGGATGCCGTTGGCCTCGACATCCGCATTGTAAAGCGGCAGGTCGATGTCGGCCTCGACATAGCTGTCGGGGGCAAAGTGCAGCGCGGCCTCGCGCAGAAGCATGCGGTTGGTTGAGGCGGCGCGCAATGCGCCGCAAATGCCCAGAAGTGTTGTCATGTGGTCCCTGCCGGTTTGCTGTCCACCCTAGGTAACACCGGGCCGGCGCCGGGCAAGGGATTGTCACTGTCCGCCGGCTGAACCATGGTGCTGCCGCAACGGGTGGAGGCGCAGATGCAGGTGAACATGCGGCATGGAGGCAAGATCCTTGCCGATCAACTCGCGATCCTCGGGGTCGAGCGGGTGTTTTCCGTGCCGGGCGAAAGCTTTCTCGCCGCACTCGACGGGCTCTATGACAGCGGGATCCGCAATATCGTCTGCCGGCAGGAGGGCGGCGCCGCCATGATGGCCGAGGCGCATGGCAAGCTCACCGGGCGGCCCGGCGTCTGTTTCGTCACCCGCGGGCCGGGGGCCACGAATGCGAGCGCGGGTATCCACATCGCGCGGCAGGACAGCACGCCGATGGTGATGTTCGTGGGCCAGATCGACCGCAGCCATCGCGACCGCGAGGCGTTTCAGGAGGTCGATTACCGCGCCGTCTTTGGTGGGCTGGCGAAATGGGTGGCCGAGGTGGACCAGACCGACCGCCTGCCAGAATATATCGGCCGCGCCTTTCACGTGGCGATGGCGGGGCGCCCCGGCCCTGTGGTGCTGGCCCTGCCCGAGGACATGCTGAGCGCGCAGGCCGATGTCGCGGACCTCGCCGGTCCGGTGACGATATTGCCGCCCGACCATGCGGCCAGCGCCGCCGCAGTGATGGCGCGGGTGGCGCAGGCCGCGCGGCCGCTCGTGGTCGTGGGTGGGCCGCATTGGTCGGCGCAGGCGGCGACCGATCTCGCGCGGTTTGCCGAAACCCAGGGGCTGCCGGTTGCAACGGGCTTTCGCCGGCAGGACTACATCGACAACCGGCACCCGAATTATGCGGGCGATCTGAACGTCGGGCCAAACCCGCGTCTGGCACAGCGGCTGCGCGATGCGGATGCGGTGCTGGTGCTGGGGTCGCGGCTCGGCGATATCGAGACGCAAGGATACACTCTCATTGATCCCTCAGAGGCTAAAAAATCAATCTACCACATTCACGCTGATCCTGACGAGCCCGGCCGTGTCTATCGCCCCGCGCTTGCCGTCACCGCCACCGCCCCTGATTTTACGCGCGCGCTGGCGGCGCTTCCCGCCTGCGGGACGGATTGGGGCGACTGGACCCGCGCGGCGCGCGCGGAGTATGACGCCTGGGTGACTCCACAGCCCACTCCCGGTGACGTGCGTCAGGAAGAGGTCATCGCCTGGCTCTCGGCCACCCTGCCCGAGGATGCGATCATCACCAACGGCGCGGGCAACTACGCTGCCTGGTTGCATCGCTATTTCTGCTACAAGCGCTACCGGACCCAGCTTGCGCCGACGTCAGGCTCCATGGGCTACGGCTTTCCCGCCGCGGTCTCGGCGGCGCTTGCCCATCCCGACCGGCTGGTGGTCTGCCTTGCGGGCGATGGCTGTTTCCAGATGACGCTGAACGAGATGTCCACGGCGGTGCAGCATGGCGCTTGCCCCATCGTGCTGGTGATGAACAACGGCCGCTACGGCACGATCCGGATGCATCAGGAACGCACCTATCCCGGTCGCGTCTCGGGCACCGACCTCGCCAGCCCGGACTTTGCGGCGCTGGCGCGTGCCTATGGCGGGCATGGCGAGACGGTGCTGCGCATGACAGACCTCGCCCCTGCCTTTGCCCGCGCGCGCGGGGCGGGGACGCTCGCCGTGCTCGACCTCAGGATCGATCCCGAGGCGCTGGCGACAGGGCTGACACTGACGCAGGCCCGCAAGCTGGGCGAGGCGCGCTGACCTCGCCTATTCGCCCGATGCGGGATCGGACAACTGGTCGAGAAAAGACATCGCTGCCTGGGCAGAGCCGATGACCGAATCGGCGTGGATGAGGGTGTTGAGATCGGGCACATGCGCGATGATGCCACCACTGACAAGGATATGCGCCTGCGGATGCGTAACGCGCAAGGCCACGATCAGCCGCGCCAAAGACACAAGCGCATTGGGATGCCCGGCCGACAGCCCGATGATTTCATGCGGCAGGCGCGAGGCGGCTTCGACCAATTCGTCATGTTCAAGTCCGGTGTGCAACTCGATCCGCCAGCCGCGCGACCGGAACATGTCGGCGGCCATGGTCACACCGATGGTATGGGTCTCGCCCGCGACCGTGGCAAAGAGCGCATGTTTTTCAACGGGTTGTAGAGACCTGGCATTGGCGATTTCATGGCGCAGGCTGCGCATGATGCCAAAGACACGCCCAGCGGCAACGCTGACCATGAGAAACGATACCCGATCGTCCTCCCACCATTCGCCCAGCGTGCGCGCTGCGTTGGCAAGCAACCCGAGATAGATCAAGTCGAGCGGCACGCCCTCGCG